>Ga0265295_1001012_pt1 | contig 52509 bp, 48 predicted proteins | sample Munlansysbiofilm_FD_192503 | JGI IMG/M metagenome (GOLD analysis project Ga0265295, IMG submission 192503) | Leachate microbial communities from a municipal landfill in Southern Ontario, Canada - Methane capture system biofilm | ecosystem: Engineered > Solid waste > Landfill > Unclassified ... | reverse complement strand
CCGCCGCGGCCTCGCTCAGCAGCCGGCCGACGACCAGCCGGCCGCGGCTGTCGCCCTCGCCGCTGCTCGGCAGGATGGGCCGGCTGGCAACGAGAAACACGCCCGCCGGGGTACGCAGCAGGCCGCCGCTGTTTCCTGGCCCTTTGGTCCGCCCCGGAGGGGATGGTCGGGTGGCAGTTGGGCGGCCGACAGCTCGCCCATGGCGAGTTCCCGGTCGCCGTTGAAATCGTAGCCCAGCCCCCAGGGCCGCCGCCCCTCGCGCTCCAGGGCCTGCACCGCCCGCTGGGTGTTGCTTGTGGTCGCGGCCTCCTCGAGCCGGACAAAGGCCGGCAGCAGGACGAGCCGCTGCACCGCGTACTCGATGAGTGCGTACAGCGAGAACATGGCGACGAGAAGAAGGATGATCTTTCTTTTCAGTGAAATGCGGTCAGGTTCCAGGAAAAGGGTGGCGGCTCAAAAGGACAAACACCGATGGACGCGGGGCCGGTGCCGCGGCTGTGCCGCAGGGGGCGAGGGGCGATCGCCGATTCAGTTCGTGCCCGCCCCTGTGCGCTCCGAAAACGGCCCGCGGCAGGGGAGGACGATGTACCGAATTGTGTCACGGCTGGGAAGAGGAAGTCAAAGCGGCCCGGGAAAGGGGTGGGAAAGATTTGGTAAGGGTGGGAGCGGGAGCTCGGCTCAGCCGAGCCAGACCCGGTACAGGCGGGAGAGTTCGACCACCAGGACCACGGCCCAGAGGAGAATGCTGATGCCGGCCGCGGCTGCGGCGATATCCTTGATGACTTTGATCTTTTCGTTCTCGGCGGTCTCGATGAAGTCGCACAGGGCCTCGATGGCGCTGTTGAACAGTTCGGCCATCAGCACGAGCGCGGTGGCGGCGGTGATCATGAGGAAGTCGAGCCACTGGCGGAGCCAGAAACTGGCGGCGAGGACGAGCAGGGAGAGGACAAGCTTGTAGGTGACGCTGAAATCGTAGCGCACCGCGTAGCGCAGGCCGGATAGGCAGACGCGGATTTTGCGCAGCGGGTGGTAGCCTTTTTCACCGGTGCCGAGGAATTTGTTGTGCATGATCGGGGGAGGGGCTCAGGGGGTGGGGTGCGGCCGGCGGCCGTGGGCGATTACGACCCCGAGGGCGACCAGAGCGCCGATCAGCCCACCGGCGAGCACGTCCGAGAGGTAGTGGACCTGGAGATGGACCCGCGACCAGCCGACGAGCACGACGATGCAGAGGGCGACGGTTATGGTTGCCACGGCCGGTCCCGTTGGCAGGCGGCGACGGGCGATGAGCGCCGCGGCCAGGAACAAGGCCGCGGCCTGGGCGGTGTGGGCGCTGGGGAAGGACCAGTCCAGGGGCATGGGCACAAGCAACTGGTCGACCTGGGGCCGCGGCCGGCGGACGAGCAGCTTGAGCGCGTGCACGAGCACGGCCGTCAGCCCGAGGCTGGCCACGGGCAGAAGCGATTCGTAACGGCGACCGGCGGCCACCGGCAGGGCGGCCACGGCCAGGGCCGAGGGCAGGAGCACACGAAGCGAGCCCAGCCAAGTGACGGCCAGGAAAAAGGAATCGACGAGGGTGTGCGGTTCCATGGGTGGCAGTTGTGCGGATGCGGGGGCGGAGACTGCGGCGCGATACGCGAGTCCGGACACTGTGCCATCCATGGCCCTCCGCGGCAAGGGAAAAGACGTGGGCCGCGGCTGGCCGCCTTCCGGCGGCCGGGACGATCCGCGCCACCCTCGCCGATCGGGAGGGATCCACCATTCCCCGGGGCGGGTTGGCCCCGGGGGGAAGTGGGGGGAGTCAGAAGGTATACGCGAGGCTGACGCCACCGTAGAACGTGGTGTCCACCACCTCGTCCGGCAGTGCGTCGTCGTCCAGCCGGTCGGACAGGCTGAGGCTGGCGCCAACGGTCCAGGCCTCGGTGAGGGCGTGGGTGATCCCCGCGGTCAGGGTGTAGTTGAAAAAACCGCCGTCCGTGCCGCCGGCGTAGAAGGCGGCAAAATCTTCGCCGGCGAGGCCGACCGAACCGCCGAGCGCGAGCGTGGTGGTTTCGCTCACGCTGTATTCGTAGCCGAGCCCCAGGCTCAGGTAGTAGTCCTCCACCTGGTCGACGTCGTAAAAGAACTGGGTGGCCGCGGTCAGGCCCGGAGCGAATCCCCAGCTCAGGCCGGCGAACAGTTCGGTGGTGGACTCGGCCCCGCCCGGGAACAGGTACTCGATCACGCCCAGGCTGGCATCGACCGGGCCCAGGGTCCTGGTGTAGGACGCGGTCAGGTCCACCTCGGAGAACTCGCCGTCATCCACCGCGCCGTTGTAATCGTCGAGGTCCAGGTTGCCCCAGACGTTGAAGGCGAAACCGCCCTGGCTCACGTCCACGCTCGGCTGCAGCACCAGGCCGTCGTTGAAGGTAAGGCCCCGCCAGACATAGGCCGAGTTGGCGGCCAGGGTGGCGGTGGCGGCGGCCGCCTGACCGGCGGTGCCCAGGGGAACAAGGGTCGCCAGGGCGACCAGGGAAGTGAACCGTTTCATGCACGCTCTCCAGTGGAAGGGGGACTATGGGTGACGCCAACCGCCCGCTTCCAGGGACCCGGAAAGGGGGACGGGGGAGGCGCCTTTGTGCGAAACGGTTTTGCGGGAATCGTGCCAGTGTGCAGGAAAAGAGAAAAGAAGAATATGTTTAAATGGTTAAAGGTGAAGACAAGAAAGGTTTGGTTGGCCGATCTTTATTTTGATACATTTTTGCACAAATAGTGAACTTTATCTAGACAACAATGTGCAAATTTGAACGAGATGGTTATCGGCAAAAGACCCTCCGTCGCGGGACGATGCCGGATGGGAAGAGGGGGGAGCGATGGCGCCACTGGCCGCCACCCTGCCGCAGGGCGGCAGAGGGCTATTTCTTCAACTCGATGGTCACCTCCACGTCCGGCCAGCGTCGGGCAACGGGCTGGATGGACGGGCGGGCGATGATCTTGGTGAACAGCTTGCTGTCGGTGGCGATCGATTCCAGATAGATGGGCGTGGTCAGAACCTCGGTGGCCTCTTTCTCGTCCTTCCCGGCCGGCATGGTGACGAGTACGCTGTCCGGGTTGACGGTGATCTTGCCGATCTTCAGCTTGCCCGGCAGTTTGCCAATGATCTGCGGGGTGATGGCCAGGTTCTTTTCCACGATCTCGGCGAGCGTCAGTTTGAGCTGCTGGGGCGAGCTGTCCAGGAGGGTGACGCCCTTGGGCAGGTTGAGGTTCTCGCTGGTGATGATGATCGTCTGCGTTCCCTTGGCCATGCGCGACAGGTCGATTTTGACGCTGGGCGGGTTGGTGGCGAAAATGTCCATGTCCGACTTGGGGCCGGCGAGGTGCAGCTTGACCTCGTCCTCCTTCTTGCCGACCAGGGCGAGGTTGTCGGCGGGCGAGGTGTAGTCGATGGTCACCGGCAGCACCCGTTCGACGATTTCGCGCTGGGCGACGATGAGCGTGGACCAGAAGATGGTGGCGATCACCACGCTGATGAGCACCTGGAAGACGGTGCGCTTGCGGATCCTGGGGGTGTTCTCCAGGCCGAGGAAGCCCATCTCCCGCTGGTGGTCGAGGATGGCGGCGGTGGTCGCGTCGGCGTCGGCCATGGGCTGCATCTCGCCGTTGACAAAGGCGGACACCTTGCCGCGTTCCTCGGAGACCACCAGGGCGAGCGCATCGGTCTGTTCGGCCAGGCCCATGGCGGCGTGGTGGCGGGTGCCGTAGTCCTCGGAGAGCCGCGTCGACTGGCTCATGGGCAGGCGGACGCCGAACTGGGTGAGCCGGTTGCCCTCGATGAGCACCGCGCCGTCGTGGCCCGGCGAGTTCGGATCAAAGATGCTGAGGATGAGCGGGATACTCGGCAGGGCGTTGAGCTGGTAACCGCCGGAGAGCTTGTCCTTGATCGGTTCCCGGCCCGGGAAGACGATGATCGCGCCGCAGCGCTCCTCGGCGAGCTTGCAGAGGCTTTCGGCGATCAGGCCGGGCAGATGGGCGTCCTGGTCGCGGAGCCGCCCGGGGCTGACCGACACCGCCTTTTCCAGCACCTTGCGCAACTCCGGCTGGAAGATGACGATCAGACCGAGGACGGCCACGTGGCTGACGTTTTGATAGATCCACTCGATGCCCTGCAGGTTCAGGGCACTGGCGACGACGAACACCAGGAAGGCGAGGACAATGCCAGCCATGATCTTCCAGGTGCCCAGTCGGAGCAGGGTACGGTGGAGGAAGAACAGCGCGGCGCTGATCAAAAGGATGTCGAGAATGGCTCGCCAGGAGAAGAAATCGTAGGCGAGAACGACGGAGTGCCCCATGAATCGGTTCCAGCAAGAGGTTGTCGCGGCGCGGTCACGCCGGTCGGATGCGGCAACTGGTTGGTGCGGTTCGGTGTCGGTTGCTTGGCGGTGCCCGCAAAGTAAGGCCGATTATAGCAAAAACCAACCGGAGTTCGAGGAGAATTTTTCGCGGCAGCGGTGGGCCGGGGCGGCCGGAAGCGGGCGAACGCCAGCGTCGGCCGGGATGGCGGGCGCACCCGGCCCCGCGCCGATTCCCTGCGGGCGCCAGCAAAAGAGCTTGATTTTTCAGTGGGGGAAGGTATTATTGCGTGTTTTTTGAAAACTGAATTCCTACCAAGGAGAATCCATCATGTCCCGTCAATGCGAAATTTGTGGCAAGGGTCCTGCCACGGGAAATAATGTCAGCCACGCCAACAACAAGACTCGTCGCCGTTGGCTGCCCAATCTGCAGCGCGTGCGCATGGTCACGCCGAACGGCGGCACGGTGCATGTCAATGCCTGTACCCGCTGTATCCGTTCCGGCGCCATCGTCAAGCCTGCCTGAGACCGATCCGCTGGCGTGAGACCAGGCGGGACGCCCCCCCGGGCGTCCCGCCTTTTTACCTTGCCGCCGGCCATCGTCCGGCCAACGGAGTCGTTGTCATGAGTGAAGAGGAAATCCGTTTTCTGCCCTACGAGGAAGCCCTCCGCCTGGTGGCCGCCATCCAGGAGGAAGAGGACGTCGACAACCCCGACCATCGCATTCTCACGGTCTATAACCACCAGGACAGGGAAGTCTGCTGGTTTGATTACGAAGAGACCCTGCGCGATGCCGGCGTCAGCAAAAACGACGAGGCGTCCAAGGCGGCGGTGACCGAATACGTCATGCGCCACATCCCCGACTGGGCCCGCGACATCTGAGCGCATCCCCGGCCCCGGCCTTCACAGCACCCCCTCGGGCATGGCCGGCGGCAACTCGCCGCCGAGCACATAGCCGCCATCCATCCTGACCACCGTCCCGGTCAGGTAATCCGCCTCCGCCAGCAGAAAGAGCACCATCCGCGCCACCTCATCCGGGGTGCCGGTGCGCCCGAGCAGGGTGTGGCCGATCAGGGCCCGCCGCTGTGCCTCGTCCAGCAGTTCCCAGCCGCGGGTGCCCGGCCCGTGCCGGCTGTCGATCAGACCGAGCATCAGCTCGTTCACCCGTACGGTGGGCGCGCCCAGCCGCGCCCAGGTCTCGGTGAGCGAGGCCACGCCCCGGTTGGCGGCGGCGTAGCCGTCGTTGAACAGGAACCCGGCCGGCCCGGTGCGGCCGATCATCCCGGCGATGGAACTGATGGTGACCACCGCGGCCGATTCGCGCTTCCGGAGCAGGGGCAGGGCCTGGTCACAGACCAGCCATTTGGCGTGCAGGGTGGTGTCCATCTCCAGTTGCCACTGCTGCCGGTTCACCTCCCGCTGGTAGCCGCCGTGCACCATAGGCATGCCGCCCCGCTCGATGTTGTTGACGAGCAGGTCGAGGCCACCGAAGCGCTCCTCGACGCGCGCCATGAGGCCGGCCACCTGGTCCGCGTCGCGCAGGTCGACGCGCAGACAGAGGTGGCCCTGGTCGTCGAATTCCCGCACCATGGCCGCGGCTGACTCGGGCCAGTCGTACCAGGGTAGGGCCAGCCGCACGCCGCGGCTGGCGAGCAGCCTGGCCACGGCCAGGCCGATGGGCCGCGACGCACCGAGCACCAAGCCGCTTGCGCCTTGTACATTCATCTTGTCTCTCCCCGGTGGCTGTTTATAGTTGCCGCATACCCGCCCCTGCATACACCAATCACCCAGGTTCGACAATGACCCATGCCCGTTCTCTCCCCGTTGCGCTGCGCCTCGCGCGTGTCCTGTTCTGCCTTGTGGCCGCCTCGGTGGCCTTGATCGTGCCGGCCGCGGCCGCCGGCTTCGACTCCGACCGGCCCGCCTGCATCAGCACCGGCTGGCCGCACGAGGGCAGCGATCTCACCCCCGATCCGAGCTTACGTTTCGGACGACTGGACAACGGCCTGCGCTACGTGCTCCTGGCCAACCGCGAGCCGCGCGAGCGGGTGGCCCTGTATCTGAACGTGCAGGCCGGCTCGCTGCACGAGACGGACGACCAGCGGGGCGTGGCCCACTATCTCGAGCACATGCTGTTCAACGGCACCACCCACTACCCGCCTGGCACCCTGGTGGAGTACTTCCAGTCCATCGGCATGGGCTTTGGCGCCGACACCAACGCGCACACCAGCTTCGACGAGACGGTCTACAAGCTGCTCCTGCCCTCCGGCAAACCCGAGGTGCTGGCCGAGGGACTCAAGGTGCTGGCCGACTACGCCCGCGGCGGGCTGCTGCGCGAGACGGAAGTGGAGCGCGAGCGCGGCATCATCCTTGCCGAGAAGCGCAGCCGCGATTCCGCGGAGTCGCGGGTGGGCAAGGAGCAGCTGCGCTTCGATTTTGCCGGCACGCTGGTGGCCGAGCGCGACCCCATCGGCACCGAGGAGGTGCTCGCCGCCGCGGACAGCCGGCTGTTGCGCAGGTATTATGACCATTGGTACCGGCCGGACAACCTGATCGTCGTGGTGGTCGGCGACGTGGCGGTGGCCGAGACCGAGCGGCTCCTGCGCCAGCGCTTCGCGCCGCTCACTGCCGCCGGCCCGGTCGGGACGTGCCCGGACATCGGCCGGGTGGGGACGGAGGGGGTTTCGGTCCTGTTCCAGCCCGAGCCGGAACTGGGCTACACCGGCCTGACCCTGAACACGGTGGTCAACGTCAGCCCGCAGACCGATTCGCGGGCAGGGCAGGCGGAGCAACTCCGTCACTACGTGGGCACGGCCCTGCTCAACAACCGCCTGCAGCAGCTGGAGCGGCAGTCGGGCAGTCCGCTCACCGGCAGCCGCGTGTCTGGCGGCCTCTTTCTCCGGCATTTCCGCTATGCCGGCCTCACCGCCCGGGTCGAGCCGGGCAAATGGCGGGAGGGGCTGGGCATGCTGCAGACCGCGCTTGCCCAGGCCTTGCGGGACGGTTTCACCGAGGCGGAGCTGGTCCGGGTCAAGGGGGAGCTGCGCGCCTCGCTGGACAAGGCGGTGCAGACCGCCTCCTCGCGCGACAGCAGCACGATTGCCCGTGACCTGATCCGCAAGCTGAACAGCAACGAAGTGCCGCTCGCGCCCGCGCAGGAGATGGCGCTGTTCGGCCCGATGCTCGAGCGGATGACCCTGGCTTCGGCCAACGACGGCCTGCGCCAGCTCTGGGCCGGTGCGCGCCGCCATGTGCAGGTGGTCGGCACAGTGCCCCCTGACCTGGCCGGCAAGGAGCCGGAGGAGCAGATCCGCGCGCTCTATACCGCGCACGCGGCCCGACCGGTGGCGGCCTGGGTGGCGGAAAAACAGGTGGACTTCCCCTACCTGCCCGTGCCGGCATCGGCCGGCACAGTCGTTGCCGAAAAAGACCACACGGACATCGACGCGCGCAGCGTGGATTTCCCGGGCGGTGTGCGCCTCAACACCAAGGCCACCGATTTTGACGCCAAGCAGGTGCAGTTGGCCATCCATTTCGGTCGCGGCCGCCAGACAGAACCCGCGGAGGGCCTGGCCCTGGTTGCCGAGACAGTGGTGCGGGAGAGCGGGGTGGGCAAGCTCAGCCGCGAACAGCTGGAGGCGGCGCTGGCGGGCACGAACGTCAAACTCGAATTCCGCGCCGGTGCGGAGAGCTTTGTGCTCACCGGCACGGCCCTGGCCGGGGAACTGGAGCTGCTTCTCCAACTGGCCTACGCCCGCCTGCACGACCCGGCCTTCCGTAGTGAGGCGCTGACGCGCAGCCGCGAGCAGCTGCGCCAGATGTACGAGCAGATGGGCAGTTCAGTGGAAGGGGCGCAGCAGCTGCGCGGTGAGCGATTCCTTGGCGGCGGCGGCCGTGAGTACGGCCTGCCCGCCTGGGAGGCGGTGGAGCGGGTGACGCTCACCCAGGTGGAGGACTGGCTGCGGCCCGAGTTTGCCACCGCCCCGCTGGAAATCAACATCGTCGGCGACATCGACCCCAAGGAGGCGGTGCGCCTGGTCGGCCGTCACTTCGGCGCCGAGCAGCGCACAGCCGGGGACGATCCGGCCGCGGAGCCGCTCGTCTTCCCGGCGGGTGAGCGGCAGCAGTTCACCGTGGACAGCGCCATCGACAAGGCCCAGCTCACCGTGGCCTGGCGCACCGGCGACTACTGGGACATCGGCCGCACCCGGCGGTTCAACGTGCTCGCCTCGGTGCTCGGCGACCGGCTGCGCGTGCAGGTGCGCGAGGAGTTGGGGGCCGCCTATTCGCCCCGGGTGTTCAGCCAGCCCAGCCGCACCCGGCCGGATTTCGGCTTGCTTCAGGCCAGCCTGACGGTGGCCCCGGAGCAGGCGGAACCACTTGCCCGGGTCATCGCCCGGACCGCGGCCGAACTGGGTGCCAAGGGGGTGCGGCCCGAGGAACTGCAGCGTGCGCTCGAGCCCACCCTGACCGCGATCCGCGACGCCCGGCGCACCAACCGCTACTGGCTGGACGGGGTGCTCGGCCTGTCCAGCCGCCATCCCGAACAGCTGCGCTGGCCCCTGACCATCACCGATGATTTTGCCGCCATCAGCGTCGAGGAACTGACTGCGCTCGCCGCTGCCCACCTGCGCGCGGAGCAGGCGGCAACGGTCATCGTCCGGCCAGACAAAGGTCGGTAAATCGGGGGTGGTTGTCCACCCTCAACCGGCCAGCCAGACGGCGAGGTTCTCGGCCTGTTTGACCGCCTTGTCGGAGACGCCCTTGAACTGGCCGGCCCCGCCGCCCCGGGGCCGGCGGCCAAGGACGATGGTGCCGCAGTGGTGCGCCCTGGCCTGACGGAGCAGGTCGCTGCCGACATCGAGGTGCATCTGCACGGGCAACTGGGTGATGCGCTGGCGGCTGACGCCGTTGTCCATGAGCACCTGGGCGTGGGCGTAGAACAGGAAGTTGTCGATGTCCAGGTGGCGGTCGCACCATTCCCGGCCCCACTGGGCGTGAAAGGCCTCGGCCCGGGCCGGCGACTGTTTGCCGAACACGCTGTCCGAATGGTACAGGCAGATGGCCGCGTTCGGGTGGTCCTTGAGGATGAACCCCAGGTGATCGGCGGCCTTGAGCGAGGCGGGCTGGCAGTGGACGGCGAGCAGGAAACGGTGTTCGGTGACGCTGCCGTCGACGATCCACAGCGGCACCCGCTGGCACTTTTCGACCAGGTCGCCCGAGGTGCTGCCGAACAGCATGCCGCCCACAGCCCCCAGGCCGCGCCGGCCGATCACCAGGCTGTCGTAGCTGCCGCGCTCGGCCTCGTCGCGGATGGTCGCGGCGATACCGCCGGTGGCCACGCGCACACTGGAGTGAATGCGGTCGGCGGGGAAACCGCCGCGCTGCAGCCGCTCCGTTGCCTCGCGCAGGTGGCGGCCGGCCTGCTGGGTACGTTGGTCCGAGCCGGCCGTGGGGCTGCGGTGCGGGTCCACGTCGAACATCCACTCCTTGCCGGCGCCGCCGGAGGGGGCCACAGCCAGCAGGTGCACGTGCAGACTGCTGTCGGCGGCAAAAAGCCGCGCTAGGTAATCCAGGCTGTTGGCGCTGTACACGCTGCCGTCGATGGCCACGAGTATGGTCTTCTCCATCTGCTTCCCTCCACGTTGCTGTTCTTGCCTGTTGTTCCGTTTCCGGCCGGCTTGCCCGCCGCTGGCCGTTGATGCTACACTACGAAGGAATCACCCACCAGCAAGGGCGGCCGTTGTCGCCGCCGCCCGAAACCCGCATCCTTGGAGCGCACCGTGCAACGCGTGGTCAGCACCGAAAAAATCCCCATCCTCCTCTGGCTCGACCAGCTGGACGAGGAGGCCATGGACCAGGCCCGCCACCTGGCCAACCTGGACTGCGCCTTCCACCACGTCGCCATCATGGCCGACGCCCACGTGGGCTACGGCATGCCCATCGGCGGGGTGCTGGCCACGGTCGGCGCCATCATCCCCAACGGCGTGGGAGTGGACATCGGCTGCGGCATGCAGGCGGTGCGCACCGGCCTGCAGGAAGTGACGGTGGCGCAGCTGCGCACCATCCTCGGCGACCTGCGCCGCAGCGTGCCGGTGGGCTTCCAGCACCACAGCCGGCCGCAGTCGCAGGCAATGATGCCCGACCCGGGCGCGGCCGGCTGGGAACAGGAGTTGCCGGTCATCCGCGAGGAATTCGCCAGCGCCCGTTGCCAGCTCGGCACCCTGGGCGGGGGCAACCACTTCATCGAGATCCAGCAGGGCAGCGACAACCGCATCTGGCTTATGGTCCACAGCGGCAGCCGCAACCTCGGCTACAAGGTGGCCGGGGTGTACAACCGTTTGGCCGTGCAGTTGGCCAAGAAGGGGGGCCGGGCAACGATCCCGAAGGAATGGCAACTGGCCGTGCTGCCGCTTGACTCCATCGAGGGGCAGCGCTACCTGCGGGAGATGAGCTACTGCGTCGCCTTTGCCCGGGCCAACCGTGGGCGGATGATGGCAGTGCTCACCGACATCGTCGCCGAGGTGACCGGCTGCGACGAGTTCGACCCGGCCATGGACGTGGCCCACAACTACGCCGCCCGGGAACACCATTTCGGCCGGGAGGTGTGGGTGCACCGCAAGGGCGCGACCCGCGCCTTCGCCGGCGAGCCCGGCATCATCCCCGGCTCCCAGGGCAGTCAGAGCTATATCGTCCGCGGCCTGGGCAACGAGCTGTCGTTCAGGTCCTGCTCGCACGGTGCTGGCCGGGTGCTCGGCCGCAAGGAGGCGCAGCGGGTGCTCGACCTGGAGACCGAGGTGCGCCGGCTCGACGACCGCCACATCCTCCACGCCCTGCGCGGCCGCCGCGACCTGGAGGAGGCGCCGGGCGCCTACAAGGACATTGGTGCGGTGATCGCCAACCAGCGCGACCTGGTCGAGGTGGTGGTGGAACTGCTGCCGCTGGCCGTGCTTAAGGGCTGAGCCCCGCCAGTTTGGCCTAGCGGAGCAGCTCGCCCACTGGTGGCAGCAGGCTGTGGGCGTACAGTGCCCGCGGGTCGGCGCCGCCGAGCAGCAGCTCCACCGGGCCGGACAGGGGCTGGCGCAGCGCGGCCAGCGGGCCCGGGCCGAGCAGCCGGGCGGCCAGCACCTCCACCGGTTTGTCCACCCGCTGGAACCGCTCACGCAGTGAGGTCGGTGTCAGCTCGATGTAGTAGCCGTTCTCCGCCGGCACCTTGGCCAGGCGGGCAGCCTCGGCCACCGCCTCCGCCAGGTTGCCGAGCCGGTCCACCAGGCCGAGCCTGAGCGCGGTGGCCCCGTCCCAGACCCGTCCCTCGGCGATCTTTGCCACCGCGGCGACCTCCATCTTCCGCCCCCGGGCGACCACCTCGAGAAACTGCCGGTAGCCCTGCTCCACGTCCATCTGGAACATGGCCTGTTCTTCGCTCGACATGGCATTGGCCAGGTTGCCGAAGTGGGAGACCGCAGTGGTGCCAACGCCGTCGCCGTGCACACCGAGACGCGCCAGTGTCCGCTCCAGGGTCGGCACCGCGCCGAAGATGCCGATCGAGCCGGTGAGGGTCACCGGCGAGGCGACGATCAGGTCGGCGTCCGCGCTCAGCCAATAGCCGCCCGAGGCGGCCATGGCCCCCATGGACACGACCACCGGCTTGCCTTCCTTTTTGGTGAGCGCCAGTTCCTGGCGGATCAGCTCACTGGCGAGCGCGCTGCCGCCCCCGGTGCTGATGCGCAGGACAAGGGCCTTGACCCGCTTGTCCTCGCGCGCCTTGCGGATCTGCCGGATCAGGTCGTCCGAGCCGATCTGGCCGACCGTGCCGGTGCCATAGAGGATGTTGCCCTCGGCAACGATGATGCCGATCAGCTGGTCCTTGCCCTGGGCCCGGGTGTGCGGCGGGGTGAAGGTTTCCTGGTAGTCGGCGAAACTGATGTGGGCAAAGTCGTCTGTTGTGTCCGGTTCGCCCAGCAGCGCCTTGAGTTCGCTCTCCATCTCCTGGTGCGTCTTCAGGCCGTCCACCAGGCCGGTGGTCAGCGCCAGGGCGCTGCGGTCGCCGTTCACCGAGGCCAGGTTGGCCACCTGCGCATTGATGTTTTCCCCCAGATTCTCCACCGTCAGCTTGCGGTTGCGGGCGATGTCGGCGGCGCAGGCGGTCCACAGGTTGCCCAGCCAGAGGCTGTTGGCCTCGCGGTCCTCGGGCGACATGTCGTTGCGGATGAGCGGTTCCAGGGCCGACTTGTAGGTGCCGACGCGGAACACGTGCAGGTTCACCGCCAGCCGGTCGAGCAGCTCCCGCAGATAGAGGCGGAACACCGCAAAGCCGCGCAGGTGGACCGCGCCCATGGGCTGCAGGTAGATCTTGTCCGCCCAACTGGCCAGGTAGTACTGGGCCTGGGAGTAGGAGTCGGCAAAGGCGATCACCTTCTTGCCCGCCTTCCTGAACCGTTCCAGGGCCGCACCGATGCTCTGCACTTGGTCGAGGCTGAGGCTGCCGATGCGGCCCGGCTTGAGCAGGAGCACCTTGATGCGGCTGTCATCGGTGGCGTGGTCAATGGTGTCGAGAAGGTCCTGCAGGGCCACGTCCTCGCTCAGCGGCCCGCCGGCGAGCCGGTTGATCACACGGGTCAGGGGGTCGATGGGCGAGCGTTTCTCGACGATGCTGCCCTCCGGGGCGAACACCAGGGCTGCATCGTCGGGCACGGTGACCGGCGGCCGGTAGAGGAGCAGGGAGAGCACGGCGATGAGCGAGGCAAGAAACAGCAGGTTGACGAGAACCGACAGGCCGGAACTGAGGATCTTCCACCCCCAGACAAAGGGTAGGGTCAGGATTTGAAAAAAACGCTTCATGGGCCGGCCTCCTCGGGGCGGGACTGAGCTGATGGGAACAGGGCGGCCGCGACGATCATGCCGTTGCCGGACCAGGAGCCATCATACCACCAAACAGCGGCGACCGGAACAGTTCGCTGGCCCCGCCGCCATCGGCCCGACCCCGGCGGCGATACTGCCACCCACAAAACACCACACGTAATCCGGCACGGACGGCGGGGGAACTCAGGTGCGGGAAGGGGCGGAACGGATTTCCAGGCTGAGGGCCTGGGCCAGTTCCTGCAGGGAATAGGGTTTCTTGATGACCTGGCTGATGCCGAGCCCCAGGGCGTACTGGATGTCTTCGGCGCTGGAGTAGCCGCTGGTGATGATCCCCTTGAGGTTTGGTGCGTGTTCGAGGATCTGCCGGTAGGTCTCGCAACCGTTGATGCCCGGGTCCATGATCATGTCGAGCAGCACCAGATCCACCGACGTGGTGCGCACGATGGTCACCGCCTCTTCGCCCGAGGCGGCGGTGAGGGGCTCGTAGCCGAGCCGGGTGAGCAGCCGCCGGGCGATCTCCCGCTGGCTCTTCTGGTCGTCCACTACCAGGATGCGCTCGCCCCGGCCGCGCTGCTGGCTGGGTACCACGGTGTGTTGGACCGGGCGGAAGACGCCCTGGCGGTCAACCGGAAAATAGAGGGAAAACAGTGAACCGCGGCTGCTGGTGATCACGTCGATGAAGCCGCCGTGGTCGTGCACGGTGTTCCACACCACGGCCAGGCCGAGACCGGTGCCGCTGCGGCCCATCACCTTTTTGCTGTAGAACGGGCTGAAGATCTGCTTGATATCCTGGGCCGAGATGCCCGGGCCGTTGTCCTCCACCGACAGCAGCACGTACTCGCCCGGCTCGATGGTCTCATAGCCCTGGTAGGGGATGGAGAAGCACACGTTCTTGGTGGCGATGGTGATCTGCCCGCGGGTCTGGATCGCCTCGGCGGCGTTGTTCATCAGGTTCATGATCGACTTGGCCAGGTGCATGGCCGAGCAGCTGATGTTGAGCAGCTTGCCCTCCAAATAGGTGGCCACCTTGATCTCCGGGTAGCGCTGGGCGATCTCGCGGTACTCCACCGATTTGAGGTAGGCGGCGACCAGGGCGTTGAGGTTGTGCACCTCCTTTTTGCAGGTGGCCCCTCGGGCCACGGTGAGCAGGTCGTTGACCACCGCGGCGGCGCGTTTGCCGGCCTCGCGGATCATGAGCAGCTCTTCGCGATGTTTGAAGTCCTCGCCCAGGTCCATGAGCATCAGCTCCGGGTAGGTGATGATGCCGGCGAGGATGTTGTTCAGGTCATGCGCCACCGAACTGGCCATCAGGCCTAGGGACTCCATCCGCTGGGCGTCGGCCAGCTTTTCCAGGAGCGCCATCTTCTGCTGCAGGGCGATCTCGTTGGCGGTGACGTCGCGGATGGCGGCCACCTGCACCTGGCGCCCCTGGTGGTCGATGTGCTTGACGCGGATCTCCACCGGGAAGGTGGAGCCGTCCTTGCGGATGCCGCGCGCCTCGAACGGGCCGATGGTCTCGGGGTCGCCCCCCGGGTTCATGGCGCGGATGGTGGCGCGGTCAAGGAGCACGCTGAACACCTGCCGGCCGATGAGTTCCTCCTCGCGGTAGCCGAACATTCGGCAGAGCTGCGTGTTGGTCTGGAGCAGGGTGCCCCGGTCGTAGATGATGATGCCCTCCCAAGTGGCCTGGGCCAGCTGGCGGAAGCGTTTTTCGCTGGTGCGCAACTCCCGCTGCAGCTGCTTGTGCTGGATGGCGTGCTCGAGGGTGCGGAGCAGCCCTTCCGGGGCGCAGGGCTTGCGGATGTAGTCGTAGACGCCCTGGCGGAGCGATTCGACGGCGTTGTCAACGGTGGCGTTGCCGGTCAGGATGATGACCGCGGTGTCGGGGTGGTGGGTGCCCAGGTGCGAGGCGATCTCGGTGCCGGCCATGTCGGGCAGGTTGATGTCCACCAGCGCCGCGGCGTAGCTGCGCTGCTGCAGACGGCCAAGCGCCTCGGCCCCGGAGTGGGCGAAATCGACCTGGTAGTGTTCGGCCTGGAGAAGGGGCTGCAGACTGTGGCAGAATCGGACGGCATCGTCAACGAGGAGAACGGCATGTTCCATGGGCATCGGGGTCATCTGTCAGGGGGAGACTGTCAGTCCAACCGGTCTCTGCCGGCATCAGCGGGTGCTGCGCAGGAAAAGCGTCCATCGAGCATTTTTTAAGCCTGTTTGCCGGTAAATGTCCAATGAAAAAAGCTGATTGTCTTTCTCTCTCAAGGGTTTTCATGCCGGCAGGGTGAGAGTGAATACCGTTCCCCCGGGACGCGAGTCGCAGTATACCGTGCCGCCCATCTGCTCGGCCAGGCTGCGGACGATGGCCAGACCGAAGCCGCCGTGGCGGCCCTCTTTGCCGCTCACACCGTCCTCGAACAGGCCCGCCTGCAGGGCCGGGTCGATGCCCGGGCCGGTGTCCTCGACCCGGACCCGCACCATTTCCGGGCCCGGTTCGGTGCGCACCGTTATTGTGCCGCCGCCGCTCACCGCGTCCAGGGCGTTGGCCAGCAGGTTGAGCAGGATCTGCCGCAGCCGGTCCGTGTCGGCACGCACGCTGAGCGGCTTCGGCCACGGTTGGAAGGAGAGGGTGATGCTGTTGTCCTCGGGCAGCGAACCCCGGAACATGCGCAGGATGTCCTTGATCCGGGGGTGGAGCTCGCTCTGATCGGGCCGGGCGATGACCTGGGCAAGGGCCAGCTGCTCCAGGTCCAGGGTGATGCGGCCGATGCGCTCCATTTCACTGTCGAGGATGGCCAGTTCCTCACCGATGGGTTCGCCCCGGCCGCTCTTCCGGTCGAGGATGCGCAGATAGTTGCGCAGGATGGCCACCGGGTTGTTGATCTCGTGGGCGATCTTGCGGGCGACGAGCTTGGCCGCGCGCACCCGTTCGGCGGCGAGCCGCTCCGCCCGTTGGGCCGCCATTCGCTCGAGGTGCAGGCAGACGGCGGCCTGGCCGGCGAGCAGCTGCAGCGGGCCCATGGGTTCGAGCAGGGGCAGGGCGCGCTCGGCCAGACCAACGAGCAGCAATCCGTGGATCTCGTCCCGGTGGACCAGGGGGAGTGCGGCCAGACCTTCGCTGCCGAACAGACGGAGCAGCTGGGTGTCGAGCAGGCCGGTGGTTTGCCGCGTGTCTGGCGGCCTGGCAAACGAGTGGGCGCTGCGACCCTGACGCAGGGCGCGGGCGATCAGGCTGTCGCTGTGCCGGGCGGGCGCGAACACCAGGCCGTCGAGTTCCCGGTGCAGGCGGTTGCCGGCCGAAACCCGGCAGCGCAGCGAGGGGCCGGCCCCATCAACAAGCAGCAGCAGGCAGGTGTCGATGTTGCACAGGATCTTCACCCCCTGTTCCACGGCGAGCACGATCTGTTCGGTGTCTGTCGCGCGCAGCAGGCTGTCCACCGTCCCGGTCAGCCGGGTCAGGTCGCGCACCCGGTTGATCAGGCCGAGCGAGGTTTCGCGGCGCGCCTCCTCGTCCTCGGCCTCCACGTCGTGGGAGGTGCGGGCCTCGCGGGGGACGCGGATGCCGAGTTCGGCGGCGATGCGTTCGACCTGCTCGTCCACGCCCGCGTACAGGTTGTCGACTTGCGCCGGCGTCAGATCGAAGAAGTGGTCGGCCGCGGCCAGGCTGTCCGGATCGGCGGCGCTGGCATGGCTGAGCAGGTCGGTGAGGCTGATGATGCGGGTGAGCGGCAGTCCCTGGGCCACTTCTTCGACGGGGTGGTGATGGTAACGGACGGCGTCGGCCACCAGGGCGGGCAGGTGCCACTGTTCGCACAGCCAGGCGCCGGCCTGGCAGTGGTTGATGTGCAGCTTCTCCTCCTCGAGGAAGGCGAGCCGGCCGCTGTGGCAGCGCACACCCTTGAGCAAGAGCGGCGCGTAGCGACCAGGGAAGGCCATCCACAACAACAGCTTGCCGATGTCGTGGAGCAGGCCGGCCAGGTAGGCCTCGGACGGGCTGGGGTAGCCGGTGGCCACCGCAACTTTGTGGGCGAGCAGGGCGCTCAGGTAGCTGTGGTGCCAGAACCGGTCGATGGAGAGCAGCCCGTTCGTCTCGACCCGGCGGAACACCTGCTGCACCGAGACGCTGATCGCCAGGTTGCGCACCGTGTCGACCCCCAGGTGGATGACCGCCTGCTCGAGGTTGGTGAAGGCCCGGGCCGCACCCACGGCAGAGGAGTTGACCAGCTGCAGAATCTTGGCGCTGATGGCCGCGTCCTTGTCGACGATCCGGGCAATGGTCTGCAGGCGGACGTCCGGGTCATGACAGCTGTCGATGAGCTGCACGAGCACCTGTGGCATGCTCGGCAGGCTGCCGGAGACCCGCAGGGCGTTCAGAGTATCGAGCGGTGCGTCCATGGCAGTCTGGCGGGGTGAAGAGGAACAGGGGCGGTCGCGTCTGTCTCCGGCCGATCCGGGTTGTCGCACAGGCCTTGGCAAAATTCCATAGAACAGGGTCGCTTGCAATCCCTTCGGCGGTTTTGCCCCAAGGCAATAGCAAAAAACCGGCGCCGACCGGTTGGCGAAATATCGCTTGACCGGTTCCGGGCGGGTTAGGTAGTCTCACCAAGCTGGGCAGGGTCGGCCACCTTGCCCTCCGGGGGAGGCATTACCCGGATGAACAGACTCTCCGGACCTTCGCGGCAGCGGCGCGGGCGGTCCGGCATCACACACAGGAGGCGCACTATGCAGTTCGGCAGACTCGGTCATCTTCTCCTCTCTCTGAGCGCCCTGGCCCTGCTGCTGGGCTCGGCAGGCTGCTCGAAAACCATGTACGGGGCGGTGAAGTTTGAATCCAACCCGCCCGGCGCCGAGGTGATCAACCTCAGGGACGACGCCAACCTGGGCATCACCCCGGTGGTGGTCACCTGGGAGTCGAGCGACGGCCAGCCGGAGTACGTGACCGTGCAGGTGCGCAAGAACGGCTACCTGGAGGACATCACCTCGTTCTGGGTGAACACCCGGCACGAATCGCGGGAGGGCGCCCAAGCCCAGGCCCAGCCCATCTTTGTTGAACTCAAGCCGCGGAGGCAGCCATGAGCCGTGCCTCCATCCGCACCCGGGCCGGCCTGCTGGCGCTCGGCGGGGTCATGCTGCTCGTGCTCGCCGGCTGCGGGGATAAGACCGCCGCGGTGCGCTTCAAGGTGAACTCGGAACCCGAAGGCGCCTATGTCCTCTACCAGTTGAGCGGCACCGAATCGCCCTGCGCCGGCGAGTGGATCTATCTCGGCAACACTCCGCTGCAGGGTATCCATCAGTTCACCCGCGAGCAGCTGAGGAACAGCGACCGGATCAGCCTCCGGGTCATGCAGCCCGGCTACATGGACCAGAAAAAGGACTGGGGCGGAGAGGCGTTCTACAAGGAGGCCAGGGAGAAAGGGGTGATCTACTGGACGCCGGAGATGATTCCGGCCATCGGCCCCTAAGCTCGGGCACGGAGCACAGCCATGCGCGTGGGTGAACGGCCGTACCGGTCGATCTGGCTGGCAACGGACGGCTGGGCGGTGGAGATCATCGACCAGACGCGGCTGCCGTTTCACTTTGCAATCGTTCGCCTGGAGAGCGCGGGTGCGGCCATGGACGCCATCCGCCGCATGCTCGTGCGCGGCGCGCCGCTCATCGGCGCCACCGCGGCCTACGGGATGTGCCTCGGCCTGCGCGAGGACGCCGGTGATCGGCAGCTGGATCGGCTGGCCGCGGATTTGATCGACTGTCGGCCGACCGCGGTCAACCTGCGCTGGGCGGTGGAGCGGATGCTCGGGCGGCTGCGGCCGTTGCCGGCCGGTGAGCGCCTGCAGGCCGCCTACGCCGAGGCTGCTCTGGTCTGCGAGGAGGACGTGGCCGTCAACGAGGCCATCGGCAGTCACGGCCTGGGGCTGATCGAGGCCGTCTGGCAGAGGAAGAACGGCCGGGAGCCGGTGCGCATCCTCACCCACTGCAACGCCGGCTGGCTGGCCACGGTCGATTGGGGCACCGCGCTCGCGCCGGTGTACAAGGCGGCGGCGGCCGGCATCGAAGTGCATGTGTGGGTGGACGAGACCCGCCCGCGCAACCAGGGCGCAAGCCTCACAGCCTGGGAACTGGCCGAGGCCGGTATCCCCCATCACCTGATCGTCGACAATGCCGGCGGCCACCTCATGCAGCGTGGCATGGTCGACCTCTGTCTGGTCGGCACGGACCGGACCACGGCCACGGGGGATGTCTGCAACAAGATCGGCACTTATCTCAAGGCCCTGGCCGCGGTCGACAACAACGTCCCCTTCTACGTGGCCCTGCCCGGCTCGACCATCGACTGGCAGGTGGCCGACGGCCTGGCCGGGATTCCCATCGAGCAGCGGGGTGCGGACGAGGTGCTCAGCGTGCAGGGACAGGACCGGGGCGGCCAGACGCGCACCGTGTCCATCGCGCCGGCCGCCACCCCGGCGCTCAATCCGGCCTTCGACGTCACCCCGGCCCGGCTGGTCACCGGGCTGATCACCGAGCGCGGCGTCTGCCCGGCGAGCCGGGAGGGGCTGCTCGGTCTCTATCCGGAACAGCGGCGGTGAGCGACCAAGGCTTGCGCGCCCAACTGCTGGCCACGGCCCGGGCCATGAACGGCTGCGGCCTCAACCAGGGCACCTCGGGCAACCTCAGCGTGCGCAGCAGCGCGGGCTTTCTGATCACCCCTTCGGCCTTGGCCTACGACAGCTGTGCAGCGGACGACCTGGTGTGGCTGGACGATGCCGGCACAGCCAGCGGCCACCGGCGGCCCTCCTCCGAGTGGCGCATGCACCGCGACCTCTACCGCCACTATCCCGACGCGGGCTGCATCCTGCATGCCCACTCCCCCCACTGCACCGCCCTGGCCTGCTTGGAGCGGGCCATCCCGCCCTTCCACTACATGGTCGCTGTGGCCGGCGGTGACACTGTCCCCTGCGCCCGCTACGCCACTTTCGGCAGCCAGGCGCTGTCCGATGCGGTGGTCAAGGCCCTGCGCGACCGGCGCGCCGCCCTGCTCGCCCACCACGGCATGGTCTGTTACGCCGCCGACCTGGACAACCTGCTCGCCCTGGCCATCGAGGTGGAGAGCCTGGCGCGCATGTACCTGCTTGCCCTGGCCGTGGCTGAGCCGCCGCTGCTGTCGCCGGCACAGATGGCCGAGGTGCTGGAGCGCTTTGCCGATTACCGGCCCTGAATGCCGGGGGCTGCGGTCCGCTCTCAGCGCAGGTAGAGCAGGGCGCCGATCTGGTAGATGCCCACCGCCAGGAGAAAGGCGAACAGGGTGTTGAAGACCACCGAAAAGGCCGCCCATTTCCACGACCCAGCCTCTTTGGCGATGCACACCACGGTGACAAAGCAGGGGGCGTAAAACATGATGAACACCAGCACCGCCAGGGCCACCACCGGGTTCCAATTGGTGTCGCGGCGGAGCCGTTCACTGAGCGAGGTGGCGGCTTCGGGGACGACTTCACCCAGCGAGTAGGCCGTGCCCAGGGTGGAGATGATCACCTCCTTGGCCGCGAACCCGCCAATCAGGGCGATGTTGGTGCGCCAGTCGATGCCCGCGAACCGGCTGACCGCCTCGCAGGCCGTGCCGATACGGCCGGCGATGCTGTGGCGCAGCCCGGCCTCGGCCTCCTCGGCGCCGATCCGCGCCAGTTCCCGTTCTCTTTCCTCCGGCGAGGCGGCGAGGGTCGCCTCGGCCTGCTGGCGCTGTTGCGTGAAGGCGGCGGCCCGCTCCTCCGGCAGCCCGGGGTAGGTCATCATCGCCCAGAGCAGGATGGAGATGCCGAGGATTACCGTGCCCGCCTTCTTGATGTACTGCCAGGTCCGCTCCCAGGTGTGAATGAGGAGCCCCTTGAGGGTGGGGAAGCGGTAGGGGGGCAGCTCCATGACAAACGGCGTCGAGGCGCCGCGGAGCACGGTCAGCCGCAGGAACTTGGCCGCGCACAGGGCCACGATCCAGGAGAGCAGGGTGGCCAGGAACATGTAGCGGGCCTGGTGGGCGGAGAAGAAGGCGCCGATGAGCAGGGTCAGCACCGGCAACTTGGCGCCGCAGTTCATGAACGGCACGGTGAGCATGGTAGCCAGTCGCTCCTTGGGCGAGCGCAGAGTGCGCGTCGCCATAACCCCGGGTACGGCGCAGCCGCCGGCAATGCCGCCGGAGACGATGAAGGGCATCACCGAGGAACCGTGCAGACCGAACAGATGGAAGATGCGGTCCATCATGAAGGCCACCCGGGCGAGGTAGCCTGAGTCTTCGAGCACGGCGATGCCGAAGAACATGAACATGATGATCGGCACGAAGCCGAGAACCCCGCCCATGCCGTCGACCACACCGGAGATGAGCATGGATTTGAGCGGACCGTCGGCCAGCAAGGCGTCGATACCCCGGGAGAGCGAGTTGAACAGGAAGGACAGCCCGTCCACCAGCACCGTGCTGTAGCTGAAGGTGAAGGTGTACAGGGCGAACAGGACCCCGGCCATGATGAGCGGGCCGAGCAGCCGGTGGGTGACCACCTTGTCGATCCGGTCCGAGGTGTGCAGCCGGTCCGCCACCCATTTGCGGGTGACGACTCCCTGGCGCATGATCGACTTGAGGTAGCCGTAGCGGTGGTCGGCGATCACCGCCTCGGGATAGACGCCGATCGTGTTCTGCAGGTGGCGGACCACCTCGTCGCACCGCTCGGCCAGCCGTTCGGTCGCCTCCGGGTTGGCGGCACGGGCCTTTTCGACGATCTGCTCGTCATTCTCGAGAATCTTCACCCCGAGCCAGCGTTCCGGATAGGTGGCGTTGAGCGGGGCCAGTTCCCGGACCACCGGCATCATATCGCTGAGGGCCTCGTCGATGTCCGAACCGTAGCGGAGGAACAGCGGGCTGGGTTGCTCCTTGCTGGCGGCCACCGCCAGTACCGCGTCGAGCAGCCGGTCCACACCCGCGCCGGTGCGCGCCACCACCGGCACCACCGGCACGCCGAGCAGTTGGCCGAGCTGTTCGGCGTTTATTGTAAGGCCCCGTTTCTCGGCCACATCGACCATGTTCAGGGCAATGACCAGCGGCACCCCCAACTCAAGGAACTGACAGCCCAGGTAGAGGTGTCGTTCCAGGTTGGAGGCGTCCACCACATCCACGACCACGTCCGGTTTCTCGTTGACCAGGAAGTCGCGGGCCACCAGTTCCTCCACCGAGTAGGCGGTCAGGGAGTAGGTGCCCGGCAGATCGACCACCCGCAGCCCCTGCTCTTGGTGCAGGCAGCAGCCTTCCTTCTGCTCCACCGTGACCCCGGGGTAGTTGCCGACGTGTTGGCGGGCGCCGGTGAGATAGTTGAACAGAGTGGTCTTGCCGGCGTTGGGATTGCCGGCGAGGGCGACGGTGAGGAAGCTGTCCATGGGAAGGGGGTTCCTTGCGGGGGTGAAGGGAAGTGTTCTGCGGAGCGCGAAAGGACGGCAGGTCCCGCCGTCAGCGGCCTCGACCAGGCGCGCTGAGCGGAGGCTGCACACCGATCCGCAGGCAACGACCGTGACAAACGAAGAGGCGCAGCCGGTCACGGCCGGCCGGGGTTACCGGTGTTCCAGCGGCGGTTTGTACTGGGGGAGCGTTTTGCGGGGCGACGAACAGTTCGGCAGGGAGCCGCAGCCCGCACAGCCTCCGCCGCAGGAGGGGGCGTTTCTGTTCCGCCAGATGGTGCGCAGTCGCAGCCCGAGATACAGGACTGCTGCCGCGATGATGAGGGTGACGAGAAGATGCTGCACGGCTGCTGTCTCCGTTCAGAGGGGGGCGACGAGAATGTTGGCCGCGCTTAGCGCGTCCAGGCTGATGGTGCCGCCGTTGACCTTGATCATGCACTGGCGGCCGCCGCCACTGCACAGCAGTTCCAATTCGGAACCGGGAAGCAGGCCCAGGTTGGCCATTTTCGCGCAGGTACGTCTATCGCCGTTGACCGCGCACACCCGCATGCGACCTCGGCAGCAGGCTTCGTGCAACGGCATGCCCCGCTGCTGCCGACACCATCGTTTTCGGCGCGGACATCCTTCCGCCAGGTCGTTGAGCACCTGTCCCGTGTTCTCTCGAGGTTCCTTGTTGTGGGTCTGATCCACAGGCATGGCTCCCATCCTTACTGTCGGCCGAAGGCCGGGTTGGCTTCAGGTTGCCGGACACTGCCGGCGCCGATGGTCTGCGCGTGTCGACAGCGAATTGTTAGGTACTCCAAAGAATTATCACTGTCAACGACTTTGCCAAGGCGGACGGAGGGAAATTTCCTGATTTTCTGGAGAAATACAGCGACAACGGAGAGGTGCCGTCCGTCGCCAAGGCGGCAACGGGCGGTGCGGATTGTGGGGCGTTCAGGTGGCGATCAGGGGATGACCTCCACCTCGATGTAGTCGGCCTCGTTGTTGCGCAGGGTCAGGGTGCCGTCCATGACCCGCAGGGCGACCGGATCGTTGAGGGGGGCGCGCTGCTTGATGGTGATCTCGGTACCGGGCACTAGGCCCATTTCGCGGATGCGGCGGCCCAGTTCACCGCCCACCCGGACGCTGACAATGGTGCCGGTCTGGTTGATGGCCATGTTACGTAGGTTGATCGTCGGCATGGGGTTCGCTCATGTGGATTCGTTTTGTTTGGCCCAACTGTCGCGCAGGGTGACGATCCGGTTGAACACCGGCCGGCCGGGCTGGCTGTCCACCGCATCGACACAGAAATAGCCCTGCCGCTCGAATTGGAACCGGTCTTCGGGTGCGCACCCGGCCAGGCCGGGTTCAAGCATGCAGCCGGCGAGCACGGTGCGCGAGTCGGGGTTGAGGAACTCCTTGAAGTCCCGGTTTTTGTCCGCATCCGGAAACTCCGCGGTGAACAGTCGGTCATAGAGCCGTACCTCGGCGCACAGGGCGTGCGGCGCAGACACCCAGTGGATGGTGCCCTTGACCTTGCGGCCGTCTGGGGCGGAACCGCCGCGGCTTCCCGGATCATAGCTGCAGCGCAGTTCCACTACACGGCCCTGGTCGTCCTTGACCACCTCGTGGCAGGTGACCAGGTAGGCCCAGCGAAGCCGCACCTCGCGGCCGATGCTCAGGCGGAAGAACTTCTTGGGCGCGTCCTCCATAAAGTCCGAACGCTCGATGTAGAGTTCGCGTGAAAAGGGCAGGGTGCGTGTGCCCAACTCGGGCCGCTGCGGGTGGTTGTGGGCGACCACCTCCTCGACCTGGCCCTCGGGGTAGTTGGTGATTACCACCCGGAGCGGGTCGAGCACGCCGAACACGCGATGGGCCTTCTCGTTCAGGTCCTCGCGCACCGCGTTCTCGAGCACGCCCATGTCGATCCACGACTCGCGCTTGCCCACGCCGATGGTAGCGCAGAAACTGCGGATCGAGGCGGGCGTGTAGCCACGCCGGCGCAGCCCGGAGATGGTTAGCATGCGCGGGTCGTTCCAGCCGGAGACCTGCCCCTCGGTGACCAGCTGGAGCAGCTTGCGCTTGCTGGTCACCGTGTAGTTGATGTTCAGCCGGGCGAACTCGATCTGCCGAGGGTGGTTGGGCGTCTCGAGGGTGTCCAGCACCCAGTCGTACAGGGCCCGGTTGTTCTCGAACTCGAGCGTGCATAGGCTGTGGGTGATGCCCTCGAGCATGTCCGACAGGCAGTGGGTGAAGTCGTACATCGGGTAGATGCACCAGCGGTCGCCGGTACGGTGATGCGTCGACTTGAGGATGCGGTAGAGCACCGGGTCGCGCAGGACGATGTTCGGCGAGGCCATGTCGATCTTGGCCCGCAGCACGCACTCGCCCTCGGCCATCGCGCCGCTGCGCATCCGCTCGAACAGCTCCAGATTTTCGGCCACCGTGCGATCCCGGAAGGGGCTCTCCCGGCCGGGTTCGGTGAGGGTGCCGCGGTAGGCGCGCATCTCCTCACCGCTCAGGTGACAGACATAGGCCTTGCCCCGGCGGATCAGCTCCACGGCAAAACCGTACAGTTGGTCGAAATAGTCGGAGGCGTAGTACAGGTGGTCGCCCCAGTCGAATCCCAGCCAGCGTACGTCCCGCTGGATGGCCTCCACGTAGTCGATCGATTCCTTGTCCGGGTTGGTGTCGTCGAAGCGCAGGTGGCAGACCGCGTTGTTCTCCTGTGCCACGCCAAAATTAAGGCAAATGGACTTGGCGTGGCCGATGTGGAGGAAGCCGTTGGGCTCGGGTGGGAAACGGGTGACAATGGTCTGATGCTTGCCGCTGGCCAGGTCCTCGGCGATGATCTGGCGGATGAAGTCGAGCGGTTTGGCGGCGGTTTCTTTTTCGGTTGTCATGGGCGCGTGGTCCGGTTGCCGACCTCAGGCCGGGATGAACAGGTGATCGACATGGGCAAGCCGGGCCACCACCCGGTCCCGGCCTAGGGTGGTGAGCACCTCGAACATCGAGGGGCCGGCCAATTGGCCGGTGAGCACGGTGCGCATGCCGTTGATGAGCACCCCCGGCTTGACGCTGAGTTCGTCGGCCATCTCCCGCGAGGCCTGTTCGGTGGTCTCGGCGGTGAACTCGGCCAGGGCTGCGAACCGTTCGGCCAACTGCGGCAGCCAGGCGGCCAGGTCGGGAAACTTGAGCACGTTCTTGGCCAGCGGCTTGGGGTCGATGGCGTAGGTGTCGGCAAAGTAGGCCCGGCCGGTGGTGGTGAAGTCCTTGAGTGTGTGGAAACGGTCGCGAATGAGCGCCAGGGTGGCCAAGTACCAGTCGCGCCGGGTGGTGGCGTAGGCCGGGTCCCAGAGCCCCTCCTTCTCTAATTCCGTGCGCACCATCCCGCCCAGTTCACTGATGTCCATGGTGCGCAGGTAGTGCTCGTTCATGGCGATGAGCTTGGGGTCGGTGAAGAACTTGGCATCGCCCGGTTTGTAGTTGAACACCGAGTTCACCCGACTGATGCGGGAGAGGCTGAACACCTCGATCATCTCCTCGCGGGTGAAGTACTCCCGGTCGTTGCCCGGGTTCCAGCCGAGCAGCGAGAGGAAGTTGCACACCGCCCAGGGGATGAAGCCGCGGTCCCGGTAGAACTGCACGGCCACCACCTCGCCGTGACTCCGTTTGGAGATCTTGCGCTTCTGCAGGTCCATGGTCAGGGGCATGTGGGCGAAGACCGGCAGCGGCGCGCCCAGCGCCTCGTAGAGCAGCACCTGGCGGGTAGTGTTGGTCATGTGGTCCTGGCCGCGGATCACGTGGGTGATGCGGTCGCGGATGTCGTCGACCACGTTGCACAGCAGGTAGAGCGGCTTGCCGTTGGAACGGACGATGACAAAGTCCTCGATGTCGCTGTAGGCCCGCTCGATCCGGCCCAGCACCTCGTCGTCGTAGAACAGGTTGCCCGGGCAGACCGGCACCCTGAAGCGGATGACCGAGGGCAGTCCCTGCGCTTCTTTCGCCTGTACCTCCTCGGGGCTCAGGTGGCGGCAGGTGCCGTCGTAGCCCACGTCGTGCTTCTTGGCGGCCATAGCAGCCACCCGTTTCCGTTCCAGTTCCTCCCTGGTACAGAAGCACCTGTAGGCGTGGCCGGAGGCCAAGAGCCGGTTGGCCGCATCGGTGTGGTCGGCGGCAAAATCGGTCTGGAAGTAGGGACCTTCGTCCCAGTCGATGCCGAGCCAATGCAGGCCGTCGATGATGCCGTCGATCGATGCCTGGGTGGAACGCTCCTCGTCGGTGTCTTCGATGCGCAGGATCAGTTTGCCCTGGTTTTTTTTGGCGAACAGCCAGTTGAACAGGGCCGTCCTGGCCCCGCCGATGTGCAGGTAACCGGTGGGACTGGGTGGGAAGCGAACGCGTACTTCTTGCATGCAGCACTCCTTGGAGTTGGACAAGTTCCCACTGTGGCGACAATGGAAACAAAAGCATTATATAACGTCTCCGTTGCCTGTCTTCAAGGGCAAGGTGGCGGGGAAGGCTAGATAGGGAGCGGAAGAGGCTGGGGCTGGCAATGCGGCGCGTCATCCGTTACTTTCGCCTTGTGAGCCTGCGGGAAGATCGGTATAATTTTCCTTTGGTTGTATTTTTATTCCGGGGCGCATCGGCGTGGCCGGTGTTGTGCCTCAAACGCTCCCTGTCCCGGCCGTTTGCTGCCGAGCGTGCCAATCGCAGGCCAAGGGGTAAGCAAACCCAACCATCAGAGCATATCATTATGAACGAAAATTCTGCATCATGCGGCGAGTGTCCGGAAGGCCGCGTCAAGGACACCGCCGGTCGGTGCGTCATGCCGGAGGTGACCTTCGCCTCCCTCATCTTGTCTTTGAATACCTCGGCGCTCTACCACATGGGGGAACTGCCCCACCCGGAAACCGGCCGGAAGATCGTCGACCGGGAACTGGCCAAACATACCATTGACACCCTGACCCTGCTCGCCGAGAAAACCAGCGGCAACCTCGACCCCAATGAGCACGAACTGCTCACCCGCATCCTCTACGAACTGAAAATGCGGTTCGTCAAGCTGGGTTGAGACCTCTTCGGACCGGTATGCAGGGGGAGTGTCTGTCGGTCAGGGCACCGGCAAAGATCAATCTGTTTCTCAGGGTCACCGGGCGCAGGGCGGACGGCTATCATACGCTCCAAACCCGCATGCAGAAGGTCGGCCTGTTCGACCTTCTGGAGGTGCAGCGAGAGGGCAAGGGTGTTCGCCTGCACTGCGTTGGTGCCGATTTGCCGGAAAATGCCGAAAACCTGGTTCACCGGGCGGCGTCGCTTTTCCTGGAGACGGTGGCGCAGCGCCGTGGTCGGACCCTTGGTGGGGTGAAGATCTCGCTGACCAAAAACATTCCGATAGCCGCCGGCCTTGGCGGCGGCAGCAGCGACGCGGCGGCCGCCTTGAAGGCATTGAATTCTCTGTTTGAGGCCGGCCTGACAGCCGGGGAACTCGCCGCCATTGGACTCGAACTGGGCGCAGACGTGCCCTTTTTTCTGGCCGACACGCCGGCCGCGCTGGCTGTCGGCATCGGCGAGATCCTGACGCCGGTCGCGCCGCTGAGCGGCTGTTTTGTGCTGCTTGTTAATCCCGGATTCTCCGTGTCTACGCGCTGGGTGTACCAGACTTTTGCGTTGACAAAGGAAGAAAAGACAACTATTTTTAGAAATTTTCGAGAAAGTGCTGGCCCGGCCGGACGGCTCGGTCTGTCAGTCACCGTCAAGGGGTTGCCGGCGGCTCTGGAGAATGACCTGGAAACGGTCACCCTCACCCGCTATCCGGAGATCGGTCGAATTAAGGAAGAACTGCTCGCCCATGGTGCGGTCGCCGCGCTGATGTCCGGATCCGGACCAACGGTGTTCGCTCTTTTTTCCGACCAGCAGGCTGCCGAGACCTGTCGCGTCCTGTTCGCGCGCCGGTTCGGACAAACCTATCTGGTCCCTCCGCTCGCCGGAGAAATCTGCTGGGACACGTCAGGCCATGTGTCTGGTTGAAAACTGGGGCGTCGTCAAGCGGTAAGACACAAGGTTTTGATCCTTGCATTCGGGGGTTCGAATCCTCCCGCCCCAGCCATTCGCAAGAGAAAAAGTGACATGCCAAAAAACTTAAAGATTTTCACCGGGAATGCCAATCCGGTCATTGCCCGGGAAATCTGCGAATATCTGAAGGTGCCGCTCGGGGCGGCCGAGGTCAAGAAGTTTTCGGACGGCGAGATTTCCGTGGAGATCGGCGAAAACGTGCGCGGCGCCGACGTGTTCATCATCCAGCCGACCTGCACCCCGGTCAACGACAACCTGATGGAACTCATCATCATGATCGACGCCGTGCGCCGGGCGTCGGCGCGGCGGATCACTGCGGTCATGCCGTACTACGGCTACGCCCGCCAGGACCGGAAGGTGCGGCCGAGAGTGCCCATTACCGCCAAGGCGGTGGCGGAGATGCTCACAGTGGTCGGCACCCGCCGGGTGCTGTGCATGGATCTGCACGCCGGCCAGATTCAGGGATTCTTCAACATTCCGGTGGATCATCTCTACGCCGCGCCCATCATCCTCAACTATATCCGGGAAAGTTTCTCCGATGTGGTCATGGTGTCCCCGGACGCGGGCGGTGTCGAGCGCACCCGCGCCTTTGCCAAGCGGCTGAATGCCGGCTTGGCGATCATCGACAAGCGGCGTGAACGGGCCAACGAAAGCCAGGCCATGCATGTGATCGGGGACGTCAAGGGCAAGACCGCCATTCTTCTTGACGACATGGTCGACACGGCCGGCACCCTGTGCGGCGGTGCGGAGATCCTCAAACAAGTCGGAGCCAAGGAAGTGCATGCCTGTTGTTCGCATGCCGTCCTGTCCGGTCCGGCCGTCGAACGGATCAGCAATTCCTGCCTGAAGTCGCTGCTGGTGACCAATTCCATCCCCTTGAAAGAAGAGGCCCGGCAGTGCGATAAAATCACCGTCCTGTCGGTGGGTGCCCTCCTGGGTGAGGCGATCAACAGGATTCATAACGAGGATTCGGTCAGTTATCTTTTTGTCTAGTTCCCAGACGGGATATTCAGAACATTTTTCATAGAACCCGCAGGAAAGGGGGGAGGTCTTCATGCTTCAGGTAAAAATGGAAACAAAAGTACGCACGGTGTTCGGCAAGGGGCCGATGCGGCAGCTGCGGATGCGGGATATCACGCCCGCCAACCTCTACAGCGGCGGCAAGGAGCCTGTGTCCCTGCAGTTCGACACGGCCAAGCTGTTCAAGGACCTGCTGTTCATTCATGGCCGCAATGCGGTGGTAACTTTGGATGTGGAGGGGGACAGCAAGGGCAGCCGGAATGTACTCGTGCAGGAGATTCAGAAGGAACCGGTTGATGGCAGCCTGTTGCATGTGGACTTTCTCGAAATAGATTTGAACAAGGCCGCACGGTTCACTGTCCCGGTCGAGTACGTGGGCACCGCCAAGGGCGTGGACCTCGGTGGCGATTTGCAGGTGTTCAAGACCTCGGTCCGACTGCGCGGTTGTCCACTGGATATCCCGGACGTGATCAAGGCGGATATCACCCAGTTGGAGCAGGGCGGCAAGGGGCTCACTTTCGCCGACCTCGCCGTGCCGACGAATGTGGAAATGCTGGAAAAGGCCGACACGGTCTGCGTTGCCGTTTTCTAAGCGTTGCTCGCTCGGCCCGCGCTCTTTTCGCTTCGTCTACGAGCCGGAGAGGATTCTCCGGCTCGTTTCTTTATTTCTCTTCCTGATGCATGGCGGACTCCCGATTTCTGCTGGCCGGCCTGGGTAACCCCGGACCGGACTATCATCTGACCCGGCACAACGCCGGTTTCCTCTTGCTCGACCACCTCGCCGCCGTCAACGGCTGGCGGATCGATACCCTGAAAATGCAGGGGCTGTTCGGCCAGGGGAGACTCCGGGGCTGCCAGCTGTTTCTGGTCAAGCCGCAGACCTACATGAACCGCTCCGGCGAGTGCGTTCGCCCCTTTCTCGAGTATTTCAAGATCCCGCAGACCAACCTGCTTGTGCTCCACGACGACATCGATCTGGCCGCCGGCCGCATCAAGGTGGTCCGCCGTGGTGGTGCCGGCGGGCACAACGGCATCCGTTCGATCATCCAGCACCTGGGCACCCAGGATTTCGCGAGATTGAAGATCGGCATTGGCCGGCCGGTTGTCGATGCGGCAGGACACGCACAGGCGGTGGACCGGTTCGTGCTGTCGCGACTGGGCGAGGAGGAGCAAAGGCTGCTGCACGAGCGCGCCGGTCTGGTCGAAGAGGCTGTTGCCCTCTTTGTCGAACACGGTATCGATGTGTGTATGAACAGGATGAACGGCCGCTGACCTGTTTCGCTTCCCATTTCGCGGCGAACACCGCCACCCACCTACCAAGGCATCTCCACTGCGCCGGCATATATTCATCATGTTTTCGACCCGTTGTCTTTTTACTTAGGTTGTGTTCGCAGGACCTTTTGCCAATATCAAAAAAATATGCTAATATAATATTTTAGAGATAGATGGCGCTTTGCCTCGTGTCTCGATGCAAGTCTTTTTCACCGTTTTTGGAGGATCATGTGTTTGCAGCAGGAGATATGGCCGTGTATCCGGCTCATGGTGTAGGCTTGATTCAAACCATTGAAAAGCAAACCATCGGCGGCGTCGATCAGAGCTTTTATGTGATGAAAATTCTCGACAATGACATGACCATCATGATTCCCACAGCGACGAGCGCCAACGTCGGCTTGCGGGCGATCATTTCCGATGATGAAGTCACCAAGGTTATCGACATCCTCAAGGAGCGGGACGTCCAGGTTACGGCCCAGACCTGGAACCGGCGGTACCGGGATTACATGGACAAGATCAAGACCGGCTCCGTGTTCGAGGTGGCCGTTGTCCTGCGCGACTTGTTTCTCTTGAAGGAGGACAAGGAGCTTTCCTACGGGGAACGGAAAATGCTCGACACCGCCAAAAACCTGCTGGTCAAAGAACTGTCCCTCGCCAAACAGATGGACCAGGATAAGGTCGAGCGGCAGATTGAAAAAATCTTCTGTTAAGCGTCCAATACCGGGGCAGCGCGGCGGTGATTGCAACTGACCGCACAGCCGCGCCTCCCAGCGGTGAAACCCCGGCGACCCATATCGTTCTGCCGGGTGAGACCGGGCAGCGGCTCGACCATTTTCTCCTCGATAAATATCCCGATCTGTCCCGTTCTTCTCTGCATAAACGCATTGCCGCCACGGATGTCCTCGTGGACGGGCGGCCGGTTAAGGCCGGCTTTCGCCTGCGAGCAGAACACTCGGTGACCATAGCCTTCCCGTCGCCGCCTCCTTCGGACCTGCGGCCGGAGCGGGTGGATTTTCCTGTTCTGTTTGAAGACGCCCACCTGCTGGTGATCACCAAGCCGCCGGGCTTGGTCGTGCATCCGGCCTGTGGACACCAGCAGGGTACGCTGGTGCATGGACTGCTCTACCGTCTTGGCGCCCTGCCCGCCGCCGACGCGTTGCGCCCGGGGATCGTCCACCGTCTGGACAAGGATACCTCCGGTGTACTCTTGGTCGCGAAGACCGAACAGGCCCTGCGACTCCTCATGGCGAATTTCAAGGACAGGACAGTCCAGAAAACCTACCACGCGCTGCTGTTACGCACGCCCCGCGAACCGGAAGGGCGGATGGTCGCGCCCATCGGCCGGCACCCGGTGCACCGCAAGAAAATGGCGGTCTGTCCGCAGAACGGGAAATTCGCGGTGACCAACTGGCGCGTGCAGGAGCGTTTTGCCAACGGCTGGTGCCTGGCCGAAATCACCATTGAAACCGGCAGGACCCATCAGATTCGCGTCCACATGGCCGCCATGAAGAGTCCGGTGGTCGGGGATGCCCTGTACGGCGGCGCCGTAGGGCGCGACGCAGCGTTGCAGCCGGCGCGACAGATGCTCCACGCGAGCACGCTCTGCTTCACGCATCCGGTGAGCGGTGAGACGCTTCATTGCACCGCGCCGCTCTGGGCGGACATGCAGCAGTTTCTCGAGGCCCTGAAAATGGAGGAAGCCGCATGAAACCCTTCCGACTCGGCATCACCGGCGGCATCGGTTCGGGCAAGAGCAGCGTGAGCCGACTGCTCGCCGGCTTCTGTCGGGCACCGCTGATTGATGTCGACCAGTGCTGCCGGCACCTGCTCGAGGTCGGCCAGTCCGGCTGGCAGGTGCTCCGTGAGCGGTTCGGCAACCGGTTTCTGCTCGAGGACGGGCGGATCGACCGGATTGGACTGCGCGAGCGCCTTTTTGCCGACCCGGATGTGCGGCGCGAGGTCGACGCGCTGATCCATCCGCTCGCCCGGGAGGTGATGCGTCGGGAGGTGCTGCGCTACGACGAACCGCTGGTGCTGGTGGAAATTCCGCTGCTCTACGAGGCCGGCTGGCAGGACGAAGTGGATGCGGTGCTGGTGGTCTATGCGCGTCCGGGGGCACAGTGTTGCCGCACCATGCGTCGGGACGGTGTGTCCCGGCGGTCGGCGGCGCGGGCCATCGCCGCCCAGATGGACCTGGGCGAAAAGGCGCGACGGGCCGAGTACGTGATCGACAACAGCGGTTCCTGGGCGAGTGTCCGGGAGCAGACCGTTGCCCTGGGCAGGGAACTGGCGACACGCTTTTCAACTCGTACCGGCCAAGAAAGTGCTTGACAGCGGCACCTTAAACCAATATCTAGCTCGATAACATCTTAACCGATCGATTTGTCCAACATCGGCTTCCCGACCTGATATTTCACAGAATTTATAGACCGCCAACCGGTTCGTTCTTTCTCTTGCCCGACCCGGTCCGTTGCGCTGGATAGCAGTTTTTCCTGCTCCTCCCTGTTCACCCGGTCCATCTTTGTAGACAATCAGAAAAGCTTTCGACCTCAATCGTTTTTGTTCAGCAGCGCGTTCGGCACCTGTATGCCGGTGCAGGGTGTTGTCCAGTCATCGTTCCCGGTGTTCATTCACATTTCCCTCCGTCTATCCATCATGATACATCCCCTCGATTGCCCCTTATCACGTCGACCACTGGGAGGAAGAACCGGTCAATGAATCCAACCGACTTAAAAAATAAAAAAATAAAGGAACTCGTCAGCCTTGCGGCTTCCCTCGATATTGAGGGCTACAGCAACATGACCAAGCAGGAACTCATCTTTGCCATCCTCAAGGAACAGGCAGACGAGGACGGCAAACTGAGGGGCAGCGGTGTTCTCGAGATCCTGCAGGATGGATTCGGTTTTCTCCGGGCGCCGGACTACAACTACCTGCCCGGTCCGGACGACATTTACGTGTCGCCTTCGCAGATCCGCCGGCTGAACCTGCGCACCGGTGACACCATTGAGGGCGAGGTGCGTGCCCCCAAGGACAACGAACGGTACTTCGCCCTGCTCAAGGTTGATACAATCAACTACGAGCCACCGGAAGCGGCCAAGAACAAAACCGCCTTCATTAACCTGACGCCGCTGCACCCGGAAGAGCAGATCAACCTGGAGACCACCCCGGACAACCTGAGCATGCGGGTGCTGAACATCACCTCGCCGCTCGGCAAGGGGCAGCGTGGCCTGATCGTCGCCCCGCCGCGGACCGGCAAGACCGTGCTCATGCAGAAGATTGCCAATTCGATCGTCGCCAACCACAAGGAGATCATCCTCATCGTTCTGCTCATCGACGAGCGGCCCGAGGAGGTCACCGATATGCGGCGAAACGTGGATGCCGAGGTGGTTTGCTCGACCTTCGACGAACCGCCCCAGCGGCACATTCAGGTGGCCGAGATGGTCATCCAGAAGGCCCAGCGCCTGGTGGAGCACAAGAAGGACGTGGTCATCCTGCTCGACTCGATCACTCGCCTGGCCCGCGCCTACAACACGGTGACCCCGGCCTCCGGCAAGATCCTGTCGGGCGGTGTCGAGGCCAATGCTCTGCATCGGCCGAAACGGTTCTTCGGTGCCGCCCGGAACCTCGAGGAGGGCGGCAGCCTGACCATCTTGGCCACCGCGCTCATCGACACCGGCAGCCGCATGGACGAGGTGATCTTCGAAGAGTTCAAGGGCACGGGCAATATGGAGATCGTGCTCGACCGCAAGATGGCCAACCGCCGAATCTATCCGGCTATTGACATCCAGAAGTCGGGCACCCGCAAGGAGGACCTGCTGCTGGCCCCCGATGACCTGAACCGGATATGGATCCTGCGCAAACTTCTCTCCTCCATGAACCCGGCCGATGCCATGGAATTTCTCCTTGACAGGATGGCCCAGACGAAAACTAATCAGGAGTTTTTCGCCTCCATGAACCGTTAGGTTCTGTTTTTGCTTTCAAGCAGGGGGGAAACAGGATATATTCTTCTGTTTTGGAGAAAAATTTTATCCCTTCACAAGGAGTACGGACCGTGAAACCAGAGATCCATCCCAAATATAACAAAATCAAAGCTGTCTGCGCCTGTGGCAACGAGATTGAACTCGGCTCGGTGAACAGCGAAATCCACGTCGAAATCTGTTCGGCCTGCCACCCCTTCTTCACCGGCAAACAGAAACTGATCGACACCGCCGGTCGTATCGAGAAATTCAAGAAGAAATACGCCGGGTTCCAGGGCAGCAAAAAGAAGTAGCTGTCCGCTGTTTTTTCCTTTCCACCCCTCCTGACCGGAAGGCCGCAACTGCCACCGGTGCCGACCGCTGACCCCGTCCGGCCCGGCCACGGTAGAGTTGCCGCTACTGTCACGAGGGGTTTCCCGTCTTCCGCACAGCCCGCCTATGTTTGCGAATTTGCAGGATATCGATGAGAAGCTGCATATGCTTGAGCGGCAGCTCTCCGACCCGGAATTGGTCGGCGATCAGCAGCGCTATCGTGAGGTCGTCCGCGAGCACAGCTTGGTGGCGAAACTGGCGGAACTGCATACCGCGTACGCCTCGACCTGTCTGCAGATCAGCGGCAATCAGGAACTGATCCGGAGCGAGGGGGAGGACCCGGAACTGGTGGAGATGGCCCGGGCGGAGATCACCGAACTGAACCTGAAAAAGGAACAGCTCGAAAAGGAGATCCGCCTGCGGCTGCTGCCCCGGGACCCCAATGACGACAAGAACATCTTTCTCGAGATCCGGGCCGGTACCGGTGGCGACGAAGCCGCCCTGTTCGCGGCCGACCTGTTCCGCATGTACAGTCGCTATGCCGAGATGCAGGGCTGGAAGGTCGAGGTGATGAGTTCCAACCCGATCGGCATCGGCGGGTTCAAGGAAATCATCGCCCTGGTGAGTGGCAACCAAGTGTATTCTCGCCTCAAGTACGAGTCCGGCGTGCATCGGGTGCAGCGGGTGCCGGACACCGAGACCCAGGGCCGCATACACACCTCGGCCGTGACCGTGGCCATCATTCCCGAGGCCGAAGAGGTCGATCTGCACATCGAACCCAACGAACTGAAGTTCGACGTCTACCGTTCCTCCGGTCCCGGCGGGCAGTCGGTCAATACCACCGACTCGGCCGTGCGCGTCACCCACCTGCCCACCGGACTGGTGGTCACCTGCCAGGACGAAAAATCCCAGCACAAGAACAAGGCCAAGGCGCTGCAGGTCCTGCGCGCCCGGCTGCTCGACCGGATGGAGCAGGAGCGGCACGACCGGATGGCCGAGGACCGCAAGAGCCAGGTGGGCAGCGGCGACCGCAGTGAACGCATCCGCACCTACAACTATCCCCAGGGCCGGGTGACCGACCACCGCATCAATCTCACCATCTACCGGCTCGACCAGGTGCTGGCCGGAATGCTCGACGATGTGATCCTGCCGATCATCACCCACCACCAGTCGGAAACGCTCAAATCCGCGTCCTGACCCAAGTCGGCTGCATGCGCATTGACGAGTTGATCAGGCAAGCCGCGCGGAGGCTGGCCGAGGCCGGCATTGCCGGGGCGGACCTGGATGCTCGCCTGCTGTTCCAGCACCTGACCTCCCTGTCGGCCAGTGAAGTGGTGCTGCGCGGCACGGATCCTGCGGATGAGCACGTGATGGCGGCCTACCGGCGGCTGGTCGACGAGCGGGCGGGACGCGTCCCCCTGCATTACCTGACCGGGACCCGGGAATTCTGGTCCATGGACTTCCTCGTCTCGCCGGCCGTGCTCATCCCCCGCCCGGAGACCGAATTTCTGCTCGAACAGGCGCTCGCCGCCTGCCGGACCGACGGCCCGGTGCGTTGCGGCCTGGACCTGTGCACCGGCAGCGGTGTGATCGCGGTGGTGCTGGCCCGGGAACTCGGTTGCGCGATGACCGCGGTGGACATCTCGCCGGCGGCACTGGCCGTGGCTCGGGAGAATGTCAGCCGCCACGGGGTGACGAACCGGGTCGACCTGGTCTGCGGCGACCTGTTTGCCCCGCTCAGCACCCACCGGCCGTTCGACCTGATCGTCAGCAACCCGCCCTATGTTGCGGACGATCGGATCGATGGGCTTGAACCCGAAGTCAGCCGGGCGGAGCCGCGTCTCGCCCTCGCCGGCGGGCCGGACGGTCTGGAGGTGATCCGGCGGCTGGCTGCCGCTGCGGCGTATCACCTGCGACCGGGCGGCTGGCTGTTCAGCGAGATCGGCGCCGACCAGAGGACGGCGGTCTTGCAGCTGTTCCAGGCGCACGCGGCACAGTACGACCGAATCCGGGTCATCGACGACTGGGCCGGCAGGCCGCGGGTGCTGCAGGCACGGCGCCGGCCCGCATCCTGATCGTCCTTCCTACCATCACCAGCCTTCATCCTCTCACACACCACACTTATGGACAAACTCGTCATCGAAGGCGGCCTGCCGCTGCATGGAACGGTTCGCATCTCCGGCGCGAAGAACGCCGCCCTGCCGCTGATGGCAGCCACCCTGCTGGCCCCGGGCTGGCATACCCTGGAAAACGTACCGGATCAGCGCGACACCAGGACCATGCTCAAGCTGCTGGAAATCCTCGGTGCCCGTTGGGAGCGCCAGGGCAACACGGTGCGCGTCAACACCGATCAGCTCTCCGGCACGGAGGCGCCCTACGAACTGGTGAAAACCATGCGCGCCTCGGTGCTCGTGCTCGGTCCGCTGCTGGCACGTTCCGGGTTCGCCCGGGTCAGCCTGCCGGGCGGCTGCGCCATCGGCGCCCGGCCGATCAATTTCCATCTGCGCGGTTTTGAACAGCTGGGGGTGGTCACACGGCTCGAACAGGGCTATGTCGAGGCGGTTGCGGACGGGCGGATGCATGGCGGCTCGGTGTATTTCGACGTTCCCTCGGTCACCGGCACGGAGAACGTGCTCATGGCCTCGGTCGCCGCCCCGGGCCAAACGGTCATCAAGAACGCCGCCAAAGAACCTGAGGTGGGTAATCTCATCGATATGCTCACCGCCATGGGGGCACAGATCGAAGGGCGCGACACGGACCGGCTCACCGTCCACGGCGGCGCACGACTGCAGGCGACCAGCGCACGCATCATCCCGGACCGGATCGAGGCCGGCACCTACATGATCGCCGCAGCGGCCACCGGCGGCGAGGTTACCCTCACCGACTGCGACCCGGCCCACCTGCCGTCGCTCGCCGAGAAGCTGCAGTTGTGCGGTGCGCAGATCCTCCTGGCGGAGGACAGCATGACCGTCGCCTGCGGCGAAATCGGCTCTCCCGATCGCTGCCGTCTGCGCAGCGTCGATATCACCACCATGCCCTTTCCAGGCTTTCCCACCGACCTGCAGGCCCAGTTCATGGCGCTTATGGTGCAGGGCGACGGCACCTCGGTCATCCACGAGACCATTTTCGAGAACCGGTTTATGCACGTGGCCGAACTGCGCCGGCTGGGAGCGAATATCACCATCGAGGGGTCGCGCGCCGTGGTCCGCGGCATCGACCCGGACCAACTGTGCGGCGCCCCGGTGATGGCCACCGACCTGCGCGCCTCCGCCTCGCTGGTCATTGCCGGCCTGGCCGCCCGGGGGCGGACCGAAATCTCGCGCATCTACCACCTCGAGCGGGGCTACGAGAACATGGCCGGGAAACTGCGCGGCCTGGGCGCTCAAGTCGATATACTCAGGGAATAGGCCGCGGCGGCATCGGCAGGGTCAGCCGGACGATGCACCCCGAGGGGGTGTTGTCCGCGATGGCGACCGTGCCCCGGTGGTTGTCGATGATCTGGCGGACGATGGACAGGCCGAGACCCGTGCCGTCCGCCCGGTTGGAAAAAAAGGGTTCAAACACCCTGGTCCGCAGGTCGGGCGCAATGCCCGGCCCCTGATCGCGGACCTCGATCTGCAGCACCTCCTGGCCGCCCTGCTGCGTTTCCGCGGCGGCCACCGTCACTTTTCCCCCCTCTGCGCCCACCGCCGCGCACCCGTTCTCGAGCAGATGGACGAGCACCGTCTGCACCTGCTGGCGGTCCGCCCAGCAGCCGAGGTTGGCGTCGAACTCCCGGTCGATGCGCGCCGCCGCAGCGCCGAGCGGCCCCTGCAGCAGGCTGGCGATCACCTCATCCACCAGCCGGCCGAGCGAGAACCACTCGGGCTGCACGGCTGCCGGCCGGGCAAACTGGAGAAAATCGGTGATGGTTTTCGCCATGCGCCCTGATTCCCGCAGGACAATGCCGATGAGCGTTCTGAAGGTGGCCGGATCGATGGCCGCGAGGTTGTCCTGGTCGAGCGCCAGAATCTGTGCCGATCCGGAGATCGCGGCCAGCGGGTTGCGGAAACCGTGGGCCACGGAGGCGCTCATCTGGCCAACGGCCGCCAGTTTTTCGGCCTCGCGGATCTGCCGTTCCATCCGTTCGATCTGGCTGATATCCTGGAGGGTAACCACTTTCCAGCTGGCGGTGGTCTCCCGTCCCTGTTCCGCCGGCATGTTGAGGTTCGAGTAGGAGTAGCCCATGCGGATGGCCGTACCGTCCCGTTTGCGGAAATCGCAGACGCTGCGCCCCTGTCGCTCCTCGCGCAGGGAGATGGCGGGGAAGCGGCTGGTGAACGGCTGACCGAGGAGCAGCATGCGGGAGCAGCCGGTGATCCGTTCGGCCGCCCGGTTGCAGGAGGTGATCCGGTTGCGGCTGTCAGTGGTGATGATGCCGGTGGCGATGTCGTCGAAGATCTGCTTGTAGAGAATTGACAACCGGTCGAACTCGAGCGCCGTCCGGGAGAGCCGCTCCTCGGTGAAGCGCAGCCGCCGGGCCAGCTGGCCGCTGAGCAGGGCGGCCAGGAAGAAAATCAGTCCGTAGGTGGCGAACAGGTTGGAGCTGACGAAGATGTTGTCCGGTGCGCGGTAGGCGGGGGCGCGGCAATAGGCGGGCAGCCAGTGGAGCAGTTCACTGCCGAGCACCGCGCCGTAGAGCAGGGTGGCGGCCGCGGCCAGGACCAGGCCGCCGCTGCGGTGGAGAATGAGCCCGGCAGCGATCACCGGCAGGAGAAAGATGGGCGCGAACGCCGAATTGCTGCAGCCGGTGGCGTAGACCAGGATGGCTGCGCCGGCAGTGTCCGAGAGCAGTTGCACCAGCCCAAAGGCACGCACCGGCACGGCCGTTTTCTGCAGCAAGAGGGCCGAGCCGATGGTGTAGGCGTAGAGCAGCAGGAGGAAGCCGAGGGTCACCGACTGGGGGGGCAGGAGGACCTGCTGCCCCTTGCCGCGGAAGAACGAGGTCAAGCCGATGAGCAGGGTGAACAGGAGGACGCGGATGAGCAGCCAGCGCAGCAGATGGCGGCGCGTCTCCTGTTCGCTGTCGGCAACAGGCGTGAACAATTTGGCGAGGCGCTGCAGCATGGGCGGCTCCGGTTCGGGTGCGGCGGGGGCGGGACGGGCAGGGCGTGGCCAGCGGCCTCAGTCGATGTCGTGCTTCTTCGTTTTGTAGCGCAGGCTGCGGAAGCTCAGCTTGAGCAGGTCCGCGGCGCGCATCTTGGAGTTGTCGGCCCGGGCCAGGGCGTGCAGGATCATTTCCTTTTCCACCCGCTGGAGCACCTCTTCTAGGCCCCGCGCGAACAGTTCGTCCTCGTCCCGGGCGGCGACGAACAGCGGTTCGGCGGCAGTTGCGGAGCGGACGGGACTGGTTTTTTCCTGCCGGTGGAGGGAGAGGATGAGGTTCTCCGGGAGGATGATGTTCGAGGATTCGAGCGCCACGCCGCGCTCGATGATGTTCTCCAGTTCGCGCACGTTGCCGGGGAAATCGTACTGCATGAGCACTTCCATGCCGTAGCTGGAGATGGTCTGCACCTCCTTGCCGAGCAGGCTCGAATACTTCTTGAGGAAGTGGTCGACGAGCAGGGGCACGTCGCCGATGCGTTCGCGCAGGGGCGGCACGCGGATGGGCACCACCGCCAGCCGGTAGTAGAGGTCCTCGCGAAACCGGCCGGAGATGATCTCCTGCTCGAGCACCCGGTTGGTGGCGGCGATGATGCGCACGTTCACCTGGCGCGTGCGGGTGGAACCGACCGGCATGAACTCCCGCTCCTGGAGGACGCGCAGCAGCTTGGTCTGGATGATCGGGGTGAGTTCGCCGATCTCGTCGAGAAAGGCGGTGCCGCGGTCGGCCTGCTGAAAGAGGCCGGCCTTGTCGGCGATGGCGCCGGTGAACGAGCCCTTGACATGACCAAACAGCTCGCTCTCGAGCAGACTCTCCGGGATGGCGCTGCAGGTGATGGGGACAAAGGGGTTGGCCGCCACCCGCGATCGGTTGTGGATGGCCTGGGCTACCAGTTCCTTGCCGGTGCCCGATTCACCATAGATGAGCACATTGGCCGGGGTGGGCGCGATCTTGGTGATCATGTCGAAGATTTTCATCATCTCCGGGCTGCGGCCGATGATCTCGGGGAACCCCTCCTCCGGCACCGCGCCGGCGGTGGGCCGCTTCTTCATCGCCGCCCGCACCACGCTCCTGATCTCGTCGACGTTGAACGGCTTGGTGATGTAGTCGAAGGCCCCGTTCTTCATGGCCGTGACCGCGTCGTCGGGCGAGGCGAAGGCGGTGATCATGATCACGCCGGTCTCGGGCCGGAGCTGCTTGCTGCGGGCGAGCAGTTCCAGCCCGGTCATGCCGGGCATGCGGATGTCGGAGATGACGAGGTCGAAGGGCTCCGCCTCGAGCAGGGCGAGCGCGCTTTTGCCGTCCGCCGCCGCCCGCACCCCGTGGCCCTCCTTTTCGAGAAGGATGGTGAGGAACTCGCGCATGCTCAGTTCATCGTCGACAACGAGAATGGAGGCCATGGTTCTCCCGTACCGTTTCCTGCTGATGGTTCTTGGTCTTGCGTCCGATTCTTGTAGCCGTAAGTGGAAGTTGAAGTCAAACATTATCCATCCCGGTTTACAAGCCGGGGCGGATGGGGTAGAAGAGAGCGTCTCTTCGGTCCTTTCCCCCCCAGACAACGCAACCCGGAGTGGTGTACACGGTGGAACAGCAGGAACAGTTTGACCAGCAGACGTTGACCGAACACCTGGCGGAGCTGCGCTCCTGCCTGCTGATCTCGCTCGGCGCCGTGGCCGTCGGCTTCGCCGCCGCCTACAGCGTTGTCCGCCACCTGGCCGACTGGTTCCTCCGCCCGCTCATCCAGGTCCTGCCCGAAGGGAGCGGCCTCATCTTCACCTCGTACCAGGAAGGGTTTTTTTTTACCTGAAGCTCGCCCTGGTGTGCGGCACCCTGCTTGCCAGCCCGGTCATCTTCCTGCAGATCTGGCGCTTTGTCTCCCCCGGCCTGTACCGCCATGAAAAGCGGCTGCTGGTGCCGTTCACGATCATCTCCACCCTTTGTTTCGCCGGCGGTGCCCTGTTCGGCTACTTCGTCGTCTTTCCGCCGGCCTTCCGCTTCCTGATCGGCTATTCGAGCGAGCTGCTCGAGGCCATGCCCGCGGTCAACGAGTACTTCTCGCTGGCCCTGCGCCTGTTTTTGGCCTTCGGCATTGTCTTCGAACTGCCGGTGCTCATGGTCTTTCTCGCCAAGGTCGGCGTGGTCGACCGGTCGTTCCTGCGCCGCAACCGCAAGTACGCCCTGCTCATCGCCTTTGTCGTCGCGGCCATCCTCACCCCCACCCCGGACGTGGTCAACCAACTGCTCATGGCCGGCCCCCTGGTCCTGCTCTACGAGGTCAGCATCATCGCCGTGGGCCTGTTCGCCCGCCGGCCCCTGACCGGTTTTCCCGGCAAAGGGGAGGCGGACAGCGGGGCTGCACCGCCCGTGGACCCGCCGCCGCGGGACTGAGACGGGCCGCCGCATTTGTCCTTGCCGAACCGTCGGCAGGTTGTTTACGATACAGAGTATTCTTCACAGACAAACACAGCCCGGAACCGTCCGCGGACACCTGTCCGGCCGGCCGCCGGCTGCCTGAACCAACCGTCAACAGGAGGACATCCATGTCGTACATCGCTGATTTTGAGAAAGCCGTGGAGATTGGCCGGCCGCCGAATATCCGCACCCTGTTCCCCAACTCGCGGGCGCTCCTGGTGAGCGGCAAGGTGATCGACCGCGCCCTGCTGGCCAAGGGCGGCGCCATGACCATCGCCGCCAACGGCCGCAACCACCTGATCATTCGTGGTGTGCTCCAGGCGGCGCAGCGGGCCCGGGCCGCGGTGCTCATCGAGATCGCCCGCAGCGAGGGCGGCGCCTCCGCCTACTGTCCGACCAACTACTGGAACATCGCCCGCCAGGTGGACGCCCTGTGCAACGAACTGGCCATCACCGTGCCGGTGGCCATCCACGCCGACCACTACGGCATCAAGAAGCCGGGAGACATCCCGGCGGCAGTGGTGGAAATCCCGACCATCTTCGAGGCCGGTATCACCTCGATCGCCATCGACGCCTCGCACCTGCCCGACGCCGACAACCTGTTGGCCAGCATCGAACTATCCCGGTACGTGCCCAGTTGGGCCGGTTTCGAGACCGAGGTGGGCGAGATCAAGGGCAAGCACGGCCTGTCCACCACCGAGGAGGCCCTGTTCATCGTCCAGGGGCTCAATGCCCACGGCATCTTCCCGGACTGGATCGCCCTCAACAACGGCACCACCCACGGCATCGAGGCCTCGGCCCAGGGCATCCAGGTGGAACTCACCGCCGAGATTCACCAGGCCCTGGAACGGTACAAGGTGAGCGGCGCCCAGCACGGCACCTCGGGCAACAACTCCGACCGGTTGCGGGCCATCGCCGCCCGGACCAATTCCACCAAGGCCAACGTGGCCACGGCCCTGCAGATGGTCAGCTGGGGTGTGGAGGTCAACGACTTCGGCAATGCGGTCCTCGACGCCAGCGGCGACTTCATCAAGGTCCCGGGCGAGGGCGTCACCGAAGAACTCTGGCAGGCGATGCGCGCCTATGCCGAGGACAAGGGCTGGAAAAAGGGCGACTACAAGAGCCTCAACCTGGTGTTCGAAAACCGCATCATGGGCCAGCCGCGCGCGGTGCGCGAGCGCATGGCCCGGCGCGTGGAGGAGTTTGTCCACACCCTCCTGGTTTCGGTGTTCAACGCCGGTGACACGGCCCGGCTGGGCGTCGAGGCGATCCTCGCGGCCGGCAGCTACGACCTCGGCCCCAAGGTCGGGCGGATCGAGTCGCCCGAGGAGTGGACCGCGGACAAGATCCGGGCACGGGCGGCAACCATCACCAGCGACAAGGGACCGGCGGGTGATTATGACGACTGAACCGGCTGCGGCGTCCGTCGATCCGGTCCTGGAAGACAGCAGGGAGGACGGGGATTGAGCCCATTTGCGAAGATACTGGTCACCGGCGCCGCCGGCTTCATCGGCCACGGTCTCTGCCAGCGGCTGCTGACCGAGGGCAGAACCGTGGTCGGCCTGGACAACCTCAACGACTACTACGACCCGCAGTTGAAGCGGGACCGGCTCGCCCGGCTGCAGGTCTACCCCGGGTTTTCCCACGCATTCTTCGACATGGCCGACCGCGAGCGCACCGCGGCCCTGTTCGCCGAGGAGCGGTTCGACGCGGTGGTCAACCTGGCGGCCCAGGCAGGCGTGCGCTATTCGCTCGTCAATCCCCACTCCTACGTGGACACCAACCTGGTCGGCTTCGTCAACCTCCTCGAGGGATGCCGCCACACCGGCGTTCAGCATCTGGTGTACGCCTCGTCGAGCTCGGTTTACGGGGCCAACACCAAGATGCCCTTTTCGGTGCACGACAACGTCGACCACCCGGTGAGCCTGTACGCGGCCTCGAAAAAGGCCAACGAACTGATGGCCCACACCTACAGCCACCTGTTCGGGCTGCCGACCACGGGCTTGCGCTTCTTCACCGTCTACGGACCCTGGGGCCGGCCGGACATGGCCCTGTTCCTGTTCACCCGGGCGATCCTCGAGGACCGGCCCATCGACGTGTTCAACAACGGCAACATGGAACGGGACTTCACCTACATCGACGACATCGTCGAGGGCGTGGTGCGGGTGATCGACCGGGTGGCCGAGGCCAACCCGGAGTGGCGCGGTGACCGGCCCGATCCGGCGACCAGCTACTGCCCCTGGCGGGTGTTCAACATCGGCAACAACAGCAAGGAACGGCTGATGCGCTACATCGAGGTGCTGGAAGAGTGCCTCGGCCGCACGGCAGAGAAGAATTTCCTCCCCATGCAGGCCGGCGACGTGCCGGCCACCTATGCCGACGTGCAGGATCTGGTGCGCACCGTCGGCTTCAAGCCGTCGACCCCCATCGAGGTCGGCGTCCGTCATTTCGTCGACTGGTATCGGGACTACTACAGGGTGTGAAGGGACGGGACTGACCGCCGCGCCGCGGGCTGCCGACTCTAGCGGCCCGCGGTCGGGGCGGCGTTGCCGGGCGGGTCAGGGAATGGTCTGGCCGCTGCGTCGCACCGCGTTGGCCGCCGGCACGTATCGGACGGCCTGGTTGGTGGCGATGCGGGCAGGTCGGGCCGAAGCCTGTGCGGTCGGCCGCATTTCCTGCGGGGTCGGCTGCGCGGACCGGAGGTTCTGCGGCAGGGTCCGGGCCGTGGTGGTCTGCACCACCGGGGCGGGCTGCTGGGCGCGCGCCACCAGGGTCGGCTGCGGCGGTCTGCCCGCCGTGAAGGCGTACGACTGGTTGTTGATGGAGACGGCCGGCGGCAGGCGGGACAGTTCGAACAGGGTGTAGCCGCGCAACAGGTTCCGCCAGAACGGCAGGTGGGGGGATTTGGTGTGACGCATCAGGTTGGCGACCGTCATCCGGAAGGGAAAGATGTGCACCGGGAACGAGAGCTGGCCGCTGCTCAGGGCGTAATCGGCGATGGTGTAGATCTCCTCGATGGCCGGGTCGGTCATGGCGAAGCAGCCTACCGAGTCCTTCTTGCCGTGCACCATGATGGCGCCGCCGGTGGCGCCGCGCAGCAGGTCGTAGTCGTTCGGGTAGCCGATGTTGAAGGCCAGGTGGAAATTGCTCCACGGGTTCAGTTGCTCGGCGGTGACCGCGTAGAACCCCTCCGGCGCCTGCAGGTCCCCTTCCAGCGTCTTCGGGCCGAGTCCGCCGGAAAACCTGGCAATCGGGTATTTCTTGAACAGTTTGAATCGCTCGCCGCGCTGCACCCACACCTCCAGCTCCTTGCTTTCCTTGAAGATGCGGATGTAGATGGGCGCCCCCAGGGTCAGCGCGGCGAGCCGGAACTGGTTGCGCAGGTCCGCCTCACGCTGGGCGCGCACCGCCACGGAACGTTCACTCTGCGGGGTCGGCGGGCAGGGTGGGGGCGGTGCTGGACGGACCACGGTTTTGGTGGGCTGCGGCAGACTCTTGTTGTCGGCCGGCACCACGGTCGCCCCTTTTTTCTTGTGCGAGCAACCTGCTCCAGCCGTGAGCAGGGCGAGACCGAGACAGGCGATGCAGACGAGGCGGACAGCGAGGGCGACGGTGGTGTGCTTCATGGGGTCTGCGTTTTTTCGTTGACCGGTTGACAGGGGTACCGCCGGGATCAGCCCGGCAGCTGCGTTTCTTCGGGCCGCAGCAGGTCGAGTACGCTGTGGGCGATTCCGTCCGCGTCGATGCCCGCGGCCCGCCACAGCACGGCCTGCGGTCCGTGCTCGATGAAGCGGTCGGCGTAGCCGAGCATCCGCACCGGCAGGTGCAGACCTCGCTCGTTGAGCGCCTCCAGCACGGCACTGCCGAAACCACCCTGGACGCAGTTGTCCTCGACCGTCACCACCCGCCCGGTGCGCGCCGCCCAGTCGGCGATCAGGTCGCTGTCCAGCGGCTTGAGGAAACGGGGGTTGATGACCGCCGCGTCGATGCCCTGCGCCTCGAGGCGGGCCGCCGCGGCCAGAGCCGGGCCGACCCGGTTGCCGATCGGCAACAGGAGCACGTCCGTGCCTTCGCGCACCACCGTCCCCCGGCCGATCTCCAGCCGGCGAAAGTCCGGTTCCATGGCGACGCCCTCACCATTGCCCCGGGGGTAGCGGAGCACCACCGGGCCGTGGTGGGAGAGGGCGGTATGGAGCATGTGCTGCAGTTCGTTCTCGTCCGCCGGCGCCATCACGACCAGGTTGGGAATGAAGCGCAGGAAGGCGAGGTCGAACACGCCGTGGTGGGTCGGGCCGTCGTCACCGACCACGCCGCTGCGGTCCAGGGCGATGGTCACCGGCAGGTTGGGCAGGCAGACGTCGTGGATGAGTTGGTCCAGGGACCGCTGCATGAACGAGGAATAGACGGCGAAGAACGGCCGCAGCCCCTCCAGTGCAAGCCCGGCGGCAAAGGTGACGGCGTGCTGCTCGGCGATGCCCACATCGAAGAAGCGGTCCGGGAACTCGGCCGCAAAGGGCAACAGGCCGGTGCCGCCGGGCATGGCCGCGGTGATCGCCACCACCCGCTTGTCGGTCCGGGCGAGCCGGCAGAGGGTGTCGCCGAACACCCGGGTGTAGGACACGCCGCGGCCAACGCTCTTCACTGGTGTGCCGGTGGCCACGTCGAAGGGTCCGACCCCGTGGAACTCGCCGGGGTTGGTCTCGGCCGGCTTGTAGCCCTTGCCCTTGGTGGTGATCACGTGCACCAGCACCGGCCCGTGCGAGTTGTCGCGGACGTTTTCCAGGGTGGCGATCAGGTCGTCCAGTTCGTGGCCGGGAATCGGGCCGACATACTTGAACTTGAGCGCCTCGAAGAGCATGCCCGGGGTGAACAGGTTCTTCAGGTTCTCCTCGCTTTTGCGCAGCATGGTGAGGATGTTCTCGCCCACCGAGGACAGGGCCATGAGCCGGTCCTCGATGTGGTCGCGCAGCCTGCGGATGGTGCGGCTGGTCATCTTGCGGCTGAGGAAGCTGGAGAGGGCGCCGACATTTTTCGAGATCGACATCTCGTTGTCGTTGAGGATGACGATCAGGTCCCGGTCGAGGTCGCCGGCGTGGTTGAGACCCTCGAAGGCCATGCCCGCGGTCATCGAGCCGTCGCCGATGACGGCGATGACCTTGCCCGGCTCCCCCTGGATCGCCTTGGCCGCGGCCATGCCCAAGCTGTAGCTGATGGAAGTGGAACTGTGGCCGGCCCCCACCGGGTCGTACTCGCTCTCCGCCCGCTTGGGGAAGCCGCTCAACCCCCGGTACTGGCGCAGGGTGGCGAACCGGTCCTTGCGGCCGGTGAGCAGTTTGTGGGCATAGGCCTGGTGGCCCACATCCCAGACCAGCCGGTCACGGGGCGTGTCGAACACGTAGTGCAGGGCCAGGGTGAGTTCGACCACGCCGAGGCTGGGCGCCAAGTGGCCGCCGGTCCGGGCCACGGTGGTGATGATGGTCTCGCGGAGTTCACGGGCGAGTTGTTCCATCTCCGCCACGCTGAGGTCGCGCAGGTCTGCGGGGGAGTTGACGGTGTCCAGCAGCCGGTACTGCCGCTCGGCGTGGGTATCGACGATGAGCATGATTATTTTCTGCGGTCCACGATGTAGTTGGCCAGGGCCCGAAGCGGGTCGGCCTTGCGGTCGAAGGGGGCGAGGGCGTCCACGGCCGTGCCGGCCGCTTCCCGCGCCATGGTTTGCGAGGTCTCGACCCCGAACAGGGAGGGGTAGGTGACCTTCTGGGCGCGCTGGTCACTGCCCGCTCTTTTGCCGAGTTCCTCGGTGGTGGCGACCACGTCGAGCAGGTCATCGACGATCTGGAAGGCCAGGCCGATATTGTCGCCGTAGGCGCGCAGGGCCGCCTCCTGGTCGGGATCGGCGCCGGCCACCAGGCCGCCGCTCTGCACCGCGGCGGTGATCATCGCCCCGGTCTTGCTGCTGTGAATGCTGCGGAGCACGTCGTAGCCGACCTGCTGCCCCTCGTAGAGCATGTCCAGGCTCTGGCCGCCAACCATGCCCAAGGGGCCGGCCGCCCGGGCGATGGCCGCAATGATGCGCACGCGGGTGGTGTCGTCGATGGCCGCGGTCGCTTCGCCGCTGAGCAGTTCAAAGGCAAAGGTGAGCAGGCCGTCGCCGGCGAGAATGGCGGCCGCCTCGCCGAACACGGTGTGGTTGGTCGGCTGGCCGCGGCGCAGGTCGTCATCGTCCATGGCCGGCAGGTCGTCGTGGATGAGCGAATAGGTGTGGATGCACTCGAGCGCGCAGGCCACCGGCAGGGCGCGGCGGGCGGCACCCTCCGAGTCGTCCACCGCCTCGGCCCCGGCCAGGCAGAGAATGGGGCGGATGCGCTTGCCGCCGACGAACAGACTGTAGCGCATGGACTCGATGTGTTCGCGGAAGGTACCGTCCGCCGCGAGCATGAAGCGGGTGAGGCCGTCATCGACCCGGCGGCGCCGTTCAGTCAGGTAGTTCGCTATTTCCACCGTCTTCCTCCGCAAAGGGGACGGCCACCAACTCGCCATCCTTTTTCAACAGCAGGTCGACGCGGCTTTTGGCCTCATCGAGCCGACTGTTGCAGAACTGCACCAGTTCAATGCCTTCGTTGAATTTGTCGAGGCTCTTTTCCAGACTCAGATCGCCGGCCTCGAGTTCGGCGGTGATCTGTTCCAGTTTGGCGAGCGCCTGTTCGAACGTCTTTTTTGCCATTGTCCCTGCGGCCGCTGGAGCACAGCGTCGATTTTGTTTGCCGGATGAAAAGACCGGAAGTAACAAGCGACTTTAAACAGAATGTCCCGTGGTTTCAACCTCTCTTTGCCCATGATCACCCAGATCGAACCGTTCCTCTCCTGGCTGCTGGTGGAAAAGGGCTACTCCCCTCACACGGCGGACAGTTACCAGCGCGACCTGCGCGAATTCGTCCGTTTCTGCGGTGACGACTGCGCCCCGGAACAGGTCACCGCAATCACGGTGCGCGCCTTTGTCGCCACCCTGTACGCGACCAACGCAGCCGCCTCGGTGGCGCGCAAGCTCTCCACCCTGCGCACCTTCTTCAGTTTTCTGCGCCGCCGCGGGGGGCTGGCGGCCGACCCGCTGGCCGGCGTGGTCGGGCCCAAACGAGGCCGGCACATCCCCGCCTTTCTCACCGTGGACGAGGTGTTCGCCCTCATCGAGGCGCCCACGGCGACGGACCGCTACTGGCGCCGGGACAGGGCGGCGATGGAGCTGCTCTACTCGACCGGCATGCGTGTCTCAGAGCTGGTGGCCGCCAACCTGGCGGATTTCGACTGGGCCGAGGAGATGGTGCGGGTGCGCGGCAAGGGCAACAAGGAGCGACTCATCCCATTTGGCCGAGCGGCCCACGAGGCCCTGCGCCAGTACCTGCCGGAACGGGAGTCGTTGATCCTTGCCCGGGCGGCCCGCGGCCGGGAGACCGAGCGCCAGGCCCTGTTTCAGAACGGCCGGGGCACGCGTCTGACTGCCCGCTCGGTCGAGCGGTTCGTGCAGAGCTACGGCCTGCGCGCCGGCATCGGCGTGAGTGTCACCCCCCACGGCCTGCGCCACTCGTTCGCCACCCACCTGCTCGAGATGGGCGCGGACCTGCGCACCGTCCAGGAACTGCTCGGCCATGTCAGCCTGTCCACCACCCAGATGTACACCCACCTGAACATCGACCATCTCACCCGGGTCTACGACCAGGCCCACCCGCAGGCGCGGCGCAAGGAATGAATGGCCCTGCGGAGCCGGCCGCGCAGCGGGAGGAAAACCGGTCCGGCCATTGACGGGGTCCGGCTTGATGTTTACCCCTTTTGGCATTCTTTTTTTACCAACCACCACCAGCAGCACAGGAAAATGCGCCCACAACCCATCCGCTCCACCACCATCCTCGCCATCCGCCATCGGGGCGAGGTCGTTGTTGCTGGCGACGGTCAGGTGTCCCTCGGGGCGACCGTCATCAAGCACCAGGCCAAAAAGGTCCGGCGGCTCTATCACGACCAGGTGATCACCGGTTTTGCCGGTTCCACCGCCGACGCCTTCACCCTCTACGACCGGCTCGAGCAGAAGCTCGAGCAGTTCAACGGCAACCTCATGCGCAGTGCGGTCGAACTGGCCAAAGACTGGCGCACGGACAAGATGCTGCGCCGCCTAGAGGCCATGCTCATCGCCGTGGACGCCAAGCACTCGCTGCTGCTGTCCGGCACCGGTGACGTCATCGAGGCGGACGACGGCATCCTCGCCATCGGCTCGGGCGGCCCCTACGCCCAGGCGGCGGCGCGGGCTCTCATCGACCATTCCGCGCTCGACGCGGCCGCCATCGCCCGCACCGCCCTGGAGATCGCCGGCTCCATCTGCGTCTACACCAACACCAACATCGTCGTCGAAAAGATATGAACGGCTCCGACCACAGAGGATCGCTCACCCCCAGGGAAACCGTGGCCGAACTGGACCGCTACGTCATCGGCCAGCCCGAGGCCAAGCGCTCGGTGGCCATCGCCCTGCGCAACCGCTGGCGCCGCCAGCAGGTCGAACCGCCCCTGCGCGAGGAGATCGCCCCCAAGAACATCATCATGATCGGCCCGACCGGCGTGGGCAAGACCGAGATCGCCCGTCGGCTCGCCCACCTGGCCCAGAGCCCGTTTCTCAAGATCGAGGCCTCCAAGTTCACCGAGGTCGGCTATGTGGGCCGGGACGTGGAGTCGATGATCCGCGACCTCGTCCAACTGGCGATCACCATGGTCACCAAGGAGGAGGCGGAAGGGGTGGAGGGCCGGGCCGAGGCCAACGCTGAGGAGCGGCTGCTCGACCTGCTCCTGCCCCGCTCACCGGCCCAGACCACCACCCCGGCCAAGCCCGCGGCCATCGAACTCGGCTACGACGGAGCCGCCCGCCAGGCCGACTACCAGGGCCAGACCACCCGTGAGCGGTTCCGCGAGATGCTCCGCCGGGGCGAACTGGACGATCGCACCGTGGAACTGGCCGTGTCGGCCCCGGGCGGCGCGTCGACCGTGGAGATGTTTTCCGCCTCGAGCATGGAGGAGATGCAGAGTTCCCTGCAGGACGCCTTCTCGAAGTTCTTCCCCAAAAAGAAGCAGCCCCGCCGGATGAAGGTGCCGGAAGCCCTCGACTACCTCAGGCGCGAGGAGGCCGAGCGGCTGGTGGACCACGAGAGCGTCACCGAAAAGGCCATCCGCCGCACCGAGCAGTCGGGGATCATCTTCCTCGACGAGATCGACAAGATCGCCTCGCGCGGCGGCGCCGGCTCGGGTGCGCCCGAGGTGTCGCGCGAGGGCGTGCAGCGTGACCTGCTGCCCATTGTCGAGGGCACCACCGTGACCACGAAGTACGGCCCGGTGAAGACCGACCATATCCTGTTCATCGCCAGCGGCGCCTTCCACGTGTGCAAGCCCTCGGACCTGGTGCCCGAGCTGCAGGGCCGCTTTCCCATCCGGGTGAACCTGCACGCGCTCGGCGAGGAGGAGTTCTTCCGTATCCTCACCGAGCCGAAGAACGCGCTCATCAGGCAGTACACCGCCCTGCTCGCCACCGAGGATGTCCAACTGGTGTTCGAGGAGGAGGCCATCCGCGAGATGGCGCGCATCGCCGTGCAGGTCAACGAGAAGACCGAGGACATCGGCGCCCGCCGGCTGCACACGGTGATCGAGCGGGTGCTGGACGAGGTCTCGTTCGACGCCACCGACC
>Ga0265295_1001011_pt1 | contig 52518 bp, 48 predicted proteins | sample Munlansysbiofilm_FD_192503 | JGI IMG/M metagenome (GOLD analysis project Ga0265295, IMG submission 192503) | Leachate microbial communities from a municipal landfill in Southern Ontario, Canada - Methane capture system biofilm | ecosystem: Engineered > Solid waste > Landfill > Unclassified ... | reverse complement strand
GCGCTGGTAGCGGCGAAAAATATCTGTCGAGAAACTACCGTCTCGCGTTTGAGGCACTTGAAGGGTAACTGGGCCTACGCGAGTGTAGAGAGTGCGTGCCCGGTAGCCGTTGCGGTAGCCTTGTCGCCCATCTGAGCGCTCATGACGCTCTGCCCCCAAGGTCTCCGATATCTGTGCCTCCAATATCTGGTTGAGTACTGCTTCAACTAGTTGGGCTAGTCCGTTCTGACCACTTAACAATTCTGGCAATAAATCACGACCTACGTTAATATCATATCCAGCCATCGCTTCTTCTCCTTTGGTTTGTGAAACGTCTTTGACAACGTCAACTTACCAAACCGGAGCGATGGCTACCTACCAATTATTTACAGCAGTTTACGGACTTGATCTTTTAATACAGTGATATTAGTGTCGTATTTAGAAACTTGTCAACTGTTATATGCCTTAGTTGCGCGCCAAAATACAAATAATTTATATATAGAAATTATCGTCAACAATTGAACCAGCCAAGCAGATTGATTCCACGGTGCTTATAAATTTACTAAGCATAAAAAAACTGACAGCATATCTCCTATGAATTTGCTATAGTCTGCCCGACATAGATATTTTTATAAAAATTTATCGGATTAGTGGAAGATGGTGCAAATCCATCACGGACCCGCCACTGTAATCGCTGGCTCTACTGCGCCGCGTAAGTCAGATACACTGCCGATTGACTTGTTCGCTCCACCTCCGTGGTATGAGGTCGCCTGAACAAACTCGAGGATTAAATACGCAATCCCCGCAACCCTTAACTAGGTAGCGGGGATTTTTTATGCGCGCGGAGTCTGTCCCATGCCTAAAAAACTGACCTTGATTCGCCATGCGGCCATAGACAATGCCTTTGACCACTGCTATATCGGACGGAGCGACCTACCATTGAGTGCGGCAGGACGCCAACAGGCACTGAGCCTCGCCCAGCGTATCCAGCAAACCAACAGCGACATCGACACCATGTGGAGCAGCCCCGCCGCGCGCGCGCACCAGACAGCACGTCCAATAGCGCAGCAGTTAGGGCTCGAATACACAGAGCACCAAGAGCTGCAAGAGGTCGATTTTGGCCGCTGGGATGGGCTGACCTTTGACCAGATCTGCGCCTTAGATCCACAACTTATCGACGACTGGGCAAAGCTTGATGAGAGCTTCTGCTTTCCCAATGGTGAATCGCAGCGCCACTTTACCCAACGCATTACTCAGCTAGTCACAAGCATCCACAGCAGCACTAGCGAGCATTTAGCCATTGTCAGCCACGGTGGAGTGATTCGCGCGTTAATCTGCCAACTGGTGGGCTGGCCAGCGAGTGACGCCATGAAATTCAATCTGGTTCGTGGCGGTTATGCCACATTGGACTTTTACGCTAACTATGGCGTTTTGACAGGATTATATAATGAAATCTGACTCCAATATCATCTACATCAGCGGTGGCAGCCGCAGTGGTAAAAGCCATTACGCTGAACAACGCGCCTTAGCATTGCCCGGCCAGCGCATCTACATTGCCACCTGTCCGGTAATAGATGACGAGATGGACTCGCGCATTGCCCTACATCGCCAACAGCGTCAAGGGCAAGGCTGGGTAACGATAGAGGAGCCCTATAATCTAGCCGAAGCGCTGCAATCCTGTGCCAGCAACTCTGTCGTCTTAGTCGACTGCATCACCCTGTGGATCAATAATCTGCTGTACCGCGCCGAATTGCACCAACAGACTATCACTGAGCAGCAAATTGCCGCCCATACTCAGCAAGTAATAGAAGCCTGCCATGCTCGGCAGTGCACAGTTATCTTTGTTAGTAACGAACTCGGCATGGGCTTGGTTCCTGCCGACCCCAGCTCGCGCCGCTATCGTGATCTTGTAGGCCGCTGCAATCAGGTACTGGCGGCCGCCGCTGACGAAGTGGTGTTTATGGTATCTGGCCTACCTCTAACCTTAAAGGAGAATACACTCCATGACTAATAGTGAAAACCAGCTATTAAGCACAACCATCGCCGCTATTACCCCTAGCGATAATGGCATGCGTCAACAGGCACATCAACGCTTGGAACAGTTGGCCATCCCCCACTGGGCCTTAGGGCGCATGATGGATTTAGCCGAAGATCTAGCGGCTACCACCTCCAGTATGCACCCTCGCGTGCAGCGCAAATCTATTGTTGTCATGGCCGCAGATCACGGTATTGTCGCCGCTGGTGTAAGTAAGTTTCCCCAAGCGGTAACCCTGGAGATGGTGCACAATTTTGTCAACGAGAAGGCTAGCATTAACGCTCTGGCTCGCCAAGTTGGAGCTCAGGTCACTGTTGTTGATGTCGGTGTCGCCGGAGACCTTAGTGCGTTGCACTCTGCTCCCAACCTAGTGCATAAAAAAATCGCCGCTGGCACCGCCAATTTTGCCGTCGGCCCAGCCATGAGTCGGGCACAAGCCATACGCTCTATTGAAGTAGGCATCGAGGTCGCAGAACAACTTGCCACCACCACCGATCTATTTGGTACAGGTGACATGGGCATTGGCAACACCAGCCCCTCCAGCGCCATCATTGCGGTGCTCTGTCAACGTACCCTGGCTGAAGTAACCGGGCGTGGTACTGGCTTGGACGATGCCGCCCTGAGCGCAAAGATCACCACCCTGCAGAACGCCGTAGAGTTAAACCAACCCGATGCCAGCGATGGTCTTGATGTGCTGGCCAAAGTCGGCGGCTTTGAAATAGGTGCTATAGCTGGATTAATTCTCGGCGCGGCAGCACAGCACAAACCGGTAATGATAGATGGCATAATTTCTACCGCTGGCGCTCTGATTGCTGCCAGCCTAGCTCCAGCCAGCGTCGACTATATGATCGCTGGGCATTGCAGTGTCGAACAGGGACATCGCATCGCCGTCTCAGCCCTTGGAAAACGCCCGCTGCTCGACCTCGATCTGCGGCTAGGCGAAGGAACAGGTGGTGCTATCGCTATGAATCTGGTCGATGCTGCGGTAGCTATTCTCACCGAGATAGCGACATTTGAAGAGGCCGCAGTATCAAAAATATAAGAACGGTAAAATCAACCAAACAGATAGTTATTAATGGGGGATAAATTTTGAGCTACTTACAACCGTTCTGTGCGGCGATGACATTTTTAACCATCATACGTCTCCCACAACGTTGGTGCGGTGAACAGTCGGCCATGGAGCGCAGTTTAATCTGGTTTCCGCTAGTTGGCCTGCTAATCGGCGCTAGCGTAGCGCTATTAGACAGTATTATGTGCACCATATTCCCCGGCACACTCGTCCCCAGCGCTATAACAGTTTTGGCGTTAATCGCAGTTTCTGGGGGCTTACATCTCGATGGCGTAGCCGACAGTGCCGATGCCTTTATGAGTTCGCGCAGCAGAGAACGGATGTTGGAGATCATGAAAGACAGCCGAGTTGGTGCTATGGGATCCTTGGCCATAGCAGCGCTGTTATTGCTCAAATTCAGCGCCTTGGCCACCCTGCCCCAGCACTGCCGTGTAGCTGCTATTATTTTGCTGCCGTTAGCCGGACGCACAGCATTAGTTATCAAAACAGTTAGCTTACCCTATGCCCGCAGCGGTGGCGGTTTAGCCAGCGCTGTTCACTCCTCTGGTCGGCACTGGCATGCATTAGTTGCGACTCTGTTTCTAGCAGTGGTATCCCTAGCTTTTTTTGGCGCTATGGGTATATGGATTACCCTGGCAACATTGGTAACAACAGGGCTATTTTCTTGGTACTGCAAAAATAAGATTGGAGGTCTTACCGGCGATACTCTGGGGGCAAGTTGTGAATTGGTAGAGGTGGTGACAGCTCTCAGCGCGCTAATGTGCTGCAAATATGGAGGATTATTGTGAGTCGTCAGCGACATGGCGGCAACCTACGTCAGTTAAGTAAGCTGGCGGGAAAAAAGGCTAGTGACATAATCGATTTTTCCGCTAATCTCAACCCCTTGGGGCCACCAGAATGGCTACGCCCATTGATAAGTGCCAACATCAGCGCACTAGCCCAGTATCCCGACCCCGACTGTTGTGAGCTACTGGCGGCTATTGCTACACACAACCAGGTCTCCACCGATCAGGTTTTAGTAGGTAACGGAGCCACGGAGCTACTCCATCTCTTGCCACGAGTGTTGCCCGTAGATGAGGTGCTAGTACCCGTCCCCTCCTACGCCGATTACCAAGATCCCGCGCGTCTGAATGGAATGCCGGTTATGCTGATGCCGCTGGCAGCGCAGAATAATTTTCGTCTTGATTCAGCACAACTAGCCACGCTACTACGCCCACGACAGCTGGTATTTATCGGCCAACCAAATAACCCAACAGGAGCGCTAACTCCCGCTGCTGAGTTGCAGCTTCTGGCTAACAACCATCGGCAGACGCTTTTTGTCATTGATGAGTCGTTTATCGATTTCACCGATGGCGAACACAGTCTCGTCCAAGAGCGACCAGACAACGTCATCATCGTTCACTCCCTCACTAAAACTTATGCCATTCCTGGGTTACGCCTAGGCTACGCCATTGCCGATGCCACTATTGTCAGCAAGGTACGCCAGCACCTACCTCCATGGACGGTGAATACTCTAGCGCAGATTGTCGGCATCCACGCGCTGCAGGATGAGGATTATCGCACGCGCAGTCGCCTCTTTGTCGAGCGCCAACGCGAACAATTGTACCAAGCTCTCGCCGCCATACCCAGCCTGACCCTCTACCCTAGCGCAGCCAATTTTTTGTTGCTGCGCCTCGACCATCCCACCCTTGATGCTGGACAACTAGCTCAGCTGGCCTTAAGACAAGGGATTGCCCTGCGCGTATGTGATAATTTTTCCACCCTTGATAAGCGTTATTTGCGCGTCGCAGTTCGCACCGAAGAGGAGCAACATCAGCTGTGTCGAGTGCTGCAACAGATCCTCTGTCCACGGCAAGTGGCGCCCCAGCGCAAAAAAGTTCCAGCCATAATGTTCCAGGGCACCAGCTCCAATGCCGGTAAAAGTGTCCTTACCGCCGCGCTGTGCCGCATCCTCCATCAGGATGGCTACAATGTTGCCCCCTTTAAAGCACAAAATATGTCCCTTAACTCGTTTGTTACCGCGCATGGTGGCGAGATGGGACGAGCTCAAGCGGTTCAAGCACAGGCGTGTCACCTCGACCCCGATGTACGCATGAATCCGGTTCTGCTTAAACCCAACAGCGCTACTGGCTCACAGATTATTGTGTTAGGAAAAGCCCTCGGTAATATGCATTTTCGCGCCTATGCTAAACAGCGCAGCGATATTTTTACGCAGGTAAAACAGAGCTACGACGCTCTGTCCAACGAGCACGATGTGATGGTACTGGAGGGAGCAGGTAGCCCAGCAGAGGTCAATCTTAAAGCGGGTGATATTGTTAACATGAATATGGCGCGTTACGCTGCGGCCCCAGTTCTACTGGTGGGCGATATCGATCGCGGTGGCGTGTTTGCCTCTTTTGTCGGCACTATGGAGGTTCTCAACGAAATCGAGCGTTCCCAAGTGGCCGGATTCATAATTAATCGCTTTCGCGGCGATGCCAGCCTACTGGGCAGCGCTATGGATTACACTCAGAACCATACTGGCCGCCCTGTGCTGGGCACAATCCCTTATATTAACGGGCTCGGGCTACCAGAAGAGGATTCGGTCTCCTTCAAAGATGGCGGTATTCACCACGGCCCCGCCCCAGAAGATCGCATCGATATCGCCATTCTTGACCTGCCGCACATCTCCAACTTTACCGATTTCGATGCTCTGAGTATAGAACCTGATCTGCACGTGCGGTTGGTGCACAGCGTTCAGGAGCTAGGACAACCGGACGCCGTGATTCTCCCCGGCAGCAAAAATGTCCTAGCTGACCTAGACTATCTGCACAACAGTGGCTTAGGAGCAGCAATTATACATCTGGCTAACCACGACCAGAGCGAGATCATTGGTATCTGCGGCGGGTTTCAGCTTCTTGGTCAACACATCAGCGACCCACACCACATAGAATCGGACAGGAACCGCCTCTCCGGCTTGGGGCTACTCCCCGTCTCGACGGTTCTAGCACTAGACAAAACTACTATCCAAACCAACAGTCGCCACCTGCTCTCTGGACATGAACTGCGCGGTTACGAAATTCATCACGGTCAGACCTCTGCCGTTGGACTCACCCCTATCGCCTATAATCAGCGCGGAGAATTGATAAGCGGCGGTGTAGCAGATGGCCGAATCTGGGGCACCTATCTGCATGGAGTGTTTGATAGTGACGGCTTTCGGCGTTGGTTTATTGATGGTCTACGCCGACGGCGCGGTTGGGATTGCGATGGGAAAATTCGCACTTGTTACGATCTGGAACCGGCCTTCGACCGACTGGCTGAACATGTTCGCCAAGCCCTAGACATCAAAGCTATTTACCGGAGCATGGGGCTATGATTCCGTTGCCTATACAAATCCTGCTGGCCATCGTTATCGATGCTGTGGCGGGCGATCCGCGCTGGATGCCTCACCCAGTGCAGGGCATTGCCGCCCTGGCGACACGGCTCGAAGCACCGCTGCGTCGCACCATCGGTAGCGCGCGCGTAGCGGGAGTTATTACCCTGCTCAGCGTGCTCTGCGTAACGGCAGGAGTCAGCACCATACTGCTGTGGGCTGGCAAAAGTATTCATCCACTACTTGGTGATGGCGTCGCCATAGCTCTGCTCTACACCACCATCGCCACTCGTAGCCTGACGCAACACGCTCGCCAAGTACAGCAGCCGCTAGAACAGCACGATCTTGCCACGGCCCGCCAGCACGTAGCCTGGTTGGTTGGCCGCGATACCGATCAGCTAGATGAAGCAGAAATAACCCGCGCTACAGTGGAAAGCGTGGCGGAAAACAGCGTCGATGGTGTTACCGCGCCACTGCTATTCGCTGTGGTAGCGGGTCCAGTTGGAGCCATGCTCTACAAAGCGATCAACACTCTCGACTCTACATTTGGCTATAAAAACGCGCGTTACTTGGAGTTTGGCTGGGCATCTGCCCGTCTCGACGATGTGGCCAACTTTATTCCAGCCCGTTTCACTGCGCTGCTAGTGCCACTAGCAGCAAAAATAATAGGCCTAGATGCTCGCCAAGCCTGGGCTATGTGGCGCCGCGACCGCCATCAGCACCCTAGCCCAAACGGCGGCCAAACCGAAGCCGCCATGGCTGGCGCTCTCAATGTGCGCTTAGGTGGTGAAAATAGCTATTTTGGAGTTCCAGCATTTCGCCCCTACATGGGAGAAGCTCAGCAAACTCTATGCGCACGCCATATTGATGAGGTTATCCACCTGATGTGGTTCACTTCAGTCTTGGTAATTTCTATCGCTTTGGCAGGATGGCTAGTCGTTACCACACAGTAGAGAAATCTAATATTTTACCCACAAAAAAAGGCTAGCGAGAGACGCTAACCTTTTTCTTATTTATGGAGGCCCCGCCCAGATTCGAACTGGGGATAAAGGCTTTGCAGGCCTCTGCCTTACCACTTGGCGACGGGGCCATGACGTTGTTTATATCCATGCCGTCAAGGCTCGCTATTGATAACAAATCACCCCTGCTACGTCAAGAAAAATAATCAGCTTTTTCGATTAATCATCAGCACAGTATGCAAGAATAGCAGCAATAAATTTATGCCCATATTTTTCCATTTTATGTTTACCAACACCATTTATTGCTAACATAGATTGTTCGTGCGAAGGCAGATAAAAGGCCATCTCCATCAACGACGCATCGCTAAACACCACATAGGGTGGTACACCATCACTAGCAGCTATAGTTTTTCTCAGCATGCGCAATTGTTGCAATAGATTTTCATCGTAATCCAGATCAACAGCGCGTTTTTTAGGTGTCTTTTTAGCATAAGTTTTCACGCGTGGTTTTGCCAGGGACAAAGTGGTTATTCCAGTCAAAACTGAGCGAGACTGTTCTGTTAGTTTCAACACTGAATAATTGGCAACATCTTGATACAGATAACCTAAGTGAATCAATTGCCGGATAAGACTGCCCCACTCCTGCAAACTTCTATCCTTGCCTATAGCATAAGTAGACAATTTATCATGGCCTAATTGTAATAACTTCTGTGTCTGTGCTCCACGCAATACATCAATAACGTGCTTAGCTCCAAACCTCTGGCCTACACGAAACACACAGGACAACACCATCTGCGCATCGCGTGTTGCATCATAACGCTGTGGCGGATTAAGACACATATCACAATTGCCACAGTCATCAGCCATGGTTTCGCCAAAATAGCCAAGCAGAGCGCGACGCCGACAGGTTAAGGGTTCGGCATAACTGATCATTGCATTTAATTTATGCAGTTCTATTCTTACCTGTTCTTTATTCTGACTTTTTTCAATTAGACCACGCGCAATAGCGCTATCGGCATAGCCAAACAGCAACAGGGCTTCAGCAGAGGCACCATCGCGGCCAGCACGACCTGTTTCCTGATAATAACTTTCTATATTTTTCGGGAGATCATAATGGACAACAAAGCGCACATTGGGTTTATCAATGCCCATACCAAAGGCAACAGTAGCGACCACTATCTGAATGTCATCGACTAAGAAGGCATTCTGTACCTTTTGGCGCATTGAATCGGGCAAACCAGCATGATATGCGGCGGCATTGATTCCCGCAGCAATAAGCATATTAGCAACCTCCTCGACCCTTTTGCGGCTAAGAGCATAGACAATCCCACATTCATCTTTATGCCGCGTTAAATAGTCGAGCAACTGCTGTTGTGGTTTATCTTTTTCAACCACCATATAGCGAATATTGGGCCGATCGAACCCGTTAATAAATACTTGCGCATGGTGCAAATGAAGTTTATCAATAATGTCATTGCGAGTTTGAGAGTCTGCAGTCGCAGTTAATGCAATAAAGGGGATTTTAGGCAGATATTGGCGTAAACCGCCCAACTTAACATATTCTGGTCTAAAGTCATGTCCCCACTGTGAGACACAATGAGCCTCATCTACAGCTATCAAACTAATATCTAATTCACGCAACATCTGTATAAAAGCACTATCAAATAAGCGCTCTGGTGCTAGATATAATAAATCTAAGTCATGCTTATGCATCCGCTGCAAGACTTGCTTTGCGGCACTATCGGTTAAAGATGAATTATAATATGCAGCCTTGACACCATTAGCAGTAAGGGCATCAACCTGATCCTTCATCAAAGAGATGAGCGGTGACACAACAATTGCCATACCAGATAGATAAATAGCGGGGATCTGGTAACAGAGTGATTTACCACCGCCAGTTGGCATCAGCACAAAGGCATCGTTTCCATGCACCACATTATCTATTATCTCTTGTTGATTTAAACGAAATTCTCTGTAGCCGAAAACAGTTTGCAGTATCTGTAAGGGAGATTTGTAGTTTTTAGACTCAACTGCTGCCAAAATTTCAACCTATATTTTTTGGGGAAAAACAAAAAGCGCACCTCTTTGCAGGGTGCGCTTTTAAAATGCAATTAAAACACTAACTACTTAATATTGAAAAAAGTAGTATTCAAGTTATTCCTTAATACATCCCCTGTTCCATCGGGATTAACAAGGCGAGTATAAACATTTTTTGTTTCACCGGTTGCGGTATCTAACACAAAAGCACCAACAACGGCCTTATTATCATTAATTCTCGTGCTCCATGATGAAATCTGATAACGCCCATAGTTAGGAGCACTAATATCTGTTGCGCCAACAAGCAACAATATTGTTGCTAATGATAGAGCACCCAAAAGAACTAACATTAAGCTTGATTTTCTCATCGTCACCCCTGATAGCAAGAATAACAGCTATATAATCTCTATATCACCCGTTACTGTTGAAAATCGTTCTCTTGAGCTCCTTGGCCTTCAACTTGGATCACTTGACCCTGTCCTTGAACTACATCCCCAATCATAGAGTTAACTTCATCTAAATTCAGTTGCAAAACAACATAAGCATCACCATGATCATCCCAACCATACTCGACAAGCTCTGCCATATAGATGGTAGCCATTACTTTAGTTTTAACGCTATCCGATTTTAACATAAAATTTTCTACGCTAGTTTCACTCTCCAATTGAAAGCCTACAACTTGCTTAATAAGTTGTTTATAAGCATCCAATTCTGCGGCACGCATAGCTTGCAAAGGCCCAGCTTGAGCAGGGGTAGAGGTGGCAAAACCAACACGTCGGAAGGTTTTATTATGCAAATCCATCTCTACACCGTCAATATTAGTTATGCTGGGTAGTGTAACCTCTGCAGTAACTTTTGCGATATCAGACGCTTCATCATAAATTACATCTATATAGGTAATGCCTTTAATCATAGATTTAGTTTTAGACTCTGTACTACCCTCAAAACTTGCCGCTACCATATTTTCGACTGATTCGGTGGCACGCAGTTTCAAACCATATACAGATTCAACTAATGCACGTTCAGCAAGAACCTTTGCTGCACGTATCGACATAATTCGCTTATTACCAGCGAAGCTATAAGAAGCACTAAAAAGCACTGTTATCACCAAAGTGACAACAGTAAGAAATCTCAGCTGTTTCATATTATTTCCTTCCAAATACTACCACTCAGCATCATCCAAAATACGGCCAATGCCCCGTGAACGAGTTACTGGTGCCGGCTGTGCCGGGTTAACTTGTTGCACTTGCTCTTGAACAGGCTGCTCTTGAACAGGCTGCTGTTGTTGTACTTGAACATATTGAACTTGTTGCACAGGTTCTGGCTGTTGCGCTTGCATAGGGGTAACAACAGCTGGCAGTTCCTGAACAACTGAAACTGGTTTACCCATGTTAGCCAGCATATTACGCCGACCTAAGGTCTTTTGATTAATTGGTATCGTAGTGTAGATATCAACAAAAGCCTCTACTGATATCGGCTTATTAATCTCAAAGGCTTGATCAAAGTTTTGCATAGCCAACACTGTAGCATCATCTACATACCCAGTGATGTTAACATCATAACCATGGAGGAACAGCCACTCCTGAACCAGACTAATTCGCTCTGCAGGGTTTAAACTATAATAACTCTTTTGCAGCTCACTTATTACCACAATATCAGGACTATCATCATTACCGAGCAAACGCCAATATGGTAGAGCTAGATGCTTACCAACTATCTGAATCATGCTTAACTCTACTAATAGTCTAACTGCAGCATGACGTCCCTGAACTTTTTTAATAGATCCTTTACGCCCAAAAGTTGGTCCAAATATTGTTATCCCCAACTCTTTATCGCTCATAGCTTTACTTACTTCCATGCTGTTAACTGTATTCATACGGGCGATACCAGCCATGGTTCTAAAGTTAAGTAAATTAAAATCAAGAGTTATGCGAGCTAAGCCCTCTTTAGAGCTTGAGCTATAATCTATTGACACCCGTTTTGATGGCAACCAATCTTTCATGCCAGTAAATTCTGCTTCCGCACCGGCATCAGTACCTACACCACGAGTTTCCAGACCACGATCAAACTCAGTGATACCCCCGCTGAGAACAACGTCAGGAATCATTTTTTCATCAAAGCTAGAATAACCTGTTACCATCTGATTCTGCATATATGCAGGATCATAGGGTATAAATACAACGTTACCACCTATTGAGTTCAACGAACTCTTAATAATTTCGGTAATATCACGGGGAATTTCACCACCAGTTGTCTGTGCCGTCCCAGTATTATCCCCAATAGGATTACTTTGAATTTTCAGCGATCCAGTGCCATAAATTTCAGTCATTAACCCTAACTCTGATAGTGCTTGAGTATAAGAGGTTAATTTAGCTTCTGGAGCTGACTCTTTAAGTTCAACATCTACTTTACCAGGATCGATACTAGAGCAGGCAGGCAACAGTAAACATAGGCAAAAAAACACACCTAAATTAACAAAGCCTGTCAACCTGCTTTTTTTAAAGGTACTAACAGTCATTACGTCTCCTCACGCTAGCAGATAAAATCACTATTCAGCAATTTGCGTTTTGTCTCCACTACTGTCGTCTATGATGATGACATCACCACGAATAGTTCCACCAGCTCCGAGAATAACGCTATTCATATTAGCACTACCATCACTTATTCCACTTGTACCGGAAGCATTACCATTTTTTGAACGCACGGAAGCTTGGCTGCGTGCATTTAATTTGATAAAAGTAACATTGCGATCCTTCTTGCCTAAATCATCCCATTTGGTGATATTATCGTCGGTAAATTTAGAGATTCCATCGTCCAAATCCCCAGCCAACACCGATGTAACACCTAACAGTAAACACAAAACAACACTAATTAACATGCCTATACGCATATTGTTTTTCTCCTGAAAAAACGAATCCCTCCAGCTTTAATATTTTCCTAAAAAAGCTGGAGGGATTTGAACTGTATTCAGAAATTATTCGATATTAACAGAGCCCATTGTCGCAGTATTGCCCTGGCCAATAGCTACGTTCGCTGCGTTTTGTACGTTAGACTTATTAAGAATTACACCTTTCAGTTGTGAACCCTTAATATTAATTGCCCCCATATTAGCAGTATTGCCCTGGCCAATAGCAACGTTAGCTGCATTTTTAACATTTGATTGGTTGAGAACGGTTCCTTTTATAGCTGAGCCACTGATATTGGTAGAACCCATATTAGCGGTATTGCCTTGACCAATAGCTACGTTAGCTGCATTTTCCACGTTGGATTTATTGAGGATCGTGCCTTTAACTGCTGAACCGCTGATATTAGTTGAACCCATGTTGGCGGTGTTACCTTGACCAATGGCTACGTTAGCTGCATTTTTAACATTTGATTGGTTCAGGATCGTACCTTTTACAGCTGAGCCACTGATATTGGTAGAACCCATGTTGGCAGTGTTGCCTTGACCAATAGCTACGTTAGCTGCATTTTCAACGTTGGATTTATTGAGGATCGTGCCTTTAACTGCTGAACCGCTGATATTAGTTGAACCCATGTTGGCGGTGTTACCTTGACCAATGGCTACGTTAGCTGCATTTTTAACATTTGATTGGTTCAGGATCGTACCTTTTACAGCTGAGCCACTGATATTGGTAGAACCCATGTTGGCAGTGTTGCCTTGACCAATAGCTACGTTAGCTGCATTTTCAACGTTGGATTTATTGAGGATCGTGCCTTTAACTGCTGAACCGCTGATATTAGTTGAACCCATGTTGGCGGTGTTACCTTGACCAATGGCGACGTTAGCTGCATTTTTAACATTTGATTGGTTCAGGATCGTACCTTTTACAGCTGAGCCGCTGATATTGGTAGAACCCATATTGGCAGTGTTGCCTTGACCAATAGCTACGTTCGCTGCATTTTCCACGTTTGATTTGTTGAGAATAGTACCCTGAATAGTTGAATTTTTAACACCAATTGCACCCATCTCTGCTTTATTGTCTTGACCTATAGCAACATTTGCAGCATTTTCAACCTCTGACTTATTCAGAATTGTACCTTTAACCTGCGATGCGGCATAAGCATTTCCAGCAAATGCTGCAAGCACTAACAGAACAAACACATTTCTAACCATAATATCCCCCTAGAAAGAAAAAAAATACTACCCAATTCCTACTTTAATCCCATTATCAGCTTTGGAAGCATAGCAAAATATTATTCATATATCAAACAAATCAAATAAACTTTTTCTACTTTATTTAAAAGATATTCAAATCAAAGCAATCACTGTCACCTATAGCGGTAACAGCATATACTTATTACAAAAATAGGGAATCAACCTGAAGGTCAACTCCCTATATAAATAGTGTTATTTATGGTCGGGGCGAGAAGATTTGAACTTCCGACCCCGTGCACCCCATGCACGTGCGCTACCAGGCTGCGCTACGCCCCGACAAATAACGAAGCGGATTGTCTTGTATTTACGCCCTTAAGTCAAGTGAATAAATATCAGCCATTGCGTTTATCAATTACCCTTTTAGCTTTACCTTCATGGCGGGTAATGGTTGATGGCTCTACCAGCTTAACCTTGGCTCCAACCCCTAGAACTGACAGCAGACGTTTCTCTAATTTTTCGACAAAAGCGCGCTGCTTTCTCATTTCATCGAAGAAGATATGCTCGTTAACCTCGACCTGCACCTCTAAGGTATCCATTGTTCCAGAACGCTCTACAATCAATTGATAATGCGGTTCACAACCATCTTCTTGGAATAAAACCTCCTCAATTTGAGTAGGAAACACATTAACGCCCTTGATGATCAACATATCGTCAGAACGCCCCATGGTTTTAAGCATGCGCACATGACTGCGACCGCAGGCACATGGAGCATAATCAAGTTGGGTAATATCACGAGTGCGGTAGCGAATTATAGGAAAAGCCTCTTTAGTGATACTAGTCAGCACCAGCTCACCAACAGAACCGCGCGGCAATACTACTCCGGTCTCTGGATCAATTATTTCCGGAATAAAATGATCTTCAAAAATATGCATGCCACATTTGTGTTGGCACTCTCCAGCAACACCAGGCCCCATCACTTCCGACAGGCCATAATTGTCAGTGGCTATTATACCTAGACGAGACTCAATTTCGCGGCGCATCTCTTCACTCCAGGGCTCACCGCCAAACAGACCAACCTTCAATGACAGGGTATGTGGATCTATTCCCTGCTTTTCCATACGGTCAGCTAAAGTCATGGCATACGACGGAGTACAGACTAATGCACTGGAGCGATAATCCTGCATTATCATGATCTGTTTATTGGTATTGCCGCTAGAAATAGGAATAACTGAAGCACCAATCTCCTCGGCACCGTAGTGCAAACCGAAGGCACCGGTAAACAGACCATAACCAAAAGCTATATGGACAATATCATCGGGAGTAACCCCAGCTGCAGTCATAAACCGCGCGGCGAGCTGCGTCCAGATTTTTAGATCATTGCGCGTATAGCCGACAACAGTTGGCTTACCCGTGGTGCCCGATGATGAATGAATACGGACAACATCACGCAACGGCACAGCAAACATACCGTAGGGATAATTTAGGCGCAGGTCCTCTTTAGTCGTGAAGGGTAATTTCTGCAAATCTTCCAGCGAATTGATGTCGTTAGGAGATATATTTAGTGCAGAAAATTTATTTTTATAGCAGGGAACCTTTTCATTGGCTCGGTGCAATGTTTGCTGAAGGCGTTGTAATTGCAACTGCTCCAGCTGCTCGCGTGGCATGCACTCATTCTGCGCATCCCAAATTCTGTCTGTTGGCTTAGGTTGTGTCATTGCTTTAGTAATCCGCATGACGGGCTACATATTGTAAACCCGTTCTCCCTGAAGAACATTAACATTATTTTTTAACAAAATATCTATCGCCGCATCATGATCATCAAAGCGAAAGATGATCACCGCATTGCCTCTACAGCGCTCAACAAAAGCATACATATACTCAACATTTACCTTACCTGAATCTAAAATATTGAGAATACCAGCCAAACCTGATGGATGGTCTGGAACCTCCACCGCAACAACAGTAGTTTTACTAACGGTAAAACCATGCTTTTTCAAAGTATCATTGGCTAAATCTGTTTTATCAACGATTAGGCGCAAAATACCAAAATCAGAGGTGTCCGCAAGAGACAAGGCATGGATATTAACCCCATTGTCACCTAAAGATTGAGCCACCTCAGCCAAACGTCCAGACTTATTTTCGATAAAAATTGAGATCTGTTCTATTGTCATGTTATCCCCCGTATTAGAGCATAAATTTCGTGCAATTATCTATTTCGGACGCCGATCTACAACACGCTGAGCCTTGCCCTCACTACGCGCGATAGTTTTAGGCTCAACCAGTCTAATTTTACAGGTAATACCGAGCAAATCTTTGATCTGTTTACGAATTTCGTTATTCAACCCCTGCATAACTTTGATTTCATCGGAGAAGACATGTTCATTGACTTCAACCTGAACCTCAAGACTATCCAGATTGCCCTCACGCTCAACTATCAACTGATAATGGGGTTCAACTCCATCAATATTACACAGCACACTTTCGATCTGTGATGGGAATACATTGACACCACGGATGATCAACATATCATCAGTACGACCACTGAGACGCTCCAAGCGCACATGGGTTCGCCCACAGATACAGGGTTCCGGCAAAATGCGGGTAATATCACGCGTCCGATAGCGTATCATCGGAATCCCCTCTTTAGTGATGGTAGTTATAACCAACTCACCTTTTTCACCATGGGGCAACACTGCGCCAGATATAGGATCAATTATCTCGGGGATAAAATGATCCTCCCAGATATGCAAGCCATTTTGCGCCTCAATACATTCTATACCTACGCCGGGACCAAGGATCTCAGACAATCCATAAATATCGATGGCTTTTATCCCGAGCTTAGCCTCAATTTCCGTGCGCATTGCCTCGCTCCATGGCTCTGCCCCGAGTATACCAACACGCAGTTTGAGCTCCTCTTTTTTAATACCCGCCTCTTCCAACGCTTCAGCAAGGTACAGACTATACGAGGGAGTACAGGTAATTACTGAAGAGCCGAAATCCTTCATAATTAACATCTGTTTTTGCGTATTTCCACCCGACATAGGAATAACGGAAGCGCCAAGGCGCTCGGCACCGTAGTGCGCGCCCAAACCACCAGTAAACAACCCGTAGCCATAAGCATTATGAATTACGTCACTGCTAGTTGCGCCAGCGGCAACAAATGAACGCGCCATAAGTTCTGACCAAGTCTCAATATCGCGCTTTGTGTACCCCACAACAGTTGGCTTACCAGTGGTGCCTGAAGAGGCATGGATACGCACTATCTGATCCAATGGTACAGCAAAAAGCCCATAGGGATAGTTATCCCGCATATCCTGTTTATAGGTAAAAGGTAACTTATGTAAATCAGCTAAAGAGCGAATATCTGCGGGAGTTATACCCGCCTTTTTAAAACTATTTTTATAAAAAGGAACCGTAGCATATACCCTATCGAGAGTCTGTTTTAAGCGTTTTAGCTGCAACGCCTCGATAGCCTCTCGCGGCAATGTTTCAAATTCGTCATTCCAAATCATGCGTACCTCACTTATTCGATAGTGCTTTTCCTGAATACCACTAACCTAGCTAGCGCGGCCCAACTCAAAAGCCTTTAGGTTTTCAGCCAAAAACTTGGTTGGTACCATTTTTTCCAACGCACGCAGCCACAGGTCGAGTTCTATATCCAACATGTTAGATATAGCCCCCAACAGCACTGTATTTACCGTACGCGCATTACCTGCACTAACAGCTAGAGTCAGGCCCTGGACAATTTTTGTCTCATCAACTTGAGCGGTTATCTTCTCAGTGATACCCGATGGATAACGCTCTAAACCGGTGGCAACGCTGGGAGGCATAATCTCTAGATCATTCACCACCACTTTCCCCCCTGCACGCAAGAAAGGTAGATAGCGATAAGTTTCCAGCACTTCAAAGCCAAACAGAATATCTGCCTCTCCTTCGGGTATAATGGGCGAGTACACCTTTTCCCCAAAACGCACGTGCGAAGTTACGCTACCGCCCCGTTGTGACATCCCATGGACATCATTTTTTTTCACATCATAGCCAGCCAACATCAGAACCTCAGCCAGGACTTCACTGGCGAGGAGAATGCCCTGTCCACCGACACCAGCCAGAAGAATATTGGTCACTTTAGCCATTTTTCACCTCACTATCTACCGACCCACCAACAACCTTATAGGCGTCAAACTTACACAGCTGATCGCAGATACCACAGCCGACACACAGCAGTTGATTAACCACTGCCTTGCCACGCTCACCGGCATCGGGCTGCCATTCGATAGCTGGACAACCAATCTTCAAACAGGCTTTGCAGCCTGTGCACTTGTCTGGGTCAATCTCCAGTGGTGTCTTGCGTTGCCCGACATCGCGTTTAATCAGAATACATGGCCCCCTGGTAATTACTACGGACGGAGCTTTACGCTCCATCTCCTCCTGCAAGACCTGACGTGTCTGTTCTAAATCCCAAGGATTTACTGTGCGCACATGCTCAACACCTATGCTGCGACACAACAACTCTAAATCTACAGTTTTGGCTTTTTCCCCCGCCAAGGTAAAACCTGAACCGGGATTTTCCTGACGCCCAGTCATTGCGGTAATACTGTTATCCAGAATCACTAAGGTGGCGGTTGATCCATTGTAGACCATATCCATCAGGCCATTAATACCGGTATGCAAAAAAGTGGAGTCGCCAATAACACCGACAACTTTTTGTTTTTCATCCGCATTAAGAACCTTATTTAGCCCAGAAGCATTGCCGACACTTGCGCCCATACAGATGCAGCTATCCATCGCTGACAACGGTGGCATAAACCCCAAGGTGTAACAACCTATATCACCAGTGACAAAGGCCTTGAGACGTTTAAGATTATAAAACACCCCACGATGTGGACAACCAGGACACATATTGGGGGGACGATTTGGTAAAGCAATATCATGTTGGTAAGTTGCCGTCGGTTGAAGGCCACTGATAGCACTAGCAACCCGCCCAGGAGTTAACTCACCGCAGATTGGCAGACAATCTTTGCCGATAACTTCAATGCCCAGCGCGCGCACTTGATCCTCAATAAAGGGTTCCAGCTCTTCAATCACATAGAGAGTTTTAAAGCGCGCCGCAAAATCGCGAATCAACTGTTTAGCTAAGGGGAATACCAACCCAAGTTTGAGCACGGAAGCTTCTGGCAACACTTCACGCGCATACTGATAGGATACGCCAGCAGTTATTACTCCGACCTCACTACTGCGCTCCTCGATGCGATTGAACGGCTGGTCACAGGCCCAATCAGCCATTTTTTTCAGCTCATCTTCGACAACATGATGACGCTGGCGCGCATTGCCGGGCAGCATGACGAACTTAGCAGGATTGCGTTCTAAGCTAGCCTCGGGCAGGCCAGTCACTGCCACCCCCTGCTCTACAATAGATTTCGAATGAGCAATACGCGTTGTGGTGCGCACAAATACTGGAGTATCAAACTGCTCACTGGCAGCATAAGCCAGGCGGGTAAAATCCAACGCCTCTTGGCTATCTGCCGGTTCAAACATCGGCATTTTTGCTGCGCGAGCATAGTGACGGCTATCCTGCTCATTCTGCGACGAATGCAATTCGGGGTCATCAGCAACTACCAACACCAATCCCGCACGTACCCCAGTATAGGACAGAGTAAACAGCGGGTCGGCAGCCACGTTCAAGCCTACATGCTTCATAGTCACTAAACTACGCGCACCGCCCAAGCAGGCGCCGATGCCAACCTCCAGAGCCACTTTTTCATTCGGAGCCCAGGAGGAATCTATACTTGGATAGTTAATGGTATTCTCTAAGATCTCGGTACTTGGAGTTCCGGGGTACGCTACTGCTACCTTTACACCAGCTTCATAAGCACCGCGGGCAACTGCCTCGTTGCCGGATAATATAACTTTGTCCATTCACACCTCACATTGATGTCAAACTACGGATTATATTGTGCAATCATTGAATTAGTTACAACCTACTTAGCGCAAACTATTTTTTACCGAGGATGGCACGTGCCACACTGTGGGTGTGATCACCAATCTTCTCACAGTTATGCAGCATATCAATAAAGATCAACCCAGTATTTACCGAGCACTCGCCGGTATTTAACCGCAAGATATGATTACTGCGTAAACTAGCCTCCAGGGAGTCAATCTCATTTTCCATCGCCTGTGCTTGTTTGGCAATATCTACTTGATTATGTTCAATGGCCTGCTGAATATAGGATAAAAATTCGCGCGTTTTGCCAACCAATAGGTAAAATTCGTCATCAGCCATCTGCGAAAAAATTATCTTCTGATCAATTTTGCGCTCGCCCAGTTCCCACAAGTTCTCGCAATAATCGCCAACTTTTTCCAGGTCATTGACCATGTGCATAAGTGAAGAGATCTCTTTAGATACATCTTGTGATATTGGCCGTTGAGAAATTGCCACAAGAAAATCGAGAATCTCCCGCTGTAACAGGTCAATAAGATCTTCCCTCTTCCTCAACCCTTCCAGCAGACGCGTATCCTTGGTTTTGGTAAAAACAATTGTCTCGTCAAGGCACTCTAAACACAAAACAGCCATACGGTTGGTTTCGAGACGTGCCTGACTAAGTGCTAGCGGCGGGGTATTTAACACGCGGCTATCAATATATTGCAGACGATAGTCGACCTCGGAATCAACACCTTTAATAAACCGTGTTGATAATTTAGCCAGCAGACCAACCATAGGCAAAAAGATCAACACATTCAAGATATTAAACAGGGTGTGAGTGTTGGCAATATGGCGAGCAATAAAAGGTTTATCCCCGATAGCGGCGCCATATTGCAGCGCTTGCTGTTGGGTGGTAATCACAAAATCAGCATCCCCCGGAGTAACACTGGATATAAAGTCTAAAAAATAGGGGAACAAAATTAGCATGTAGGTGACGCCAAGGGTATTAAACAAAAAGTGGGAAAACGCCGTACGTCGCGCCGCGACATTAGTGCCAATAGCCGCTAAGTTAGCGGTAATAGTAGTACCAATATTTTCCCCTAAAATTAGTGCGGTACTAGCCTCAAACGTTAACAAACCGCTAGTAGCCAGAGCCAGGGTAATACCAATGGTAGCACTACTACTCTGGACAACTACCGTCAATAAAGCCCCTGCCGCCACCGCAAACAGGTGGTTATCACCAACTAGGGTAAAAAAGTGACGAAACTCCTCACTGGCTTTAAGTGGATCAAAGGCGTGCTTCATAACTGAGAGGCCGTAAAACAAAATACCAAAGCCGAGAATGATTTCTCCAACATATATCCACGACTTACGTTTGGCAAACAGCTTCAAACCGACGCCTATGCCAATAGCCGGCAGAGCAAATTTTGTTATATTAAAGGCAATAAGTTGGGCGGTAACCGTAGTACCTATATTCGCCCCGAGAACAACGCCTATCGCTTGCATCAACGACATCAAACCGGCATTGACAAAACCAACCACCATAACAGTAGTTGCACTGGAAGATTGGATAATAGCCGTAACCGCCAAACCAACAAATGCCGCCATATATCGGTTATTTGTTAACGCTGCGAGAATTTTTCGCATGCGGTCACCAGCTACTTTTTGTAAACCTTCGGACATGACCTTCATGCCAAACAGGAATAGACCTAAGCCTCCCATCAATCCGAATACTAGCTGTTGATTAAAAAAAACTGACATTATTCAACCTCCCCACATAAGCAACATCATACGCTGACGGCAGCACATAAGTGCTTACACATGGAAACAACCGACCTAAAAACGCTGAGAATATAGCCGAGCACTATAGCTTTGACAACCGCAAAAGGATAAAACTTAATGATCTTAATTAGCTTGGTTGGTCAATACTCTGCGCAACATAATCCGCCAGCGTCGATATTGATTGCAGAACTTCGCGCCCAGACTGTTGCCCACCAATGCGCACACCATACTTTTTTTGCACGGCTACCACAATCTCAACTGCATCCAGCGAATCTAACCCCAATGGAGAGTCGGGCCCAATAATGGCTATTTCTTGATCTACAACATCAGGGACATCTTCCAGATGGCAAGCATCAACTATCAACTCCAACAACTCTTTACCTAAAACTTCTTGGGCCATTCTCTACTCCTTAAGCACCAGCCATAACCACTCTCTAGCACTCTAATTTTTAGCTATTCTGCGCCACGCTAACAACAAGCAACCAACGAAGCACACCATCATGGTAAGCAATTGCGGCAGGATATCAAGCAGAGTGCCGCCACGCAGCAATAAAACTTGGCAAGCATCCAAACCCCACCCCAATGGTGAAATAAAACTCAACTGCTGCATCGTAGGTGGCATCATATACACCGGCACCATAATGCCACCTAAAGCAGCGGCAATAACGATGGACACAGCAGCAAGCATAATTGCCTGTTGCTCACTACGTGCTACAACTCCTAACAGCAGACCAAATCCACACGCAGTGATACCTGCACCCAAGGCCACGACCAGCAAACCACTCATCTGACCATTAAATTGGAGGATATCGGTTCCCAAGCGGGGCAAAAGGTAATAACCAACCAGCAGCATAAGACAAAACTGCAGCATACACACCAGAAGATAAGCCGACAACCGCCCCAGCAACATAACTAGCTTAGAACCAGGTACAATAAGAATTCGCGGAAAGATCCCATGCGAACGCTCCTGCAATATCACCCCAGCAACCGGTAAAATAATAAAAAATATCCCAAACAACGACCACGCCGGAACATTATGTTGAACCGAAGTTGGCTGGACAAAATCGTCCATCCCCCCCATTGCCACGGGATTTATCTGCACAGCTTGCAAAATGGGTTGATCTAGCACTGGTGATTTAAAGCTCAAGTCGCTTGATGCCAAAACCTGAGCATAAAGAGGGCCCAACTTACTGCTCACCTGACGTTCAATATATGCTGGCAACATCTGCTGAAATGCATGCACCTGTTCCGTCAAAGTGGTGCTAGTAATCAATTGGCGCAACATGCCACTAATCCCAGCTTGAAGCCCCCCCTGAACTGCTGGATCAAAAAAATATTCCACTTCTAACGGAGGTAGCTGATCTAATGATAATGCATCGCCCCCCCTGCCGGTAAAACCGTTACGCACCTGTGTAACCGCCTGCTGGTGCAGTTGCTGCGATATCCCCGCAGGCAAATAGATACCAACCTGCCAGTTCCCAGCACTCACCTCAAGCTTCGCGGCAGCGTAATCCATCGATACGGGGGCACAAGTAACTTGCAAGGAATCGCTGGTGTGTAACTGGTGCAATAGCTGCTGACCTAAATAGCCATGGTCATTATCAACCAGCAACAACTTAACGGTTCTGCTGCCAGTTACCTTGAGAATATTGTCCTGCACCAGAGAGACAATTATCACTAACGCCACCGGCATCAGAAACAGAATCAGTAACGCTCCACGATCCCTGCGCAGTAGCTGCAACTCCTTGAGCATAAAAGCGTAAAAGTGTCGCCACCACAAAAACATACACATCGTCCCGTAAAAAACTGCTCAATCCCGTAGTTTCTTACCTGTTAAGTGCAAAAATAGCTGTTCTAAGTTGTCACAGTTGCAGCGGTGTAACAACTGGCTAGAGTCACCCGCAACGACAGCTTTGCCAGCATCAATAATCATCACCTTAGAGCACAAAAGCTCTACCTCCTCCATATAGTGTGAGGAGTAGATCATCGTCATTCCCTGACAATTTAGTTCCCGCAAATTCTCTATTATGCTGTGCCGTGATTGCGGGTCGATACCCACAGTGGGCTCATCGAGAAAAAGCAACTCCGGACGATGAATAATACCGGCGGCCAGATTAGCGCGGCGCTTCATCCCCCCTGAAAATACGTTTATACAACTATCCAGCTGATCGTCGAGCCCAACTAGATGGATACACTCCCGAATACGCTGGGTCAGAGCAGCTCCGTGCAAACCATATAGTTGCCCCCAAAAGATGAGATTTTCCCGCAAGGTCAAGCTTTGGTACAGAGCCAAATCCTGTGGTACAACACCTATTTTTGCGCGCACAGCTTGCGGCTTACGTAGGGCATCGATACCGGCAATTTCAATAGTCCCAGAATCTGGTCGCAACATAGTTGCCAGCATGGAGATGGTGGTAGTTTTACCCGCACCGTTTGGCCCGAGCAAACCCAACAGATCACCACGCATTAATTGCAGATCAATATGATCTACTGCTGGTTGCGTTTGCGACGGGTAGCTCTTTACCAAGCCAGTTGCCTGCAGTAACCTCGTGCTGCTCATCGTCCCAACTGCTTAGTTAGTGCGCGCAATTGGCGAAACAGTCGCTCCTCGCGCTCAGCCTGATCTGCAACCAGTGTAGCCAGATCGGTATAAGTTGCTGCAGATCGTCCCTTACAGCAGCGGGTGGCCTGCAGGGCAAACTCGCGCCAACTATCCCCTATAGCAGTTAAATCCTGAGCTACAGCAGCCAATTGCGGGGCACCTAAATAGCTTGCCGCTTCCTGCAAAAAGGCAGCATAGATAAAACGGAATCCAGCACCGCCAGTACCAATCTCCTCTTGCATCCGCACCACCTGAGCCAAGCAATACTTAGCACGGCGCTGACCATATTTCTGCTCCCACTTTGGCATACTCCGCGCCATAAGGCGCATTCCACGCACTCCGGCAACAGGAATCGGGGCGAGCATATCACTACAGACACTACGCATCCCCTGCACCATGGGCTGAGCTAAATGGCCGGGATCAGGTACCTGATCCAGATAATAGCAACGCCCTTTGGGCGCTAAAGCACCCTGAGCAAAACGGGCATTTTCTAAATCCTGCGCTGGGCACCACACCAGATCCGGCACGACAGGATCGCTGATAAGATAACGATCCTCCTCTTTGCCAATGACAATCAGGTTGTGCGCATTAAAGTGAAAACGCAGCGCAGCCGGGATATAGGGCAACCAAAAAACGCTGGTCTGTAAACCAACGGCTATGCCCTGTTCCAACATCTGATCCAGTTCTGCCATTGCCTGTTTTTTGTGCCGATATCGCTTCTGGATAACCTTGCAGTGTAAATTTTTGGTCACTCGAGAAAAAATAGCTCCGGGCCGAGTGCGATAGGTCGTCAAAGGAAAACCATTGAGTTTTACAAATGGGACATAACCAAAGAAAATCCCTGCCCCAATGCCAAATACCATCGCCTCGGAGAGGGGAAAACCGGCATGACTTAGCAGGCTGGCAGTAGCACCACTTTCACAGTGGGCCGATTGTTTATGCGGGAAATCAAGGATGCTCACTCGTGGTGCTCTCCGCAGACAACTGCACCTGATTCCATCGGTAAGTCATCGGTTGCTGGCAGTTGCACTAATTGCGCGACACTAATGCCAAATAACTGCGCATAATGCCCCAACTGTTCACTCCCAAGTTTTTTAAAAACCGCCGGGCGCAGATGACGCCGTACTCGCCAGCGCGCCACAGCCGCGTAACGCGCCAGTAAAGCAACATCCATCTGGGCACGCGTCATATAGTAGGCTAATGGACTAAATTTACCGGCGACGATATCCTGCCGTATATGCTGCAGTTGCTCCTGTATATCTTCCCAAGCCAGACGATTAGCATCATTGACCGGAGCCCAGCCTGCAGTAGCGGTTAGACAGTAATTTCCCTCATCATCGAGGGCATAATTTACCACCTGATTATCTTCCAATACGCCACTATCCTGCGGCACTTCATCTCTACGCATAAACACCAGCCTGAGAACTTAAAGTGATCTGTCCAAATTGACCATCGGGTGCAAATTTAAGCGCACTGATGGTGCGTAGTGGCGAGTTAACCAATTGCTTGGAGCCTGCCGCCACACCGTAGACACACTGGTCACGCAACATAAGTGCCGCAGCTATCAGATCAAAAGCCTGCCCGGTCGGCAGACTTCCATAGCAGGGGGCACAGCTTACCAGTGGTAGCACCTCGCCAAGATCAGCGGCTAGCCGAGAATAGCTGTCTGCCGTAGCTAATTGACCGTCCGCACCAAGAACCAGCACATCAGCAGCTGTTGAATCGGCAGCCAACTGCGCTGGGGTACAACGCCCGCTATCCAAACCAGTAATATAGCCATAGGGAGTATTACCACAGGAGGTGTTATCATCCCTACGGCTAAGGAGTAGAAAGGCTGCCCCCTCGCCAGCTATGGCACTTTGCCGCCGGTAATCGAACGGAGCTATCTGCGTGTTTGCCCCATCCGACGCAGCGCTGCGTTGCCAACAGTAATCATTCAACAGCGCATTGCGCTCATCCACAGCTCCGATCAGCACCTTATCAACCCGCCCCTGTTCCAACCAGCATACTGCACTCTGTAGCGCCGCACAGATAGACAACTCAAACTGACTAACAGTTAAGCTGGGGCCAAGGGCCTGCAGCTGCATGGATAGATAGGCAGCGGCAACATTGTGCACTGAATTGGAAAAGTTGGTGGGAGAAGCATAGCTGTCGCCATTATCGATGACCGAATCAAGAAAATTAATCGTCGTCGTCGTCGCGCCATAACCGCTGGCCACAATTACGCCGAGTTTTTCACACGCAGAGCTAGGCACTCCAGCATCTTCGAGAGCCAGATAACCACCCAACAGCGCCATGCGCGCATAATGGTCGATACGGCGCAATGCGCGCCGCGCCACAAAGTCGGTCAGGCGCGAGGTATCAGCCAGAAGCGCTGGTAAAAAAGCACTGCCATCTGGATGAACCTTCTCTTCTAGCTGCGCCTTAGCGTAGCCCTGCTGCAACGCGCTCACAAAGGCGGTGTGCCCGCAGCCAAAACCGCCGACGCAACCGACACCCTCAATAGCAATTTTTATCGATTCAGTACTCATGACGCCTCTGCTATCCCGAGTATCAGTGCCGCATTATTGCCACCAAAGGCTAACGACTCAGACAGCGCAATGTTTCCAGTAAAGGAGGTGTTGCTGGTCACTGGCGACAGCGCTATAGCCGGATCTTGCACATTAAAACCAGCACTGGCAGGTATCTGTTGACGCTGCAAAAATTCCAGCGTCAACGCTGCCTCAATTGCCCCGGCAGCACCGAGGGTATGGCCAGTGTAACCTTTAGTTGAATGAAAGGGTGTTTTGGGCAGCAGTTGTGCCAGCACCAAACCTTCCACACGATCATTATCTTTGGTCCCAGTTCCATGGGTATTGACAAAGGCCAGTCTATCCAGCGTCACTCCTCTACCACTAACATCGGCACAGTCAGCGATGGCTTCATGCACTGCCTGCTGCAATCCGCGCCCTTCAGGATGCGGAGCGGTCAAATGCCAACCATCGCTACCGCTACCATAACCCAGAACATAACCATAAGGTTGCGCCAGAGCCAACTGCTTGATGACCTCAGCGCGCGCCAGCACCAGAACCGCAGCCCCCTCGCCTAGGTTGAGCCCACTGCGCTCGGCGCTAAACGGGCTACACGGCTGTGGTGAACTAATCTGCAGTGCGGCAAAACCATTATAGGTGGTTCGACACAGCTCATCCGCACCACCGGCTAACACCACATCGCAACAGCCATTACGCAACCACATGGCCGCGGTGCCAATAGCATCAGTACCCGAAGAGCAGGCATTAACGATAGTTTGCTGTGGCCCATTAAAGCCAAAATAGGTGCTGATAACCGCCGCCGGGTTGCTGTTATAAAAACAGTCAATTGGGCGCATATCGGGGGTTGCGCCCTGACGGTAGTCGGCATAAAAGGCCTCTACATCCATCGAACTACCCACCGTAGTCCCCATACACACCCCAACTTTTAGGGTGCGCAGTTGCTCTATGTCGATACCAGACTGCTCAATGGCCTGATGAGCCGCCTCCAGCCCTAAGTTGGCCGTACGCATATAGCGCATACCTGCGCTACTAAAAGCGTAGTGCGACAACTCTTTTTTAACAGGAAAAACCGGATATGGTTCAGCATGTGTAGTAGCAAAAATCGGTGCCGCGCCCAGGTGGCGCTCAGCACGCAACATCGAGTCAACAGCCTGTTGCAGGGTGTCTCCAGCCGCGCAAATGCAACCTATACCAGCTACACAGACAGCTGGATACATCTATGCTTTCTCCTGTTTATCAACGATAAAATTGGCCAACGCCTGAACTGACTGCAGTGCCGGACGCCCCTCTTCCATATCCTTGATCTCTACACCGAAATGTTTTTGCACAATAACCGCCATCTCCACCGCATCAAGAGAGTCAAGTCCCAGTCCATCGCCAAACAATGGGTCATTATCACCAATCTCCTCTGGAGTAATATCATCCAGATTTAAATCATCGATAAGAATTACTTTTAACTGCTCTTTTATCTCTTCCACTTTAGCCATTATCCGCTCCTCTTGCTAAGAAATTACTTTAAGTGTTTATCTGTAAGCTACTGCCACATATTGAAAAAATTATAAAATTGATAGGGGTTTTTCTGACAATAATCATCCAATATTGCCGCATATCGCTGCACATAAGGGATAAACTTATCCGCTTTACGTCCCAATCCTACAGGCACCTCAATGACATCAGCTACCACCATTTCGTAGGTGCTATCACCTGTTTTACGACTGGTTAATACCACTATCGGTGCACCAGTAGCCGACGCCAGATGATATGGACTAATGGGCAGCGCCACCTCCCCATCCAACAGGGAAACCGGCGCGGTATTCTTCTCCTGGCGCGGCACACGATCACCCATGATGGAGAGAATTCCTCCACTCTTGAGCACTCCGAGCATCTCTAGCGAGCCACCGAGATAACCCTGAGGATCAATCGTCCGATAGGGGCAGGAGCTGTCAACCTCAGTCTGGTAGTTTTTGCTTTCAAATGAGCTGGCATGACCATGCATCAACATATAGAGCGGTTCATTTAACGCGCCCATAGCCGACATGGCCAACTGCCAACAGCCGACATGCGATAACAGTAAAATCATCCCGCGCCCCTGATCGCGCACCTGCAGCAGTTGTTCGCGACCAACCAAAGAAACTTTGATCTGTTCGGCTCCCAAGGTCGCCACAATAGCGCGGTCAACCATCACCCGCCCAAAAGAGAGTATCAGGCGATACTGCTGCCACAATTTAGTAAAACCTACCGCCGCCCCAAAACGATGCGTTAAGTAGGGCTCACAACTGCAGCGCACCTGCGGACGAAACAGCACATAAAAGGCACAGACCCAGTTTAGTAAGGCATAGGCACAACGGCGGCCACCAACTTTAATGAAGAGATAAAACAGCTGATACCCCAAAGCATTGCCGAGTTTTTGCTCACCTGCTGCCATAAGCGATCAGAGATCCTCACTAGTCAATGTGTGCCAAGCACGTTGTTGCAGCCAGCGCGCCATAGCATAGATAACAACCCCACCAATTGCGGCGAGTAGTGGCCCCACCAGTAACGAACCTAAAAACCACTCCCACACCCGATCCAGACACTGTAGTCCCAAGGTTTCAAAACTGATATCGGTCAACCACTGGCCGTGACGCAAATAGTAACCGACCTCTATACATAGAGCCGGAACCAGTGGTGGCATACACAGATTACCAGCCGCCACAGCAAGGTAACGATTGACGCCTAAAAATCCGGCGACAAATAGGGTAACTACTGTATGACAGGCAATGAGCGGCAATGCCCCGAGCAGCACTCCCACCGCCATAGCCCAACCCAGCTTTGCCGGTGAAATATCTTGCACTAATAGTGCGTGCAGCGACTGTAGTGGACGCCGCCAACTGAACGGCGGTTGGTCGCGCGGCACTAGACGTTTATGCGGCCATGGTGCAATAGAGCGTAAACACAGGCGCGTATTTAACCACGATAAGTACAAATTATCGCGTATTTTTTTAAAGTGGGACACCCGCTCGCTAGCCGGCGCGTAATATACCTGTATCGGCACATCACGTAAAGCAATACCCGCCCAGCACCCCTTAACCAGCACCTCAACTTCAAAAGAGTAGCGACTATCGGTAAAACTAAGTTGTTGCAGCACCTGAAGCGGATAGGCGCGAAAGCCGCTTTGCACATCTGCCAATTTACAGCCGGTCTCAACCCGCAGCCAAAAGTTGGAAAATTGTCGCCCAAAGCGAGAACTGTGCGGAACATTGGCAACAGCAAAATCCCGCCAGCCAACATAGATAGCCATGGGAAAGTCAATTATGGCCTGAATAAACAGCGGCAGATCCTCGGGCAGGTGTTGTCCGTCCGCATCAATAGTGATTATATGACTGCAGCCCCGTCTGCTAGCTTCAGCAGCGGCGCTCAATATAGCAGCCCCTTTGCCGCGATTGCTCTGATGAGTAATAACAGTTAAAGGTAAATCGGCTAAGCTATCGGCCCCGCCATCACTGCTGCCGTCATCGACCACAACCACTTGCGGATGGTACTGCAAACAGCGTTGCGCTACATCACGCACAGTGGCACCATGGTTATACAGTGGAATTACCACCATGATCTGCGCTGCAGCAACGCTCACTTCAGGCTTCATCAAGTGGCTCATCAGCAATGCGCTTACCACGCTTGATAAAAGATAAAAACCCCGGCAAATTAGCCACAAAGCGATACCAACTGTGCGGTGACTTCCACAACATAGTCACGTAGCCCCACAGCACCTCGGGACGGTGAAAATGGCTGCGATAAAAGTCACTAAACAGCGTCTCCAGCTGCTCTTCCGTCATCCCTTTGGTGACAAACTGAAACCCCATACAGTCCATTTTTGGCCAGTCCTCATCAAAGGTGCCCAGTTGGTGGATATTTTCGTACAGAGGCGAGCCGGGGAACGGGGTAAACTTGGCCACATTCAGATCGTCAATCGGCAGATTAAAGACATAATCCATGCTGCGGCGCACACTCTGTTCACTCTCGCCGGGCAACCCCACCATCATCAAACCTTTAACACGGATGCCATGTTTTTTGATCATCTTGATCGTATCGGCCAGCATGCGTAAATCAGGATTTTGCCGATGCTGCGCCAATAATTCAGGATCGCCGGTCTCTATGCCTAAGCTGACCATCCAGCAACCAGCCTTTTTCATCTGCGCCATGAGTTCATCGTCAACATGCTCAGCCCGAATGGCACAGTTAAAGGTCATACCCAGCGGCTTATCGATCATCAGCTGCGTAAAGTCGAGAACACGCTGGCGATGAAAAGTGAACTGATCATCATAAAAATTGATATGTTTAATAGCATATTTGTCGTGCAGATGTTGCACGTGCGCATACAGATATTCTGCCGAATTAAAGCGAAAAGTACGCTGAAACACCGAGCGATCGCAATAGCTGCAGGCGTAGGGACAACCACGACTGGAGATACAACTGGTATTGGGCGCTTTAGGGTAGTTAAAGATAGGCAGCTGATAGACTTGCGGAAAACCGCTGAGTTTATGATAGGCCGGAAAAGGTAGGCTATCGAGCTCCAAGGCTGGGGTTCGATACCCGGAGAAAGTTACCACCCCATTAGCTTGACGGCTAACCACACCGGCCACGCTGGGCCACTGATCTTGCGCTGTGTCCAGCAACTGGCACAGGGTCTCCTCACCCTCACCGACAATCAACGCATCGATAACCGGATAATCTCGGAGCAACACCTCTTTTAGAGCTGACACATGGGGGCCACCGACCACCACCTTAATCTCAGGCTGCAGCGCCTTTGCCATCTTGGCAATACGTACCCCATCGAGAAAACTTGAGGTGGTACAGCTTAAACCCAACCAGTCCGGTTGCTGCTGGCGCACATAATCGACAATCTGGCTGTCAGAGTCAGGAAAAGCGTAACAATCGATGATATCGACATCAATCTCGCGCTCCAACAGATAGGCAGCAATAGCCGCCAACCCTAATGGTGGCATAATATTAGCCAGCCGCGACACATCATTAGCGGCGCTTGAGCTGGCATAACCTAGAGGATGAACTAAGAGAATCCGGGGGCGATCAGCCATTTTTGCGAGCCCTCCTACGGGTAGTTGCGTTACCAAAATTGACCATCTGATCCCATAAAATCCCCTTAAAGCCAAAATTATTCATCATGGTCATCTGTTCCTGACCGGCAGAGGGTGGGAAGATACGATCGCGACGGCCAGAGAAAGAGTTGAGAAGCTCTTGATTCATCCACTCCTGATCAATATGTGGCGACAGATAGTAGACCGGTTTAAGCAGATCTACATCTGCGGGAACAACACCATCGGCAACAGCGCGTTGAAGCAGGCTGGACTTGGGCAGAATACGGATACCTGAGAAGGCAAAGACGACAGTATTCTGCAACGTCGCAATATTCTCCAGCCCTTCACGAATGGTATCTGGCGTCTCTTCTGGGCCACCAAACATAATAAAATGAGCACAGGGGATCTGCGCTGCTACCGCCAAGTTGTGACAGCGCTGCACTTCGGCAAAGGTAAAACCTTTATTTAACCCTGCCAAGGTACGATCACAACCAGCATCGGTGCCCATCTCCATAGCGTAGAGGCCAGAGCGTTTGAGCAGAGCCAAATTCTCCGCAGTCAACCCCTGCGGACGGAAAAATGCACACCAGCGCACCGACACTTCGCGGCGCACCATCTCCTCGACCAGTTGTAGATGATGACCACTGCTGTCATTAAAGATCGAGTCGGTAAAAAATAGATGGTTAGTGGCATGATCGCGTTGCATCCGTTCGATGTCATCGACCACCTCCCCCACCTCACGCGGGCGAAAGCAGTGCCCCTCCAACCCGGGATAGGTACAGTACACACAGCGATACGGACAGCCACGCTTGGTCTGCAAATTAACCATGCCACTATGTTGCTGATAGTACTCAACATACTCGGGCACCAACAGTGGCCCCGGCATCTGTTTGCCAGTTAGGGGTTCGGGACTGGAGTTAAGCCGTTCCGGCTGTTCTCCACGTTCCAAAGCAGCAATCAACGCCCCGACCACCAGCTCACCCTCACCGATCACCCCATAATCCGCCTGCAGATACTCGATAATCGCCTGCGGCATAATTGAGAACGCTGGGCCACCGACAATGACTGGACAGGCGACGCTCTGCTTAATGGCAGCAACTATTTTTTTCGCGTCGGATAAATACCAGTTTTCATCGGAGCTAAACGAGTCGACATTGTCAATATTGCGCAGCGACAACGCCACTACATCGGGGGCAAACTGCTGCAATTCAGCACACAATTTACTGTAAGATTGGCCGCGCACCAAAAAATCAAACTGGTACACCTGGTGTCCCTGACGTTCCAGCACTCCGGCAATTATTGCCATCCCCAGCGGATAGACCGGATAGGGCTCATTGGCAATGTTACTTGAGAGTAAAAATACGCGACTCATTAAACGGCTCCGGCAACCTTTTTATTAAAAATGCGATGGCGTTTAGTGTCATATTTGCGATAGGTGCCATCTTCGATTTCGCGGGTTATAACCTGTTTGAACAATTTACTCATCTTCAGCTGATAGCCACCGTCAGCGTTAAAGGTATCCCAAGCATAATAGAACATCTTCTGCAGCTCATCTGGGGTCATCTGCTTAGGTTGAAAGACAACTTTATCCGCGGTATAGTCGCCCCAGTTGTTGGATAGTATGCGCCCCTCTTTTTCCATCTGCGCCCGCAGTGGTGACTTCAAGAACGGCGTCATGATAGTAAACTCAGCGACATCAAGATCGACCTCTAGCAGAAAATCGACTAAAGCACGAATATCATCAGCGCTTTGATCGTCGGTTCCGAGCAGAATAGTCCCCTCAATACCGATGCCGTGTTCTTTCAAACGCTTGATGCGATTGCGAATTACATCCGAGGTATCGAATACCGCCTGATAGACATACCATGCCCCAGCGTCAGCAGCGGCTTGCAGCACATCGGCATCATCGAGCAGTGGATGTGATACCCATTTCTTTTTCAGCGGTTTCATAGCGGCAAAGAGTTCCAGCAGCCACTGTTTATCCTGCGCCATGGAGTTGTCGACAATAAAGAGTCGATTATTGGGAATCGCCTCCATCTCGGCAATTACTTTGTCTATAGGCCGCGGACGAAACTTTTGTCCGCCCAGATAACCGGTACAACAGGGATAACAGTTAAACTTGCAGCCGCGTGAGGTGTGCACCAGATCCAGCATCTGCACACCACGATAGTTGTACAGCTCACGATCGAGAATATCCCGGCGTGCGGTACCAACCAGCTCGATATCTGGGTGCTGCTGCATGTAATTATAAACTTTTTTCAACTGCCCTTTTTCAAAGTCATCGATAACCGCCTGCATGCGCCCTTCGGCTTCCCCTAAGAAAACACAATCGGCGTGTAGCTGCACCTCTTCGGCGTGCAGCATGGTGGCAATACCACCAAACATCACCTTGACACCACGCGCACGATACTCTTGCGCTATAGCAAAAGCGCGCGGTAGCTGGCAGGTCAACATAACCGACAGCGCAACCAAGTCGGCACTATCGTTAAAATCCAGAGTCTGGACATTTTCATCGACAAAATCGACCTCGACCTCTGGCGGCAGTGCTGCGGCAAAGACTACGGGGCCATGGGGTGGTAGGTGAAATTCGGTCTGGCGTTCCAATTTAGCCCAGCGCGGATAAACAAGTTTCATCTTCATCGGTGGGTTCTCCTTATCGTCTATTTACGCGCTGCTTGATGTGCACGCTAAGTGTTTAATTAAATCTTGCAGGCTGCAAATTGTCCTGTCATTAGAGCGCAACCTACCCTGCTCATCGACAGCCAACTTCAGCGCCGCTACGGAGTCGGCCTGCGCAACTGTACTGGGTTGCAACACCATGAACAGCGCCCCAGGAGCATGGAGTGCCCCCTGATCGCCCAAGTCACAGTAACCAACTATAACCTTTTCATTCTCACCCCAGGCAATTGACTCCATGGCAGTACGCACCACTGCCAGGGCATGACTCTCATCGCCATTGATGCCACTATTTAGAACCTGGCAATTACCGGTAAGACCGAAACGCAATGCGGCTTCGCCCAAAAAGGTGTTGGGCAGAGTATAGGCAAACAGCTGCGGACTGGCAAAGAGACCTTGACCCTCCAGCACGGTTTTAAAGTAGTCAACATCGGTATACATACAACCTGTTACCGTTGCCGCTAAAACGCCGATATTGCGTTTATCCTGCCACGTCTCCAACCCAGCATCACGCAATGCCAAGGCGATACCGGCCAAGCCAAGACGTGAGAATTGATCCATACGCCCAAAGCTACGATCAGGGCGCGACAGCACATCTTTACGCTGCACTGGCGGCAGTTCGCCACGGCGAAACTCACCAAAGGGGCAACTATTTGTTGCGCTCAGTCCCGCGCCAAGGCCATCGACGCTGACCCAACCGAAACCACAGATATCTGCACTCAACATTGTTCCCCCCGCTGCAACACCAGCGCCGCGTTAACGCCGCCGAAGCCGGAATTGGTTGACAGCAGCATATCACCACAGAAGGTTTGCTTGTCACTACTTACCTGCTTAGCAATCAGCTGTTCTGGGCTGAGTAGACCACAGGTAGGTGGTACTATTCCAGTATCCAGACTTTTTAGCGCTAACACCGCCTCAATTCCACCAGCCGCGCCCAAGGTGTGCCCCAGCGCGCCCTTAATTGAGGACAACGGCAGTTGGCGTTCACCAAACACTGCCCTAAATGCGGTAATCTCCATCATATCGTTATATATAGTTCCAGTACCATGGGCACTGATCGCCGCCACATCATCGAGCTCAATCTGCGCTTGCGCCACAGCCTGTTTAATGGTCTGAATCAGGCCACAACCGTCGCGCGCTGGTGCCGTGATATGGTTGGCATCATTGGCCGCGCCCCAACCGCGCACCTGAGCAAGCTTCTTGCATCCATAACGCTGCGCCGCTTCTGCACTCATCAGCACCAGTGCTGCAGCACCTTCGCCCAGAGTCAAGCCACTGCGCTGACAATCAAAGGGGCGGCTCGCCTCTACCGCTAACGCCTGTAGTGCCGAGAAACCGGAGAACACAAACTCGCTGACCAGATCGGCGCAAACCACCACGACAACCTCAGCACCACCATGCGCGATGAGCGCAGCCCCCCGCGCTATGGCCAGAGTTGATGAGGTACAGGCGGCATTTACATTAATTCCACAGTCTTGCAAGCGCAGTTTGTGCGCAACCCAGCTGGGCACCGTCCCCAGTTGCACCTGTTCTGGCACTTTGCCAGCGCTGTCAGGTTGGCGACACTGCATCTCCAACAGGTCAATAGCCCCCTTGGTGGTGGCGGTAATCAAGCGTGCTTGCGCCGGAACCTCCGCCAGTTGCGCCAGCAACATCTCCAACAGCGGGTACAGCCGCGATTGACCAGCAGCAGCAGCACGCAAATCTGGCACTGTAGCCGCCAGATTGGTGATATAATTTTTGGTGCTAAAACGCTCAACGTCACGTATAGCGGTCTTACCCGCCAGCAGTTGTGACCACACATGGTCAACGCCAACGCCCAGTCCAGTGACGAGGGCGCAATCGGTTATATGAACACTGTGCTCCATCAGAGTTCTCCCTGTTGCCAGCGTTGTAAAAATTGTTGATAAAACAGTGGCGGCACCACCATGATATTGACCTCGGTATCGAGCAACATCTGCACGCTATAGCCAGTAGTAACTATCTGCTGCTGGCTATTGCGCACAATAAACTCAAAATTTAACCGCGCCGCTTCACTCCAATGCCACAGTGCTTCGATGGTGAACTCATCTGTAAAACGCAGCGGTTTATGATAATCGATATGCATCTGTTTGATTGGTGCTATCACCCCTTGCGCGTAAAAATCCATATAACCCAGGCCATACTGCGCACCTAAGGCTACCCGCGCATCCTCAAAATAACTTGGATAGCGGCCATGCCATACAATTCCTATAGCATCGACCTCTTCAAAACGCACCTGACGCTGCACAACGATAGACAGTGGTTCCGGAGCGTTTTCAATTTTGGCAAACCAACGTTTTTTCATCCTCAGCATCTACCCCTTGGTTGCGCCACTATTCTCTACCAACCAAAAACTGGCGACATGATCATCGGCAACATAGAGTTGCACATCAACAACTCCCCGGCCATGTACCTCTTTGCGCTGGCACTGGACATCGATAATATCAAGTGGTTGCAGTTGGCGATGAAACTTAGCACGTTCTACACTGCTCAGCGGTAACCTCATAGATAAATGTTGTTCGGCAACAAGTTGTGCCATAAAAACCTGCACCACCGCCGGGACAATGGGGTAGCCGGGGAAATGGCCAGAAAAGCCGATAAAATCAGGGGGCAAACAGTAACGTTGCCGCACTGTAGTAATAGCCCCATTTGCCCCAGCATCCGATTGAATGTCGGCATCACCAACTTGGCAATTTAATAATTCGCACCGTACTTTACTCATTGCAACTCTCTTATCTCCTGAATCCACAGCGTTAAACGGAACCCGCTATTATCGTCCAGAACAATTCCCGTTGGAGCCCATAATCCCAGCGGATTAATCTCGCCACTATTGACAGGAGTATCGGCAGCGCTACCAGCAAAGTCTTTGTATTGATAGTAGGTGGCCTGCCACTGTTGTTCGGCGCTGTGCACCACTTTTGTGTTTAGGCGCACCGGCGCGCCAATAAAGTTAAAGCTGGCTCCTGTTTCTCGGCTGCGCAACCAGTAACCATTGCCAGTGTACTCAAGTTGATCAGCTGCCTGCGGATAGGGTGCTAAAAAAATATGTTGCACACTCTTAGCCACCATCTGCGGTAACTGGCGATGCTCTTCGAGCACCGGCAACAGATAGTTCAGCTGAAAATCATCACGGCTAACGGATATATCAAAAAGTTTCACCCCCATGCTGTCCATCGCCACCAGTCGCGCACTATTTTCTGTTGTATCGACCTTCACTACCCCTTCGAGGGGAACCTTACGGGTAAAAACCTCAAGTAACCCGCTGTGACGGCACAGATAACGATGCCCAGTGGTCAACCAGCAGTTATCCAACAACTGCTGAGCACTCATTTCTGGCATGGGCTGGGGTGGATACTGTTTAAATGGTACTGGTGCGCTACAAGCCGTCACCAGCACACAACAGAGCACCGTGAAGAAAACTTTACCCCACCGCTGCATATCGGCACCGTAGCGCTTCATGCTGTCACCAGCCAACGATAGCACACCGGCACCACAGATAACGCGGTTGTTACCGCAGCACTAATACCCAACAGTACGGTCACGCCGATGGAGTTCATGGCCGGATGATGAGCCAACACCAGCGCGCCAAAGCCAGCCATGGTGGTTAGCGCCGAGACCAACACTGCGCGCCGCGACTGCTGACAGCCGCTGCCATCACATAGGCTGAGGATAAAAATGCCATAATCCACTCCAAGACCAATTATCAGAATAGCCGCAATAACATTGAACAGATTAAAACTAAGCCCCAACCAGCTCATAGTGCCAAACATAAAGAGTAGGCCGCTTACAACCGGCAACAAAGCCAAGACAACGTGCCGCCAACGCCGATACCACAAGATCAACACCAGCACCACCACAGCACAGGCAACGCTGATAAATTTGCCAAAATCTGTCGCCAGTTCAGCACTCAACTGGCGACTAAACTCACTTTGCGCCACCACCACTGCACCATCTATACTAGCGATACTCTGCTGCAGTGCGGGGGTAAGAGCGGCTTCATCAATTAAGGATATAAGCGCGGCACTATGCCCATCTCCATTAGAAGATTTATCTTCATTGGCAGCATTAGAACGCGGCACAATCAACCCATTCAACAGCGGAGCCAACCCCACTCGCTGCCACACAGCTAGATCAGTCGGTGGCACTTCACGTGGCAACCACTGGATAAAGGGGGCAAAGGCCTGCGGCGAAAAGCCATATTTGGCTCCTGCACTGGCTAGCTGCGTCTGCAACGAGCCACTATGTTTATCCCAAAACTTATGCCAGATTTCGCGGCTATGGCGCTGGCTAGCCTGTGACGGCAATATGGCCGCCAAACTGACTAAATCTGTATCGGCACAGATATGGTGTACTCGCTGCGAGATTTGGTCATTCACCTGTAGAGCATCTTCAAAGGTAGCACCGGTAGCAAACAGCAGAGCACTGCTGCGCATATTCCCCCACACCTGCTGCAACAGCTCTTCGTTGTGACGCAGCTCTGGAGTGGCTACGCTCAGACTGCGCATAGCACCATCAAAATGCAAACGCGGCAAAGCTCCTGCACAGGCTAGCATCACCACCAACCACACCAGCACCCACAGTCGCCCCGGCTGCTGGGTAGTTACCAAACACTGTTCAACACCTGCGGTGCGAGAACTGGAGCTATTAACACCAACTGCACCACATAGATGCGGCATAACCACAACAGCCAAGAGCAGAGCTAAGGCTATAGCTGTCATGGAAAATATGGCCAGTTGGCGTTGCCCAGGCAGTGCCGACATGAGCAAGATGCTAAAGGCCAAAAAGCTGGTGAGGGCACTTCCCATAAGCGGCGTGGTTAAACTGCGCAGCTGTTGTAGTGGCTCAGAGCTAGCGCGCAACGAAAAGTAGACATGCAGGGTGAAATCTACGGTTACGCCGAGGAGCACTGCCCCAAAACCGATGGTAATTCCCGATACAGTGGGGAAAAAGACGGCAACAGCAGCGACCGCATAACCCAGCACCGACGCTGGCAAAATAAAGACAAATAGCGCTCGCCAACTGCGCAGCAACAGAAAAAAAATCAGCAAAATAGCTACAGTTGCGGTACCTAACACCAGGCGCAAATCGCGTTGCACGCTATCGGCATTAGCCAAGGTATACAGGTGTCCACTGACGACACTGGCCTTAATCGACGCTGGGACAATGCTCACCAAATGCTGCTGCAACTGCTCCATCATCCGGCGACTACCAGCCACATCGCTGATTGAGATATCCGTATCCACCACAACTAGGCGATGAGTGCCATCTTGGCTGACAAAATCGCTTTGCTGGTGATCGGACTTGGACATCGGATTGAGCTGACGCAGATGCCCCGCCGCTATCTGCCACAGTTGTAAGGGATCAGATCTTAGACTCTGCTTAGTCCACCACCCCTGTGGCATCAACAACTGATTGCGCACCCACTGCAGTTGCTTATCTATCTGCTGTTCCCCTAAGCGCTGCTCAATGGTGACCAGATCATCTACAGTGACCAAATTGGGTAAGGCCTGCAACAGAGTTTGATCCAGCGCCACCTCCGATTGCAACGGTGGCGCATATAGCGCCTGGGTAAACAGCGGCGGACGTAAAGCCCGACTCAAGTCGATAGCGACCTGTTTTAATTGTGCGCTCTGTTGCGCCTTCGTGCCACTCAAGCCGCCTTCGGCAGCAGGAAGAGTATGCAGATCAATCAGAACCTTGCGCGCAAAGGGTGCATGTTGCAGCAGAGCAAAATCACGCCGCACCGTGGTGCCAGCAGTATCCGGCAGCAAGGCTTCAATATTTTCTTCCTGTACCACTGAACTGAAGCACAGGATGCCCAGCAATACAAAACAACCATAACCCAGCACCAGCAATTTACGCCGCCGCGAAAAAAAGCTGTACAGCCTGGCAAGCATTTAGCTACGCACTCGATCGGTAAAAATACCATCAGGAATACGGTCATTTACCGCGGTATTGTTAAAGTTGATTATCGTATAATCACCATCGGTTTCATGGATCTCCACCGTACTTACATAGCTGGCATCGGCGGCAAAAGTGATCAACAGATAACTTAAAAATCCGCCTGTTTCAGCTGGTGGTACCAAGCGCAATTGAATCGGCTGTTCCTCTGCCATAGCAGGATCAACTGTTCGCCTAGCCATAGTAATAGTATAATGGCTACGTAACCAGGGTAGATCAGCTTTGGCCCAAGCAAACAGCTGCTGCGCAATCAGCGCCATCGCCTTATCTTGATTGAGCTTAAAGGCTTCACTGCCAGCAACACTCTGGTGCCAACGCCGACCACCAGCGCCCTTGATGACAAAACCTGAGGCAATAGGGGTCAACAACTCCCAGCGCAACAGATCGGGACGTTGATAAAAAAACTCCCCTGTTGAGAGCAATTTTTCTGCAAACATGCTCAGATATTTTTCTTGCACAAAATCGCTATGCAGAGTTGTAACCTCCTGTGCCGCCCGCGCAATTTTTTGCTCCACCTCTGCGCTCAGCGCTTGATACTGCAGCTGGGTATCGTCAACTGCAGCAGAGGAGTTATCACCGGCAATGGCCCATGCTACATGCGGCACTACTGCAACAGCAACGATTAGCACAAGCAGGCTGCGGAGCAAAAAAGTCTTTAAGGTAGCCACAGTTTTAAACTCCCTTCAGCGATAATTTCATCCGCGCTATTAACCACCCCGTCCACAACAGAGAACTCATCCAAGTCCGCCATTGTTGTGATAGTTATTCTTAGCTGCTCCCCAACAAGAGGACAGCGCTTTATCTTAAAGCTGCGCCCACCGACGAGAAAACCGCGCTGCACAGGCCGATGGTTGAGCCGATCATCGTAACCCTTTATTGCTGCATAGGATTGCGCCACGATTTCGATTAAAGCCACCGCCTCTAGGCATCCATCAGCATCAACAAAGATATTGTCAGCGGCAATCGTCGCTGTCACCACGCCATCGCCAGCGTCAAATTCCAGCAATTTATCGACTAAAATCATCGGCGCGCGATGAGGCAACAGATCAATAGCGTTGTATGGCAGTTTAAACAGGTCAGCCGCCATCTAGCTAATCCTGCCAATAACCAGTCAAATCATCAAATAACTGACTGGAGAAGAGAATTTTGCGCAATTTAACCAAGTCGTCGTGGAACACCCGAGTATTGTCATATACTTGGAAATCTTTTTTAAGCAGTGCATAGATGCGCCCAGTGCCCAGCCCCAACTTATCCGCATTGCGGAAAGATAGCGCCTGCATATCGGCCAACACTTCCATAGTAAGAATATGTTTAGCATTGGTAACTTGCCGGAAGGCCTTGCGCGCCGCTACCGTCCCCATACTGACGATATCCTGATTAGAGGCATTACAGGAGATACTGTTGGTACTTACCGGATTCGCCAGTTGGCGATTTTCGGCAGTGGTCGAAGTCGCCAGATATTGCGCGCCCATAAAGCCCATAGTCAGCCCTAAGGTTCCGGGAATCAGGTGTTCAGGCAGCCCTTCGTTAAGATTTTTATCCAGCAACTTATTCAAGCGGCGCTCGGACAGGTTGCACAGGGTGGCCAAGCTGATACACAGAGCATCCATGCTGAAACCGATACTCTGCCCATGAAAGTTACCGCCATGAATGATCTTTTTCTGCTCGGGCACGATAATAGGATTATCGTTAGAGGAGTTTGCCTCCACCTCAACAGTGCGGGTCGCGCTCTCAATCATCTCAGTTACCGGAGCTAAAACCTGCGGAGTGCAGCGGATGGAATAGACATCCTGCACATTAATGCTAGTTTCGTAGACCAAGCCATCGCGATGCTGCTGACGTATTTGGTCATGCATATCCTCGCGCCGAGTAATATTGCCGGAACCGTTATACAGATTACGAATGATATCCGCTGTGGCTACCTGACCCGGATGGGGCTTGAGTTTATGCAGATCTTCATCAAATGCGTCGTCAATTCCGCCAAACAGCTCGATGCCAAAAGCACCGGTAACATAGCTGACACGCAGCAATTTCTTGGCACCAAAAATAGCAAACGCCGCCAGCGCAGTCATAGCGCTAGTGCCGTTCATGATGGCGATCCCCTCTTTGTAGCTCAAGCGCATCGGTTCGCGCCCCAATTGCGCCATCACCTCGGCGGCAGGACGTAACTGATCCTGGTAATAGACATTACCCTCACCGATAATAGCCAAAGCTAAATGGGCTAGATGGATGAGATCACCGGAGGCGCCGACACTGCCACATTCAGGAATATAGGCGGCCACGCCATTGTTGATCATCCACTGCATGTGCTGCAACAGCTCTACCCGTACTCCGCTGAAGCCCTTAACTAGAGTATTCAGCCTTACCAACATCACCGCCTGAGCAACGTAGGGTTTTAAGGGATCACCTAGTCCTGCAGCATGACTGCGGATTAGATTAACCTGCAGCGCCTCGATCTCGTTATCATCAATAATTTTGTTGCACATAGGGCCAAATGAGGTATTAACGCCATAGATGACATGCTTAGCCGCTACCGCCTGCGCCAAAAAATCGCGGCTGGCACGACAGCGCTGCAACGCATCTTCATCCAGCTCAACGCGCAGGTCACCAACCCCTACTGCTATAATATCTTCAACTGTCAGGTCATTACCTGTCAGTACTACCGCTTTTCTTGTAGACATTGTTCACACCCTTCATCGCAATTAATTCAAAAAACACTATAAATTTTGTCTACGGTAATCAAAAAACAATACCGGCTTTCTCTTATCTTCTTGGGTGGTTTTTTGCCGAATGACAGCAATATCTTCCAACACCACCTCTGGTTTTACCCGAATCCGCGCCGCCAAATGTTCCGCAATGTGCTGAGTAGTCAGGCTGGGATCACTGCAGCCCACTACAACTTTAATCCGGTCGGATAGAGCGTAATCGTCAAACACTTCCAGATAGTATGCAGCAACAGCGTCCATCTGCTGTAATGCGGCAAAAATAGCCGGAGGATAGACCGTTGTACCGCGATACTTGAGCATCTGGTCTTTGCGACCGATAACCGGCCCGAGGCGGATACCGCTGACACCACAGACACAGGGATCGCTATATTTACAGGCAATATCACCGGTACGAAAACGCAGCAACGGCATTCCGGTAACCTGTAGCGGGGTGGCCACCACCTCGCCGGCAGTACCGTCAGCCACCCGCTGCCCCTGCTCGTCGAGAATCTCTACCACCATCAATGCTGAATTAACGTGGCCACCGCGACCATGCTCACAATCACAGAAGGTGGTAGCCATCTCGGTGCTGGCGTAGGTGCCATAAACCTGAGCCTGCCACAGCAGTTGCAAGCGCTGGCCCAAAGCGGACAGTGAAAAATCATGGCTGCGCACCGGTTCGCCAATGCAGATCAAGCGTTGTACCCCGCACGCAGCAGCATCTACTCCAGTGCTACGCAACTGTGCTGCCAGAGCCAAAAAGAAGGTGGGCACCCCCACCAGCGCGCTAGGACGAAAGCGTTGCACAAGTTGCGCTAACACCCCAATAGCACTGGAACCACTGCGAATAACTCCAGCACCAATGCGCTGCAAACCGAGAAAATAGGCCAGCCCCGCCATGAAACAGCGATCAATAGCTGCCGCGATCAGCACACGATCATGACAAGTTATCCCAGCCAGGCGAAAGGCAAACTCCTCATTTATGGCCAGCCGTTCCAGATCGGCTCGGCTCTGATAAAAGGTGACCGGCCGCCCTGTGGTACCCGAGGTTAAGCAGATATCGGCAATATCGTGCTCTGCAATGGATAAAAATTGCTCTTCGTTATCCTCTAAATCGGCCTTAGTTGTGGTTGGTAGCTTAACTAAATCAGCGCAGCTGCTAATATCAGCAGCAGATAGGTGCAGGCGGGTAAACATTTGCCGATAAAATGGCGAGTTTTCTATGAGGTAAGATATGTGTTCAGAGAGTAGTTTATCTTGATTGATTGGTTGTGATTGCCGTTTTAAGCAATCGGCTTCGCAGTTATTCATGTGCCCCATCCCCACCAGTTTTATCTGTATTAAGCTGGCGCATAAGCTCCAACTCTTGGGTCATCTGCGCCTTAATCTCTTTACGCAAGCGTAGATGGCCACCATCTTCGCCGTATGCAGTGCTATCAACAGAGGGCAAAACCCGCAAGCGCACCGTCGCTGGTTTCAGCTGTTTGCGCCCAGGGGGCAATAATCTGTCAGTGCCCACAATACACAAGGGGACAATGGGTCGCCCACTGGCAACCGCCATCTTAAATGCCCCAGAATAAAAACGCTGTAGTTGCCCAGTCCGGCTCCTATGCCCTTCGGGAAAAAACAGAACCGCGCCACCAGCGTGCAAAATTTTAATGCCTCGATCCAACGTCTGTTGCCACGAGAGATCCTCTACCTCCAGATACCCCGCTAAGCGCATAAACAACAGATACCAGAACATCTTAAAGGGCCAGGAACGCACAGCAAAGGTGATATCACTACTGGGCAATGAGCCCATAAAGTAGGTATCAAAAAAAGAGAGGTGGTTGATCACAAACACGCAGTTGTGCGGAATATCTGCATCGGCAACACCATCGCGGTTGAAATCTACAAACGGGGTGATAATTACCAGCCATAGCCGCCCATATAACCAGATCACATGGCGCACAGCACGCGCGACATTCCAGCTGTAGGTTATGACAAAACCTGCAATCAGCAGCGGAGTCATAATGATGCCGACAACGGTAATTAGCAGCAACAATGAATACACCCACAGATTCATTAAAATTATTTTTATCTGTTCAGGCCGCACTAAACTTCAACCAATCTCTAATAAGTCTATGCTTCAGTGCTCAGTTTACGCTGCACAAAGGTATGAATGTCGCCCAGGGTACGAATTTTTTTAATTTCCGCCTCTTCGCGAATTTTGAAATTAAATGTCCCTTCCAGCACAATAACCATGTCAACAGTATCCAAGCTATCTAGGCCCAGGTCCTGATAAATAGACAACTCTGGCTGCATATCGGCAGGATCGAGTTCAAACTCCTCCACCAATGCATTGTTTACCTTGGTGATAATCTCTTGTTCAGTCACTTATATACCTCCCTAAGACCAAAGAGGTGTTGACACCTCCAAGGGCAAAACTATTCTTTAAAGCAAAATCTATCGGTCGGTGTTCATTTATATCTACATCACTGTCAGCCTCACGCACATAGTTGAGGGGCGCACAGCGTGAATCTATCTCGGTTAGGTGCAATGTCGGAACAATTTTACCGCTGCGCTGCATATCGAGAGTAGCAATAGCCTCCAAAGCTCCACTCGCTGCCAAGGTGTGGCCTAAGTGACCTTTCAAACTACTGACTGGAGTTTTGTCACCAAACACTGCAGCAATAGCGTTGCTCTCGGCAATATCCCCCTGCTCAGTTGCGGTGGCATGAGCATTGACATAACCTATTTGATCAGCCGTTAAATGGGCATTATCCAGCGCCAACTGCATACACTCCGCCATAATCGCGCTATCTGGATTGGCGATATTACCACTATCGGTCAGGGTGGCAAAACCCACCACCTCGCCGAGGATATTCGCACCGCGCTGCAGTGCTGAGGACAACGACTCCAGCAGGAGCACCCCGCTGCCCTCGCCGCACACCATGCCATCGCGCTGCGCACTAAAGGGTCGCGGCGTATGTTGCGCATCATCGTTATAGGCAGTGGAGGCAGCGTGCATAACATCAAAGGTTGCACTAGTAAGTGGATGATGCTCATCGGCCCCACCGCACAGCAGCATCTCCTGCTGACCAGTCGCAATCATTTCATAACCATAACCTATAGACTGGCTACCGGTAGCGCAAGCCGCAGCGGGAGCTAAAATACGCCCTTTTATCGAAAAAGTTTGAGCTATATTGGCAGCACAGCTGTGGTTCATAATCTTAAAAAATAGCGATGTCTTCATCCGCTCTAAACTGTGGTCGCGGGCAAAGTCATTAAAAAACTCTTCCGTCGTAGCGCTACTAGCCAAAGTGGAGCCAAGGATAACCCCCAACTGACCGGACTCACACTCTATGGCACCAACACCAGCCTGATGCATAGCTTCAGCTGCTGCCAGCACCGCATAGATCGACATCGACGACATGGAGCGCCGATGTTTGCGCGCTATCTGCTGTACCGCCATCTCCAGTACGCTGTCCGGCACAGATGCCGCCACTAAGCTGCGCAACCCTTTGATCGCCAGCATTTCCGGGCAGTAGCGCACTGCACTACGATTTTGATACAGGCCAGAGAGCAACTCAGCTACACCGGAACCATAGGGAGATATCGCTCCCATACCAGTTATAACAACACGATTCAATTGCACTTTTTCAACTCTCCGATCAAGCGTTCGCGCCCTAAAATCGTTCCACAACTATTGAATGCACTGATCATCGCTCCCATCACGCCAGGGGCAACCAGCGCCTGTCCAGACAGAAACAACCCCTCAATACGGGTTGTAGCCTGCAACGGATACTCATCTACCACGCGCTGAGCACCATACAGAGCGCCATTGTGACTGTGCATGTAATCACGCAGCGTCAGTGGTGACGACAGAGTACAGTGGTCAATTTGATCGTGCAGCGCCGCTATAGAGTGGGTAAAACGCTGGATAATCTCTGCAGCAACGCCCCTCTTCTTGGTATAATACGCCGCCGGGCGTTGGCCACTAACAGTATCTGCCCAGGGAGTAAATTCCTCCAGATATGCAGGAACAATCGACATAAAGCCACTGCTGTTAACCCCATTGGCCGCTGTTAGATAGCACATATTATTATCAAAAGGGAAGTGCTGTTGTTGCTGCTGAGCGACATCCCACAGATAGAGGTTACTGCCATGGAGCAAATCGATACTACTCTTGCAATGGGCAAACAGCAAACATGCACTCGAGGTCTCATGCACCCCCTGCAACCGTTTGCGATACACCGGACGCACCAGATGTGGTGGCAAACAGGCAAGTAGCTGTTGTGGATGAATTGCGCCTATGGCAAACGAGCATTTTAGCACCTGTCCGTCGGCCAATTCAACCCCATTAACTCTATTCTCTGTTGATACGCACAGCTTGTGCACCGGCTGACCACAGTAGATATCTACCCCGCAGGCAGCTAGCTCGTGCTCAAAAGCCTTAACCAGTGCCAGACCACCACCGGCAAAAGTTGACGCCGAGCGGATATACGGCCCTACGACACTGGCATGAAAACGAAAAGGTACTCGTGCTGCGGCTACACCATGCAGTATGCAGTGCAGTGACAGTAGTTGGCGCAAGCGAATATTGGTAGTGAGGCGCTCCAGATAGGCGGTTAAACTGACATCTTCGGCAACAGCAAATACCGATACCCCTTCGACTGGAGCCGATAGGTTCATATAAGGCAGGTTATCCGCCACATGTAAGACGTCGTGCACAAAGCGGGTTATTGCTAAATGTTCAGCGGGAAATTCGGCACTCAGAGCAGCGATAAAGGGTTGCTCTCCCACGGGCAACTCCAGTTGCGCTGAGTGGTCGGTGGCGATGACACGATCAAAACAGTGCTGTCGCAGCGGCAAGATATCCAGATGCTTATCTAAGTTAAGGAACTTAAAAAATCGCCGTACCCCTTCGCCAGCAGCCATACCTCCGGCATAATGGAAGCCAGTATCAAAATGTACCCCCCAGCGATCAAAGCCACTGAGCAGCGAGCCGATCTTAGCAGCACGCTCCACAACAGCAACCCGCTTACCAGCTCGCGCCAAAATCAAGGCATTTGTCAGTCCACTGACACCGGCACCAACAACTACCGCATCATACATCTAGGCGCCCATCCGCAGTACCAATGTGGAGTTGGTGCCACCAAAGCCAGCCGAGTTGCACAGCACCAACTCCGGTGCCTGCGCCAGAGTTTCAGTGACAATCTTCAGCCCAGCAGAGTGTGCATCAGGCGAGGTAAAATTGATATTTGGAGCGATAAATCCCCCTTGCGCCATCAAGGTCGAATAGACCACCTGCGCCGCGCCAGACATCCACAGCTCGTGACCAGTCATAGATTTTAGCGATGATACCCAGGGCACTGCACCACCATCTGTCTCAGAACCAAATACCGCTTTAATATTATCCGCTTCAGCGCCATCACCGGCCGGTGTCGCTGTAGCATGAGCGCAGAGATAATCGATATCTGCGGGGCGCAAACTGGCACGCTGTAAAGCTTCACGCATGGAGCGTTGTAAGCCACCGCGACTAGGCACCGACAGGCTCTCACCATCGGACGAGAATGCGTAAGAGAGCACTTCGCCGAGGATATTAGCCCCACGCTGCTGCGCCATGGCGTAATCTTCCAACACCAGCGCCGCCGCGCCGCCACTGGGCACCAAACCATCGCGACCAGCATCAAAGGGTTTAGATGCCGTATGAGGATTAGCGCTACTGGTAGAGAATGCGCCCAAGCCATCAAAGCTACACATAGACTGCCAGTTAATCTCCTGCGCCCCACCACATATAATGCGCCGCTGGCGCCCCAAAGCGATTAGATCGGCAGCTTGGCCAATAGCGTGGCCACCACTGGAACAGGCCGAGCTCAGAGTCCAGCACGCCCCTTGAGTACCCAAGATAGTATTCAAATTCATGGTGACGTTAGAGGTCATGGAGCGAAAGATATGGCCGCTACCGATGGACTTGGTTTCATGGTGCTGGCGCAACAAGTCGACCTGCTCAATAGCGGCTAAACAACTGGAATCACCACCAAAGATCAATCCCGTATCGGGGTTGCGCAACTCATCATCAACAACGCCAGCCATATCAAGCGCCTGCCGCGCTGCCGCATAGGCCTGCACCGCGAAATCGGGCATGGATTTACGCTCCTTGCGCGACAGCACTTTTTTCTCATCAAAGCCATCAATCCGGCCAGTCAGCGGGCTACGAAAGCCCAACTGCACGCGCTCTTCATCAACCACAATACCCGAGCGCCCAGCACGCAAAGCTGCCGTAACAGTTGCGCTATCGCAACCGAGGCACGATATGATTCCCACTCCAGTTATGGCAACACGATTTAATGTCATAGAGGTGTGATCTTTCCGTTTAAGTGTATTTTTAAAAGGTATAAATATGCCCAACTTGTTGGCACTACAGGTAACGAGCCTAAACAAGAGGGTCGCGCGCTAACATTGGAGCGCAGCGAGTTTTAGCGGTGTTCGCAGTGGCAGCGGCTGCAGCAGTTAAGCACGGCCCGCTGCAACACAACAAACCTTACGGCATACAGGCCCCGCCATTAACTGAAAACACCTGCCCAGTAATATAACTCGATTTATCAGAGCACAGAAAATCGACCATGTTGGCCACCTCTTCCGCTTTACCCACCCGCCCCAGCGGAATCATAGGCAAGATATGCTCCAGCGGCAGATCGGCAATCATCTCGGTCGCGATAAAGCCAGGTGCTACCGCATTAACCAGAATCTTACGTTTAGCCACCTCGGCTGCCAAAGAGCGCGTCGCCCCGATTAAACCAGCCTTCGCTGCGGAATAGTTGGTCTGCCCCGCCACCCCAGTCTGACCGGAGGTAGAAACTATATTAACAATGCGCCCAGTGCGCTTGCGTAACATCTGCGGCAACACAGTACGGGTGACATTAAAAAATCCACCCAAATGAACAGAGAGCACATCGTTCCACTCGGCACTGCTCATCATCGCCATAATGGCATCACGGGCAAAACCGGCGTTGTTGACCACGGCAAAGGGGGTAGCATCCTCCAACAACGGTTTAAGAGCCGCCTCGGTTTGCGCCATATCGCTGACATCAAAAGGCAGCAACTGGCACATTGCCCCCACAGCCTCAATTTGCTGCTTAACCGCGTTGGCCGCCTCATCGTCGCTGCAATAGTTAAGCCAGATATCAAAACCAGACTGCGCTAAACTCAACGCAATTGCTGCGCCTATACCCTTACTCGCCCCAGTTACCAGAGCAATTTTTGCCACTCTCTTAACTTCACCCATCACTATTTAACTCCACAAATACAGCCCAATTACCCAAAATTAAACGAATAAATTTAAGCCAAACACTTTATATAAATATGCCTATGGATACAACTGATTTTAATCCCAAGTTTGAGCAAAGGTTAAGCATAGTTAGTCACTAATAAACGAGCTCTTAAGTTCCATGCAGTGACCTAAGTGCGCTCGGCAGTGACAAAGAAAGGAATAGAGCTGAGACCACCAACTCCCAGCAAAAGCTAATACCGTTCCGCATCAATTCCTACCACTACAGCAACACAGTAGAACAGTCCGCCATTCTAAAGGATGGCGGCTCGCCAATATAGGCAATTGCTGTATGGCATGTTACTCAACAAAAAATCGAATATGCCGTCCGCAGGACGACCCTGAAGCCATTTTTGCTTACTTTTTGGGGCTCAGCAAAAAGTACGTCGCCTGCCGGGGCGAAACCCGGCGGTATTGATTTTTGCAGTTGGTTTTAGAAGTTATGCTTGAGGAATGTAATCAATTTTCATCAGATGGATAATAACCCTCAACGGTTAAAGTAACCCGGTGTCGCGCCACCGGACTGCGCCATCCTTTTAGAGTTATCCAAAAGGATGCAAAACATAACCCGCAAGTTGTCTTGTCCTTCGGATTCCCTCCCTCCACTCGCTTACCCCGAGAAGCCCGTAAAAACTCGCTAACGCTCAGACAGTTTACGGGCACCCTTCTCGCTGACACTCACTGCGTTCGGCGGCGACAAAGGGGGGAAGAAAAGTTTACGGTTCCCCCTGTTCAAAGCTGGCACCGCAACTCAGCAAATGCCACAACTCTTCCAAAATACCTGCTACCACCGAAGCAACATAATAGCACCGTCCGCCATTCTCAAGGATGGCGGCTCGCCAATACAACGCTATTGCTCGACAGCTCATTACCAATCAGAAAAGAGAACATGCCGTCCGCAGGACGCCCCTTAAAAGCCATTTTTGCTTACTTTTTGGGGCTCAGCAAAAAGTACGTCGCCTGCCGGGGCGAAACCCGGCGGTATTGATTTTTGCAGTTGGTTTTAGAAGTTATGCTTGAGGAATGTAATCAATTTTCATCAGATGGATAATAACCCTCAACGGTTAAAGTAACCCGTTGTCGCGCCACCGGACTGCGCCATCCTTTTAGAGTCATCCAAAAGGATGCAAAACATAACCCGCAAGTTGTCTTGTCCTTCGGATTCCCTCACTCCACTCGCTTACCCCGAGAAGCCCGTAAAAACTTGCTGCGCTCAGACAGTTTACGGGCAATCTTCTCGGTGACGCTCACTGCGTTCGGCGTCGACAAAGAGGGGGGAAGAAGCTGAGACCACCAACCAGTAGATAAAAGCCAAAACCGTTCCGCATCAATTCCTACCACTACAGCAACACAGTAGAACCGTCCGCCATTCTAAAGGATGGCGGCTCGCCAATATTGGCAATTGCTGTATGGCATGTTACTCAACAAAAAATCGAATATGCCGTCCGCAGGACGCCCCTTAAAAGCCATTTTTGCTTACTTTTTGGGGCTTAGCAAAAAGTACGTCGCCTGCCGGGGCGAAACCCGGCGGTGTTGATTTTGAATTTGATTGTCGAAAGAAATGTGATCAACTTTTATCAGGTGGATAATAACACTCATCGGCTAAAGTAACCCGGTGTCGCGCCACCGGACTGCGCCATCCTTTTAGAGTCATCCAAAAGGATGCAAAACATGACCCGCAAGTTGTCTTGTCCTTCGGATTCCCTCCCTCCACTCGCTTACCCCGAGAAGCCCGTAAAAACTCGCTAACGCTCAGACAGTTTACGGGCACCCTTCTCGGTGACACTCATTGCGTTCGGCTGCGACAAAGGGGGGGGAGAAAAGTTTACGGTTCCCCCTGTTGAAAGCTGGCACCGCAACTCAGCAAATGCCACAACTCTTCCAAAATACCTGCTACCACCGAAGCAACATAATAGCACCGTCCGCCATTCTAAAGGATGGCGGCTCGCCAATATTGGCAAATGCCACATGGAATATTATCCAGCAAATAACAGAATATGCCGTCCGCAGGACGCCCCTTAAAAGCCATTTTTGCTTACTTTTTGGGGCTTAGCAAAAAGTACGTCGCCTGCCGGGGCGAAACCCGGCGGTGTTGATTTTGAATTTGGTTGTAGAAAGAAATGTGATCAACGCTGATCGGTAGGATGATAACACTCAGCGGTTAAAGTAATCCGGTGTCGCGCCACCGGACTGCGCCATCCTTTTAGAGTCATCCAAAAGGATGCAAAAACATGACCCGCAAGTTGTCTTGTCCTTCGGATTCCCTCACTCCACTCGCTTACCCCGAGAAGCCCGTAAAAACTCGCTAACGCTCAGACAGTTTACGGGCACCCTTCTCGGTGACACTCACTGCGCTCGGCGGCGACAAAGGGGGGGGATGGTTGCCACCAACTCCCAGCAAAAGCT
>Ga0265295_1001009_pt1 | contig 52565 bp, 44 predicted proteins | sample Munlansysbiofilm_FD_192503 | JGI IMG/M metagenome (GOLD analysis project Ga0265295, IMG submission 192503) | Leachate microbial communities from a municipal landfill in Southern Ontario, Canada - Methane capture system biofilm | ecosystem: Engineered > Solid waste > Landfill > Unclassified ... | reverse complement strand
ACCGGGAAATGGTGCCCATCGATGGAGACGGACGCCACGAATATATTCATTTGTCGACATGGTTTTAAACCATTGCACCACACGCCGTAGGGGCGAACCTACGTGTTCGCCCAATCCCCATCGGCCTACGTGTTCGCCCAATCCCCATCGGCCTGCGTGTTCGCCCAATTCCGAAGAACCTACGTGGTCGCCCAATTCCGGTGGACACGTAAGAGGGCGGACACGTAGGTCCGCCCCTACGGGACCATCATTCGTCTGCGCGGGGCCGGTGTTTATGACGATAAAATGAACATGGTTCGGCATGCACACCCAGGCGTCGCACGCAATATCGTCAAATTTTCGCATCAATTCATTATACCAACGCGTCACCATCGTCCCCGCATCATTCAACCGCATTTCCCCGTCCACCACGTCCCCAAACAGACAAATCCGGTCCTGTGCACAAATGGTCACGAAATATGCGCCTGGTTGGGAATAATCATAATTTTGTAACCTGATGGATCGGCGACTATGGATCTTGGGGTTGTACGGCATTTTTCCTCCTGCATGATAACGTCGCGAATCAGGCCAAACCCGTTCAAGGGCGGCCACGCGCATTTGGCAACATATCACCATTGCCCAACGTTCAAACACAGGATTTGTGATTACCGAATAGACCAATAATTTACATGATTACCGTAGGGGCGAAAAATCTTTCGCCCTCCCATCTTTCGCCCTCCCATCTTTCGCCCTCCCATCTTCCGCCCGACCATTCTGCGCCCCGACCATCGCCACCCCCAGCCGCCTGATCCCCTCCTCGATGACCTCCTCGGTGTTGGAGGCAAAATTCAGACGCATTCCGCCCTCGCCCTCTGCCGGATCCAGAAAGAAATTCCCTCCCGGCGCGAAGATCACGCCTTCCGCGCAGGCCCTGGGCAACAGGTCCGAGGCCTTCATTCCTTCCGGCAAACGCAACCAGACGAACAGCCCCCCCTTGGGCCGCGTCCAGCTCGCGCCGTCCGGCATGTGCCGCTCCAGGGCGGCCAGCATGGCGTCCCGACGACGTCGGTAGAGGGTACAGGAACGTTGCAGGTGGGCGTGATAACGGCCCACGGACACGTAATCCTTGAGCGCCCGCTGAATCAGGTTGCAGGTGGCCAGGTCGTGGCAGCGTTTGGAGCGCAGCAGATGGGCGTAAACCGGGCCGTCGGCCACCACAAAGCCCACGCGCAGGCCAGGAATGAGCATCTTGGAGAAGGTGCTCATGTAGATGACGCGCCCGTCGGGATCCAGGGATTTGAGGGTAGGCTGAGCCCGGCCCTCGTAGCGAATGTCGCCGACATAGTCGTCTTCGAGGATGGGCACGTCGAAACGCCCGGCCAGGCTGATGAGCTGCCTGCGGCGCTGGCCGTCCAGACAGGCGCCGGTGGGATTGTGAAAATTGGGGATGGTGTAGATGAGGCCCGGCCGATGACGGGACAGGACCGCCTCCAGCTCCCGCATGTCCATGCCTTCCTCGTCCACGCCGACGGTCAGGATGCGCAGGCCCCGGGCGCGGAACACGTCCAGGGCCCCGGCATAGGTCGGGCCTTCGACCACGACGGCCTCGCCGGGCGACAGGATGAGCCCCGTGACCAGGGACAGGGCCTGCTGCGAACCAGCCGTGATCAGGATGCTCTCGGCGTCCGTCTGGATACCCTGACTGGCCAGCACCTGGGCCAGGGTGGCGCGCAGCGGCCGGTATCCGGCGATCTCCCCGTACTCCACGGCGGCCACTCCGTCCCGGCGCATGACCTGCCCCAAGAGCTTGCGGAACTCGTCCATGGGAAACAGGCGGGGGTCGCACGCACCGCCATCCAGCGCGATCCAGTCCGTTTTTCGGCTGACCTCCGGCAGATAGGCGTTCATGGCCTCGCAGCCACCATAAGAGAGACGTCCCTGCCATGCGGGCCAGCCGCCGGACAGGGGAGGATTCCTGACCTCGCCGGGGGCATGGGGAAGCACATAGAAACCGCTGCCCTGCCTGGAGGTAATGAGCCCTTCGGCCATAAGCTCGGCGTAGGCGCTCTCCACGGTGCCGCGACTAACCCCCAGATTCGCGGCCAGGGTCCGGACCGCTGGCAGCCGGATGCCCGGACGCAGATTCTCGGTCAGGATGCTGTTTCGAAAATGCCCGCTGATCTGGACGTAAACGGGCTCCCGAGATTCAGGATCAAGTGCCAGGCGCATGTCTTCCCTCCCGCCAAATTGGACTGGTCCATTTTATTCAAAATTGCCCCTTACAGCGGGGCCAATTTCCAACTAGACCAGCTTCACATTCAGCACAAGAAGGAGCATTCCATGGCCATGTCCCGTTCCGCCCAAGGCTTCAGCGCCGCTCTCGCCAGCGCCGTGTTCCTGTCCACGACCTCCATCTTCATCCGCCATCTGGTCATGAATTTCGACATGCCGCCGCTCGTCCTGGCCTGCTGGCGCAACATCATCGTGGTCGCGACCCTGGTGCCTCTCATGCTTCTCTTCGATCGCGGGTTGCTGCGCGTCGGCAAGGCTCACATCCCCTTTCTGGCCATTTTCGGGCTGATGCTGGCCGGCTTCAACGGACTGTGGGCCATCTCGGTGGCGCAAAACGGAGCAGCCGTGGCCACGGTCATGGTTTACTGCTCCGTGGCCTACACCGCCATTCTGGGCTGGAAGTTCATGGGCGAGAGTCTTGGAGCGCTCAAATTCACGGCCATAGCCTTGTGTCTTTGCGGGTGCGCGCTCATCAGCGGGGCGCTGAACGCCTCGGCCTGGCAGAGCAATCTGCTGGGAGTCATCGCGGGCCTGCTGACGGGGCTGTGCTACACGGCCTACAGCCTGATGGGCCGGGTGACCTCGACGCGGGGCATCTCGCCCTGGACCACCCTCCTCTACATCTTTGCGTTCGCGGGGGCGTTCCTTTTTCTGGCCAATCTTACCGGCGGATGGGTTCCCGGATCGGCCGTGACGCCCGGGGACATGTTCTGGCTTGGTGCCAGCGTGGAAGGCTGGACCGTGATGATCCTGCTGGGGGCCATCCCCACGGTGGGCGGTTACGGCTTCTACAACGTCAGCCTGTCCCTGTTGGATGCCAGCGTGGCCAACATCATCGTCTCCCTGGAGCCTCTCTTCACCGCCGTCTTCGCCTTCCTCCTGCTGGGCGAAACCCTGACCCCGGTCCAACTTCTGGGCAGCGCCCTGCTCCTCTCGGGCATGGCGGCGATCAAGCTCGGCGATCTGCGCCGCCCCCTGCCCGTACCCCAGGAAGTATGAAGCCCCGGGAACAAGCGGGGCTTCATACTGGTCAACATTCCATGAACCAGAAAACGTAAAATCGGCTAAAGGCTAGCGTTCCTCGGCTTCCTTGCGCACCCTACGGATCAGGTCGGCCATGTTTTTCACATCCGTGACCTTCCAATATCCCTCGGGCTGGAGCCGCAGATCAAGCTGCACCGGATAGCTCCTCTCGCTGCCATGATCGTACACGGTCGCCTGGGCCGTGGCCGTGTCACCCTTGGCCGGATTCACGCGCACGCCGCACAGCTCCTTGCGGGCAGTGGAAGCGTCGGCGAAGAGGACCGCCAAAAGGCCGCCGTCGGGCAATACCGCCGCCTTCGAAGGTCTTCCGGAAAAATCCCCGGAGTCCACGCCCCGGATCACGAATTTTCTGGTCTCTTCCACGAGCATCATCTTCATGGGCCCGGCAGCCGCCGAACCGGATTCCCGTGACAGACCGCCCGAGAGCATCTCCATGAGCGGATCCCCCTCGCCTCCCGGAGGGTTGGCTGCGTAGTCGGCCACAAAACGGTCCACACCGCGGGTTATGATACCGCGCAGGTCGACATATTTTTCAAGCAGCACGTGATCGTTGCCGTCGATGGCGCGCTGGACGTTGGCCAGGCTCATGGCCGGGGGTTCCGTCGCCAAGGCGCCGCCCGCCCAAAAGACAAGAATCATTACAATATAGCATCTGCACCGAACCATGGGGTTTTCTCCTTGTGTTGTGTGGCATCTATGCCAAGCACAACCCGGCCGTCCACAACCAAGCACGTCTGAAAACCGGAAAGTCTCCGCCATGATCCAAGGCCGGCCTTCAGCCATCACATCCAAAATTCCGGGCCCTGCCGCCACCGCAAAGCCATGTAAAAAGCCCCCACACGAAAACCATCGGCGCGGAGGCTTTGATCCCTGCTCTCAAGCAAGGCGCGTGATCGCGCCACGACGGGAACAAAATGAATCAATGAAATCCGGTCATCCCGGCGCTACTCGAAACATCAGGCCTTCTTGACCTCCAGGACATCCTCGAAAAATGCGGTCAGCGCGAAATTCCTGCCGCCGATGTTCACCGTCTCGCTCTGGTTCGGGAACAGTTCGAATGTCGGCTCGAAGCTGCTGCCGATGAAAATCGCCTTGGCTTCACCGTTGCTTTCCCAGCGCACCTCGTTGCCGTCATCCAAAACGAGCAGTTCACCATCGTGCACCCGAACGGGCAGATCTTTTTCTGAATACTGCATTGAGCACCTCCATAACTGGTTGAATGGTCGAACACTATTTTGGGGCAACATACCAGAGCGGGGGGCAGGGTCAAGGGTACATCCGCATTTTCGCCAATTTGAAAGCCACGGCGCGTTCCTTGACTGTTCCCATGATCGCGCCTACTGCCTCCTAGGCCCTGAAGGCAGGGTTACACAGCATTTGGAGAGTCTATGAGCGCACTGGCAAGAGAAATACGACAGAATGTGGAAAAACGCCGCACGTTCGGCATCATCAGTCACCCCGACGCGGGCAAGACGACCCTGACCGAGAAGCTGCTTCTCTTTGGCGGAGCCATCACCTTGGCCGGCACGGTCAAGTCGCGCAAGGCTTCCCGCCACGCGACCTCGGACTGGATGAAAATGGAGCAGGAACGCGGCATCTCCGTGACCACCTCGGTCATGAAGTTCGAATACGGCGGGTACGACATCAACCTGCTCGACACCCCCGGCCACGAAGATTTTTCGGAGGACACCTATCGCGTCCTGACCGCCGTGGACTCCGCCCTGCTGGTCATCGACAGCGCCAAGGGCGTCGAGGCCCAGACCAAGAAACTGATGGACGTCTGCCGCATGCGCAACACACCCATCATGACCTTCATCAACAAGCTCGACCGCGACGGTCTTGAGCCGCTGGACCTTTTGGCCGACATCGAGGACCACCTGGGGATCGAGTGCGCCCCCTTGAGCTGGCCCATCGGCATGGGCAAGGGATTCAAGGGCACCTACTCCATCCACAAGAAGAAAATCCATCTCTTTTCGGCCACCCACGGGGGGCGCATCCAGCAGGGCGTGGTCATCAACGACGTGAACGACCCCAAGCTCGACGAACTGCTCGGCCTGCAGGCGCAGGATCTGCGCCGGGATCTTGAACTGCTCGAAGGCGCGGGCAACCCATTCTCCGTCGAGCGCTATCTGGAAGGCAGCCAGACTCCGGTCTTCTTCGGCAGCGCCATCAACAATTTCGGCGTGCAGGAAATGCTCGACACCTTTGTCGAGCTGGCCCCCTACCCGCGCCCCCGGGCGACCCTGACCCGCGAGGTCTCACCCTTCGAGGAAGATTTCTCGGGCGTGGTCTTCAAAATCCAGGCGAACATGGACAAGGCCCACCGTGACCGCATCGCCTTCATGCGCATCTGCTCGGGCAAATACGAAAAGGGCATGAAGATCCGCCACCACCGCATCGGCAAGGACGTGCAGATCTCGAATGCCACCATCTTCATGGCCCAGGACCGCACCGGCGTGGAGGAAGCCTTCGCCGGAGACATCATCGGTCTGCACAATCACGGAACCATCAAGATCGGCGACACCTTCAGCCTGAAGGAAGAGCTCAAGTTCACGGGCATCCCGAGCTTCGCGCCCGAACATTTCCGCAAGGTCATCCTGAAAAGCCCGCTCAAGACCAAGCAGCTGCAAAAAGGCCTCCAGCAGCTCGCCGAAGAGGGCGCGGTGCAGGTTTTTCGCCCCACCCTCGGCAACGAGTACATCCTGGGCGCGGTGGGCGTCCTGCAGTTTGACGTGATCATTTCGCGCCTTAAAGATGAATATGCCGTTGACGCCATATACACCCCGGTCAACCTGTCGGCGACGAGATGGGTGCACTCGGACGACAAAGCTCTCCTTGAACGTTTCCAGAAAGAGCTTCACTCGTCCCTGGCAACGGATTCCGAAGGCAACCTGGCCCTGCTGGCGGACAGCACCTGGAGACTTGAGTACATCATGGAGCAGTGGCCGGACATCACCTTTCACACCACAAGGGAAAAGAACTAAACCCGGCTGGCGACCCATGGCTTTATTATTTGCTTTTATTCTTCTGATTCTGCTTCCCGGCGAGGCGCTGGCCTGGGGGCCGGGGGTACACATGGCCATCGGCAACCATGTCCTGACCCATGTGCATCTTCTCGCCCCGGGAGTTGCCGCCGTGCTGACGGCCCATCCAGAGCAGTTCCTGTACGGATGCCTGTCGGCCGACATTTTCATCGGCAAGGGCAGCAAGTTCACCCCTACCCATTCCCACAACTGGGACACGGGCAAGGCGCTCCTGCGCCAGGCCGAGGACGGGAAAGCCCAGGCGTACGCCTATGGTTACCTGTCCCATCTGGCCGCCGACGTCATCGCCCACAACTATCTGGTCCCGAACATGCTCGGCTTCTCCGCAGGCCGGGGCAAGTTCGCCCACACCTACGTGGAGATGCTGGCGGACCTGCAGGTCGAATGGCCGCGCAACCAGGCCTCGCGCATCTTTCGCATCCCGCACCCCGAGGCCGACAATTCCCTGGTACTGACCATGGGACAGAAAAAATTGCCCTTCACCATCAAAAAACGCATCTTCCGTCAAAGCTTGCATCTGGTGGAGGAAAAATCCTACAAACGCTCCCTACGCATGTTCCGGGGTTTTCTGCCCTTTGCCCGCAAGGAGGCGTTCATCACCGAAGCCATCACCCATGCCCAGGATCTGGTCATGGATCTGCTCAGAAATCCGCAACGCTCGCCGGTGCTGGAGTGCGACCCCATCGGCAGCCAGAACCTGGACCAGGTGCGCAGATTCCAGCGCAAGCAGCGCTCCTATTACACCGCGCGCGGTGAAGGCATCATTTTTCCCATGGACACCCGTCTTGAACCCTGTCTGCAAGATTTCGGAGGCACCGATGACCGATTTTCTCAATTTTCTGCGTGATCAGATCCGACAAGTGCGGGACATCGAAACCAACGCGCACGACCTGCTACACAACGCGGGGGACGATGCCGGATATCGCGAAGCCATGCATCGCAAGGCGGAACTGCTGGCCACTCTGTCCACGAATGCGGCCCCTTTTCTGGATGCGCTGAGCCTTGAACGGCGCCCCATGATCGAACACAAGCTGGACATGTTTTCCCAAAGCGCACGGCGCAGCCTGGACATAGGCAGCGTCTTCTACATGTCCGCGCTGCTCTACCCGGACGACCACAAACCAGGAGAGCCCAACACCCTCGAAATCTGGCTTGCGGAACTCGAGCGGTCCAAATAAAACCAGCAACCTTAAATCCAACAGGAAACATCATGACACTTGAAGCTGGAACCAAAGTACTGGTTCATTACACGGGCACGCTCGACGACGGCACCCAGTTCGACTCCTCCCGGGAACGCGAACCGCTGGAAATCACTCTTGGCCAGGACATGGTCATCCCCGGCTTTGAAAAAGCCATCCTCGATCTTGTGCCCGGCCAGAGCGTCACCGTGACCATCCCGGAGGAAGAGGCCTACGGCCCGCACAACGAGGAAATGGTCATCCGCGTTCCCAAGACGTCCTTTCCCCCGGAGATCGTTCCCACCGTCGGCGAACAGCTGGTGCTGCGCTCCCCCGACGGCAACGAGCTCCCGGCTCTCATCGTCGACGTCGATGACGACGAAGCCACCCTGGACGCCAACCACCCCCTGGCCGGATTCGCCCTGACCTTCGAGATCGAGCTGGTCAGCGTAGGCTAAGCGCAGGCAGTACGGACAAAGGGCATGGATTCCCGCCTACCCATGCTGGGCACACGTGCGCGGGAATGACGACGAGACAGCACGGCGAACACCTCTTCCAAACGACCCAGCAACGCCGTTGTCATTCCCGTGAAGACGGGAATCCATGCCCTTTGTCAGCATTCTCCCGCCCCACCCGGTTCACAGTCCGTCAAAACTCCAAAAAAAAGGGATTCCGAGCTTTTCCCGAAATCCCCCGTCCTGGCCGAACAGCCCGACCTCAGCCTGCCGAAGTACGCGTAACCTCCTGCACTGCCTCAAGATTCCGCAATTTTTCGATGATGGCGTAAAGCTGGGTCGTGGTCTTTACCTCGATGACGAAGTCAAGCTCCGACATCCCGTCCACGGCGGACGTGAACTTGCCTGAATCGATGTTGATGCCTTCCTTGGCCAGAAGCCCGCTGACCAGACCCAGAACGCCGCGTTCGTTCTTGCAGACGACCTTGATCTTGGCCGGTAGAGGCTTGGTTTCCTCCTGACCGCCCCAGCTCACGTCAAGCAGGCGTTCGGGCTCCATGTTGGCCACGTTCGGGCAATCCTGGGTGTGAACCGTCACTCCGAGGCCCCGGCTGATATAGCCCACAATGGGGTCTCCGGGCAACGGATTGCAGCACTGGGCATAGCGGATGAGCACCCCGTCGACGCCCTGGATGCTGATGGAGTCCGGATCCTGGGGCTTGGCCTGAGGCGCGGCCGGACCTGCGGGCTTGCGCTCCTCGGTTTTTTGCTCATCTTTGGGCAGAAGCTTCCGGAGCACCTGCCTTGCGGTGATGCGTCCATGACCCACGGCGGAAAAAAGGTCGTCAAGCTGGCGAAAGGAAAACTCCTTGACCACGGGATCGAAATCGCCGCTCTTGATGGCCTTGCCCACATTGATGCCCATGCGGCGGCCCTCCTTTTCCAGGAGTTCCTTGGCCAGCGACAGGCTGCGCGCCCGCTCCTCGGTGCCGATCCAGTGCTTGATGCGCGACCGGGCCTTGCCGGATTTGACGAACTGCAGCCAGTCCCGGCTCGGGTTGCGGGAGGCGTCGGTGATGATTTCCACCGTGTCGCCATTCTTGAGCGGCGTGTTCAGCGGGACGATGCGCCCGTTGACCTTGGCCCCGGCGCAGTGGTTACCGACCTCGGTGTGGATCAGATAGGCAAAATCCACGGGCGTGCCGCCTTCGGGCAGTTCCTTGACCTGGCCGCGCGGCGTGAAGACGTAAACCTCGTCCTGGAACAGATCGAGGCTGAGCGTCGACATGAAGTCCCTGGAATCCTTCAGATCTCCCTGCCAGTCCAGAATCTGGCGCAGCCAGCTGAAGCGGTCGGCGTCCTGGGCCTTCTTGCTGCCCCGTTCCTTGTAGGACCAATGCGCGGCCACGCCGTTCTCGGCCAGCTGGTGCATCTCCTCGGTGCGGATCTGGATCTCGATGCGCTCGCCCTCGGGGCCGATGACCGTCGAGTGCAGACTCTGGTACATGTTGGCCTTGGGCATGGAGATGTAGTCCTTGAACTTGCCCGGCACCGGCCGCCACAGGGAATGCACGAGCCCAAGCACCGTGTAGCACTCCCGCAGATTGTTCACGATGACCCGAAACGCGATCATGTCGAAGATCTGATCAAGGGTCAGCCCGCGCTGTTTCATCTTGTGATAGATGGAATAGATGTGCTTGATGCGGCCCTTGACCCGCCCGTTGATCTCGTTTTCGTGCAGGACGTCCTGGATCATGGCGCTGACCTTGTCGATATAGGCCTGGCCCTGATCCTGGTAACGATTGATGCCTTCGGAAATCTGGGCATACACGTCGGGCTTCATGTACCTCAGGCCATGATTCTCAAGCTGCACCTTGATGCGGTAGAGACCAAGCCGGTTGGCCAGAGGCGCGTAGATGCCGAGGGTTTCCTGGGCAATGGCGCGCTGCTTGTATTCCTTCTGGAATTCAAGGGTGGATATGTTGTGCAGGCGGTCGGCGAGCTTGACCAGAATGACCCGGATATCGTCGGCCATGGCCAGGATCATCTTGCGGATGTTTTCGGCCTGGGCCTGCTCCTTGGACTCGAAGTTCATCTTGCTGATCTTGGTCACGCCCTCGACGATGGCACCGACCTCGGGTCCGAAAAGCTCGACGATCTGCGGGATGGAGGCATCAGTGTCCTCCACCGTGTCGTGCAGCAATCCGGCGACGATGGTTGCCGCATCAAGTCGCAAATCCACAAGAATATTGCTTACTTCCAGAGGATGGGACAGATAGGGTTCGCCGGAAAGCCGGATTTGGCCGGCATGGGCGGCAGCGGAAAAGACATAGGCCTTCTGGATGAGCGCCACGTCCAGCGGGGAGAGATATGTGGACGCCTGGTCCAGAATGTCGGTAATACGAATCATGTTTTTTCCTGTAGGCCCGGGGATATGGAACCAAATCCAGCTTGAAATTGGCCTTCAGACCTCAAAATGTCAACTTCTCTTTGGCGCTCCTCCCCAGAGACGGACGCAAAGGGCAACAGCCCCCGGGAGCCCTGGCAGGACAAGCGCAATGCCGCCCGAGGGATCGATGGCTGCATCCTTGAAAAAAACTCCAGCCACATTTTTGCCAACTTGGGTAGACATACAGATGGATAATCAGTTTGGAATATGTCATACGTTTTTATCCAAAGAAGATGTCAATTCCACCCTTCCCGGTCCGAATTCTCGCGAGAACTGGGCACGTTAGCGCTCTGCGGATAATCTTCAAAAAGATCTTTCTCAAATTGTCACAGCTCTTGATAAAGAATTGTGATTTGTTTAAATGGTTCAATTGTGCCGTGCCGTGCTTAGCGTCCAAAGCTCCAAAAGTGACGGCAGGCCTGATATATCACCGCCCAAGGCGGTTTTACGGAGATAAACCCAAAAGATGTCCCATTCCGACGAAGCACGCATCCAACGCATCGTGCATAACTTTTTGTCTGACAATATTCCCGAACACATCCGCGACGGGGCCCAATATCTTATTGCCGACGGTGGCATACAAAAAATCGACATCCGCCGCGAAGAGGAATCCTGGGATGTGGAAGGTCAGATCCAGGGAGATGATTTCCAGACCTATTCCTCGGAACTGGGCATCAACCTCGACCAGGGCACCGTCCATTCCTATTGCAACTGCCAGGATTCGTTCTCCGGCATCTGTCGCCATGTAGCGGCCACGGCCCTGGGCCTTCTCTCCAAGCTCGACGTCAAGCGCGAGGTGGAGTCCCAGCCCATCAAGTCCGAATGGAAACAGAGCTTCCGCTATTTCTTTTCCACCGCCCTTGAGCCGGAACCGGGCCATCATTATTTCATATATCGCTTCTTCGCCGAGACCGGGCGTTTGCAGGTCGAATTTTTCCGCGCCCGGCAGAACAAATCGGGGTTGTCCACGGTCCAGAACCCCGTGACCCTGGAACAGATCATCCGCAACCCGGACTGGTGCGAAATATCTCCGGAACTGCCCAAAGTGGCTGAACAGATCGGCCAGTATCTCGACTATTACGGCCACAGGGTCGAGATTCCCTTCGGGCTCATGACCTGGTTCTTCTGGGCCATCAAGAACGAATACTACCAGTTGTGGGAAGAATCCGAGCAGCCGGTGCGCATCGAAAGCACGCCCATGCGCCTGCAGCTGCGGCCGAAGTTCACCGACGAAGGCCTGTCGTTCGACATCATGCTTGGACGCGAGGGCAAGGTGCCCTTCTCCATCCTGAACCAGAACGTGTCCTTTTACGGCCATCTGCCTCTGTGGGTCTGCCTCAAGCACAGCTTCTACCCGGTGCAGACGGGCCTGCGCCCGAGCCTGATCCAAGAGCTCGTGATCTCGCCCCCGATCATCCCGCACGCGGACATTTCCGAATTCCTGGACCGCGTCTGGACCCAAATTCCGGCCTCGGACCTGCACGGCCAGGAAGAGTTCCTGGAACGCATGCAGCCCATTTTCGTGCCCGCGAACTACAACCCGAAGCTCTTCCTGAACGAGGAAGGCAGCCTGCTCACCCTTGAGATCCAGAACATCTACGAAACCGAGCACGGCGACATCTCCCTGCCCGGCCCGAACCAGGACCTGCAGACCGGCAGCTACCAGTTCGAAGGCAAATCCTTCCTGATCCGCCGCGACCAGGAGGAAGAAGAGGCGCTTCTGACCACCCTCATGGACATGAACTTCCAGCCCAGAAGCAGCGCCATCTGGTTCCTGGAGCCCGAAGAAGCCATCACCTTCCTGCTCGATGCCTACCCGAAACTGGTGGAGGCCTACCGGGTCTACGGCGAGAAGGATCTGGCACGCTACAAGGTCCGCCTGACCCCGCCCAACGTGGTGGCCACGGTGGAGACACAGGAAGAGGACAAGTGGTTCAACCTGGAGATAAACGTCGAGTACGACGACATCTCCGTCCCCATCGACAAGATCTGGAAAGCCTGGACCCAGGGCAAGCGCTATGTGCAGCTCAAGGACGGCTCCTACACCAGCCTGCCCGAGTCGTGGCTTGAAAAGCTCGGCCACAAGCTCATCGCCCTCGGCCTTGATCCGGAAAAGCCGCCCAAAAAGCGTTTCGAGAACTTCGAGGCCCCGGTCCTGGACAAGATCCTCGAAGACATCCCCGAGACCACGTCCGACGGATTCTGGGATACCCTGCGCGACAAGATCAACGACTTCCAGGAGATCAAGCAGGTCGAAAAGCCCAAGGGCCTGGACGCCACCCTGCGCCCCTACCAGTTGCAGGGCGTGAGCTACCTGAACTTTCTGCGCGAATACCACTTCGGCGGCATCCTGGCCGACGAGATGGGCCTGGGCAAGACCATCCAGACCCTGACCTTCCTGCAGTACATGAAGGAACAGGGGCACAAGGGGCCAAATCTGATCATCGTGCCCACCTCGGTCCTGCCCAACTGGGAACGCGAGGCTCAAAAATTCGTACCGGACATGAAACGTCTGGTCATCTATGGCGCGCGCCGGGAAAACCTGTTCAAGAAGATCGAGTCCTCGGAACTGATCATCACCACCTATGCGCTGCTGCGCCGGGATCTGGACGAACTGCTCAAATTCGAGTTCAACGCCGTCATCCTGGACGAGGCCCAGAACATCAAGAACCCGAACACCATCACTGCCAGAAGCGTGCGCAAGATGCAGGCGCGCTTCCGCCTGTGCCTGTCGGGCACGCCCATCGAGAACACGCTCCTTGAGCTGTGGTCCCTGTTCGAGTTCCTCATGCCTGGCTTCCTGGGCTCCCAGGCATCCTTCCAGAAGGGTTTCGTCAAGCCCATAAAAGACGGCGACGACGACAGCCTCGGCTATCTCAAGGCACGGGTCAAACCCTTCATCCTGCGCCGGACCAAGAACGAGGTCGCCAAGGATCTGCCGCCCAAGATCGAGAACATCTACTACTCCGCCCTGCTGGACGATCAGCGCGATCTGTATTCGGCCCTGGCCAAGAAGCTCAAGGAGCAGGTCCTGCAGGACGTGGACGAGAAGGGCATCGGCCAGAGCCAGATATCCATTCTCGACGCGCTCCTCAAGCTGCGCCAGATCTGCTGTCATCCGAGACTTTTGAAGCTCGACATGCCCGGCTTCAACGCCAACCTGTCTTCCGGCAAGTTCGAGGCCTTCAAGGACCTTGTCACCTCCATCATCGACGACGGCCACAAGGTGCTCGTCTTCTCGCAGTTCGTGCAGATGCTGCATATCATCCGCAACTGGCTGCACATGGTCGAGATCCCCTTCTGCTACCTCGACGGCACCTCCAAGGACCGCTTCGAGCAGGTCGACAAGTTCAACAACACGCCCGAGATCCCCATCTTCCTGATCTCGCTCAAGGCGGGCGGCACGGGTCTGAACCTGACCGCGGCCGACTACGTCATCCACTACGATCCATGGTGGAACCCGGCCGTGGAAGATCAGGCCACCGACCGCACGCACCGCATCGGCCAGACGCGCCAGGTCTTCGCCTACAAGATGATCTGCGAGAACACGGTCGAGGAGAAGATCCTGAAGCTTCAGGAGTCCAAGAAAGGCATCGCCGACTCGATCATCCCCGGTCAATCGGCCTGGAAGAGCCTGACCAGATCCGACCTGGAAATGCTCTTCGAAATCTAGACAACTTGCGGGGAAAGGCACGCGTCCTTTCCCCGCTTTTCATTCGGGCAAGGCTCCATGGCCCATCTTCTTGCCGCCAACGCGGTGCTCATCCTGCACCTTCTCTTCATCTGCCTGGTTATGCTCGGCGGCCTGGCCGTGCCCAGATACCCGCGCTTCGCCTTCGTTCATGTCCCGACGGCGATCTGGGGCGTTCTGGTCGAAGCCTTTGGCTGGTACTGTCCGCTGACGGATCTGGAAAATGCGCTGCTGCGCCGGGCGGGAGAGGAAGGATATGGCGGAGGATTCGTGGAGCGTTACCTGCTCGCGATGATCTATCCTGACGGACTGACCCGCGAGACGCAGATGCTACTGGCCGGAATGGTCGTGCTGGTCAACGTGGCCGTATATGGATGGATGCTGAAGAAACGATCGAAGCGCTGGCAGAGGCAAGAATGAACGATCAGGACAGGACGCGCTGGACGCGCTTGAGTCTCGGCCACCAATAGGCGTCGAGGGTTGAGAGAATAACCCCCCGGCTCGCCGAGGCATGCAGAAAGGTTCTGTCCGTGACAAGCACGCCGATGTGATCACCGCCCTTGTCCGTGAAATACACCAGATCCCCTGGACGCATCTGCCTGGTTTCGACGCGTTGTCCCATCCGGCTCTGATCACGCGAGGTGCGGGGCAGTTCCACCTGAAACGCCTCCCTGAAAATCGCCTGCATCAGTCCCGAACAATCCACCCCCTGACGGTCCGTGCCGCCGGTGCGATGGCGTACGCCTTTCCAGGCTTTGAACTGGGAAAACAGGATTTCGGAAACCGACGCGTCTTGTCCAGAGGATGAAGAAGGAGGGATCACGGGAGGTTGAATAACGGTCTTGGAGGCGCAGCCGGATCCAAGCCAAAGCAGACAGGCAAAGACCAGCAAGGACAGAAGTGACATCCCGGAACAAAGTGATGCATGACTGGTGCGAACGTTCATATGCGCGCAATTCCCGTACGCTTCCAGCATGAGCGCGGAGCGCGATGGAAGCGGCTTGCGCTCAAGGCTCAGCCGCCGCTGCTGGGAAAAGCCGCCACCTGCTGCTCTTCGCCATCCAGAATGCGACGGACGCGCTTCAAACGCAAATTCCAGTAGTTGTCGAATTTGGACAGAGTCACGCCTTTCTTGCGTGAAGCGTGCAGAAACTCGTGCTCATTCACGGCCACGCCTACGTGCCTGCGGCCCCGATCGATGAAATACAACAGGTCGCCAGGCTGAATTTGGTCGCGCGGTACGGGGTGCCCCAATTTGGCCTGTTCCCTGGAAGTGCGCGGCAAATCCATTTCAAAGGCGTCCTTGAAGACCACCTGAACCAGCGCCGAACAATCAATCCCGCGGTAGTCCGTACCGCCGAAACGATAGCGCACTCCGCGCCAATCTTCGTACTGGGCCAGAACGATGTCACCAACGGAAAGGACCGACTCGACTTCGTCCGTATCTGTCACGGAAGAGGAGTCGGCGGAGTATTCCGAGTCCGACGTGGTGAAATAATCATTGTCGCGGGAAAAAAGGATCGAATAATCGAATTCGCGGTGCCTTACAAAATCGGCGTCATTACGACACACGGCCGAATATGCCGAGGAATCCCGTATGGCCGAGGCAACATCCGAAGTGGAATCCACATGCGTGAACGAACATCCACCCAAGAAGCAAAGAACTGAGAAAACAAGCGCAAATCCGGGCAAAGCCGAAGAGTCTTTACGGGGGCCTTGCCCACCTTGCGGAAAATCCATAGCTTATCCCCCTCTGCTCATTTTCAGCGATTTTGCTATACGAAAAATCACCCTACGTCAAAACACTTGCCCCAAGATCACGAACCGGTTCGTGTCTCCAGCGCTCCGGCCACGGAAGGACGCCGTCCCCAGGGGGACGGCGTCCCGAATGAGCGATTCTACTCTACATACTCGCGCGGATTCTGACCCAGCAGACAGAACACCTCATAGGTGATCGTCCCCCACCATCCGGCGAGCTCATCGGCCGAGATGGCAAAAGGTCCCTCCCCGCCAAGCATGAAAATCTCATCGCCCGCCGCCGCTTCCGGCACTCCGGTCAAGTCCACGGCCGTAAGCTGCATGCAGACCCGCCCCAGGACCGGAACGCGTTTGCCGTGAACCAGCATCCGCGCCTTGCCCGCCAGTCCGCGCGAATAGTTGTCGGCATAGCCCACGGCCACGATGCCCACGCGCATTTCGGCAGGAGCGGTGAAGGTGCGGCCGTAACTCACGCTTTGACCGGCAGGGATGGTCCTGATCTGCATCAGCCTGCTGGAGACCTGCATGGTCGGCTTCAGGCCAAGTCCCTTTTCCTCCCAGGGTGTGCCGTGAAAAGGATTGCCGCCGTAAAGGGATATGCCCGGACGCTGCAGATCATGGTGCAGTTCGGGATGCCCGAAGATGGCCCCGGAGTTGGCCAGGCTGGCCCGCACGTCCAGCCCCCGGGCATGCAGGGTCTTGAGGATGCGCGCAAACCTGTCGCCCTGTTCGCGTACGTATTCGACCTGCCCTGGATCGTCGGCCGTGGCCAGATGGGAGCAGGCCATGGTCGCCCGGACATGTTCCAGTCCGTCCAGCGTGTCGGCCACTCCCGCCGCCTCGTCCGGCGCGAAGCCAAGCCGGGCCATGCCCGTGTCGAACTTCAGGGCGACCCGGACTGTTGTCCCGGCGTGGCTTGCGGCCTCTTCCAGAAGCAGCAGCTGCTCGGTGCTGCCTACAAAGGCGACGATGTCACGCTCGCACACGCAAGCGTAATCTTCGGCGTCCAGCGGACCGAGCAGGGAGATGACCTCGGCCTCGGGCACGGTATCCTTAAGGACCGCAGCCTCGCCGACCGTCCCTGCGGCCATGGTCCGGGCCCCGGCCGCAAAGAGAGCCCCGGCCGCCTCGGGAAGCCCGTGCCCGTAGGCATCGGACTTGATGACCGGCGCGGGGTTCGTGGCGCGGGTGCGGATCAGCCTGTAATTGTCCACCAGCGCCTGCAAACGGATGTGTGTGCGCACATGATTATACCAGATGGTCATGAAATACTCCTTGAATGATGATCGTCAGACCCTTAGCCGCACGTGATAGCCGCGCCCGTCCCGGGCCACGAGCAGCAGCACCGTGTTGGCCATGCGGTAGCGCTTGAACGCCCGGGCATAGTCGTCCGTGGACGACAGCGCGTCCCCCGCGACCTTGAGCAGCAAATCGCCGCTCCGGAGTCCCAGCTGCTGGGCAGGGCTCCCCGGCCGGACCTGGGACACGACCAGGTTGCGCCCCTGGAGCCGCACCGTCATGCCCCAACGTCGGTCGGCCATGTCCAGCGCCTTTTCGTTCGTGAAGGCCTGCAACGTAACGGACGCCCTGCGCTTTCCCGTCTGTCCGGCAATATCCAGACGCAGCTCCTGCCCGAGGGTGAAATTCCTGAGTATGCGCTGATAGTGGCTGCGGTCCTCGACGCCCACCCCGTTGACCGAGGTGATCACGTCTCCGGGCTCGATCCCGGCCTTTTGCGAGGAAGCCTCATGCACCTGAGCCACGAGCATGCCTCGTGCCTCCTCAAGGCCCAGATACCGTGCAATGCGCTCGTCCACATCCTGGCCCTCAAGTCCCAGCCATGCGGCCTGCACGCGGCCGAAGCTGACCAGTTCTTCCACGACCCGCTTGGCCTTGTTGATGGGGATGGCGAACCCGATTCCCTCGGCTCCGGCATGGATGGCGGTGTTGATGCCGACCAGCTCGCCGGCCAAATTCATGAGCGGGCCACCGCTGTTGCCGGGGTTAATGGCCGCATCGGTCTGGATGAAATCCGTGAAGGTGCCCTGCTTGGTCTCGATGGTGCGTTCCAGGGCGGAGACCACTCCCGTGGTCACGGTGTTGCCAAACCCGAACGGATTGCCGATGGCGATGACCGTCTCGCCGATCATCATGTCCGAGGAGTCGCCCATGGTGGCCTGCGGCAGGTCCCGGGCGTCCTTCAGATGCAGGATGGCCAGGTCGAAGTCCGGATCGGAGCCGACCAGCTCGCCGTCGAACTGCCGCCCGTCCAGCAGGCGCACCCGGATGGTCGAGGCCCCCTCGATGACATGCGCGTTGGTCAGCACCAGCTGCTTGCTCGCGTCAATGATCACTCCGGAGCCAAGGCTGCGCTGTTCGAACCGGCGAGTCAGATCCTGCGAGCCGAAAAAATGGCGGAACAAGGAGTCATCAAACATGGAGCCAAAAGGATTGATCTCCTGCTCGACGATGCGCGCGGTGTGGATGTTGACCACCGCCGGGGCCACGCTTTGCACGGTGCGCACCACCGGCGTCATGCGGATATCCCGGCCCGAGGCAAAAGAAAAATGGGCGCTCACGAGCGCCCAGCAAAGGATCACGGCCAGCAACTTGATCAGTTTCATGACAAAATCTCCTTGAAAATCATGACCTCAACCGAGGGGCCACGCAAAAATGGGCCTTTTCCCAAATCTTGGGCCAGTTGTCATGTCAAATCATTCATCCAGGGAAATGGGGATGGTCCTGTTCACCGGGCGCCGGGTGCGCTTGGGCACCCGTATCTGCAAAAGGCCTGCCTTCATGCTGGCGGCCACGGCCTGGTCGTCGATATCCTCCGGCAGTTCGAAGCGGCGTGAAAAACAGCCATATGATCGCTCCATGACCTGAAAGGCCGCGCCCTCGACATTCAAAGGCGGCTGGCGTTCGCCGAAGACGGCCAGTTCGTTGCCGTGCACCTCGAGCCGCACATTTTCACGCTCAAGCCCCGGCAACTCGACCAGAACGAAAAAAGCGTCCTCGACCTCGATCACATCGGCCACGGGCCGGAATCTGGCCAGCCTGCGCCCATTCTCGACAAAGGAGGAAGAGCAGGCAGAGTTCTCGACCAGACGCTGCATCTCTTCTTTTAAATCTTCCATCTCAAGCCAGGAATTCCACGGAAAAAGCTTTGCCATAAATCACCAATGGTTACGTCGTTTGAAGCGTGAAACCGCCACGCCGCCCGAAAAGCCGTGCAAACGGCTCTCAAATGAAAAACAATGCTCCAAGCGCCAAGATGGCGACAATTATGAGCACGATCCAGATTTTGCTCTTTTCCTCATCCACGAACATGGCGCTGCCGATTTGCGTACTTCGGAGGTTGTCGCTCTGGGCCTGGGCAAGGCGGCGCATCTCCTCGGCTTCGGCCTCGGCCTGCAGCTCGTGGCCACGGCCCTGGCGGCGCACTTCCTCCATGGCCAGGGCATACACGACGCCGCACTTGGGACATTCAAAGGGAGTCGCGAAGGCGTTGTCACCTTCCTGCCTTTCATAATGGCACTTTGGGCATTTTTCCAATCGCAATTTGAGATTAGCGGGTATGACCACGGCTTCGTCGGCCTTTGAGAACCTGGGCGACTCGGCGCCATCCGTAGCCTCGTCGGCGTCGGAAGTCTCGGCACCGTTGACGGACTCTGGAGCAGCTTGGGTCTCGACGTTTTCCGCAAGCTCGGGGGCTTCTTTTTTCTCAGTACTGTTTTCCATTTCACTCACTCGGAAGTCGTCACTTTCTGCAGTTGCAGGATATCTATATCCCCTTTGAAAATCTTCGCGATCCCATCCTGATAGAGAGTCCGCATGCCCTGCTCGATGGCCATCAGCGCGACCTCTTCCGATGAGTGCTTGCGGGCAATGGCCTTGCGGATTTCAGGGGTCGCGACCAGCAACTCGTGAATTCCGGTTCGCCCCCTGTAGCCGGTCTGGCCGCAACGTCCGCAGCCCTTTGCCCTGTAGATAAGGGCGCTTGAACGGTCGATGCCGAGCTCGGGAAAAAAATCCTCTCCGTACTGAGTGAGCAGATACGCCCATTCCTCGTCGGAAGGGGCGTAGGCCTCGCGGCATTGCACGCACAGTGTCTTGACCAGGCGCTGGGCCAGAATGCCATGCAACGCTTCAGAGAAGTTAAGAGATTCTATGCCCATGTCCAGAAGGCGCGTCACGGTTTCCGACGCGGAGTTGGTGTGCAGGGTCGAAAAAACCATGTGTCCCGTCAGCGAAGCCTCCACGCCGATCTGCGCTGTCTGGAGATCGCGCATCTCGCCCACGAGGATAACGTCCGGGTCCGCACGCAGAAAGGCGCGCATGATGCGGGGAAAATCAAGGCCGATGGCGCTTTCGACCTGGACCTGCTGGAGCCCCGGCTGCGTGATCTCAACCGGGTCTTCGACGGTCCAGATCTTCTTGTCCGGGGTGTTGATGCGCGCAAGGATAGAGTGCAGCGTGGTCGTTTTTCCGGAACCTGTCGGCCCGACGACCAGAAAAATTCCGTGCGGCTTGAACATGAGACGCTCGATCTGGGCCTTGTTCGCATCGCTCAGGTTCAGCTTGTCGAACGGAAGAGCCTTGCCGGAGGTGAGCATGCGCAGCACCGCGCTCTCGCCGTGCACGGTGGGGAGCGTGGCGACGCGGAGCTCAAGCTCGCGCCCCTTGAAACGGACCTTGGCCTTGCCATCCTGCGGCAGCCGCCGTTCGGAAATGTTCAGATTGGAGAGAATCTTGATGCGTGACACCACGGGCTTGATGATGCTCTCGGGGACGGTCAGCACCCGCAAGCAGGTGCCGTCGATGCGCATGCGCACCACCCCGGGGCGCCCCGTCTTCGAGGGTTCGATATGAATGTCCGAAGCCCCGGTCTTGTGCGCGTGCATGATGATCTTGTTCACGAAACGCACGGCGAGCTGACGGCTCTCCTGGGAAATGTCCTCCTCCTCGACCTGCGCAAGCTCAAGACCCTCGTCGGAGACTCCTTCCAGATCGGCCAGGGCCTCGGAGAGGTCGTCCCCGTCATCGTACTCGTCGAAATCATCCTCATGCCCATCCTCGCCCATGTCGTCGTCATAGGCATCCGCCATGCCCTTCGAGGCAACGCCGGTCTTTGGCAGCTGGCTGCGATCACCGAGAAAAGCCAGAATCTCCTCTGGCAAACCCACCCTGAATTCATACTCCTTCGCGGTCAGGATCCGCTTTATTTCCTCGATCTGTTCGGAGTCGTGCGGATTGTGGATAAGGATGACGACCCGTTCGCCCTTGGCCTGGATGGGCAGCCACAGGTTGTTGAGCAGGTACTGGCGGTTGATGCCTTTGAGCATGTGCTCGGAGACGGGATTGTCCTGATAGCGCACAAAGGGCGTCTGGTAGTAGATCTCCAGCGATGCGCCTATGTCGTCCGGGCTCACGCCGTAATCGAGCTGGAGCAGCCGGGAGGTTGAAACCCCCTTCCTAGCGGAGCGCGATATGGCGTCATCGAGCTGCTCGCGGGTCAGTACGCCCTGGAAGACGAGATTTTCGTACGGGCCCTTGGGCAGGCTGCGCTCCTCGAACATCTTCTGCCCCATGATACTCACGATCAGGCGGCAAAACGCCTCATCCTCACGGGAAAAATCGCCATCCTGCTTGTTCAGGAGCTGCAACACCCCCAAAAGCTCATTTTCATGCTGGATCGGCATGGAGATCACATTGCGCGTTTCAAACCCGACCAGTTGGTCATACTGGCGATCAAAACGCAGGCTTGGATGAATGGCCTCAAGTTCGTCAAATTCGATGCTCCTGAGAATGAACGGCATCAGCGACTGGGCCGTGTAACCGGCAAGGCTCGATGTCGATATCGGCAGCCGCACTTCGCGGGGCCGGCCGTCCTTCAAAACCAGAGAGAACAATTCCGCGTGCTGCGCATCGCATTTGTACAGACGTATCTGCTCGACCTGAAAAAGGGCCTTCAGATCGGGCAGGCATTTGTTCCAGGCCATCTCGAAGGCCTGGGCCGCCTGAAATATCTTCTTGATGTCGATCAGCTTGGACTTGAGCATACAACCTCGCCTTCATGGCCTTTACGTGCGGTGTGAACAAGAAACGGGACCGGGAAGTGTGCATCCGGTCCCGTGAAACGACAACTCATGCGCAAGGGATCAATCCAGATACGGGGAGGAAAGGCCGTCGTCGTTCTGGCCCGACATCGCCCTGATCTTCATGATCAGCTCGTCGCGCTGCTGCTTGTATATGTACCGCTCCGAATGGCAACGGATACGGGCAATGAGATCGGTCTTGTCCGGCAGCTTGATCATGTAGTCGTTGGCTCCAAGAGCGATGGCCTTCTTTTTGAGCTCCGGCTCCTCGCGGGCCGACAGCACGATGAGAGGCACGTCGCGGAAATCCTCGCTGCTCTTGAAGAACTTGACCATGGTCAGCCCGTTCACCCCCGGCATGACCAGATCGAGCATTATCACGGTAGGCTGGACGCCGATGGCGGTTTCCAGGGCCTTGTCCGGCTCCTTGCAGTAGTTGAAGATGATGTCCGTCTCCGAGGAGAGCTTGATGCGCATGGCTTCGCCTATCAAGAATTCATCATCAATGAGCAGGACCGATATCGGCAAACTGGTCACATACTGATCCGCAATGGAATCTACGTCCTGACTGTACATGTTCATCCTTTGCGCTCCACGATATGTACGTTTTCGAGATACTTGATCATCTCTTTGAGCAATTTCTGAACTTCATCCGCATTCTTCTGCATCCCGGCCGTTTCGATCTTGTACCCGATATGGCTCAGATAATCAAAACCATAGGTACTCCCGAGCCCCTTCTGGCTATGGCCGTGACGGCAAATGACATCAAAGTTTTTCTCGGGCAATGCTTCCTGCATTTCAGCGACATTCGAATGCATGGTGTCCATGAAGAGAGGCACGAGCTCATAAAGCTCGGCATCAACCTCGACCGTGTAATCCTGCACGTCCTCGGCGATTTCCTCGGGCACCGAGGTAGCTGGCACCGGCTCCTCGATTTCCTCTTCGATGAGGTCCGCCTTTATCTCGTAAACGATGTCCACCCGCTCCAGGTAATTGCCCAGCGCCAGCAAGAGATCGGCAAGCTGTTCGGCGTCCCGGGCCTCGGCGGCGGTCTGGATTTTCCGTCCGATGATGCTGATGTACTCGAAACCGTAGGTGCTGCCGAAGCCCTTGTGGCTGTGCCCGAAGCGACGCATGGTCGGGAAATCCTTCTGGGCCAGGGCCTTGCCCATGAGCTCCAGATCCTTCTGCATGGCGTCCATGAGGAACGGAATGAGCTCGGACATTTCCGGCGCGACGTGGACAACATAACGTCCATCCACCGGCGCGGGCAGATCATCCCCGGCCATCTCACCGGAGGCCTCCTCGGCCTGGATCTTCTGCGTCGTGCCCGTGTTCATGAACACGGACAGGTGGTTGACCGCCTCGACGACCACGGCCGCCTGCCTGCTCTTGGCCGCGCTCTCGATGATCTTGCCGGCCTGGCTGATCGCGTCCACGGCGTACGTGCTGCCCAGCCCCTTCAGGCTGTGGCCGCAACGCTGCATCGTGCCGAAGTCCTGGGTCGTGATGGCGTCGGCGAGCTGCTCCTGAAAATCACGCACGGTGCGCAGAAAGAGCGGTCGCAGATCCTGCAATTCGGGATCGATCTGGACCGGAGAGTCCACTTCGTCATGAATGGGCGTGATCTCCGTGACCAGCAGGGGCTCTGGTTGCGCGATCAGGGATTCACGCTGTCCTGCGAAGAGATCGATGATGTTGATGAGCGCCTGCTTCTTGATGGGCTTGGCCAGAAACTCCGTGCATCCCGCGTCCATGGTCTTCTGCCGGTGTTCCTGAAAGGCATGGGCCGTCAGGGCGATGATGGGCGTTTTGTATTCGCGTTTATCCTGTTCCCAGGCGCGAATGCGGCGCGTGGCCTCAAGGCCGTCCATGACCGGCATCTCCATGTCCATGAGCACCAGATCGAAGGGTTCTTCGGTGAACTTCTCCACCGCGATCTTGCCGTTCTCGGCGTGCACTATGGAGACGTTGCTGCTCTTGAGAAAAAGCTCGACCACCCGCCTGTTGGCCTCGACATCGTCGACCAGAAGCACCTTCCAGCCCTTGTCGTGCAGGTCCGTCATGCGCCTGCGCTGGGACTCGGACACCACCTCGTAGATCTTGTCGTGCAGGACGACATCCCGCTCGCTCTTGAGGATATACGACAGCGGGCCGAAATCGGTCGCCTTGGGCAGCCGCGCAAGGTCCTCGGCGGCCTGCACCGCCAGGACAAGGTTGGCCACGGGAATTCCCTGTCCGATGAGCAGATGCGCGATCTCGATTCCCGGCACGTTGTCGACCATGGAATCGATCAGGATGGCCTGGAAGGCGAAATCCTTCTTGTGCGCATTCAGGGCGTCGATGGCCTTGGCCGCCGACGGGCAGGAAACTGGGACAAGCCCCCAGCCGCGCACCAGCGAGCTTATGCTCCCCCGGCCCTCGGGCTGGTCCTCGATGATGAGCAGATGCGTGTCCGCCGGAATCTTCAAACGGAATTCCGGCTGCCTGACCTCCTGGTCGGGGGCGAGAGGCACTTTGAAGAAGAAGCTCGTTCCCTGTCCGGATTCACTCTCGACCCAGATCCGTCCGCCCATGAGCTCCACGAGCTTCTTGGAGATGGCCAGTCCGAGGCCCGTGCCTCCGAATTCCCTGGTCGTCGAGGAGTCGGCTTGCGCAAAGCTCTCGAAGACGGAGCTCAGCTTCGATTTCGGAATCCCTATGCCCGTATCCTTGACCGCGAAGAGGCAGCACGGAGCCCCGTCGTCCATGACGGACTCCGTCACGGACATGGTCACTCCGCCGACGCTGGTGAACTTGAGCGCGTTGCCGACAAGATTGATGACAATCTGCCGGATACGGGTCGGATCACCGATGTAGCGTTGCGCCAGCCCTTCTGAAACCTTCTTTTCGAGCTTCAGGGACTTCTCCTCCGCCCGATAGACAAAGAGTTTGTTCACGTCGTCCACAAGCTCACGCAGATTGAACGGGATGGATTCGAGCTTGATCTGGCCGACCTCGATCTTGGAAAAATCGAGGATGTCGTTGATGATGCCCAGCAGAAGCTCGCCGGCGGAGCTGAAGGTCTTGACGTATTCCAGCTGATCCTCGTTCAGGCTCGTCTCCTGAAGCATCTCGGCCATGCCCAGAATCGCGTTCATGGGAGTACGGATCTCGTGGCTCATGCGGGCCAGAAATTCGCTCTTGGAGCGGGTGGCCTTGTCGGCCTGGTCCTTGGCCACGCGCAGGTCTTCGGCGTGCTGGCGCAACAGTTCGCTGGCCTTCTTGCGATCGGAGATGTCCTCGATGACAAAAATGACGCCCCGGCTCAAGTCCTGCGGGTCAATGGCCTTGGCGGAGACCTGACTCCAGAAGACGCTGCCGTCCTTCCTGCGGAACTGATACTCCAGCTGGGTGATCTCCCGCTCGGCAAGCCGATTGAAGAATTTTTCGCTGAATTCATCGAAGTTGCGGCCGGAGACATGGAATTTCTCGGGGCTGACAAGGGACATCTCCGCCACCGAATAGCCGAAAATGGTCGCGAACCTGCGATTCGTCCGGATGACCTTGTGATCGGAGCTCAAAACCGAAATGCCGACCAGCGAGTTGTCAAAAATGGCCTGCAGCTCATGGTAGGCGTTGTTCAGGTCTTCCGTGCGCGCGTCGACCTTCTCTTCAAGGCTCTTGTAGAGTTCCTTGAGGCTGTGGCTCATGATGTTGAAACCGTGGGCCAGAACTCCGAGTTCATCCCGGCGCTGATCCAGGTTCGTGGTCACGAACTCGCCGCGCGACAGGCTCTGGGTGAGGACGGAGAGATTGACGACCGGCAGAATGAGCAGGCGATTCAGGAAGACGTACAGAAAAAGCGCGATCAGGCCGAGCACCACGGCAAAAGCGGCCACGAGACGAATGGTGGTCGCCTGCACCTCCTGCCGCGCCTTGTCGATAAACATGCCCAGCTTGACCTGGCCGATACTTTTCCCTCCCACGAGGATGTCGTGGGTGACCACGCTCACGTCCCGGGCGCTGTAGGCGCTCATGAGGTCATCCCTGGTCAGCCCGACCCGAACCTCGCCCTTGAGAAAGGATTTTCCGACCGGATCGACGATCTGGCAGTACGCGACAAGGGGGGAGTACTCGGCCTTGATGGCCAGCTCCTCCAGCAGGTAGATGCTTTCCCGCTGGATGGCGGGCACGCTTGCCTGGGCGACCATTTCCGCCTGCTCCATGCCCTGCCTGCGGATGTCGTTTATGAGAAAGTCGAGTTGCGTGACATAGATGAAATACCCCAGTGCGAAAAAGCATATGGCCAGAATGAACTGAATCCCAAGATGTATCTTGAACTGGAGCAGATTAAAAAATGATTTTTTTCGTTCCATATCCTACTCGTGCTGTAGCCGCCGACGGCAAGGCAAAGGTTTCATGAGATTTCGTCCGCCAGGAGAACATCAGGGCAAGGCCAGCACGGCCTGAACGGCATCGAGCAGGTCTTCACGCTTGATGGGTTTGCTCAGGCACTGTTTCGCGCCCATAAGCCGCGCCCACTTCAAATAATCCGTGGCGCCGCCCCTGCCGCCGGCGGACATGGCGATAATGCGAATCCGGCTGTTTTCCTTGCGCAATTCGCGGATGATCTGAATTCCTTCCTTGTCCGGCATGATGAGATCGGTGATGACCAGATCAAAATCCTGGGACCTGTACAATTTGAGCCCTTCCTCGCCATCTCCCGCCTGAACGACATTGTAGCCGGCGGAAATCAGGATCTTGGCCAGGGCCAGACACATGAGCTTGTCGTCATCGATGACAAGAATGTTCTGCATGACCGCCTCTTGTCCGGGATCGGAGCCGTGGGCATTTGGTTGCGTCATTTGATCCATGTCTCCACACGTCGATTTTTTTCTCTTCCGGCGCGGATGTCATTGCGGTCTACCGCGCCCTCTTCGCCGGCGGCCAGGACAACGATATCCTGCACCCCCCTTTTGCCCAGCGCCTCGGCGACGGCTTCCGCCCGTTTGCGCGAAACCGCCAGATTGGAGGCATAGGCCCCCACCGAGTCCGAATAGCCAACCAGGACAATCGTTTTTCCCGAATTCTTCGGCTCCTTCATCATGGCCGCGATTCGGACCAAATCCCTGCCGCCATGTTCATCCAACTCCAGATTTCCGGATTCAAAGTGAAAGACAAAAGACAGTTTCTGCGCCCCGTACACACCGTCGAGGTAGTCCTGCAGAACAGCCCTGCGGGCGCTCTCGGGCACCGCTTCGCCGTCGAACTGCACCAACGGCGGAAGCGACTTCAAAGGCGGTGCTTTCAAAACGGGCGGAGGTTCCGTTGCCGGCAACTGCGCAAAAGGGATTTGCGAACCGTCAAGCGGGGTGTCCCGATCCGCGGCGGAAGCGTCCCCTTCGACCTCGCTGTTTTTCACAAATCCGAATTTCTTGACCACTTCCTGGCCGACGGGGCCCAGGGCAACGTGAATGAAGTCGCGCGCGTAGACATTGTCCGTCGTGGCTTTGAGGTAGAGATACAAGTTCCGGCCAGCCGGATAGACAAGTTTGCGAATGGACTCGGGCGTGGGCGCGACCGCGTCGGAATCCGCACCTGGTTTGAGAGGCATCTCGCGGCACTGGTTGGCCATCGTGATGCTGCTGAACCCGACCGCCCAAGGATCCTGGGAGACAAGCTCGGGCAACATTTCGTGGATGTCGACGACGCGGGCCGAGGAGACAAAATCTTTCCCGTTCAGAAAAAAATCTTTTACAAAACGGCGTGTTGCAAAATTCTCCCGCAGAACGAAGACCTTGATCGGTGCCGGAGGGCCGCCCACCTGCTCCCAATTTAAGATCTCACCGGAAAAAATGCCGCCCACCTGTTCGATGGTCAGAGCCGGGATCGGGTTGTCCTTGTGCACGAGCACCGCCACGGCGTCCATGCCCAGCCTGTGTTCACTCTGCGCCGTAACGATCCCTTCCCCAAAAATCTTGGCGTCCACGGCGGAAAGTTTGTGCACGGCCATGGCAATGTCGCAGTCTCCGGCCTTGAGGGCAGAGAATCCCGCAGCCGTTCCCTGGCCGCTTATCTTGATGGCGCGAATTTCCCGGGCCGCGTAAAAAATCCCTTCCACGGTCATTTCATCGGCGCTTTTACCTGGAATCCTGCGCACCTCATTGGCTCCGATATTCGTCAAATAAAATTCCGCCAGCTCCGGCACAAGACGATTGGCCAGCGTGCTCGCGCCCGACAGCTCAAGGATGGTCTGCGTGGAATACTGGACAGGCTTGTACACGCCCTCGATCCTGGCTCCGGTTTCGTCTTTCTTGAGCACAACGGGCGGGGGAGTCTCCCAGCCGGGAATCGGCTTGAACTCGACGCGATAAAGGTTGCCGGCCTCGTGAAAATCACCGGCCCCATGCCACTGGCTCAACAGTCTCCATTGCCCGCCTCCGACGGCAGCCTCCTGCGGAAAAACGGACACGTGCGCGACCGGATTGACAGACCCAAATGAAAACAGGTCCGGCCTGAGAAAAAAAGTGACTGCCGCCCCCATGACGGCGAGAGCCAGGACTGCCAGAAAGAAACCAAAAATTTTTCCAGACGATCCAGATCCGTCCATGTCAGCCATATATACCGCTCCTCTTCGCCATCACCTTGATTTGAAACTATTTGGGAAGAATGTATTTTCCGAGAGCCCTGTCAAAACCACCTTCATCCTGAAAGAGAGCTCCGACCTTTGACCCTCTTATGGATTCTATCGATATCTTCTTTTCCATTCTTGATCGTTCATCATCATCCAGAATAAATCTTAATATAAACATAGATCCAATATTAAAATTGCATTTGTTGTATTCAAAGCCAATTCCTGTCAGCGATATATCAGTTATTATGACATCACCCACAGGGGTAATAGATCCTGAAGAATCAAATAGAAGCCCATGTATATATGTTTCTTTTCTGTAATATTTTCTAAAATTAAAAGAAACCTTGAACTTATACGAACATCTACGACACGTTGCGTTCACATTCCAATGATAAACATCCTTAATTCGCTCAACTGCGACCTCTTTCTCTAACTTGCATTGTGGACATGCAAAAGAGACCACCATCTTGTTATGCACGAAAACTTCAACATCTGATATTTTGTCGTCGCTCATATATTTTTCTTCATGTTAAAATTGAGATGCTGAAAATACGTCGCAAAATGCAGCTCTTCAAAAAAAGAATCGTCACGATTCAAGTCCCGAGAAGCCACGTGAAAAAACAGCAACCCGGAACCCGGACTGTTTGTGCGAAATGACACGCGCAGCCGCTCGTTTCAAGCTAAAAATCACATTATGAACAGCGGACGAAGCAAATATCTGTTCACGAAAAAAACGGCCCGAAACCGCACGCATCTCTTCATGGACGAAGACCGCGAAAAGCGCTTCGAAATTCGGCCTCCTGCAAAGAAAGAAAGTGGAACATCCACGAAAATTGTGGGCGCAATGAATGCGACATCGGAAACACAAGATTCAGAAGTCAAAAAAATCGTTGAAATCTGTTGAATATCATTACAAATTCGAGTCGATAATGCAATCCATATAATCAGATTGCCTCTTTCCCTGCACGGACTGCGAGGACCTCTTTTGCGCCATGGATTAAAATGCAATGCACGCGCAAAACACACCAAAACCCCAATTGACAGCACTGTGCAACTGAACAAGGATCATGGTGCATGTCATGCACCGCGTATCAGGGCAGGCGAAAGATGAAACGAACCCGCCTTGTCCGCCAAGAGTGCCCACTCGTCTTGAATGCGTGCAAAACAAATAATCTCAAAGGGCCTGACCCAAAGGGAAGACTCAGCATGAATCCACGCCGCGTTCACATCCTCAAAGATGCGCCTATAGCCCGGGGTCCGGTGCTTTACTGGATGCACCGGGATTTTCGGGCCCGGGACAACTGGGGGCTGACCTACGCCCGCCTGCAGGCGCTAAGGGCCGGGCAACCCGTGGCCGTGGTCTTTTGTCTGGCTCCGGAATTCGTGGACGCGACAGTGGTACATTTCAATTTCCTGCTCGATGGGCTGGCGCAAACGGTGCATGCCCTCCGACAACAGAACATCGGCTTTTTTGCCCTGACCGGAAGTCCCGGACTTGAAGTCGCAAGTTTTGCCCGCGAGCACGGAGCCGGACTTGTGGTCACGGATTTTGATCCGCTGCGCGTCAAACGTCGATGGCATGAGGATCTGCTTTCGGCCTGCGCGCAACCCGTGCACGAGGTCGATTCGCGCAACATCGTGCCCGCGCGGGTGGTTTCAGACCGGCGGGAGTTCATGGCGCGAACCATTCGCCCCAAAATCAAGCGTCTGCTGCTGGAATTCCTGGATGAATTCCCCGCTCTGCCCGCGCATCCCCATGATTGGCCGACAACGCAGCCGGAGCCTGACTTCTCCGTGTTGCGGTCAAAAATCCAAAATGACGCCGCACGGCAGAATCTGCTCGTTGAGCCAGGGGAACAGGCCGGCCAGGCCGTGCTCCACGATTTCCTGAAAAACAGGCTGCCCTTCTACGCCAAGCGCAACGACCCCAACCAGGATGTCTGCTCCAACCTCTCCGCGCACCTGCACTTCGGCATGCTTTCCGCCCAACGCGCGGCCCTGGAAACCCAGGCGCGCGGGCTTGCCGGAGAGCATGTCGACTCATTCCTTGACGAACTCATCGTCCGCCGCGAGCTTTCGGACAACTTCTGCCTGCATACCCCAAACTACGACACCGAGGACGGCTTCCCCGCCTGGGCCAGGGTGAGCCTGCGCAAACACCGCAACGATCCCCGCCCAGTCATTCACTCACCGGAGGAACTTGAAAAGGCCGGGACCCACGACCCGCTCTGGAACGCCGCCCAGACCCAGATGCTGCGTAGCGGCAAGATGCACGGCTACCTGCGCATGTACTGGGCCAAGAAAATCCTGGAGTGGTCCCCTTCTCCGGCCGAGGCCCTGCGCACGGCCATTCTGCTCAATGACCGCTACAGCCTGGATGGCCGGGACAGCAACGGCTACACGGGCATTGCCTGGTCCATCGGAGGGGTGCACGACCGTGGCTGGACCGAGCGTCCGATTTTCGGCAAGATCAGATTCATGAACTACGCGGGCGCACGCCGCAAATTCGACGTGGACCAATATGTAAGAAAGTGGACCGCGCCAGAGGATGATGCATCAATCTGACCCCCAGGAATCACGAATGTCCGTTTTGCAGGCCCGAATTCTTCTCTTGCTGAGCCTGATCCTGCTGGCTTCGCCATTTCTTGCGACTTCGGGCGTATGCGCGCCCATCGAATACGAGGTCGAAATTCCGGCCCTGCCCGACGGCCTCACCCCCCTGCTTTCCTCCGTCTCGGACTGCGTGGACCTGCGAGACAATCCTCCAGACACTCGGGGCTTGCTGCGCAAGCGTGTGGCCAACGACATCGACTCCTTCATGGACGCCTTGAAGGCCCAGGGATATTTCAAGGCTCAGGTCTCGGGTGAATTGGACACCAACGTCACCCCGCATGTCGTGCGCTTCCAGATCGATCCCGGCCCGCGCTTTATTTTCGAGAAGCCCCGGCTAATCCTTCTCCCGGACGATTCCGCCCGCGAGCATCTGCGGGATGCCCTGCACAGGATCAAGGCAGGCGACAAATATTCCTCCGGCACGATTCTGGATGTTGAAACGGCGCTTCTGGAACGACTCAAGGAACACGGATACCCCTCGCCCGTGGCCCGGGACAAAAAGATCATCGCGGACCATGCCACGCACAAGGTCGACGTGAGCTTCACCATCGACACCGGACCTGCCGCGACATTCGGCACCACAACGATTCTGGGGCTTGAAGATGTCTCGGACCAGGTCGTCGTCGCCGAACTGGCCTGGGAGGAAGGAAGCCCGTACGACCGGCGCAAGGTGGACAAAACCCGCGAGCAACTCATCCGCACCGGACTTTTCCGGTCGGTACGCATCGACGCGGACCACCCGGAAAGATCGATGACCGTGAACATGAATCTGACCCTGCTCGAAGCCCCGCATCGCAGCGTGCGCGCGGGTCTTTGGTATTATTCCGACCTGGGGCTGGGCACCAACGCAGGCTGGACACACCGCAACATTTTCGGAGCCGGGCAGGAATTGCGCCTCGATACGGAAATCGCCGAAACCCTGCAACGGGCCAAAACCGACCTGATCCTGCCCCGCATGTGGCATCCCCGTCAGAACCTCGGGCTTTCGGCCCAGTATGAGCACGAACTCACCGACAGTTACGAAGCAACCAACCTTTCCCTCTCGGCTCTCGCGCGCCGGTCTTTTTCGGAACTGCAAATCGGTTACGGTCTAGCCTATCGCCTGACCGAGGTGGACGACGAGGAACTGCGACGCTTCAATCTGATCTCCGTCCCCCTGATCGCCGAATTCACCAATGCCGACAATCTGCTGGATCCCACCAGCGGGCTGACCGTGGCCGCGCGCATGGAACCGTTCACCGACATCGGGCAGAGGGAAACATCCTTTGTACTGTGGAATCTTTCGGGGCGGCATTACCTGCCGCTGACCAAAAACAAATCCATCGTCCTGGCCACGCGGGGACGCTACAGCCTGCTGGCCGGAACCAGCCGCGACAGCATCCCCGAAGACATGCTCCTGTACGCCGGTGGAGGGGGCTCGATACGCGGTTATGCCCACCAATATGCGGGCGAACTCGACGAGGATGACGATCCCGTGGGCGGCGTGAGCGCCGTGGATTTTTCAGCGGAACTACGATTTCGCATCAATCGGGAATACGGAGTCGTCCTTTTCGGAGACGGGGGAGGCGCCTTTTCCGGCCGCAACCCCTCGGACAGGGAGGATTATTTCTGGGGAACCGGGGCCGGACTGCGCTATTACACGCCCATCGGGCCGATCAGGGCGGATGTGGCCGTGCCCCTTGACCGCAGGGACGGCGTGGACTCCCAATTCCAGATTTACATCAGCCTCGGGCAGGCTTTCTGATGAATCACGCAACGATCAAGCGCCTGCGAAAAACCTTCATGATCCTCGCGGTCTGCGTGCTGCTCGGCACCACATGCGCGGGCTTGATCCTGGGCACGGACAAAGGGCGCCAAGGCCTGCTGGACTCGATCTCCAGTCTCGCCGCCGCACCGGATTTCGGCCTGAAAATGGAAGGCCTGCGCCTTGGCGCCACCTGGACCCTGGACCGGATCACCGTCAGCGATGCCCTTGGCCCCTGGCTCGACGCCGAGAAGCTCAGCGTCCGGCCGCTCCTTGGCGAGCTGCTCCGGGGCAAAATTGCCCTGGAGCATGTCGGCATCACGCGCCTTGAAATCACCCGTCTGCCTGAAAGCGAAGAAACCACTGAAACCTCAAAGCCCCTTAGCCTGCCCCCTTTGCGCATCGGCGCAGTGGACATCGAGCATATCCGCATAGGACCCGACGTCGCTGGGCACGAAGCCCTGCTCTCCCTGCACGGCGCGCTGACCCTCGACCAGGACGAACCTCACGCCCGGGTGCGCGTGGCCCGGCTGGACAGGGCGCAGGATGCGGCGGAACTCGATGCGCGACTGCATCTTCGCGAGCAGACCCTGGACCTGCGCCTGGACCTGCATGAAGAGCCGCAGGGCCTCCTGCACTCCGCCCTCGGCATGAACGGCACGCAGGGCATCACCCTGCAGACGGCGGGCAGCGGCCCCTTGAAGGAATGGAACCTGAATTTTGAGTCCATGATTTCCGATGTCGCGCAGCTGAGCGGCAACGCGACCGTTAACCTGGATGCCGATGCCGACATCGATCTACGCGCGCTGATCACACCCGGTCCCGCCTGGACCCCGTTCACGGGCCTGCCGCAGGAGAGCTTGACCCTAAAGGCCAGAGGGTCGTGGCAGGATTCGGTCCTGAACATTGCCCGGGTCGATCTGCAAAGCGCCCTCGGCAATCTTGACGGCAACGCCACCTGGAATGTCGAAAGCGGCATCCTCGAATCCAGGGCCAATGCCCAGGGCGTGAACGTGTCCTGGCTCATGCCCGATGACATCGAGGCAGGCCCCGTCAACGCTTCCGCCACCCTGCGGATGGACCCGCAAGGCATGCGCGCGCAGGGAAAAATCCTGCTGCGCGACATGGACCTTGCCGGGCACGCCGTACCCGCCGCCACTGCGCACCTTTCCCTGGACCTGCCTGCCGGGACCAAAGCCTGGCAGGTCCAGACCCAGCTTGACGCACAGACCCCCTCCCTGCCCGAAGGACTGCGCGCATGGACGGCCACCGGCACCCTTGGCGGCGAGGGCTCAGCCTTTCACGTCAGGGAACTGCGCCTGGAATCGGAGCGGCTGGGGCTGACGGGCAACGGCACCCTCGACTCGCATTTGAACGTGCATGCTCTGCTTGATGTGCGTGAGATGACAGGATTCACGCCAAAGCCCCTGTCGGCAATTCTGGACACCAAACTTGAGGGACAGTTGGACCCTGCTGCTTCGAGCATGAACGCCAGCCTGGAAGCCACGGCCGTGCGGATTGACGGTTTGCCGCAGGAGCTTGAGATGCTGCTGGGACCAGGCAGCCGCCTGCTGACCAAGTTCAGCCTGTCCCCGCGACTGGTTGACGTGCACGAGGCGCGGCTGCTGGCTCGAACAACGGCGGAGGCAAGCGGCCGATACGACCTTGAGAAAAACACGTTTCAGGCCAGGCTTGGCGCCGCCTTCCCGGAAATCAGCTTCCCCGCCCTGCGCATCGCGCAAGGGACGACCCTGCGCGCCTCGGCCTCGGGCAGCCCCGACTCCTTCGGATTGGACCTTGCCACGGGCAGCGCCAAAATCAGCACCGGGGAGCGTTCCCTGTCCGATATCAACGCTACGGCCACGGTGCGTGGACTGCCTGCCAAGCCCATGGCCACCCTGGGCGCGAAAGCCATGGCCGAACAGGAACCCGTCAGCCTGGACCTGCGCATCGCCCCCGACAAAAACCTGATCCGTGTCGAGGAATGCTCACTGCGGCTTCCGGAAACCGTCCTGAATTTCAAAGGCTCCCTCGATCCGGGCACGCTTCTTTTCACCGGGGACGCCGATTTTCAAAGCGCTGATCTGAGCACCCTGGGACGCATTTTGGGCAGCGAACTTGAAGGCGAACTTTCCCTGCAAGCCCGCCTCGACACGCTCAAGGGAAAGCAAACAGCCACACTTGAAGGGCAGGGAAATTCCCTGTCCGCCTTCGGAGCACGCATCGACGGAATTTCCTTGAGCGGCACGCTGGCCGATCCCGGACTCCCGGGCCTTATGGATATCGAGCTTGAAATGCGCTCGGCAGGCCTGCCCGACATGCAGGCCGACACCATAAACGCGAGGATGCGTGGAGTGGCGACAGGCTACGGATTCGACATCGAACTGAGGCACGCATCTCCCCAGGCCGATCTTTCGGTCCGAGGGGGGCTGTCTTCGGATCTGACCGGCCTTGCCGTTGAACAGCTTCGCGGAACCCTGCTGCAACAGGATGTGCTGCTGAAGTCTCCCTTCGACATGAACATCACGTCCTCCGGAGCGAACTGGCGGGAAGCTGACCTCAATTTCGGTCCGGCGCGCCTGCGGAGCGCTGGCGGCATCTCGAAAGAAAAGACGAACATCACCGCCGAGCTGACCGATTTCGACCCGGCACTGTTGCGACCTCTCTTTCCAGACCTGCCCAGCGCCGTCATCAACGTCCGCCTCGACGCCTCAGGCGACCCGTCGAGCCCAAACGCTCAATTGCGAATGCAGGCCGAAAAGATCCGCCTGGAATCATCGGGCCTTGGAAACCTGCCCCGTCTGAGCGCCACGGCCGACGTGCACCTGCGCCAAAACATGCTGGACGCACGCGCATCCCTGACCTCGGAAAGCGCCATCGAACTCGACGCGCACCTCTCAAGTCCCATGCGGCTCGACCTTTTTGCGCCGGCCTTCCCGTCTGGCGCCCCTCTGTCCGGGCAGCTCAAGGGCCAAACCAGGCTCATGCTCTTGCCGCATGTTCTGCGCCTGGACGATCAGACCCTGGATGGAAATTGCACTCTTGATTTTCGGGTGAACGGCACCTGGGCAGCTCCGGGGCTCGAAGGTACGGCAAGCGTCCGGGATGCCCGCTATGAAAATTTCCGCAGCGGGACCGTCATCCAAAACCTGAACATGAACGCCAAGGCCGCCGGATCGACCCTGGCGCTGGAGCTGTCCGCCACGGACGGCGCGGAAGGCACGACCGAGGCGACAGGACAGGTGGATCTGCTTACATTGGAGCACATTTTGGACGTGCTCTTCAACAATTTCAGGCTCCTGCGCCAAGATCTGGTGCAAAGCACGGCCAAGGGCGACCTGCGCCTTAAGGGAAACCTGGACAGAACCGAATTGAGCGGCAAGATGACCCTCGACCCGACCACGGTTCGGCTCCCGGCGAAAACCCCGGCCGACCTGGCGCAGGTCGAAGTCGTGGAAATCAACGTCAAGAATCCTCGCCCAAAGACCGAGGGCAAGACTTCAGACTTCCTGCTCGGTCTTGATCTGCGGGTGGCCATCCCGGCCCGTCTGCACGTTCAGGGACGAGGTCTCGAATCGGAATGGTCCGGAAACCTGCACATCCGGGGCAACCATTCAAAGCCCATCGTCAACGGCGAAATGAACCTGCTGCGCGGCAAGTTCGATTTCCTCGACCGCATCTTCACCCTGACCAAGGGTTCCCTGTCCCTCAATGGCGAGACCCCGCCCAACCCCTTCCTTGAAGTGCTCGGGGAAACCCAGATCCTCGAAAACCTCATCCAGGTCCGCATCAGCGGTCCCGCCAGGGATTTTCGACTGAACCTGTCTTCGGTTCCAAGCCTGCCTCAGGACGAACTGCTGGCCCTGATCCTTTTTGGCAGGTCGCTCAGGCAGATATCCCCGTTGCAGGCGGTGCGCCTTGCCCAGGCCGCCGCCGAAATGACCGGCCTTGGCGGCGCAAGTCCGGATTTTCTGGACTCCATCAAGTCCAGCCTGGGACTGCAGGAAGTGGACGTAACCAAGGACGACGAGGACAACACCGCCGTCGGCGTCGGCGGCTACTTCGGCGGCAAATATTACATTCGCACCCAAAGCAGCGTGTCGGGGCAGGACAGGACCAAGGTCGAAGTGCAGCTCAGTCCGAAAATCAGTGTGGAAACAGAGGTGGGATCAGATTCCCGTCAGGGCGGGGGCGTGATGTGGAAGCTCGATTATTGAATCAGTGGTGACTAAGCAGGTCGCCGTTTTTCAACAGTCTGCTAAAGCTCGTCGTCGGGATCTGAAGTGGCGGGAGCGGCCTTGAGGGTCAGGGTCAGCACATCATGCAGCACCTTGCCCCGTTCCTGGGCCAGCTGCTTCCATTTTTTCTTTTCCTTCTTCATGGCCTCGATGGTCTGCAGCAGGTCCTGAATGGTATGGGCGGGATATCCGTACTTGCCGTGCTTGCCCTTGCGCAGTTCTTCGTCATTGCGCTCCTTGAGGGCCCGGAGTTGGCTTGAGGAAAGTATCATGGCTAACCGCTCGCTGCCCTGACCTGATCCATGTCCGTCAGGCCCTGCAGGACCTTCATCATGCCGTCCTGCTTCAGGGTCAGCATGCCTTCGGCCACGGCCTGGGCGCGAATCTCCTCGGTGGGTTTGCGATGCTTGATCTGATTCTTGATGCCGGATGAATTGACCATGAGTTCATGCACGCCCACCCGGCCCTTGTAACCGCCCACGCACTGCCCGCATCCGACCTTGCGATACAGGGTCCGCTTGCCTTCCAAGAATTCCTTGGCCTGAACTTCCCAGCCCTGGCCGAACTCAAGCCCCATCTCCTCGATTTCCTCGCTTCCCGGAGTGTAGGCCTTCTTGCAGTTCGGGCACAGGGTCTTGACCAGTCGTTGGGCCAGAACACAGAGCAGCGAATCCGCGAAGTTGAACGGATCCAGGTCCATGTCCAGCAGGCGGGTCACCGTTTCGGGAGCGGAGTTGGTGTGCAGGGTGGACAGGACCAGGTGACCGGTCAGGGATGATTCCACGCCGATATGCGCCGTTTCCTTATCGCGCATTTCACCGATCATGATCACGTCCGGGTCGGCGCGCAGAAAGGAGCGCAGGGCCGAGGCGAAGGTCAGGCCGATCTTGGGATGGACCTGCACCTGCCGCAGGCCCTCCTGGGTGATTTCCACCGGATCCTCGGCGGTCCAGATCTTGCGCTCGGGGGTGTTTATGTAGCTCACCGCCGAATGCAGGGTCGTGGTCTTGCCCGAACCCGTGGGACCGACCACGAGGATAAGCCCGTAGGGCTTGTAGATGAGCTTCTCGAAGGCCGCCTTGTTCTGCGGCAGCAGGCCGAGCTTGTCCAGCGGCAGCGGCTTGCCCGAGGCCAGCACGCGCAGCACCACGTCCTCCATGCCTTCCAGCGTCGGGATGGTGGCCATGCGGTATTCCACGACCTTGTTGCGATCGGGCAGCTTGATCTTGATCTTCCCGTCCTGGGGCAGGCGGCGCTCGGCGATGTCCAGGCTGGCCATGATCTTCAGACGCGACACGATGGGCCGCGCCAGGGGCAGGCGAACCTTGCGAAATTCGTAGCAGGTCCCGTCCAGTCGGAAACGGAACATGCAGTAGCGGGACTGCGGGTTGGGCTCGATATGGATATCGGACACGTTCTTGCGCCAGGCTTCCACCAAAAGGGCGTTGACCATGCGCACGACCTCGCTGTCCTGGTCGCTCAGCTCGGCCTCGTTCTCCTCGCCTGCTGAGACAATGTCGGCGGATTCGACATCCTCGTCGAAAGCGGCGGCCAGATCCGCGCCCGAGCTGAACTGCTTGTAGAAGTGCTCGATGTACTGTTCGATATCTCCGGCCAGCGTGACCTTGGCCTCGACATTGGACGTCCCGTAGATGAAACGGATCTCATCCAGGCGCCCGAGGTCGAAGGGGTTGGTCATGAGCACGGTGATGGTGTTTCCTTCCTGGGCAAAGGGAAGCCAGCCATACCGTTTGAGAAAGTCCGGGTCGAGCCGACGCTTTTCGAAAAGCTCGAAGGGCGGCTCCTTTCCTGCGGAAAAGGGGACAAACTCCGTGCCGTAAAAACGGGCCAGGCTGTCGCCCAGATCCTTCTTGGCGATCTTGTATTCCTTGAGCAGCAAGGCATCCGAATCCTTGCCTTCCATGGACAGCACCGCCGAGAGTTGTTCCGCAGTGATGAGATTCTTTTCAAGAAGATGGGAATAACGGCTGCTGCTCGATGTGACGGGACGGGGAGTCAGGGCCTTGATGCGCTGCTCGATGCCCGGAAAATCGGGATCGAGAATACGCACTTTCTCAAAAATGGACCGCGCTTCCTGGTGGTTGTCCTGATGCAGGAAGATGAGACCGGCGCGAAAATAGAGTTTGGCCGCGACCTTGGGAGGATAATCGTTTTCACCCAGGATCTTGAGGGTTACCTCGGCCTGTTCCTGGACTTTGCCGAGCTTGTTCAGGCTGTCGAGCATGAGCCGGACCATGTCGTAGCTGCGCACGCCATGAGAATAGCCGCTCCGGCAGATGTTCAGGACTCCGGCATAGTCATCCTTGGCGAACAGGTTCCAGGCCTGGGAGAGAAGTTGCTCTTCACTCTGCGGATTATCCATGCATCTCGCTCATACGTCGGTACGGGTTCGGGCGGCCGAAAGACGGCCGCCCGAGGGGATTATTTCTGTAGCCAAGCCATCATTTCGCGCAGGCTGTCTCCAACCTTCTCCACCTGATGCTCGTGGCTCTGACGTCTTCTGGCCAGGAAGTAAGGCAGATTCGCCTTGTTTTCCAGAATCCAGTTGCGGGCGAAGGTTCCGTCCTGAATCTCTTCGAGCACCTTCTGCATGGCCTTGCGGGACTCATCGTTGATGACCCGGGGGCCGGTCACGTAGTCACCGTATTCGGCCGTGTCGCTGATGGAGTGATGCATCTTCTTGAATCCGCCCTCGTAGAGGAGGTCAACGATCAGCTTGAGTTCATGCATGCACTCGAAGAAGGCGATCTCGGGCTGGTATCCGGCCTTGGTCAAGGTCTCGAAACCGGCGCGGATGAGTTCGCTCACGCCGCCGCAAAGCACGGCCTGCTCGCCGAAGAGATCGGTCTCGGTCTCTTCACGAAAAGTGGTTTCAAGCACGCCGGAACGGGTTCCGCCGACGCCAGCCGCATAGGCCAGAGCCTTACCCAGGGCCTGCCCCGTGGCGTCCTGGTAGACTGCTACCAGACAAGGCACTCCGCCGCCCTTCTCGAATTCACGGCGCACCAGATGGCCCGGGCCCTTGGGCGCGATCATGACCACGTCCACATCCTTGGGGGGGATGATCTGGTTGTAGTGGATGTTGAAGCCGTGACCAAAAACAAGGGTCTTGCCCGGGGCCAGATTCGGCAGGATTTCCTCTTCGTAGACCTTGGGCTGATACTGGTCCTGGACCAGGATCTGGATCAGGTCGGCCTTCTTGGCCGCTTCGGCCGCGCTGACAGGCTCGAAGCCGTGCTCGCGCGCCAGCTGCCAGTTGGGTCCGCCGGGACGCTGGCCGATGACGACCTGCACACCGGAGTCGCGCAGGTTCTGCGCATGAGCGTGCCCCTGGCTGCCATACCCGATGATGGCCACGACCTTGTCCTTGAGTATATTCAGATCCGCGTCCTTGTCGTAATAAACTTTCATATTGTCTCCTTCTCTCGTGAATATTGATACCCGAAAAAACGGGTCCTCAGCCAATTGATCTTCAGTCGGCAAGCTGCATGCTGCGGCGCATGGCCACGGTCCCAGCGCGGATGAACTCCTTGACGCCGAAACGCTGCAAAAGGGCCACAACGGCCTTTATCTTGCCCTGATCACCGGTGATTTCAAGGGTCAGCTCGTCAGGACTGACATCAACCACCTTGCACCTGAAAATATCCGCTATGCGCAGCACTTCCGCGCGCTTGGCGTCTTCCGCACCGACCTTCATGAGCACGATTTCCCTCTCGACCGCCTGCAAGTGCGTCAGATCGACGACCTTGATCACGGTGATGAGCTTGTGCAGCTGCTTCATGATCTGTTCGATGATCTGTTCGTCACCGCTGGTGCAGATGGTGATGTGGGAAACTCCCGTCTCCAGGGTCGGACCCACGTTCAGGGATTCGATATTGAATCCCCGGCCGCTGAAAAGGCCGACCACGCGGGACAGAACTCCAGGTTCGTTCTCAACAAGTATGGATAAGACATGTCTCATGGCGGCCTCCTAAACCAGCAACATTTCCGACAGGGCCGCGCCTGCCGGGACCATGGGCGCGACGTTTTCCTCGGGCTCGACGCGTACATCGACAATGACCGGGCCCGGATAGGCGAAGGCAGCTTTCAGCGTCGCCTCCAGATCCTCGGCCTTATCGACCAGGAAGCCCTCCGCTCCGTACGCCTTGGCCAGAGCCACGAAATCGGGATTGGTGTGCAGACAGGTGGCGCAATAGTTCTTCTTGTAGAAAAGTTCCTGCCACTGCCGGACCATGCCGAGGTAGCCGTTGTTCAGGATGACGATCTTGACCGGCACATTGTAACTGACCGCCGTGGCCAGTTCCTGGATGTTCATCTGGATGGAGCCGTCGCCCGCGATATCGATCACCAGCTTGTCCGGAAAGGCGAACTGGGCCCCGATGGCCGCCGGAAAACCGTAGCCCATGGTTCCAAGGCCGCCGGAGGTCAGAAGAGTGCGCGGCTTGCGGTAGGTGTAGAACTGCGCGGCCCACATCTGGTTCTGGCCGACCTCCGTCGCGATGATGGCCTCTCCCTTGGAGAGCTCGTGAATCTTCTCCACCACCCACTGCGGCTTGATGGTCCCGCCATTTTTTGCGTAGCCAAGCGGATGGGAGGCGCGCATCTCGGTCAGGGACACATTCCAGGCCTCGTGCTTGGCCTGCCAGTCCACACCCTCGATCTTCGCCGCTTCCTCGATGAGCCCGGCCAGGCCCTGCTTGCAGTCCGCGACGATGGGCACATCCACGACTACGTTTTTGCTGATGGAGGTGGGGTCCACGTCGATGTGTATGATCTTGGCCCTGGCGGCGAAGGAATTGATCCGACCCGTGACGCGGTCGTCGAAACGCGCGCCCACGGAGATGAGCAGGTCGCAGTTGTTGACGGCCATGTTGGCCGTGAATGTCCCGTGCATGCCGAGCATGCCGAGCCACCCGGGGTGATCGCCCGGGAATGCGCCAAGCCCCATGAGGGTGGTCGTGACCGGCAGGTGAAATGTTTCGGCCAGCTGCTTCAGTTCCGCGGCGCTGTCGGAGGAGATGACTCCGCCGCCGGCATAGATCACGGGCTGCTTGCTGTTGGCGATGAGCTCCGCTGCCTTGCGCAGCTGCTTGCGGTTCGGATTCACGTTGGGATTGTAACTGCGCAGGCTTATGGTCTCGGGATAGGAAAACTTGGTCTTGGAATTGACCACGTCCTTGGGCAGATCGATGAGGACAGGACCCGGCCGACCTGTCCTTGCGATATAAAATGCCTGCTTGATGGTCGTGGCCAAGTCGGCGACGTTCTTGACCAGATAGTTGTGCTTGGTGCAGGGCCGGGTGATGCCCACGATGTCGGCTTCCTGAAAGGCGTCGTTGCCGATCAGGTGCGTGGGCACCTGCCCCGTGATCACAACCATGGGAATGGAATCCATGTAGGCCGTGGCGATCCCGGTCACGGTGTTGGTCGCACCGGGTCCGGAAGTGACCAGGCATACGCCCACCTTGCCCGATGCCCTTGCAAAACCGTCGGCTGCATGGACTGCGGCCTGTTCGTGACGGACCAGAATATGTTTGATCGGGTGCTTGGGGAGCTCGTCATAAATGTCGATGACCGCACCCCCGGGAAATCCGAAAATGAGATCAACCCCTTCCCGCTTCAAACACTCCATTAGAATCTGGGCACCGGTGAGGACCATGGCTTCCTATCCCTCCTGACGTTTGTATTTCTCAAGCAAAGTCTGGATCCGGGTCTTTCCGGCCAGCTTTTTCTTCTTGTATTCCTTCACTTCCAGATCTTCGGCAGGGGAAAGCGCGGCTTTGCCCGAGTAGCGTTCCAGAATTTTTTCAAAACCAACATGTTCCTCCCACAGACTCTTGAGTTCCTCGTCGTGACCCAAATTCGCCGCAATCAGTTCGAGGTCTTGCTGTTCCATAGGATGTCTCCTTAGCGTTATGGTTTGCCCAATGCCTTCTCCGAAAACACGTTCCAGTCAGGCTCTTCCTCCACGTCCAGCAGCAGGTTCTTTTGCCGGGACGCATGCCCGGACTCGATGACCACCTGCGAAGCCTTGATTCCCAAAATTCTGGACACGAATACGGTCAACGCGCTGTTGGCCTTGTTGTCAACCGCCGGGGCCTGCAACCGGATCTTCAGATAGTCCCCATGCATGCCCGCGACTTCGGTTTTTCTGGCCCCGGGCTGAACCCAGAGCCCAAGCCGCCAGCCTCCATTCTTGGCCGGCGCGACGAAAACCGGGTGATCCGTACACATGAGTACTAAAACATCATCTGCGACATCAGTCGAGCCAAAAAAACCTGCACGAACTTGATGCCAAGGACCACGACAAACGGCGAGAAATCAATCCCGCTTATATACGTAAACGGCAACCACTTGCGGATACGGTAAAAAACAGGCTCGGTCAGACTCCTGATCCCGCGCACGATGGGATTGTAAGGGTCGGGATTGATCCAGCTCATGACCACGGAGGCGATGACCACCCAGAAATACAGGGACAACACGCTGTCGGCCACATAATAGATGGCCGCAAAAAAACTAGAAAAAACAGGCATTTAATATTCCTCTCAGAAGGCGCGGACGCTTTGCGCGAGCGCCGTGATTTCAGACTAATCGATTATCTCGCAAAAACCCGTCTCAAACCATTGCCGCAGTTCATGGAAACTGTCCACATGCAGTTGGGCCGTCAAATCCCGGTTCCTGTAGGCCCAGAAAGGGACCCCGGCACGGTTCGTGGTTTCCTGATCCACGGACGAGTCCCCAAGGTAGGACATCTCCCGCTCTGGCAGGCCCCAGGTTTCGACGATGCGCCGCAGACCCTCGGGATCGGGTTTGGGCAAGGCCACCTTGGCCGCAGTCATGACAGGATGGAAGAACCGCGTCAGTTCGAACCGCTCCAGCACCATCTCCATGGAATTCTTGCGGTTGGTGTTGACGGCCATGCGCACCCCGAGCTTCTCCAGGGCATGGAGCAGCTCAAGAAGCCCCGGCTCCGGCACCATGCGGTCGGTGAAGTCGTCGTAGGTCATGCGCCCCTGCACATGCGCCGCCTCGGGCCGGAGTTCCGCCGGGATGATCCGGGCCATGGCCTTGTCCACGGTGTGCATGAACGCGTAGTCCTCTTCCTCCCGGCTCATGGGCGCAAGGCCGAGGGCGCCGCGAATGTGGTTGTAATAGTGACGGTTCACATCCCTGGAATCGAACAGCACTCCGTCACAGTCAAACACGACGCCGCGAATCCGGCGCAAGTCGAAACGGCGGGGCTGGCCCGCGTCAGCTGTCATGTCTATTGCATGGCCTCCGGAAAATACTGCCCGGACAGGTCGCGCAGCTTGAATTTCTGAATCTTGCCGCTCGCCGTCATGGGATATTCATCCAGGAAAACGACATACTTCGGGATCTTGTAGCGCGAGATCTGGCCACGGCAGAAGTCGCGGATGTCCTCGGTGGCGTAGTCGAAGCCTTCTTTCAGGATGACGAACGCGCCCACTTCCTCGCCGTACTTGCGACTGGGCACGCCCACGACCTGCACGTCTTTTATGCCTTCCATGCGGTAGAGGAATTCCTCGATCTCACGCGGATAGACGTTCTCGCCGCCACGGATGATCATGTCCTTCAGGCGGCCGGTGATGCTCAGGTAGCCGTCCTCGTCCATGGTGCCGAGGTCTCCGGAATGCATCCAGCCGTCGGGGTCGATGGCCTGGGCCGTGGCGTCGGGGTTGTTGTAGTAGCCCTTCATGACATTGTAGCCCCGGCAGCAGACCTCGCCCTGCACGCCCGCAGGCACGGTTTCATTCGTCTCCGGGTCGACCACGCGCACCTCGATCTCGGGCATGGCCCGGCCCACGGTGCGCGTGCGCTGCTCGATGGAATCGTTGACGCGGGTCTGGGTCATGACCGGGGAGGTCTCGGTCAGGCCGTAGCAGATCGTGATTTCCTTCATGTTCATAAGATCCATGACCTTTTCCATGACCGGCGCGGGACAGGGCGACCCAGCCATGATGCCCGTGCGCAGGGAGGAAAGGTCATAGCGCGGAAAGGAGCGATGTTCGAGCACGCTGATGAACATGGTGGGCACGCCGTAAAGCGCGGTGCACTTCTCCTCTTCCACGGCTGAAAGGACCATCAGCGGATTGAAGCCTTCGAGGATGACCAGGGTGGCGGCGTGGCTGACCGCAGCCAGGACGCCGAGCACGCAGCCAAAGCAGTGAAAGAGGGGCACGGGCAGGCAGACCCGGTCCTGGTGGGTGAATTTCTGGTTTTCGCCGATCCAGAACCCATTGTTGCCGATATTGTAATGCGTCAGCATGACACCCTTGGGAAACCCGGTGGTGCCCGAGGTGTACTGCATGTTGACAACATCGTGGGGATCGAGGGAGGCCTGCCTGGCCTTGTAATCCTCTTCCGAGGTCACGCGGCTGAGCGCCAGCAGCTCGGGCATGGAATACATGCCCCGATGCTTCTCCTGACCCAGAAAGAACACCCGTTTGAGATCAGGGAATTTTTCGCTGCGCAGATAGCCCCGCTCCTGGGTTTTGAGCTCGGGAACCAGATCATACACAGTCTGCACGTAGTCCGTGTCCCTGAAGGAATCGATCAGGAGCAGGTTCTCGCACTCGGACTGCTTGAGCAGATATTCCAGTTCGGCCGTCTTGTAGAAGGTGTTGACCGTCAGCAAGACAGCCCCGATCTTGGCCGTGGCGAACTGGAAAGCGACCCAGTAAGGAACGTTGGTGGCCCAGATGGCCATCTTCTCGCCTTTCTGCACGCCCATGGCCATGAGGCCCTTGGCCAGATTGTCGACCAGCTCCCCGAATTCCCGGTAGGTCATCCGAAAATTCCGGTCCACGTAGACCACGGCTTCGTTGTCAGGGTGCTGCATGATGGATTCATCAAGCATCTGGCCCAGGGTAATTTCTCGCAACGCAGGCTTGTCCATGACTCCCCCTTTGGATGACACCGGACTATTCCGGAAAATAGAGCACCGCATAGATGGAGGCCGGGGCGTTCCCGCCAGCCGCCACATGATGCGGAACGATGGAATTGAGATAGATGGAATCTCCCTTGCCGAGAGTCAGCACGTCCTTTCCGTAGGTGATCTCGATGCACCCCTCGTGCACGACGATAAACTCCTCGCCTTCGTGGCTGGACAGTTTTGTCTCGCCGCAGGCGGCAGGCATGAGCTCGACGAAAAAAGGCTCCATGTGCCGATCGGTCTTGCCCTTGCCAAGGGAATAGAACTTCATGTCCACGGAACAGCCCTTGCCGCCAAGCATGCTGAGCCCCTCCTCCCTTTCCCCCAGACGCACGATGAGCGGATCCTGCCCCAACTCGTCATCCAGGAATGTGCCCATGCGCACGCCAAGGCCACGCGCCACTTTAAGCAGCGGTCCAAGGGACGGATAGACCGAGTCGTCTTCCAGGGATTTGAGAAACGCAATTTTCAAACCCGTGCGCTGGGCCAGGTCCTCAAGACTAATTTCGTTCATTTCCCGGAATCGTTTGATACGCTTGCCGAGTTGCTCTTTGCTCATAAACCGTTCTCGCTGGTTAAAGATTCAGAGGGCGGGCCATAAGAATGACGGGCTCGGACAAATCGATCCTGCGGCCGCACACGCGTTCCACCGCTCCAGAGTCCAATGCGCAGCAGACGAGCCCGTCCGGCCTGTCCGCGCAAGGCGAAAAATCCAGGTCCATGGACACTAGCTCGCGCACCACATCCTCGTCGGAAATGAAGAGCCGCGTGCCCAGGGGCAGAAACAGGAGCAGCGAAGGCAGGAGATTCTTCCACGGCAGCTCGACGCAGGCTCTCGGAAAAAGGGCCTCGTCCGAGACGCCGGGCTGCGTAAAGCTCTCCTCGTCGTCCAGGCCAAGCACTGCGGCAAAGCCATCCCGCGCGGCTTCAAAACGCCCTTCCTGCTCGCCGATGGCCACGAACTGCTCCTCGCGGTACAGGGCCATGGCCAGCAGAAGCTGGGTCTGACGCCGCAAGTCCGAGGGACTCGGCTCCTTGGGAGCATCCATCCCGGTCAGCTGCGACTTGATGTCCATTGTCGTGTCGGTGTAAAAATTATCGAGTCCCGCCGCCTGATAGGCCTGCATGTCCGAGGACCTTGGAAAACGCTCGCCGAATTCCATGTAGCTCCTGAGCATGCTCCGCACCTCGGCGGGTGGGCAGGGCAGTTCTGCCGAACGCCAACGGGGCTGATCCGTAGCCATGTCCACGCCCGGATCGAAAAAAACAACGCCGTCCGGAAGGGGGCCGCGGCCCAGTTTCGGATGCAACCAGGGAAAATGCACCACCATTTCGCTCATATATCTCTCCTTACACGCAATCATTTGTCATCAGGAAGCTCGTGGTGACGGCAACGTCCAAGGCAACGTGGCAGACGCAACACGCAAACACCTTCGATGAAATGTCGGCAAAGAACTTCCCCGCCATCATCCGGCAGGGAATCGAAATTTGCACAGTCCCAGTCAATGTTCAAGGTTTGCGCCATGCGCTGTTCCCAAATTCGTCCAGCCTCTTCGGAAGTCAGCCCCAAAATCTCACCCCGCACCACGAATTCGTCAAACCTGCCTTCGAGGGCTCTTAGCACCGTACAGGAAAATTCCGTACGCAATCCCGGATTCATGGCCTCTTCATACAGACAGCGACCGGCGACCCAGAAGCGACAGGCATCCCCGGGCATACGCAGCAAGCGGTTCATGCCGTCCCCGCGAGGCGGCCTGCCCAGTCACGACAAATCAGGGGACGACTATTTGACAAATACATTCCATCCCTTCGGAAACCAAGGTTTTCCTTCCGCACGGAAGAGTTGACCTGCCCGGAGCGCTATGTGTATATGAGGCCCAATCATTCCCGAGGAGGCATACATGTTTGGCATTGGTATCCCTGAGCTTCTAATAATACTGGTCATCGTCCTGGTCATTTTCGGGGCCAACAAGTTGCCTGAAATCGGATCAGGTATGGGCCGGGCCATCAAAAACTTCAAAAAAGCCACCGGCGAACCCGAAGAAATCGACGTCACGCCCAAGTCCGAGTCCAAGGACGCATCCGACAAGAAAGAATGAATTTTCCCCGTTTTCCACAAAAAATCCCGGCCCAACCGGGATTTTTTGTGCGCGTTACCTGACCTCCACGATCAAGCCCTGAGTCTTGGCGGCATCCTTAAGACGCCTGGCCAGGGCATCCCTGGACCGGGTCTGGACCCGCCAGACACCAACCATGCCGGCCCCGTCCATCTCCACGCCGACCAATGTCTTGTGCTGGATTTCCCCGCTCCATGAATCCATGAGCCGATCGAATTCCATGGGGCCCATGCTCGACAGCCATCCCGAAACACGGACCAGCAGGCCCGACTCTCCCTGGACCGCAAGCCCGGGGCGGGAAAAATAGTCTTTCCACACCGCAAACCAGACCTCGTCCAGGGTCTTGGCCGTGCGGAGGGATTTCCATTCGCCAAGCGTCAACACCCCGGTCCAGGCACCGACCTGGGAAAGCTCAAGGACAGGCACTTCCGGGGCTTGGGTCACGGTCGGTTTCAGGCCGGACAAATCCTGCAGCGCGCCAAGGCCCTTGGTGCGCGAAGGCTCCACGCCCGACAGTTGCAGCACATAGGGCCACTGCCCCCGGGCCGTGAACAGGACGCCAAGATCGCGCAGCCGGGCCTTAAGGCCCGGGCCATGAACGCGCACCGCCAGCGTGCGCGAGGCATCCGTGGCGTTGACTTCGGCGTCACCCGTGTTCGCGACCTCGCTGTAGCCAAGAATGAGGGCATCGCGCTCCTTGGACAGAATGCCCATGAGCGCGGCCATTCGCGGCTGCGCAAGCGGCGTCCCGAGGACGGCCTCGACCTCCTGCGCCAGGGCCGCATCGAACGCCCGGTCCACAAACGAAGCCTGGCCTTCGCCGCCGTTCACGGGCACGACCACCCGCTGGTCCGCTACGGCGGACACCACGCCAGACATCATCAGTATCAAACAAAACACGCATCTGAGCATGGATCTCTCCTTCAGAGAAAATTCTACCGCGAGCCCCGGCGGGCCGCAACCTCCACAAGGGCAGGATCAGGAGACGTCAGCCGACTCCAGGAACCTCCCGGCCCGATCCACGATGCCGCGCACATCGTCGGGCTGGTGCCAGAAAATTTCGTTGTCCTTGTTGAACCAGGTCAGCTGGCGCTTGGCGTAGGCCCGGGTGCTGCGCAGCCAGTCACGGCGGGCCTGGTCGAGGCTCACTCCGTCAAGCAGAACCGCCAGCAGCTCCGGGCATCCGATGCCGGAAAACCCCGGAGCCAGGCGGTCCGGGCAGCTCTCGTAGGCCAGCCGCACTTCCTCCTGGGCTCCCGCCTCAAGCATCAAGTCGATACGCCGGGCCAGGCGCGGCGTCAGGGAATTCAGATCGGCGGAAATGCCGATCTTGAGCACCCGCAAGCCTGCGGGCCGGGCAGTTTGGCCATGCCACCAAGTCAGGGTCTGTCCGGTGGCGGCAATGACTTCCAGAGCGCGGCAGATGCGCTGGGGATCGTTGGGGTGGATTTTGGCGGCATAGTCGGGATCAAGGAGTTGCAGACGGCCGTGCAGAACCTGCGATCCAAGGGCCTGGCATTCGCGGACCACTTCCTCGCGGATACGCGGATCGATGTCGGGAATGGGGGCCAGGCCATCTACAAGACTTTTCAGATAAAGGCCGGTCCCCCCTACAAGGATGGGCGCCAGCCCCCTGTCCCGATAGGCCCGGGCCTGATCCATGATCTCGCCGGCAAAAGCCCCGGCGCGTACGGGAGTGCTTATGGGCAGGTATCCGTAGAGGGCATGCGGGCAGACGGCCCGCTCCTGTGCCGTGGGCTGGGCCGTGACCACCCCTAGTCCGGCATAGACCTGCCGGGAATCAAAGTTGACCACTGCGCCACCAAGCGCCCGGGCCAGCGCCAGAGCCGCTGCGGTCTTGCCCGTGCCCGTGGCTCCGACCAGACAGAGAAGCGAAATGTCCGTCATGTCAGCTTCGGCTCTCCGGAAACAGGCAGAGCCAGAGCGTTCCGTTTCTCTTCCATGCGCGCGGTCACACGGGCGAGGATGCTTTCGGGCACCAGCCCCTCAACGACTCCGCCCAGCCTGGCCACATCCTTGATGATGGTCGAGCTGATGTAGAGCCAGCGGTAATCCGTCATCATGAAGACGGTATGGATGCTGGGCTTGAGTTTTCGGTTCATGAGGGCCATCTGGAATTCGTATTCGAAATCCGAGACCGCCCGGAGCCCGCGCAGGATCGTGTTGGCGCCCTTGCTTGGCACGTACTCGACCAGCAACCCGGAAAAGCCTTCCACCTCGACGCGCAGCTGACCGCGAAAAACCTCGCGAATCATCTCCACCCGCTCATCGAGCGTGAAAAGAGGGTTCTTGCCCGAGTCCTTGGCCACGCCCACGATGACCTTGTCGAAGACTTCAAGGCCCCTGCGCACCAGACTCAAATGCCCGTTGGTAAAAGGATCGAAGGTGCCCGGATAGACCGCCACCCGCTCTAGTTTCTGCGCCATATGCAAATCCTTGTTTGCCCGTAAAGTTTGTCACGAAGAAGAATCAGATCCTGACGGGGAGGGTTTTCCAGCCTGAGTCCCGCCTCCACCTCGACGCAGACGATGCCGTCCTGCGCGAGCGCCCCGTGTTCCAGAAGCAGCCCGAGAGTGGGCAGCAGCAGGTCCTTGCCGTAGGGCGGATCGATGAAGACAAGCTCGAACGGTCCGCGATCTCCGCAGGCCAGCCAGCGCAGGGCGTCCGTCTTGACCACGCCGCAACGCCGCCGCTCCACGCCAAGGTCCTCCAGATTGGAACGGATGAGGGCCGCCGCCTGGACGGCCTTCTCCACGAACACGGCGTCACGGGCGCCCCGGCTCAAGGCCTCGATGCCAAGAGACCCGCTGCCCGCGAATATGTCCGCCACCCGGGTCTGGGACCAGTCCACGCCCAGGGACTCAAGCATGGAGAACAGGGACTCCCGCACCTTGCCCGTGGCAGGCCTGTAGCCCGGCCCCTCGGTGGTTCGGATACGCCTGCCCCTGTACTCCCCGGCGATGATGCGCACTTCCTAGTCCTGCTTGGGCTTTTGCTTCTGTTCAAACATCAGCTCCGACAGGATGGAGCTGAAACGCGAGTTGATGGCCAGCAGGCTGCCGCGAATCTCGACCTGGTTGGTCATGCCTATGCGCTGCAGGTATTCGACCCGGTCCTGAACCTGGGCCAGCTTTCCGGCGGTCTCCTCCAGCAGGTACTCCCAGTCGATGCGCGGAGCGGCCAGGGTCGGCCGTGCGGTCAGCTCGAAGCGCCCGCCCTTTTCGAGCAGACATTCATCCAGATAGTCCGGAATGTGCACGGTCAGCTTGAATTTCTCCCGGATCAGTTCGGCCAGGACCTTTTGCCCCGAATGCTCGCCGTGAACCAGATAGACCTGCACCTCGGGGTTGCGGAAATGAGACAGCCAGTCCAGAATCTGGGTCTGCCCGGCATGGCCCGAAAAACCGCCGATGGTGAAGACCTTGGCCTTGACCGACAGCTCCTCCCCCAGAATCCGGATGCTCTTGGCTCCGTCGACGATGCGGCGGCCCGGCGTGCCTTCGGCCTGGAAGCCCACGAAAACTATGGACGCGCCCGGTTTCCAGATGTTGTGACGCAAATGGTGCTTGATGCGCCCGGCGTTGGCCATGCCGCTGCCGGCGATGACGATGGCCGGTTCCTGGGACACGTTGATGGCCCGCGACTCGTCGGGGGTCAGGGTGAAACGCAGGTTGGGCAGCTCCAGCGGATTCTTGCCATTCCTGACCAGTTCCTTGGTCTCCTGGTCGTAGTAGTCCCAGTGACGCCGAAAAATCTCCGTGGCCTTGATGGCCAGGGGGCTGTCCACATAGACGGGCATGTCGTCCGGCAGCAGGCCTTCCTGGTGCAGAAGATGAAAACTGTAGAGCAGCTCCTGGGTGCGTTCCACGGCAAATGCCGGAATGATGACCTTTTCCCCGCGTTCATAGCTGTAGGCGATGGCCTCGGCCAGTTCCTGCCTGCTCTGGGTCTCGTTCTTGTGATTGCGCGCGCCGTAGGTCGATTCCAGAAAAAGAAAGTCCGCCGTCTCCACGGTCTGGGGGTTGGGCACCAGCAGCTGGTTGGGACGCCCGAGATCGCCGGAGAAAACCAGCTTGGTCTCCTCGTCCCCTTCCTTGACCCACAATTCGATGAACGCCGATCCCAGAATATGTCCGGCGTCGTTGAAGATCACGCGGATGCCCGGGGCCGGCTCAAAGACCTGATTGTACTCCTGGGTCTTCAGCTGCCGGAGGGCTTTCTGGGCATCCTCCACCTTGTAGAGCGGCTCCACCG
>Ga0265295_1001008_pt1 | contig 52592 bp, 47 predicted proteins | sample Munlansysbiofilm_FD_192503 | JGI IMG/M metagenome (GOLD analysis project Ga0265295, IMG submission 192503) | Leachate microbial communities from a municipal landfill in Southern Ontario, Canada - Methane capture system biofilm | ecosystem: Engineered > Solid waste > Landfill > Unclassified ... | reverse complement strand
AATCGAATAAACATAAAAACTCAATCGCTATTTCGCCTAGTTTTACTTAGGCTTTTTCGTGTTAAATTACTATAAAATCAACACTTATATATCTATTTACTAGAAAAGACGAACTTTCCTAGTAAATAAAAAAAAGGAACTCCTGAAGAGCTCCTATTATACACAGTATAAGCGTATGATATCCTGGACGAACCTATCAATTAATTCTTTGTGATCTGCATTATGATAAATGGATGGTGCATGTACTTTCATGGTGAAAATGCCCATAATCATGGAAACAATGGAAGTTGCTACCAAGTAAGGATCACCTTTAAATTCACCTGTTTCAAGTTTTTTAACGAAATAGTCTTTCATATAATCGGTATAATCGATACTATTTGTAAACTTCAAACCTTCTTCATCAATTTCACGAATCTGAATTAAATACATTTTAATATTATTTTGTAAAAACATGTAATACGTATCGGTAAAAATTTGGATGTCTTTCTTGAGATCACCTGTGATCTCATGAGCGATTTTATCGACGATATTACCTTCAAAAGCAAAGTGTCTAATCACCGCTTGTAAAAGATTACTTTTCGATTTAAATATGCGAAAGAGGGTTAATTCATTGACCCCAGCAGCTTCTGCAATCTTTCTCGTTGATACACCTGAATATCCAGATTCAGAGAAGAGTTTGGTTGCTGCAAGGAGGATTTTTTTCTCGGTTGCTCTCATGTCAGTTCTCCTATGTAACTATTCTTATTTCATACTTCTATTATACCATTGATGACACATTTAGAACCATTTGTCAGTTTTTGTCAAGTTATCATCATTTTTATCATTGTGCAAGTGCGGATTCAATCTCGTGTGTTTCTGGATTGATGCGATAAAGTTCTGTTGTTCCGAAGTAAATCCAGTAATTGATGATTTGTATTTTTGCATCAGAAGCTACTGTATGAAGAAGTTCATAAGTCTTTGTTTCAAGGTCGATTTCATACAACCCACCATCGTTTATAACATAAAGATATTCCCCATTATAATTGAGACTGTGTGTGTTACCCGATGTTGTATCCATGATTTTAACTAAACCATCTGTTGGATTATAAAGATAAAGTGCTGTTTCTGATCCCTTCTCTAAAATGAGTGCATAAAATGGATTGTAATCATAATCCACATGATAGAGTAGAGATTCGAAGATGTCTGTCACATCATATGTAGCAAGATTAACAACAGTCGATTTCCCTATACCATTATAACTCATCACATTTAAAGATAAGGCATCAATGGGTTTATAATACACTCTTGTTCCTGATATATTCATCTGTTCATAACCATAACCTTGTATCGATGAAAGACTATCAGATGATATCAGATAGCGTTGAAATGCAACATAATCTTGTTCATACATAACCGTGTTATAAAGAAAACTCACCCAAGATTGTGTTGTCGATAAATAAATATTTTCTGTTTCAGAGAGTGTTTTAAATGTTTTTGCTGTAAAATCGTAGGAAATCAAATACCCATTTGAACTATCAATGAAATATAGAACATCGTCATTTAGATTAAGATATGTTGCTCTTCCACCTGAAGTCATGGTCAAGAGATTAGATGTTTCATCTGTTTCTGGATCATATGCATATATGTATGATCCTCGTGAAAAATAATGAAGATCGCGTACTGAATCATAAACGACATATCCCATGTTGTTGATATTCCCATTTGTATTACCATAATACCCTGAATATATAGGAAGTTCATCTGTTAATACATGTGATTGATCACTCATTTCTTCTTCCCATTTTGCATAAAGTGTGACATTGTTATTAATCGGTAGATCAAATGTATAAAGTTCTGTAAGTTCACTATCTAAATACCAGCCGCTAAAGGTAAAACCCTCTTTTGTTGGATCATTTGGTCTAATGATGGATGACTGTTCAACTGTTCTAGAAATGGGATTTACAGTTGACCCTCCATTTGTATCAAATGTCATAGTGTAAACAATAGGTGTCCATTTGGCATATAAAGTCCCACCATTCATGCGTTCTGTAGCAAAGTTAAATGACACTGTTAATGATGCATCTCTATACCATCCAGCAAATATATAATGTTCTTTCGTCGGATTATCTGGAACATCTAATGCATAGGTTAAATCTCCAAATGTGAGTGGTTCTATTGGAGTACCACCATTGGTTTCAAATGTAATGGTATATGTGATATAAACCCATCTAGCTACAACAAATACTTTTCCATCCTTAATTTGACTTAAGTCATACTTTTCAGTAAAAAGGGTCGTAAAAGTTTCATCATCAATATACCACCCTAAAAAGCTGTAGCCTGGTTTTGTCGGTGTAGGTAATGTATATGAGTCACCTATCGCAATTTTCATGTCAGGGACAAACTCTCCACCAGATACATTAAACAAAATGGTGACTTCATTACTTTTTTGACATGAAGACAACATGAAAACACTCAAAATGAGTACAAAAAGAAAGAAAAACCTTTGTTTTCTAGAAAACACGATATGACCCCCTTTAATGTTTATATATCTATAATATAACACAGGACATATAAAAAAGATGAGTTGTCCCCATCTTTTATCATTCAATCTTTTATATTTGATTAGATACTTTATTATTGATGTAAATCAAAACGACAATCCATGCCCCAACGGTTGCGAAGATAAAGAAATAGACAATCGATAGTTGCGAGATAATAACACCTGCAAGCATCGAACCAATCGGAATTAAGGCTTGTGATAAGACATTCATCACAGAACTTACTTTACCTAGCTGTTTAGGTTCTACATTTCTTTGAATCACTAAACTCATGGGGATGTTGAAATTCATAATCATGAACCCAATCATAAACATAGAAACGTTAAACCAATCAGTGTCAGATCGATATTGATCCAGTTCATGTAATATGAAATCATAACAAGTGAAATCATACTTACAACAATGACAGCACCTAAAATAGCACCTTTAAATTGCTTGCTGTAGCTATCTTTGGTACGCTGAGTTGATAACATCAATGCCATAATGATGGATGAAACAGAAAATGATACAGAGATAATGGAGTACCATGTTTCTCTTGTTAAAAAGGAGTCCCATAAATAAATTTGTTCTCCACCCAATCCAAATTCGACAAAATAAGGAATCGCGTTAGAGAATATAGGACTAAAGAATAAGTTAATACCTAACGCCATCATGATCGTTGCTAGAATCGGTTTTGCTTTAAATAGATATCTTATTCCTGACTTCATATCATCCATAACGACACGGAATGTGATATTCTCACCTTCTGTCGTATGTACTTTGTGATCATATCTGATAAACATTTCAGAAATGGCACTAAAGATATAACCTACAGCATTAATAACAAAGATCCAAAAAATACCAAATGTCGCAAAAATGATACCACCTAAGATTAATCCAATAATATTTTGTAAATTACCAGATCCTTGCATATAAGCTGATGCCTGTTGTAGTTCTTCATCTTTAACGATAAATCGAAGTAATGAACCACTCGCTGGATTAAATAACGATGAGTTCAATCCTAAAATAAAATTCATCGCAAACAAAATAATAAGTAAAGTGCCAGCTTGGTCTATAAATAGAATAGCTAAACTCACTAAACCAATCGTAATCCCTCTGATGTAATCTGTGAGATACATAATTCTAACTTTATTTAGCTTATCAGCAAGCACTCCCCCAAATGGCATACCTACTAATAAAATAAGTCCCGATAACGCTAAATAAGCAGCTTGTATCAAAGCTGCTTGTTCTTTTCCGTACGCAGCATCTGCAATTCTTAAGATATATAAGCTAATCGCAAAGTTAAAAAGGACGTGAGCGATATTAGATACCATCACGCCCGCAAATAAAAGATTGAAATTCTTATTTTTGAAAATATTGACTTTAACTTTTTCTTCCATGAGTGCCCCCTCAATAGACAGTTTCTAAATTATTTTACACCCATATATAATTATTTATCAATATTACAATGCGATTTTTTTCTTTGCGTTCTTATATTCATACATTTCTTTATCAGCCTTATGAATCAGATCTGTTTGGTTCATTTCATCTGATAAAACGACTGAAGATCCCAAAGATAATCCAAAATGATAAGGGGTTGCTTCTTCAAAAGCTTTTGTTAATGATTCAACAAGTTGCTTCTTAATGAGGTACATATCATGATCAACATTTTGATAAAGACATGCAAATTCATCGCCACCAATACGGTAACATTCCCCCATATCAGCAAACGCTTGACGTGCTATTTCATAAGCTTTTTTAATTGCTTCATCACCGACGACATGGCCGTGTTCATCATTGATTTTCTTTAAGCCATCCAAATCAAACAAAATAAGTCTTAAATCCTTTTTCTTGATGGGATCTTTAAATAATGCATCTAAGTCTCTTTCAAACGCTAGTCTGTTTTGTCCTTGTGTGACATGGTCCATATAAGCTAGTTTTTCATAGACTTCTGTTTGATAACTGATCTTCAAGCGTTCAACTAAAAACTTAACGTAATTGAAAAGCAGATAAAACATGAGAACAACAATACCAATCGATATATATAATGATGTATTTTCAAATCTACCCAAAAGGAAGTTTAAAAACTCAAAAAATCCAAAGATAATGAGGGAAATAAAGATTCTAATGAATTTTAGGGCTGTTTGATTTTCCAATTTCTTATATTCTAAAACAAGCGTGACAGATGCGACTACAATCCCTACAGCAAGCCATATTTGAGAGAATATGACCGATTCAAAATAATCCATGATTCCAGTTAGGTATAAGATATTAATAACAAGGAAATGAAACATATAGATGTAATTCATGATGGTTAATGGTTTCTTGTACTTAATTAAGATATATTCTTTTAAATAGATCACCATGGGTATAGCAAACAGTGGTAATGTTAAATATGCTAGAGAACCAATTAAAAGTTCACTTCCTGTAAAAAATTGAAGCATGCGTGACTCAGCAATCATCCATAAAGCTAAAATGAAGGAAAACAATCCTGTATACGCATACCCTTTGTCTTGATTTTTACTCATGATAAAATGTGAAATCATGACAATCAACCCCATCAATAAAACGGTTAAACCGATAAAAAGACGTAGTCCATAGGTATCAAACAAATAATTGTAATGCATCGCTTCAGTACCATAAAAGACTTCATTGATTTGTCCTGACATCGCCTGATAAGGTGATGATAGTTCAATGGCTAACGTTTGACCATCGATATGTCTTGGTAATGTGATGAAATGCCATGTTGAAGCATAGGGTTCATCGAGTGAATCCCCATAGGTCTTCTCATAGATTAAAACATTATCTAGATAGATATGAATATCCTGAAGGGATGTTCTAATCATTAAGACTTTAGGTTCATGAAAATCGAAATCTAATTCATGTTCAATTCGATAAGTCGTATCTTTTTTAACATCAAGTGTTGCAGGTAAACTGATGGTTTCATTTTCATAAATCCATCCATCTTTGAGTGTATTGGGTTGATCGATTGTTATCTTTTGACTTGATCCGTTGATAAAAAAGAATGTCATAAACACGATCAGTACTAAAAGAAATATGAGATAAGGTTTATATGCTTTCATAATCAAACCTCCCTGCTTTTCTATCTATATTATACATTAAAACCTATTTTTATTTTAATATCAAAGGATATGTAAAAAAAACACCTTAAACAAGATGTTTAAGATGCTATAACTAGATAAATGAGGAATAAACGTTGATTTTGCCGCCCTTGATGCGGTTTAATACATATTTCTTATCAAATTGTTGGATATAGACTTCTTCATCTATGGAAAGATCATCAGTTTCATAGATCAAGATACGCGTGATATCAAAGGCACGAAAGCTATCGATTGAAATTTTTGAAGTCATCACTGCACCAAAGGGATATATTAAACGATCAAAGTCTTTCCTTGCGTTCCAGTGCTGTCTAATTCTTGTTGGTAGATCTGTTGCTTTTCCTACATAGAGTTGTTTATAATCATCAACAATTAAAATGTAATAACCTGATTTACCGTAATATTTGGTTAGATCATTAATCTCAATAAAATCAGGATTATTTTTCTTAAATTTCGTGACTCCTCTTTTAAACGATATGCGAGAAAGCTGACTTAAATAAGCTAAATTGAATTCGTAGTTAAGTATGATGTCTTTATAAAGTGCATCACACCAAATTTCACTATAATGTCTACCCATGATATCATATGTTAAGTCAAAGGAATCAACAAACTGTTTTAAATCATCAGTCTTTTTAATTACATAATCTTCAAATTCTAAGCCTTGTGAATCTTCATCCCATGCTTTTTTTAATATGTGGATGTGATAATCTTCTGGTAATTTTTGATATTTTTCGATCTCTTTTGTGATATATTCAAGTCTTTCGGTTAAATAAAGTTTTTCTTTATACTTAGGAAGTGATGAAAGATAGTCTTTCATATTTCCAAAATACCAAAGAACCCATTTTTTGGGCATCATTTCATAATGATTGTCCGTAAACATGAATTCATCAAGTGTTGTTAGGGATGTTTTTCTGTTAATGACACAGTAATTTTCTTTGGTTAAGTGAAGACCGTTTTGTTTGCTGTTCATAACTTTTAATCCAAAGTGGTGCATAATAACCTCGCTATCATCAATCTTGGATATTTTTTTACTCATCATTAGTTTATATAAAATTTTGTTGATAATCAATAGTCGATTGCAATAATGATTGCATTAAAAATGAAGAAACGTATTCCCATTCATTTTTTCATCAATTTTCATCGCTAATAAACTTTATCAGGTGTGTCAGTCTATTATCTTCTAAAACTGTATTTTTTATCATTTGATAAATGAGATTATAACCCATTTGATTTGGATGAACACCATCAGATGAAATGTAATCATTGTAGTTTTCTTGATGTAGTAAATGCGTTCTAATATCAATTAATATACAGTCATGTGTGTATGCTACTTTTGAGATGACATGACTATAGGCTTCATGATGTCTTGAGATCATTTCAACATCTTGGTTGAAAAATTGCATTATCCTTTCAGCGTTTCCAACTTTTTTGATTATTTCATCAAAATAGCGTTTCGATAGTAATGGGACGGTTGTGAAAAGAATCACGCTGATGTTTTTTGATTTCAGATATAACACATAATCTGTTAAAAGTTTCTCAAATAAAGCTATTGGTGTTTTAGACTCATGATGTTCACAAGGTGCATCTACTACCTTTTTCCAATCATAGTCTGCATCATTACCTCCTACAGCAATCACACAATAATTCTTTTCTGATACATCAAGTTGTTCTATCGCATGAAGGATAATCTTTTTATCGTGTAAACGCTTAAGTGTTTGACCATATACAGAATAATTTTGAATATGGATTCCGAAGTTATTTTTTAATGTATTAACAATCGGTTGTTTGGTTAATGTCAATGTTTGATTCTGATAAGTGATTCCTTTAGCAATCGAATCACCAAATAATAAAGTTGCCATAGTAACCTCCCTCTTGATAAAACCATTATAATAAAAAAAATACTACATAGCTCTCTCGTGATGATGATTCATCATCTACAGGAAAAAGTAGCTGTGTAGAATTTTTGATATTGTTCTCTACTCATAGTAGAAATGGCTTAAAAATAAGTCATTTATTATATAAAAGAGCGATTATTTATAATGCCTTAATCGATGTTAGGTTATCTTTAATAAGATCTCCCGATTTCTTTAATTTCTCATTTTCACTCGCATCTAAGTTTAACTTAACAACATGGTGAACACCTTCACGATTTAAGACAGCAGGTAAACCGATGTAAATACCTGATGCTTCCGGGTATATACCATCATTATAAACAGATATAGGTAAGATTCTATTTTCGTTATTGAAGATGGCTAAAGTGATTCTTACTAATGCCATACCAATACCATAATAGGTTGCTTTCTTTCGTCTAATAATTTCATAAGCTGAGTGCTTCACTTTGTATGCGATACTCTCTAAATCAGAAAACTTAATTTGATGCATACTTTCAACAACATCTTTAAATGGTTTTCCTCCAACATTTGCATTTGACCAACATACGAATTCACTATCACCATGTTCACCTAAAATATAAGCATGAATATTTCTTACATCAATACCGATATATGAACTGATCTCAAATCTAAGTCTTGCTGTATCTAAAGATGTACCAGATCCAATGACACGTGAAGAGGGTAAACCTGATTCCTTCCATACAATATACGTTAAGATATCAACCGGATTTGTAGCAACCAGTATCATACCATTAAAGCCTGCATGCATTAAGTTTTTAACAACTGATCTCATAATGTTGGCATTACGATTGAGTAAGTCGAGTCTTGTTTCGCCTTCTTTTTGATTCACACCCGCTGTAATAACAACTAATCCAGCATCTTTTGCATCTTCATAAGATCCAGATTTTATCACCATCTTGCGTGGAGCAAATGCTAATCCATGATTAAGATCCATCGCTTCGCCTTCTGCTTTTGATGAATCAACATCAATTAAAACAATTTCTTCAACTATACCTTGGTTAACAAGTGCATAAGCATAGCTCATACCAACAAACCCAGTACCAATGATAACAACTTTAGAACGTTCCATATAATCACTCCTCACATTCATTTTATGCTTTTATAACACTTGAAACAAATAAAACACAAAAGATATGTATATGCTTTTAAAACATAAAGAAAAGAACACAGAAAAAATGTGTTCTTATTCACGTTGCTTTAACAAATAGTGTACATAATATACTTCAATTTGGTGATACCAACTTCAAACAAATCATCACTTTTCGTTTGAAAAGTCTACGAAAAAGCTTCGAGATATTCAAAAACGAATGGATAGTATAAAGGTTTTGGTTCATGCTCATTGATCAACAACATTGATTTGTTAATAGAGAAACTCAAAAACATCTCAAATATCTTTTGATGTTTATCCTGAGGTGCATCGTCTCTTGCATCAATAGTTAGTCACCTAAAATCTTCCAATAATAACTTGATCTTCTGAAAGAATACCCGCAGCAACCAATGCTCTTTGGAATGATGTTGATTCTCTTGACATACGAACAGTAGCACCAGCAATGGTATCAAATGAGTCTTGTACTGTCTTAGTACCACCCGCTTGAATATCGATACCAAACTGATTGTTCTCATTAATACCTAAAGCATATCTTTCGATATTCCAGTCAATCAGTGAATCCAATTCTGTGGCATTTAATCCAATTAAAACGTCAGCAATTGCTTCGTAGTTACCCTTCCAACCTCCAAGACCAAAGTAACCATAATTAGCTGCTTTTTCTTGTGGTTGATTAGAAACGAATGAAATACCAAGCGCTTCAAGTAATTGTTTTACTGTTGAGTCTTGCGTAATACCTTCAAAAACGCCTGTATCTGTTAAGACATGTGAGAATGCATGAACATTAAACACATTTTTCGTTGCATAGTTGTCCCATGATGTTGGTTTAATAAGACCATATGATGAAACACGTGTTGTTGGTACACTTAATGCATTACTAACATGGAGTTCAGAGATCTTTTTAGAGTAATCAAAACCTGCCTCCAATTTGGTTTCAAACAAAAAGCGTGTGACAGGATCTGCAATAGCAAGAGCGACCACACCATCACTACTTACACCATAGGCATAAAAACTCATAAATTCAGGTGTTGTTATGGTAAACATGGACGACCCCTTTGTATACGTTTCCCCAACGAGTGCTTGCGATGGTGTAACGGAATAATCAATTGAGACTGTTGATGTTTGATCTAAACGAGACATCCAAACATCGTTTTTCTTAACTTTGAAATCCATTTCAAAATCAACAATAATGCCATCTTTATCAAGCGTCATTGTGGACATAATGTATTGTGTGGAATCTTCAAATAGAACACCACTCGATTCGCCAGCCCATGAATAACCTATATACACACCTGAATAACCAGGATCTTCTTTGCACGCAAACATAACACTAAGTAAAACAATCACCATAAATGATAATACAATTTTCTTCATTTTTAATCCTCCTATATTGGTTTGATGACTGCTTAAGTATAGCATATACTATTTTGAGGTTCAAATAAAGTTATAAGACTTTATAAATAGCGTTATAAAGAGATAAACAAAGCATAACGAATATAAATAACCTATTACTATATAAAGATTTTTTGAAAATGATACAGATCTTTTAATTATTTATCACTAGAAATTCCTTTGCGATGGAATCATCAAAAATTAAGTGAGAAATAAAAAATACCTCCTTGGTGATACTTTGATTAATTCCTCTAAAAAATAAGGTGATAGAGTTTTCAAATAAAAACTCTACCACCTATAGAATGACATATACCTACAATCATTTTATTGAAATCTTATCGTCACTTGAGTTCCTTGATGCATTTGACTTTCAATCTGATATTCTCCAGATATTTTTTTTAGTATTTCTTTAATCATTTGATACCCAATCCCACTTCCTTTTTCATTAAGTTCAATGGCTTCTTTTGCACGATAAGGTCCTTCGTGAATGCGTTTGATCGTCTCATTAGACATTCCGATGCCATGATCTTTAATGATAAGCGTTTTATCATTTTGAACTATTTGAATAACTACACTAGAATTAGGATGTGAATAATAAAAAGCATTAAAGATTAAATGTGAAATTAAACGTTCCAAATCTCGATCTGATATCAATAGATGCAATGATTCCAAGTAAGCTTCTATTTTTATGTTCTTACTTTCAAATATCTCGTGATACTGATGAATATAGGCTTGAATAAATATCGAGATATCTTGTTGATAAGGCAGATTGACATATTCAGCTTCAATAAACTCAGGTATTAAGTCAGAAATCTTCATCGTTTCTTCCTTAATCTCATTGAATATATCATCAGATGGTTTTAGTGTGTGACTGAGCATTGCATCTGTGTAGATTTGAATGACAGAAAGTGGTGTTTTGATATCATGTGCTAAGCTTTTAATATGGCTTTCATAGATAAGTTTTTGTTTGTCTCTTTGATCGCTATGAGATAGAAGTTTTTGCTGCAATTGATTCATCTCAATATAATTAATCTTTGCATCACGTTGTCCCATGTGATTTAAATCATTGTTCATCTTGACATTCTCTTTTCTCAAAAAGCGATGCATCATTGAAATACCTATAGCAAACAATGACAATGAAGCAATATTAAGCCAAATAAAACCATAAAACATATCTTTTCCTAAAAGGGATGACTCAAAACTGATTGCTAAATATCCCACCAAAGAGTCCTCATAATAAACTTCTTCAAAATGTGACAACAGATCATTTACATCATTCGTATAAAGTGTCATTAAAGCATTATCTTTATAATGGATGATGACATCATTGATATGGGTATAATGCTCAAGATATACTTCGAGCATGTGATAGTCTTCTTCTGTAGATAGATGCGCAGTCATGTTGTATAGCGCATCGTATTGTCTATTGATTTCATTTTGAAATTGTGCGTTTGTGAAAAAATAAAAGAGAATGTTAAGTAAAAAAATCGTTGATAAAAATAGAATCAGGATATATTTGAAAATTTGATGTTTCAATAAGTTTCGTATACTATTCATCCAAATCACCTACAAATTGATATCCGACACCATAATGTGTTTTGATATACGACTTTTCGAGATGACTATCAATTTTCTTTCGTATGTTTTTGATAAAAACATCAATAACTCGATCATACGCTTCACTATCTATAAAACATGATTCAATAATCATATCTCTGGTAAAAACAATTTGAGGATGACTCATCAGATGAAATAAAACATCATATTCGTATTTTGTTAAGTTAATCAACTGCCCTTTAACAAACACCTCTCTACTCAATGCAACAATCTTGAGATGACCATGATTGAATGAATACACTGTTGGTTGATGAATGGATATTCGTTTATTCACATTGTGAAGTTTTGCCATTACTTCATCGATAGAAAAAGGTTTGGTAATATAATCATCAGCACCAATTTTGATGACATCAATGCGATCTTTAACATCGATTTTTGCTGATAAGACGATAATATAAACATCACTAACTTCCCTAATATGTTGAATCAACGCTTCACCTTGCATATGTGGCAACATTAAGTCGAGTAGAATTACATCAAAATTCTCATACTTAATAGCTTCTATGGCATGTTCAGCATCAAAAACTTGCTTTGCTTTATGACCATCATTACGCAAAAACATTGCCAGTAAATGATTGATTTTTGGGTAATCTTCAACAATTAATACATTCACATATCCCACATCCTATGGCTTTATTATACATCAAAGTAAAAGGTGAGAAGCTTTACTCACCTTCATCTTAAAATATGATATTAAGTATTAAAAAACAATATCATCTATCAGTTGTTGTTTGATGACATGAATGCCATCAACAACATCTTCAACTGTTAATGTTTCTGAAACCAAATTTTTTATAGCTTCAGCAAATTTAAGGTCAAGTAAATCTTGTTGTTCAGCAGATGAATGTAAGTAATACCACGCATATGTTTGGTAACCCACATCAAATCCACAAGAGCCATAGGCTTGTGTTCTTTGTCCCATCATTCCATAACCTCTTTGATTATAGTTAATATCAATGTCAGAGATCACTGTACCTTTTATTTGATCCACAATGACGATTACCTCATCGATTTCTTTTTCCTGGATATTTTCACTAAGAAGTAACGTAGCAAACAATGTGTCAACAACTTCTTGTTGCTCAAAAGATAAATGAAGATAGATTAACTCATAAGATGAATCATCGAAAAGATTCATCGTAGAATAATCAATAGAAATTGATAGACTAGCCGTCTTTTCATAAGCATAAGTTTTAATTAAGTGACTTGTTAATATACCAATTGATAACAAGATTAAACCGATTGAAATGATATATATACTCTTTTTCATCATGATTTCTCCTTAATTTTCTCGAGTAATGCTTCATACTCATCAATTGTGATTTCACCCTTAGCTAGTCTTGTTTTCAAGGCTTCAACCGCTTTTTCCATATGATATTCTTCACGATAGTTTAATCCATTAAACAAGAAGTAAATGATAACTATCCAAAAAATCCCCATAGCAATCATCCCAAAGGGCATGCCCCATCCACCAATCATATGATTGTAATAGGGATAATCGTTTTGGTTAAACCAACGTGTAGATCCATACCACATCACTAATGATGCAATAATGATAAAACCTAAGATAATACCTAATAAGATTACACCTTTTTGTTTTCTCATAACCTATCCTCCTCTATGTCATTTCCCATTCAATCCTTATATCCTTCTTGAACATCACTTAGGATACATGTATATTCTAACAAATGAATGTGAATAGAAAATGAACACTAAAAACAAAATGCCTAGAACTGTCATATCACTTCTAAGCATTCATTAGATCATTCATCATCAATGGTAGTTAAGTATTCTCCATGATATCCTGTTTGTGCGATTGCTTTTTCATATATGATATGATCTACATTTTTTTCTTCGATGAATATTTTAGCAATACGTGTGGCTAAATCAATATCAACATCAACTGCACCTTTATCCTTGATTGCATTTGAGATACGGTTGATGCAACCGATACAATGTATATCTCCAATTTTAAATATGAGTGTTGGCATCATAATCTCCTTTTATGTCTATCATAGACAAACAATGTGAATATCCTATGAATGAACGAATGTTTATGAAATAATCTATTGATCAATAAAGATAACCCAACCACACAACGATGGTTGGGTTACTTAATCAGTTTTAATGATTTAGCTTTATTTAATGCTTCCACACGATTTTTAACACCAAGCTTCGCTAAGATATGATTGATATGCCATTTGACTGTTCCTTCACTGATAAATAAAATGTTACTGATCTCACCATTACTTTTACCCTGATTGATTAAATCGAGGATGTCTAATTCTCGATTCGTTAATGCATCGATGTCATCGAGTTTAGGGGCTCTCTTGTAGATCGTTGGATCGAGTTTTCTAATCAATGACTCACATTGATACGGATATAAGAAAAAAGGTGCTCTAAGCTGTTTTTTATGATACATTTCAATCGCTTCTTCTAAAATAACTTTCGCTTTTTGGACATCGTTTTTCACATAATAGTATTCACCTAAATGAAGTAAAGCGGTTTGAAGGCTCATCAAATCACCAGCATACCGATAACTTTCGATATAGCTGATGAGCGGTTCAAAGAAATCGATGTGACAACCTTCAGTTAGACATAAATGAAGAATACTTTCAAGTGTTAATGGACGCATCTTCTTTTCACTTAATACAATGTTTTCTAATCTTTCGATCTCAGCTTGTTTTGTTGGATGATTACTCATGATCTTCCCGTAAGTGATGACCATTTGCATCACTTCCATATGGGTGTGTTCAAAAAGAGTAATCGTTTTATTTACAAATGCTTTTAAGCTGTCTTGATCGTTTAATAAAATATAGGCCTTCATATAATAGATCTCTAGGTTCCCATGCATATGCACTAAACCCATGTGATCGATGGCACGATAAGCACGATCTAAGCAATCAAGTGCTAAAGATGGTTTATTCATCATAACATGAGCAGCACCTAAAGGCATACAGATGACTTCCCAGTACATCTTTTCAATAGATTGAAATGATGAGGTAAGCATTAAAGTATGCTCAGCCTTTTCTATGACATGATCAAACTGAGCTAAACATATATAATTAAAGAGTGCATTACTTAAAGCTACTGATGCTTGAAAATAGATTTTCTCTTTGAAGAAAAGCTCAAAAGACTGTTCAAAATAGGATGCAGCATCTCTGATTTGATCTTTTAAAAAGATTAAATTGGCATGAACAGAAAATGCATATGCTTTATAAAAACCTTTGTCTTGTGATACATAGTGTAAAGCTTCTAAGCTTAACTTAATTCGTTCATCTAATGTACCAAATATTTTAGATAAGGCTTTAAGATCTAAATACAAGCCTTTCATCACATCATTGAGTTGATTAAAATCAACATGCATGACAAGATTATAGTGCGCCATGAAGTCACCACTTAAAAAAGCAAGCCACGCTAAAACGACTTGATTACTTGGTTCTTGAACAGGAACATTTTTTAAACGTTTATAGTATTCAGCGATATAGGGAGAATCAAAAAAACGAACCGTATTGTTCATCATCATCTCTTCGATTTTCGTGATATCTTCTGCCTTTATCACATTGTCTAAGGAGTGTAGAAATGGATCCATTTGAACGCATCCTCTCTTCATATAAATTCATTATATCACGTGAATTATTGTTGTTTTTTGATTATTTACATATTTTTACATTCAATAAATAAACAACCTAACTTCTAACCTAACTTGGGTTAGGTTTAAATCAATAGATCCTTTGTTAAAATAATTTTGAAATGAACTTAAACTATTGATTCATTAAAGGAGAAATCACTTATGGACTATAACAAACAGATGTATCTAAATCTATTGATCTCAAAAAAACAATTAGATTTAATCATCTATGATTTAAAACTTGATTATGATTTAGCTTTTGAAACAAGACATGTCGTTAGAGGTATATGCCTTAAAGATGATAAAATTCTTGTTGTCCATCCCAAGGATGAACTCATCTATGGTATTCCTGGTGGTGGTATTGAAGGTGATGAATCACATCTCCAAGCACTCGAAAGAGAAATGCATGAGGAAGTTGGAGCAAAAAGTATCAAAATCATCTCATATATGGGTCAGATGGTAACCTATCGTAAAAAGTTTGATACTGATACAAATTTTAAACCCATTCATTATTTATATATCGTAGACATCTTAGAACAAGGTGATCAACACTTAATTGATTATGAACAAAATATTGGATTAAACTATATTTATATACCCATAGATGAAGTTATAAAGAGAAATGAGATAGCATTAAAACATAGAGATCAAGCGTATCTTGATTTCTATACGAATCAAACCGTCTTATTCAAGATTATCAAAGATTACTACATGAATGACTAAAGATATAAAAACCAGAGCATATGGATATGTTCTGGTTTTCTTTAATATCTTATGTTTCAATAAGATTTATGCTTCTTCCTTTTCGTCTACTTCATCATCTAAATCATCGATGTCATCATCTTCATCGTCTTCTTCATCATGTGCTTCTGAAGAAGCTTTCTTAATCAATTCATCAAAGATTTTTTTAACTTGGGCAGAATCTAAGAAAGGAATACATACGCTTGGGTTGAACCCTTCAATTTCACCTTTTTCAGCTGCTTCATAAAGTTTTTGAACTTTTTCTCTACTCATAAAAGGAATAGCTGTCTTTAAATTTGCAGCATCTTTCTTTTCAATCAGTAAATCAACGATTTCATCCATGTTTTCTCTTCCTAAAAAGGGTAGAATCATCATTAATTTAACACCTTGAATCTCTTTATTAATCACTTGAAAAGCTAATTTCTTTAAATCTTCTTTGTCCATAAACGGTAATAAATGCGTATACTTCATACTTCATTTTCTCCTTTTCTTATTTTCTTGAAATATGGGTTCTTGTGACTGAATAATCATCACTCACCATCATTTTTTCTTCAGTAGACATCATGTCATAAATCATTTCTATGTTTTTATCCATATCTTTTGATTTCAAATTACCAATGACGTATCTTCTTTCTGTCGTACTTAAGCACGGCCATAAATCATGGATAGCACATCTTAGACTTCCACATAATACTTGATCAATCATTTGTTTCCGCTCCTTTGTGTTTAGGAGATAAAAAATGTTTCCAATCTGCTCACTCATGTTGTTTGAATTAATAAACCGATAAATGACAGATTCTCTTGGGTATTGCATAAACATGGTTTGATAATCATCATCTTTGAGATCTGACCCATCTAACATGTAATCGATGGTGACATCAAAGAGTTCAGTCATTTCAAGAAGGACTTCAAGACTGGGTAGTGATTTACCCATCTCCCATTTACTAACAGCTTGTCTTGTTACAAAGAGTGCATCAGCAAGTTCGTTTTGAGTCATTCCAATCTGTTTCCTTTTTTCAATGATCTTTTTACTGATCTTTTCGAGATTTAACATTTCTATCCTCCCTACACTTTTAGTATATGTCTCTTTTATGAGCATAGCAAGCAACTGTTGGTTGCTGTTTCATCGTATGTTATATTAATGTTATTTTACTTCTTATCGAGAATAAATGATAGTAAAAATAAAACAGGAAGGGTATTCCTGTTTTGTTTGTCACCACTTTATATGAATTAGATAGATGATATATTTACTTCTTTTTATATTGCAGTAAGAAATTTTTTTCTTCTTGTGTGAATCTTATCGACTATAAGACTCATCTCTAATTTAATTTTTTAGAAAATAACTCTCTTATTTTTCAAATCATCTGACAAGTTAAGTTTAACATCATAAAAAGTGTCTAAAGTAACTGCTCTACATATACTTTGTTTCGTTACACGAAAATTTATGATATCGATCAGATTTATTTTTCGTTAAGAGGTCAAAAATTTTTGAGTATAAACTTGAGTGTGAAGTGATTATATGTATATGTCCTAAAAGAACCTCAAAATCAAAAATAATTTTGATGATCGTATGACTGATATATTTATCCAAAAAGAAACCTTTGGACTATTATCTGCATCAAATTATATTGAACGAATGGAATCAATAGGATTGTTTTTACTGTAGAAATAAACTGGGAAAAAGCTACTCAGTAAAGAGATCATAATTGGTGCCAAAATTATTAATATATATTGTCTAATTCCAAGAATGATGACCGTGATATCAATCGCAATGATGTTCATAAAAGTTGCATTGATAATATATGATGCAATACCTAATAATGATAATGCAATGATTGAACTCATCATCAGTACAATAAATGATTCAGCTGTAAACCATGTATAAATATGTAGAAAATTTGATCCCATTGATCTGAGGATACCTATATCTTTTTTTCTTGCTTGAATTGAACTATAAATCAATGTAAATAACACCAATACTGTTAATATGAATATTCCAACTGATATGTACCCTAAAATGGTAGATATTTCAGTAAAAACGGAATCTAAATATCTGATATGTTCCAATATGGGGTGTCTTCCTTGTAGATATATTTCATTGTCTTTTAAATGAAAATCATCTATAAGTGAACTTGATAAGTTTTCACCATCACGTGTGTTATAGATCATTCCATTATAAGGTCTTATGCCAGATGATTGAATGAGTTCACGGTATTCCTGATCATTAAGTACAATAGTGTTAAGCGTTGGTGAAGAGTTCTCTTTGATTAAACCTACAATTTCATAATCTTTAAAAGATATACCATCCATAGAAAGTGTTACATCATGTGAAGTATCATCTAATAAATTATTGATTTCAATAAGTGTTGCTTGTTGAAAAAAGTAACTTCCTGTAAAACCTGGATGATACGTATTATTTTGATTCGACTTAATATAGTCTTTGTAAGATACGGTTTGTTCTGCTTCAAATTGGTCTTTAATTTCATCATAATGAAGATCAACAAACTCATCCAAAAGTTGGTCGACCAACAACAATATGTGTACTATATCGAGTTGATTATAAACATAACTATAACTTAACAATATACCATCTTTATTAAGTTCATCGTTTTGATTTAGCCATAGAATATCCAGATTATCATAAGAGTGACTTTGTACATTATACACATCAAGAGGTGTTACTGAAAAACCAGTGTCAATTTTTATATCGACTTGATAAGTAGTTGGTAGTACAAAATGATTATCAATCTTATCTGTAATGAAATCTCCTAATGCTTGAGATATAAAAACGAGTTCATGTATTGAACCATTGATAACATTGAGTTCTCGATATAATAGATCATACTTAAACGGGTTAACAGAATCTACATTCAATAAGACATCATATTTTTCTTGATCAAAATACGTATCAAGAATACCTACAATTTCAAGATCACCATATTCACCATAAGATAACACCATTCCAATAATGTCTTCATATGATTCAAAGTCTATTCTTTGATCACCTTCTATAAGACCAAATGTCATATAATGATCTGCCATGCGTTTAGTTATGGCGATTTGATTTATTTCAACAGGTAAAATCCCAGTAACAAGTGATAGACCAAGATCACTATATGTCCCTGGATCAATGACCATTGCTCCAGAGTATGATGCTGGGTAGACATCGTAAGATGGAATTGAGTCAAATAAATCATATTTTAATGTATAACCAAATCCAGTGAAAATAGGATATATCGAATCATGTTCATATATCGTTTTATAGTCATTGATATCTTTATCATCTAAAAGTACAACACGTCCTTCAACATCTTCAGTTTTATCTCGCTTTAAAACATGAATGTATGGTAGTGATGTGTTTGAAAACGATGCTGCAATCTGCTTAGTAGCGTCATATTGTCCAATTGCATCTGATAGGCTCATAAATAGAAAGAAAAGTGAAGCCAATATCATTGTCATAACTAATCTTAAACTAAAATGCTTGGCATTTTGAAGCCCTAATAGAAATGAGTACCCAAGATGAAATCGTGATTGTTTTGGCTTATCCAACATCTCCTCGTTATATATGACAGGATACGTATCATTAATAATTCTACCATCACTAATTTCAATCACTCGATCACCAAAGTCTTTGGCTGATTCTCGGTCGTGTGATACAACAATCACTAAGAATTCATGGCTTAATGATTTCAATAATTCAAATATCTGTTTAGATGTTTCTGTATCAAGTGAACCTGTTGGTTCGTCAGCCAATAAAATGTGTGATTTTTTCAATATTGAACGCGCAATAGCAATTCTTTGTTTTTGTCCGCCAGATAAAGTATTGGGCATGCGCGATTCATATCCATCAAGACCTACTTGAGATAGTACTTGACTAATCATTTGGTGAGTTTCTTGAGATTTTAATGGGATTGATAAACTCAAGTTTTGATATACGGTTAATGATTCAATCAAGTTAAAATCCTGAAAGATAAATCCAACAATCTCATTACGATATGCATTGAGCTCATGATCACTTAAATGAGTAATATCTATTTGTCCCAGATTTATTTCACCTGATGAAACACGATCCATTCCACCTATAATATTGAGTAATGTTGATTTACCCGAACCAGATTTTCCAACGATAAAAATTAGACCTTTATCTGGTAGAGAAAGTGTGATATCTGAAAGTGCGTGTACGATGTATTGATTGTTAATGACATACTCTTTGTTTACTTTGTTTAGTTGCATGTTCTCTCCTCAGAGGAGAGGTGTTAGACCCACTAACACCTCATTAATTATTAATAAAATACTAAGGTAACTCTTAAGTCCCAATTCTTCCATGTATCAAGACCACTACCGGAAGCACCATACCTAAGTACGAAATCATTCCCAATAGAAGATAGTGGTACATCAAACTCAAAATGATATGTTATAGAATCACCGAGATATTTCCCTGGTCCATGTTCAAACATTATCGTTCCAAGAGGATTTCCAGATGTTGACTCTGTACCGTCATTATTGTATAAAAATATATATTGGTATCCGTCATATACTTCTTTTGCAATTAGACTGAATTTAATTCTCACCCTTTGAATTCCTTGAGTATACAAATATGCTTCATTATACAACGAATTCCATCTTGTTAAACTAATTATATCACGCATGTTATGTACGAATCTGCCTGCATCTGTGATTTTATATGTTGTCGATCTAATTTGTAATTCATCTGTTACAATACCAGAGTGACTACCTTGAACCAAATTGTAGTCATTAGCATATGTTACAAACTCATTATACATATTTTGTTTCACATTTTGATACGTAGTTGGCACTATATCCCATAGTGGAATAAGACCTCTGTATCCATAACCAATCAAAACAGGATTGCTATCAATACTACTGAACCAATTTGCATATTGTTGTGAAACATTACCTTGATTTGTCGTTGAAAAACCTTGTCCACCAACTGCTATCATTTTATAACTGAGATTCACGTTATAACTAGATAAACTTGAAACACTTGAGACTTGAAATGAAGTACTAAGTTGGGCTTGATTTGGTGTATAAGTTATTCCTGCATATATGTCTGATGTGATTTCACCAGTTTGTGTTGTATTAAATATTGTTTCATCAGTAGTTAACGCATAATTTATATCGATACGTCCACCATAAATACCTTGTGCAATTAAATGAGTGCCATATATTTCAAAGAAATCAGGGTAGGACATATTGCCATAATTAAGCTGTTCTAATGCAAGTAACAAGTCTATAGATAAATTGTTTGTAAATTGACTTTTATTGCTTAAATAATTATTAATGTAAACTCCTTTTTCTTGTCGTTCCAGGATGTAAGAATAGTAGAATTGTCCTGTGTTTCTATATGCACCACTTGCAAGTGATTCAGTAAAATTACTTGTCAAAGAACCACTAAATAACTTGTATGTCCCACTTAATCCAGTTTCTTGTTGATAAGTATAACTATTATTTGCATAATAACTGTTCAATGAACTTCCTTTCTGAACATTCTCAGTGGTTGTATCTATGTCATAAGATTCAAGTTGCATGATGTTATTTAGATAATTTGTTGAGAGAATTTGTGAACCATATATTGGTGTCGTAGGATTAGCGTGAGAAGTTGTTACAACATTAACACTCTTTCCTATTCCAGGTGCATTTGGTGAAACAACAGCGTATGTATTGATAGTAAACATCATCGATACACAAATAATGATAAATAATGCAGTTAATTTTTTCATTTTTGTTTCCTTTCGTTTTTATTTGTTTTATTTGTGAAAAAAACAACTATTTTATATCAAACTTTGTTTTTAGATGATACATAACTATCACCCCCCCCTGAGTGGTAATTTTTTAAGCGTAAATATAAATTGATAATCAACAAGAATACCTTGTGAACGTAGAAATCTACAATATACCCGATATAAGAATAGCCTAATATATCCTTACACAATTGATTACTTACAAGAGATTTATATCGATTTTTTAAGAAGTGAATTGCTCTCTATATTGGTTTGATGTTTCTTGAGATGAACGAATGACCAGATTCACATAAACTAAATAAGATAAGATTCAGTATCAAATACTAATGTCTCAACTTCTGAAAAAGATGGAGGTAACATTGTTTCTACAATTTCTGGTTCTTGTTCATCTCCAAAACCTAATGTAAATGAGCTAATTATCTCATTAACAGTTTGATCATTGTCTGTTTTTATATATTGCTGCATTCTTTCCTCCTGGTTTGACAAAACAATATCATTTCTTCCGTAATCACAGAAAATGCTAATAACACATAATAATATAATTATTTGTGATAAAACTCTAATTTTAAGCATAATTTTCTCCTTTTTAGATATAATTATAATTGACATACATGTTCACAAATAGGGCAAATCTGACCTATTGTGGGGGGTGGATTATGGATAAGCAATATTCAAAGGATTTATCTATGTTTTTTGATACACTTCGTTTCGAGAGAGGTCTTAATCAAGAGGATTTTGTGTTTGACATCATCTCGATAAGACAATATCGACGATATTTAAGTGGAGAATGCAAAATTTCTCAGTCAATAATTAATCAGTTATCTATAAAACTTGGATTAAAACCTGAGCATATAATTTTTGACTTTGAGTCTGCAAGAATCGAAGAATCTAAAAAAATAACAGCCTTTTATAATGCCGTAATTAACAAGGATTATGCAAAAATAAATGAGTATGATAATGTTCTTGATTTAAGCAAAATTTTCGATCATAGCAATAGAATGTTATATCAATTTGCCCAATACATCCTCCAGTATCGCGAGAATAAAATACATGAAGTTGATCTTGTATCTAAGATCAAAGAAATGATTAATTATCCTGAAATATTAAATATGACACGTTATTCGTCTGCAGAGGTTATATTAATGTCAAACCTCTTAAGTTACAAATCATTTCATGAGAAAGAAAAAGTATCTATGAAATTATTATCATTTATTAATGATTCGAAGCATGTGATTAGCGGATATAATGAAAGAATTAAGTTTCTATGCTTGCAGCGTTTATCAGACTATCAGGGTATTCAAGGTAATTTTGCTGAAGTAATCAGACTATGCAAAATTGCTATTGATGGTTTGATACAAATAAAATCTTACTATTTGATGGACTTCTTCTATTATCATTTAGCTTTAGCACACTTCTATTTAGGTAACATCGATGAGCATAAGGAATCTTTGTATAGATGTTATTGCATATTGCACTCTGAGTTTAATAGGGCAAAAATAAAGAAATTTGTCATAAAAATAGAAAAAGATTTCCCCATTAACTTTAATAATTTCATTGTCGAGTATTCGAAAGAATATATAGAAAAAAATCAAAAAGATGGATTGTAATCCTTTTGATTTTTTTAGTCGTAATTTTTACGGAAATTGTGATATGTGATATCCTTATTTCTTTTTATATTGTAGCAAGAAATCTTTTTCTTCTTGTGTGAATCTTAAACTTTCTCTACACTTTTGTATCCCTTTGTTAACAATCTTCTTGTTTAAGTCAGGATGAGAACTTATAAAGGTTAATGTTTGATCCTTATATAAGATGATGCATTCAGATAACAGCCATCCAGCCATCATGATCACATAATAGGCATCTTCATCTTTTCTCATTTGAAATAAGATCATTAAAGAGAGTCTTCTAACAAAGGGTCTCATGTCAGTCAGGTAGTCATGTGATAGTTTTATAAAGTCTTCTTTATTCTCTTTTGTAATAGGTAAAGATAAAAGATCAACATGTGCCCAATTTTCCATGACATCTAAATAGATGGTCAAATAATGTTTCATGGTTTGAAAATCCTTAATCTTACATAGGACCATACCATAGAGTGCGATACTTTCATAACTGGTAAAGATTTTCAAATCTAGGAAAGACTTAAAGTTTCCTTTTGAAATCTCTTGTGCTATGGTGTGTATGGTTTTAGTAGGCATAGCTAACACATCAAGTTTCGTATTTAAAATCTTTTTCGTCCATTCTTCTTTTTCTTTTCTACGATAGTTTTCTAGGTAAGCAATAAATAAATGCTTATCTTCTTCTAACCATATGGCTTTATTGAGTTCCATGGTATCCCCTCATTCTATATAAAAGATGTTGTTACTACGTGTTAACTGGTTTATATTTCGCAATAATTTTTTCTGCAGTTTTCATACCATCAACTGCAGAACTCATAATACCGCCTGCATATCCAGCTCCTTCACCCATGGGGTAAAGACCTAAGATGTTGGATTCATGGTTTTCATCTCTTGTCATACGAATCGGTGATGATGACCTTGTCTCAGGACCTGTAAGAATCGCATCATTCATGGAAAAACCATGAATCTTACGATTGAAATCATGAAGGGCTTCTTTTAACGTTTCTGTGACATAGGGTGGGAAAAGTTCTTTAAGTTCAGCAAACTGATATCCAGGACGATAGGATGGTGTGACACTTCCTAGTTGAGTCGATTTTTGATCGTTTAGAAAGTCACCAACGAGTTGAATCGGTGCGTTATAATTAGATCCTCCAAGAATGAATGCTATTTGTTCAATTCGTCTTTGAAAGGAAACACCTGCTAAAGGATGATCAGAACCAAAATCTGATGGATTGACATTAACTAAGAGTGCAGCATTGGAGTTCTCATAATCTCTTTTTGATTCACTCATGCCATTGGTGACAACACCACCTTCTTCAGATGATGCACACATGACCCATCCACCAGGGCACATGCAGAAAGTATATGCTGTTCTTTCATTTGATCCATGATAATTGAGTTTATAGTCTGCAGCACCTAGTTGTGGTAAAGATGCAAATTTGCCGTATTGTGATTCATTGATAAAGATCTGTGGGTGTTCGATGCGAACACCGACAGAAAAAGCTTTTTGCGTGATGTTCATCTTCTCTTGATAAAGGAGTTCAAAAGTGCCTCTTGCGCTATGTCCAATACCTAAAAGACAGACACTCGTTTTGATTTCTTCTTGATCGTTGATGATAACACCTTGTATTGTGTTGTCTTTTGTTATAAGCTTCGTTACTTTGGCATTAAATCTGATCTGTCCACCTAAAGAAATGATTTCTTCTCTTAAGTTTTTAACAACGATCTTTAAGATATCTGTTCCTACGTGAGGTTTATTGATGTATAAGATTTCGGGTTGTGCACCATGTGTAACAAGAGATTCTAAGACATAACGACATCTGATGTCATTAATGAGGGTTGTTAGTTTCCCATCAGAAAATGTCCCTGCACCACCTTCACCAAATAAGATGGTAGATCCTTCGTTGTATTGTCCTGTTTGATAGAAACGTTCAACATTTCGTGATCTTTGATCAACATCATATCCTCTTTCTAGTACAATGGGACGGTAACCTCTTCTTGCAAGCAATAAAGCAGCAAACATCCCTGAAGGACCAAAACCAATAACAACAGGGGGATTGGATAAGAGATTATCTCCAGAGGGTATTTCTTGATAAGTTAAAACAGGGGCGATAGATAACCCCTTGATTTTTTTATTTAAGTATATATTCTCATTGATTAAGTTGAGATCAACACTGTAAACGAAATAGATTTGATCTTTTTTACGTGCATCAATGGCTTTCTTAAAGATAGAAAAAGATATGACATCTTTATCATGAATGCGATAGTTATAATTGATGTATTTTATAAGATTTTCTTTTTCTATAGCTAATGTTGGAGCTTTACTTACTTCAAGTTTTATATCAGTTATTCTAATCATGTGACACCAGCCTTTTTTGTAACACCTCAATCATACATGATTTGTGTTGTAAAAACAATTACTGATGACTAAAAGTATAATTATCATTTATTATTTATTATTTATTTAATCATCAAGATCTGATTACTCTAGTCTAAATATTTTTGAGACTTTACTAATGAGGTTTCACATGCAATTTTCACTATATAAACATGTGAATATTATAAGAAATGATATATCATATAGTGGAAATGATCTTTTTTAAGTATAAATAATGCTTCATTCCTTATATATGAGAAAATCGCCATATTACTGGCGATTTTCTATCCGGACTACACCGGATTTCTCTATAACGATATCTTACCACTTACTATTTTTTATGTCAATAGATTAGATTTAAATAGTTTATCACTTTCGGTTCATTCGATATTATTTGCAGATGCTCTATGTTTCTTATACCCAAACCTACACGGATTTTTTCAAAAGCTACTTCACCAATTACAGTTCTCATTTGGTTTAACTCAGCAGTTAAAGTTCCAATCAATTTATTGTAGTCTCGCTTAGTGTTAACATATTTAAGAAATATTAACAAATCAATTATTTGCTTATTTCTTCTTTTTTGATATGCATTTGAGAGTTTTTTGTGATACTTTGTAATAATTGCTTTATTGTCATCTTCAATAAACATGATACGCTCATTGTGAGCACATGCATTTCTGATTTTACGCATCCAGTTGAGAGCTCCAAATAATACTTTGAAATCATTATTACAAGAATCATATTCCATTTCAAAAAGTTCAGATATTTTAATTTTTACATTTTTACAAGAATAATCTAAAAATTTTGTGAATGTCGTCATTTTGATGACTTTAATCATAATCCAAGTAGGAATCTCATAGTCTTTCGAAGCATAATGATTAATGTAACTATTATTACTTCTTTTAGAGGATTCGATTTCATCTTTGATATCAGAGATTAATTTTTTGATTAAATCAGGTTCAACTCTCGGGTCATAACCACTCACCGAATACCAATTCCCACCATCTTTATTACAATAATCAAAGAAATATGACGAAATATTTCTTATCTCCTCTTCAACATGGGTTATATTTTTCAAGAGAATTGTACTTAAACGTCGATCAAACCTAAATACTTGTGATAATTTGTGTATAGAAGTTTCTGGATAATATACATGTGTTCCATCTGGTAGAATTCTTGAGACAAAGGGTTTTTTATAGCCGTTCACTAAGTTAAAATATCCTTTTTTAATAAGGATTTTCTTCTCTTCATTACTCTCACAACTTATACCTTTAACTTGAAGTCTTTCAAGTTGCTCTTTGAATGTTAAAAACGGTTTGTCCATATAAAAATATTATCTCCTTAAACTTTTTCAGATTCTAACCACAAAATATTAACTATTTTTCGCTTCATTCGCCAGACAAATATTGAAGTAAAAGCATCCCCACTTGTATTATCTTCAATGTAGAACATATATTTGATTCAATGATACATCATTTTATTCCTTCTGTCTACATTCAAGTAAAGATAAAATCTCTTTTAAATCATTTTCATAAACTATATCTAAATGGAAAAAACTCATTAAGAGTTTGGGTTATAGTTGATGTTCATTATGTTCACAATATGCTATCTATATTGATGTAACTATGACATGATAAACTCTTTTTATTTCGTTTTTTAGTGTATTAATACTTATGCCATATGTGCAACACAATGCAAGGTGGAAAAAGAATGCAACACTTTGCACAAAAATAACCCACTAGTGGACTAATGGGTTTAAATGGGGATATTCTGGGATTTGTATAGAAAAGTGCGTAACTAGGGGATTTTATGCTAGAGACGCACTTTGTTTTTATGTAGAGATCTATTGTTAAGGTTGATTTGTAAAAATCTAGAATTACTCATTTTATTTAAAGTTGAAATTCGAGCCGCATATGTGCAACACTTTGCTAAGGTCATTAATTATTAAATGACTTGTAGTATTCAAATGAATATGTGGTTTTTCCAACTTCAATACCATCCGAAAAAAACCTCAATTCAATCTCTCTAAGTTTTCTATCGATAATGTAAAGTATACCCAATTCATAATCTGAAACAGTCTCTAAATCAATACTTCCCTCCCAATGGAAATTATTCGATTGTTTATTTGTAAGTGCCATCAGTCTGTCTGCATCAGATTTAATCTTTTCTAAATCGCTACCTCTTTTTTTCATCTCAATAGCAATCAGATTATCCTTGGGCTTTTCTCCTCGGCTATGAACTATAAGGTCACAAACTACAGTAACCTTAGCTTCACGTGATGTTCCTCTTTCAGTTAGTACAGCTTTGATTTTATCCCCGTTTCTATTGTATTCAGTGTCAACATAATAATCTCTAAATAGAGTATTTTCTAAGTGCTTTTCCAATTGACTTTTTAAAGATGCACATAAACTTCTTTCACTTACATCTCTTATAATATTGATTTCATCTTTAATTAAAAAATCCCGATTTGCACGATAAAATACTGATAATAATTCATTCTTTATTGCATAGTCCATCTAGATTTCTCCTAATTCAAGTCTTTATGATTTAACACATAGAAATATTATATGATTCATAATCCATAATATTTATTTGGTAACTTCATGCATTTCCTAGTATTATCAATCTCTAATTTTGAGTTGTTTCGATTCTTATTAGCTTGACTAATGCAATCATCAATTTGATCGAATAAGCTTGCATTTTGAACTAATACAGTGTATTTTTCATTATCTGACAATCTTGGTGGAAATGTCTCATAGTTTATATCATAAATCGTGTCTTGTCTAGTCTCTAACAAAACAGTAATAATTCCAAGTCTTTTGCCTACACCCCCTTTTAATGCTTGATGAATCTCATAATCAACATGTGGACGTGTGTAAGTTTCTTTTCCGACAATACATAATAAAATCTGGCAATCAGACATTTTCGACAAAATAAATTTACTTATTTCTTCATTATGCCATCCAGTAAAATCTACATCTTCAGGAACCGAGTAGTAACTTACTCCTAGTTCACTTAACTTTGACTTTATTTTTTTCACGTGTTTCGTATCTGCAAGATGGTAACTAATAAATAATTTCATGATCCTACCTCACACAAAAATAATCGCTAATAATCCACCTATAAGAATTGGCACATACAATAGGATGATTGATGGTGATTTAAAACCAATCAGAGGTGACACTTTTAGCCCATGATATTTTGCATCTGACTTTACATCTTCATCATTAAATGACATTCGAAAGTCAATTTCTTCTTCTCTAAAACCTCTAACCTTATCGAATAAGTTGCGAAAACTTTTCTCTAACATATAATAGTATAAATCCAACATCATAAACAAAGCAGCAATAATTAATGCCAATATGAGTGCAACTTTGACTTGATTACCACTATTAATACTAAATCCCAATGTGATTGTAATTGTTATGAGTGAAACTGTCCATGATTTGATTGTATTTGAATAACCAGACAGTCTACCAATCACTTCTTGTATTAGTTTTAAGTGCTCGATTTTATTCATTTGTTCCTCCTAATATTCGTCTATTCCTAACATTACACATTTTTAAGTTGTTGCATTTGTGAAAACATATTTCTCTCCACGTCTCTACATTTTCTTCAATGTCTATATATATTTTGTATATTCGTGTAATGAACAGCTCAAAATTACTTGAATCTTTTTAAGTAAAAGTTGTTGTATAATGTGATTTATATAGTATAATATTACTGAACTAACTTGTGCAGGGTTAAAGCTGGGTTACCGAATGGTAGTAGGCGAAAGCCAAGAATTCCTTTGCTCCTAGGGTTAGTTCTTTTTTTATTTTAGTGCTTCTTTTATCTTTTTGAACATGTCGGGATCATTACATATGTCATCAATAATCTTCTGTGTTAACTCATATGAATAGGTATACGACCAATTTTCTCCTAATTTATGTTTATATGCAAATTCAGGAACATCTTTCATTTTAAAATGCTTGTTATAAAGATTAAAAGCATATGTTGTAAAATGCGTTTTAGCCCCATCACTAACCGGTGTAATTTGAATGTTTTGTTTAGTTAGTTCTTGATTGACATAAGCAAGCACTTGCTTATTAGATAAAGGATGCGTTAGGCTGGAATCAACCGCTTTATGAACCACTTTAAGTTCTGCATCTTTTGGAGATGTTTTTGAGATTTTAAAATCAGCATCACTTATATTTTTAACTTGTTTAACTGCTATTTGATAAGTAATAGCCATTGTTTGAGGAACAATATCGTTGTTACTTGTCTCAACCAATATATGATCAATGTACTTCTTGGTTGCTTCATATTTAGCTTTAATTTCTTTGTTATACTTGTGAATAATTTGAATTGAATCTTGAGGGGAAGGCAAAAACATAGTAATGTAATTTGTTGGTAATTTATCGTTGATGCTAATATCAAAGTACTGATGCAACTTATTGCTGAAGTTCACGACACAGGCCATGAAAATATCATTAAACATAATTGCATATTCAGGAACAATCAAGTGGTTTGCCATGTTTCTTAAACCAACAACTGCTTCTAAATTAATCCGAATAGGATCTTTCGAGTTAGTCATAATCTTTTTAATCGCATCAGTTAGTGAAATAGTTCTATTGATATTTTTTTTATTATAATGTATTGGTAATTCATTTTTTATCATGTAAGCTTTTAACATCAGTTCCCAAGCGTTACAAATGAAAAAAGTAAAGCCTTCGACTTTATATTTGATTGTGGGTTTGTTATATATTTCAATAGCCAGGAGAAAAGCCTCTTGGCTTTTTTCTAACATAACATTTATTAATTTTTCGTTCTCTTTTTTTACAGTCATTTGTCCCACCCCAATACTTGTCTTTATTTATTATTATACTTTATTATAAGTTTATTTATTCATTTAAGTTGAAATATCAAGAGTCAGCATCATTTATATTTGTGCTACATATTAAGAATGCTCAACGCTATAGAGCAAAATCAATATTACCGTAATTCCACACGCGCGTGTAGGGGGTGAAAGTGTTTTGTAGAAAAACTTCCACTTTTTGGCTTAATAGAGAGATTTGATTTAAACCTCAGTTTCAAAATCACGATTTTCAAAAAATGGTGCCACGTATTTTAGATGTGGGGTTTGCGGTCGTGAAAATTTTGTTAATGAAAACTGACCGGGGGGGTATCAAACATTAATTAATTGGTTTATGGCTTTCTTCATAAAGCTCTCTAGTCTCTATGGGTGTATGACCATTGTTTTCATACATCCTGGTATTGTTATGAAGAATCATGGTAAGTCCAACAAATAAGTTTAATTGAACTTCATCTTTAAACTGATAACCTCTTTTATTAATATAGCCCATATAATCAGAAGGCTTTCCACCCATGATGATTTGATCATGTATTTCTAGCACATCATAGCGTATATCATCTATTTTCTTAATCGCTACCAATTTATTCGCTATGATGAACTTCTCTAGGTCTAATAGAGGTTTCATCGGTTCGACGTACTCATCATCTTCATATTTAAGAAACTCTTCCTTAGAGGGAAAATAGCGTGGTTTATTGGACTGTGCTAAAAGCATATCTTTAGCAACCCTGACATCCTTACTATCATTTAAATAGAAATAACCATTAGCAAGTATTCCTTGTTTAAAGGATAAGTCAATCTCATCGATGCTTGATAAAAGTTCAAGTAAAGGGATTGCTTCTTCTTTGGATAGGGATTCTTTCTCATAATGATTTAATGCCGAAATGAAGTCTTCTAGTTTAATCACTCCATACAGATTAATAGCTGCAAAAGCATACCTTTTGATGAGGATAAGTCGATTGGGTTTTTGATTGGTTGATTTATTTGCCATTTGACATTCTCTTCTTTCTAAGTTCAATTAAAACATAGATAGCATTTGGTATTAACATGCTGAGTATAAAGATAATAATCACTCCAACTTCATAGATCATAGTGGTCCTCTTTCCATTGCCGTTCACTGTGATATTTGCTATGTGAACGGCATAACGCTTTTTTGTCCTATAAAGAGTATATAAAAGGTAGTCTGTGTCCTTCAAAGGGTGTGTTCGTGTTGCCGTTCACATACATTATGGAACTTATTAAGAAATGTTAAATTTACTCATCACTATCGTGTGCATTTAATGCTAGAGATTCTATTTCTAAAGCGATAGATTTTTCATCCACAAGATTTTTAGCTTTATCAAATTGGCTAACTAAATTTTTCGAAGTTATATCAATATCTTTGATATCATCAACTAATTTCTCAACACGATTTTTATGAATATCCCATCTTTTTGAAAACAATACGAACTGTTTTCCAAGATCATCAATCAAATTTAGTATTTCATCAGCATTATTTCTTAAGTGATAATCTCTTAAGATGAATTGCAGTATTTGAATAATAGTAATAATCAAACTAGGAGAGGCAATAATAATCTTTTGTTTCCGTGATTCTTCAACGATATCAGGAAATTCTTTAAATATATCTATAAAGACTGCTTCTGCAGGAACAAACATGATTGCATATGGAGCGGTTTTCCCGTCCACAATGTATTTTGTAACTTCTTTTATTCTTGCTTTAATATCATTTCTAAATCTCTTTTTAGCTTCATTCTTTTCTTCAATGCTGATAGTTTCATCTAACATAGGAAGGTAATTCACATATGGAAATTTTGCATCTATAGATAGAGGCAAAGTTCCATGATCTGTTGAGATATTAAAGAGAAAATCAACAATTACATTCTTCTTTTCACCCAAATCATCTTTCAATTGTTTCACACTAAACTCTTTTGTGAAATCAACTTGTGTCCGATAGAAATAATTGTTTGATGGATCACCAAATATTGAAGTTAATATTTGCTCAAGAACATCTTCACCAAAATTACCTCTTGATTTTTGATTGCTCAGGATGTTATTAAACTTATTTATTTCTTTGCGAAGCTCTTCTATTTGTCTTGTTGAAGCTTCAATAGATGCAGTTTTTTCAATAAACTCATGAATTGCTTTCTCATTTTTTTCAAATCCTTGCTCAAGCGACTTTTGAACCTGTTCCTTAAGTGTTTGAATTTGACTCGTGATTTGTTCTTGTGTTTTGACATTCTGCTGATTAATATTTGTATTATTCTTTTGGTTTGTATCATTGATTTCTGACAAGATTTTGGACTTTAATTCATTAAGGTCTTTTGTTGTTTGAGCGACTAAATCTTTTATACTAGTTGAGTTTTGTTGCTTAACTTCCGATGATTCTTTATTGAAGTTTAGTTGCAAATCAGTCAATTTTGTTTTGGTTTCTTCAAGAAACTTGTATAAGTCTGTTTGGTTATGCTTTTGTGCTTCACTCATTCCGTTTGTTACAGCATCTTTTAAAACTTGTATTTCATTGTTTTGTGTCTTAACACTCTCAATAAAATCCTTTAAAGAATTGACTCTACTTTCTTCAAACAACCCTCTTACGTCATCTTTAAAAGAAGATTTCTGATTATCTTTCTTCTTATCCAATATTAAAAAAATCAACAATCCAATCATTATTAATAACAGGATAGTTGCAACAATTAACAAAGTATCAGTCATAAATAAACCTCCCAAGAGAATATTGTTGATATTAGATAAAACATTATTGATTAATTATTTGAACATGATCTAGGCACAAAAACATATGTATAATTACAGCTATTTCGATTCTTTTCTTATTCTTTCAAACACTAATGGTAGTAATTTCTCCATTACAACTTTTTTAAAATCATCATCTTGACCCAACTTATCGAAGAAGTTGTTATTTTCTTCGATACGATCGATTAGCATATTGTCAAAATAGTCTTTATAAATCAATTCAAAAGATTTGATGTCGTTATTTTGTCCAAATGATTTAAGTTCAGAATTCTTTGTAAGATCTTCGACAAACTGCAATAGAACTTTATCCATTTCACTAAAATGCGTACCAAAAGCTAGATTAATGTCATCAAGTATTCTTGATAACTTGTCTTTTTTCTTTTCTTTTCCAACAATACCACCTTGAATTGGAACAACCCCTCCTTGATTCTCATTAAGTTGAATAGATCCTGTAAAAGTTTGTTCGTTCTTGTAGTATTCGAGTACTAGTTTGTCATCAAGAATAATTTTACTTGAATCTCTTGGTAACAACATACGTAAAAATTTTAGAAAGTTATAATACTCATGAAGTTTTTTGTCCAATAATCTTTCTACATTGGTGATGAAAGAATAAACTCTTAAAAATGAGGAAACTCCACTCTTAAATTCGCTCTTTTTTATGTCTTCCAACTGATTATATCTATCTATTGCAGGTCTTAAGTAATTAGAAAATTTGGACGCATTCTTTTCATCTCGACTAAAATAAACCGCATTAAAACCTTCAATTTCTTCAGTACGATAAATCTGCATATTATCAAGTTGGTTCTTAATATCATACATTACGTTAGGACTTGTTTCATTCTCAAGTATTGTTGCTTCGAAATATGGTTGGAATGATTTTTTGATTTCCTCTACATTATTTATAAAGTCAAGAATAAAGGTATCTTCTTTGCCTTTAGCGATTCGATTTAGGCGTGATAGTGTTTGTACAGCTTTAACACCAGTTAGTCTCTTATCAACAAACATCGTATGAAGTAAGGGTTCATCAAATCCAGTTTGATATTTTTCTGCAACAATTAAACAGTTAAAGTGTTTTTCAAACTCTCTTGGAAGTTGTGTTTCACTAATTACTCTTCCCTCTTTAGTTTTGTTTATTCCTTGCTCAGTATATTCAAATCCTTGGTCTTCCACAACACCAGAAAAAGCTACTAAAATATCTAGTCCTTTGAGTTGTTTTTCATTAATTTGTTTTGCGAATTCATAGTAGTATCTAACGGCAGATAATCTTGATGAAGTCACAACCATTGCTTTAGCTCTTCCACCAATTTTATTCTTGGTTATATGATTGAAATGATCTAGCATGATGGCAGTTTTTTGTGAAATGTTATATGGATGCAAAGATTGATACTTTAACACTTCTTTTGCAGCACTTTTAATTTCCATCTCAGGGTCATCTGAAACAGATTTAGCAATCTTAAAATAGGTATCATATGTCATGTAGTTTTTTAGCACGTCTAGAATGAATCTTTCTTCAATCGCTTGTTTCATCGAGTAAACATGAAAGGGACGGTATTTTCTTTTTCCATCTTCTTCATAAGGTACACCAAATAATTGAAGTGTTTTATTTTTTGGTGTTGCTGTGAATGCAAAGAATGAAAGATTGCTATGACTTCCTTGAGAGACAATTTCAAGTGTTTCTAAGTCATCTTTTAGTTTTTCTTCTTCTATTTCTTGTAATTCGGCGTAATATTTAAGTGTTTCATCAATATTTGCCAATCCTTGTTTCAGCGCTTTTGCGGTCTCTCCTGTTTGGCTTTGATGAGCCTCATCCACAATTACAGCAAAGTTTCTATTATTTTGAATAATATCCTGATAGATATTCGGAAATTTTTGGATAGTTGTAATAATAATTTGTTTCCCATCATTGATTGCCTTGAGTAGGTCTTTTGATGTTTTTCCTTTATCAATCTTAACTACAACCCCTGGTGTATGATCAAACTGATAAATTGTACTTTGTAATTGAGAATCCAAAACCTTTCTATCAGTGACAACGATGATTGTGCTAAATAGTTTTTGATCGTTTTTATGAAGTGTTGATAAGCGATGGGCTAACCAAGCAATTGAGTTAGATTTACCGCTACCAGCAGAATGTTCAATAAGATAATTTTTCCCACTTCCACTAACAGTAACATCATCTATAATCTTTGAAACAACATCAAGTTGATGATACCTAGGAAATATGATGTGTTCCTTTTCGATTTCTCCTGTTTCCTCATTAATATCTTGTTGATAATGCACAAATCGATTAAGAATGTTTAGCAAGTTATCCTTAGTTAGAACATGATGCCACAAATAAGATGTATCATAATCTATAAGATTTACTGGATTACCTGCACCACCTACATTACCTGCACCGTTACTTCCTTGATTGAATGGAAGAAAACGAGTTGACTCGTCTTCGAGTCTAGTGGTCATGTACGCATTATTAGTATCTACTGCAAAATGAACCAGGGTTCTTCGTTTGAACTCGAAAATTGGTTCTCTTGAATCTCTATCATTTCTATATTGAGCGATAGCATTTTCATAATTTTGTCCTGTATACTCATTCTTGAATTCAATGGTAACTAGAGGTATTCCATTGACAAATAAAACGGTATCTAGTGATAAATCTTTATTTCGATTAGAGTAGTGAAGTTGTCTTGCAATATAAAAAACATTGGAATCGTATTGGAAAGTGAGTTCAGCATTCATAGAAGTATTTGGAGTGAAACGAACTAGTCTAAATTCAACTCCACGATCAGTTATCCCTTTTCTCAATACATCAATTATTCCCCGACGCTTGATTTCTTGAATAGTTCTATCCATGAATGCTTTTTCTGCTGTTGATGGATAGTTATTCATATGGACTTTCCAGGCTTTAGGTTGAGAGGTTTTAACATACTCAATGAGAGCATCTTCAACTAAGGCAGATTGAGTATTATAACTAATCAATTTTGTCGCTGGATGCAAGGATTGAGTGTGTCTGTCTCTTACCGAAATATAACCATCTTCAATCAAAGCACTTTCACAAGCCTCTTCAATTCTTATTTCTAGATGTTTATTCATCGGATAAAACCTCCTTTATTTTCAATATCTCATATTCGTTATTCTCGTGAATAAATGAAATTCTGTAACTAAATTGATTTCCTTCGACATCAAACACATATAAGAATGCATCCTTACAAGTGCTCAAATCTCTTTCAAATAAAACTGAAACTTCTATAACTTTACTTTTTTCAATAACATTTTCGAATTCTGGGACTAAGCTAATATCATCAATTGTTAGTTTGTTAATAATTAATTCCGATTTTTCAGAGTTTCTGATTGCTCCAAGAATAACAAAACTCCCTTTTCGACTTTTATCTTCTGGAACGAATCCCATACGAATAGTTGATTCGTTCGTATAGTTTACATTGTTATATCTCACTGCATAGAAAAGAGGTTTTATTCCCTTTAAATAATTCAATCTATTAGTATTATGATTTTCTTTTATTGTCCAAGCAATACCCACGAGAGTAATCATACCTCCATAAACTGCACTAACCACTGTTAGCAAAATCGTCTGCAGTCTTTGATCAGGCACTATGTATATTAAGTAAATGGTAATACCAATTCCTAAGATAAAATCTTGCAGCAAAAACAATTTATTTCTTTTTTTATTAGCTAGAAAACTGAAGGCTAAATTATAGAAAACAATCAACATCGATAGTCCGCCAAAGATAAACACCCAAGTCATCCATTGTTTAACACTTGAGATGAAGAATAAATCAATGAACCACCAAAAAAAGATGGCTTTAGAAATATTTATATGACTATTTTTTATTTGATCATCTGTTAAAATCAAGTTCTTTCGGTTGTAAGACAATATATTAATAGCTGTAAAAGGAATACCAATTGCTATTAGAATGAATGTTGCCCAATACCAATCAAATCCGGTATCGTAATAATTAATAACAAATGCACTGGTGAAAAAGATAACAATAAGAAACCAGCTACGATCACTAATAAATGTAATTAAACTGTGTTGTTTTGTTTTTTCTTTTAGTAGAGTGCTGTGTACGATGATTAATGTGGCTGATAAATACCAAGCTATTTGAGATAGTAAAGGATTAAACTTGCCCTGCAAAAATGGGAGCACAACAAAAACTACAAAGGCTGACAAACCTAAGATTGAATAGAAAACGTTCCAAACTGTCTTCAAAACTTTTCGCTCTGCCATTTATACCTCTTTCTTGCCCGTTACACATTCATATATATATGACTTTTTATACTCATTAAGTTTTTCTATTTTTCGTTTTTTTATTTCAACAAGTGCATCAATTGCTTGTGTTTTTTTATCGAGATATTCACATATCATCTTTTGTACATCAAGAGGAGGTAATAAATAATAGCAATTTTTAAGCATTTTTTGACTAATACTATATACTTTGATTCCAACAACAGCGCTTCTAACTTGTGCTCTCCAGTAATCTGAAAAGAATAGATATTGTAGATAGTTATTACTAATTCTATCGTCATTATTTCTTATGATAATTGAGTGATAACCCGCGAAAACATCACCACCTTCATTCATAGAAAAGTCACCAGATCCCTGAATATCTTCTGAAGTATCAGCGAAGATGAAATCGCCTTTTTTTAAAATAGATTGACCATTAGTACCTAAGTATGATTCATCAACACATTTTAGATAATCTTTTTCAGAATTAAACCTTATTGGATACTTGGAGTGGACTTCACCATAACTTATAGTTTTTATGCCTACTTCACGTAAGTCTTCTTTTGTTATTGTCAGTCCTTTTCCAAAAGTAAAACTATGCTTTAGCTTTTCTATTGTCCAATTTTCAGGTATTTTGTCAATCCATTCAATGTCAATATCCTTCATTGTTAAATCATCAAATAAACCCTTTATAACGGCATTAGAAATTAGTGATTGTTTGTACTGTATGATTTTTTCGATTTGTTGGTCTTGTACTTTAATTAGTCTATCAACTTGAGGAATTCTCTTATCTAATATTGAAGAAATATAAATTTGTTCGTTACTACTCGGGATTGGAAGTGGAATACTTGACATTTCTTTCCAATTAGTAGTCCAAAGATCCATTACAATTCCGTGCCCCCATCTAAAAAACTCTTCTGCAAAACCATAATTATTAAGTAAATATCCAATATAATTATGATGAATGTTTCTATGAGTAACTACTGTATTAATTAATGAAACGGATCCTGTATATGATGATAAACCGCATGACTGTTTTCTATCAGAACGAGAATTTATTACAAAGTCTCCAGAGACAACTTTCTTTCTATTTTCATTATCTCCCGATTTAGCTACAGTGTCTAGTTGTGGTAGAATACCTTGTTTTGTGACAGATAGGGGTGGGAAATCTCTATCATTTACTTTTTCTCTTCTCTCAACAAAGTATTTTCCAAGTCGTCTAATTTCCCAATGATCAGGTATCTTACCAATCCAATCAATTCTGCTTTCTTTCGTTGCTCTATTCATTACCAAAAAGCTCCTTCACCAAGAGTTCTTCTTCTTTTTCAAGTTCTTTTATTTCAGCAAAGATAGCAGAACTATCTCTAGGTGGAACGAACTTATAAAAGTGTCTAGTGAATGGAATTTCATAACCAATGACATCTTTTGTGCGATCAAGCCATGCATCTTGAGCATATGGTAAAATTTCATTTTCGAAGTACTCTTCTATATCTCTAGTTAATGGAATATTTTCAGTATCAGATTTATCTTTATCAATTTCAGGAACACCCTTTTTGTTTTTTAATATATCTCCATTCTCATCTCTTACTGGTTGATTTATTGATACCTTAGTATAACCAAAATCAATATTATCAAAGATTTTAGATAAATCCGAAGGTTTGAATTCAGCAAATATCTTTGTTATTTCTTCAATTTGGTCTTCTGAAATTTCTACTCTTTTATTACCTAAGTTCTTTCTTAATTTCTCGTAGTAGCTGGATGCATCAATTAGCTGCACTTTCCCTTTTCTATTTAAAGGTTTTTTGTTAGATAAAATCCAAATGTACACAGTAATACCTGTGTTATAAAAGATATCGTTAGGTAACTGTATAATTGCTTCAATTAAATCATTTTCAAATAGATACCTGCGTAAATTTGATATTGCACTACCAGCATCTCCAGAGAACAATGGTGATCCATTATGAATAATCGCAATTCTTGAACCACCATCTTTAATATCTTTCATCTTTGAAATAGCTGTGGTTAAAAATAGAGTTTGACTATCGCTCACATCTGGAAATTTATCACCTTTGCCTGTATTGAAAGCATTATAAATTCCAAATCTTCCAGCAAAACCATCTTTATATTCCTCTGCAACAGCATCTTTTTCTTTCTTCCATTCTCTACCAAAGGGAGGATTGGAGATAATATAGTCAAATGAAGATCCTTTGAAAGTATCGTTCGATAATGTATTACCATGACGAATATTTTCAGATTTAAATCCTTTTATTAGTACATCGGATTTAGCTATAGCTACTGTTTCTTCATTTAGCTCTTGCCCAAATAATTCTAGTCTAGAAGAAGAATTAAGTTCAGCAAGAGTTTCAGTTGCAACTGTTAGCATCCCTCCTGTTCCACACGCGGGGTCATAAATAGTCTTTATTTTAGAATCTCCAGAAAGTATTTCATCATCATCAGTAAAAAGTAGATTTACCATTAATTTGATAACTTCTCTTGGTGTATAGTGTTGACCGGCTTCTTCAGCATAACTTTCTGAGAATCTCCTAATCAATTCTTCAAAGATATATCCCATTTCTATGTTTGATATCTTATCTGGATGAAGTTCAATTTTGCTATCATTAATTTTCTCTAAAACAGCAAATAAAATATTCCCGTTATCGGGATTCGCCATCTTTTCTATTTGTGCATTAAATTCATAATATTTTAATATACCTTGGACCTCAGGGCTGAAGGAATCTAAATACTGTATTAAATTAGCTTTAAGGTTGGGGGCATCATCTAATAAAGACTTAAATGTATATTTACTTGTATTATAAAACTGATGCTTTGTCGTTCTTTTTAACAATACATCTAGATTACTTGGACTCATAGACGTATTTTTAGATAATTTTTCAAGCACTTGATCGTGTGTTGGTTCTAGAATACAGTCGAATCTTTTTATCACAGTTAACGGTAGAATCACCTTTCCATACTCATGTGGCTTGTATGCCCCCGTCAGCACATCGGCAATACTCCATATTAAGTTAGCATTATTCTGAATCTTTCCATTTATCATTATAAAAACCCCTCTTTTCTTTGCCTAATAAATTGTAAAAGTTTATTACAATGATTTTACCATTTTTTGATTAAATAATTAAGACTTTTAAGGAAACAAGTGGACATTTGGATACATTTTTATAAAATTTATCAATTCTGCTTATTAAATGCTTTTTTACCTTCCTTGATAGATGCTACAAAATATGCATATTTGTTCTCTATTTTCTCACTTACAGTCGGTATCGACTCTTTAATGCTGCCATCAGGCATCGTATAGGTTTTAACCTTTAATCTCTCATGGTAGTGGTAAAGGAAATATTGAACCATGATTTTAATATCGTTATGAGTCCATCCTTCTTTTTCTGTCATCTTCTGAAATAATCGATCATACTTGAAGAATTCTCTTTTATCCAGCTGAGTTAAATACTTATCATTAATCAAATATCTTGTGAAGATATGGTTTTTAGCAACTTCATTTTCATTAATGGAATCGTTACTAGATAAAGGGGGATATATATCTTTATCTCTTTTATCAATTATATTCCTTTTATCTGCTACATCTTTGGATATAGGATTGGATATAAACCCTTTAGTATTAGATATATTATTGGGTCCGATTTCCGTACCACTCCCGTCCGATTTTCGGACACCTTCTTGTTCGATAGTCAAACCGGGGGAGTCCGATTTTCGGACGGGGTGTTCGATTTCACTATACATGAACTCTTTAAGTATTACTCTGTATTGAATCATCTTCTGTTTATTAAGATAGGTTTCATTCTTTTCAATGAGATTTTTCTTGATCAAGCTTTTTAAAATCTCAAAGACTGTAGACCTTGCCTTTATTGATAACCTTTCTTGAATATAGCTAATTGCTCCATAATAACTACCTTGTCCATCTTGTGAATAATAATATATCAGTGCGTATACTCTCATCTCATTTGTTGTCAAACCCAGCTTAGTCATCCAGTAAAACTCGATAATGTAATGGTAATCTGCAATCTCATTCACTAGAATCACTACCCTTCCTTGTTGTCTTATCAATCAGTTTATTTAAGCTCGATTCAAAGACTCTGTATTGAGTCCCAATACAAAATGCTTTGAGTTTACCTGCTTTTATATACCTAGAGACTGTTTTTGTTGATACTTTAAGACGTTTTGCTACTTCGTTTACTTTCAAAAATTCATCCATGTTTTTATCATCCTTTCAGTTGCTTTATTGCTATTGTACTCGGATGATTTGTTTTATTTGGGGGTCAAACTGAAGACTCGTACACTTTTTTACTCATTTGTTTCATAAGTCTTCAGTTTGACCCCCAAAGTATTCAATTGTCTCGTGTAAAATGAAGAATAAATCAAGTTATGCAACACAAAGCATGAACTTTAAGGTATATAACAAACAACACTATTTAAGGAGGATTTACCATGAGAATCGTTGAAGTCATAAAACCCAGCAATAAATACATTAACCAGGTAACAAAAGAGGTCATTAAGAAAAGAGTTTGTGCCTATGCTAGAGTATCTACAGATGATGAAGACCAATTGAATTCGTATAAAGCACAAATTGATGAATACACAACCCGTATTCAAGAAAATGAAGATTGGATATTTATAGGGATGTTTGCTGATCAAGGCATCAGTGGTACCCAAACCAAGAAGAGACCAGAGTTTTTAAAAATGATTGCTCTTGCTAGACTAAACGAAGACGATTTGATACTTGTCAAATCGATTTCACGTTTCGCAAGAAACACAGTCGATGTCTTATCACTTGTTAGAGAACTCCGACAAATTGGTGTCATCATTTATTTCGAAAAGGAAAACTTATATTCAGATGATCCAAAGATTGATTTCACTTTAGCGATACTCTCTTCTATCGCTCAAGAAGAATCTAGAAGTATATCCACCAATGTAAAGTGGTCCATAGAAAAGAGATTTAAAGCAGGTATCGTTCATATACCAAAGATCTATGGCTATATCAAAATGGAGGATGGTAGTTTTGTTATTAATGAGACTCAAGCTGAAGTTGTTAAACTCATCTACTCTTTATTCATCGAAGGCTATAACATCAATGATATTAGAAAGATACTTGAAGAAAAAGGAATACCTGCAACATCAAGACCTTTATGGAGTTATTCCAGTGTAAGAAGCATTTTAACCAATGAGAAATACACTGGTAATATCATCATGCAAAAAACGGTTACTCTTGATTATTTAACCCATAAACAAGTCATCAATGATAACATCGCAGATAAGTACTATTTAAAGAATGCACATCCAGCTATAATTCACTCTGCAGTCTATGAGATTGCTCAAACCATTTATAACGATAAAGTCCGTTATTCAAAGAATCTCGTAACCAAATATCCATTAACTAATCTCATCTACTGTAAGAACTGTGGAAGAACCTTAAGAAGACATCATTTGGGTGAAGTTAAACAGATGAGAAAAATCTGTTTAGATTGTAGACATACCACCATGGATTCAAAACCTTGTGATGCATCCTGGGTGGAAGAAACCCTGGTTAATGACACAATGGATCAAGCAATCAAGGATATCCTATCTAAGAAGAAAGTCTATCAAAGAATCGTTGAATACTACGCCTCTAATTACACGTTAAATAGCCTCTATAAGCGGTTTGAAGACTTAAGTGAGGAACTCATTGAAGTCAATAATATTAAGGCTAATGTAGAGGGAAATGAACTCAAAGGGATTCATAAAGAAGAGACTATGATCAAGACTAAGATTCAGAAAATTAGAAAAGATATGATGCATCTTCAAAGAAACGCATCAACTATTAAAACACTTAAAAATCTGTATGACAATCCAAATCAAGAGATACCAACACTTTTCTATAAACACTTCTTTGGGATCATCATTCATCAATCTGGTGAACTCATTTTAGTACTATCCAAATCCCATGAAACCCATGAACTACTTCCACTCATGAATCAACTTGTAAAATATCCAATATTACTAGAAAACCTACATATCGATTATGATCTTAAAAAAGGATTAAACTACAAGGTGATTCTTCATGAATAATGTCATTACGATTCCTGTTGTTCAAGGCGTTAAGAAAACGAAAAGAGTAGCTATCTATGCAAGAGTATCTACACTTGAAGGACACCAAGATTCAAGTTATCAACTCCAGGTTGGAGAACTCTCTAAAAGCATCCTTAAAAACCCCGATTATGAGCTTATCTGCATCTATGCGGATAAAGAGTCAGGGAAGACTAACAAACGCTCTATCTTTCAAAAAATGATGGATTTAGCACGTGCTGGTGGCATTGATTTAATCGTGACTAAATCCATCTCAAGATTTGGTAGAAATACGATTAATGTCATTGGAGCAATCCAAGAATTAAGAAAGATTGGGATTGAAATCTACTTTGAAAAGGAAAACATGTCGACATTAGATCCAACGATTGATTTCATGTTAACAGTACTCGCTGCATATGCTGAAGAAGAATCGAATCAGATATCAACCAACACAAAATGGTCCATCATGAAAAAGATGAAACGTGGCGGTAATACAACAACTAGACTTTATGGTTATGGTATAGAAAAGGAAACATTTACCATCAAAGAGGATGAAGCTAAAGTGATAACTTTCATCTTTGATAGTTATCTTCAAGGACTTAGATACAAACCGATTATTCAGATGCTTAAAGGTAATAAGATTCTATCACCAAAGGGAAATGAAGTCTGGTGTCAGTCAACCATTGAAACAATACTTACCAATGAAAAATACACTGGAGATAATCTGCTTCAAAAGACACTTTATGGAAAATCTATTAAGAATGTTGATTACGCAATGGGTAGAGTAAATCAATACTTGGTTAGGAATAACCATCCCGGGATTATCTCAAGAGAAAAGTATGATATGGTTCAAAAAATAAGGGATAAAAATACAAAAAACCCACATAAAGGTGAAACACATCGAATCAGTCCATATGCTTGCTACTTCTATTCTGTGGATTTAGGAAAATACTTAACAAAGATTGTAGAAAAACATAACAATAAATATGAAGTAGAAATGTTACTTGGTCATAAGAATGGAAAACGAGTATCATTTCGCTTTGAATATATTAAAGAGGGAATGATTCAAATGGCAAAATACTTGGTTGATAATAAGGTAGCAATCACAACTAGACTTAAGGAAATGAAAAAGCCCACTTTAGCCAAATTAGAATTGGAGAAAGAAAGGCTTTATAAGAGTTTGGATGGTTCACCTTTAAGTGAAAGGCTTGAGATGTATGGACTAATCTCCGATGTCAGATTAAGGATAGAAAAACTAGCTAAACTATCTGAAATGATTGATGGATATATCAGTAGCGCAAGAAAACTATCCAAAGAGTTTGACATTGTTTTGGTCAAGGAGTTATTCTCATCATTTGTTGTAAAAGGATTTGATGTTCATTTGATAGTTTCTCTTGGTGGGGATGGAATCAAAAATTTACCCAAAAAGGAAAACAGATTTCATTCGTTTGATAATCAAATAACCCATCTTTTCAAAGAGAAATCTCTTAAGTTCTATCTATATGTTTATTAGCACGTATTTTGTCTATTAAATAACCTATTAAAAATATACGGCAAATGTGTATATTTGACTATACTAGCATTTGCCGTGTTTTGTAATCTTATTCTATGTTAGCGATAAAAATTTTATGCTACGCTCTTACTATATCGTTTCTAATAATTGATATAGTTCTTTTTGATAAGGATGATTCATTTAGAAAATCCTTGTGCTTTCGCAAATATTCAATGAATTTGTTATCATAAAAATCATTAATCTCAGAACTTGTAATAAGTGTTTTTTTATACTTTTCATTATTATAATCAATCCTTACAAAACGATTGAATGAAAATCCGTTAGTAATAAAATGATCTAGAACAATAGTAAATTCTGGACCATAAACCGCTGATAGCTCTGACAAAACTTGATCTAAATCATAATAAAAATCATCAACTGATGTTATGAGGAGAAAAGTATTTATTATTTGATCTTTTACATTATCAATTAAAACATAGTTTTTCATAATATCATCCTCCTTACTTTATTCTATCATATGAAGTTTTAATTGTTTCCAATATTTCATTAACTATGTCCATCATATCTGATGAGTTTTCTATTATTGGAGTTGACATTGTGTTAAGTGGTACGTGCATATATACATTTCGTTTACTATTGTAGAGTTTGTGCAAATTTATAAGGTCCGTTTTTATCTTGTTTGGTATATTAATATTATCATTTATCTTAACACCTTCTGTATATTCGGAGTGAAACATTCCAAAAGTATCGCGTTTTTTTAGTTTATAACCATACTTTTCTAAAATCATCTTTAAATATGCCTCTAGTGCTCTAAATATTCCAGCCATTGCGACACTGTAGTCTTGTAATGTTATGTTAGCTTTACATATTGCATAGGAACTAATTAATGTTTTTTGAATAGCTTTTGGAAAATAATCATATGAATCTCTTAATTTGATCTTCAGTTCACTAATATAGTTCTCATCACCATAACGAATACCAATAACTTGTTTATTCCATTCAACAATATCTTCGGCTTTAATTAGTTCATTTTCACTAAGAAAATCCATCAAATAGTTAAATACCGCAAATGGTTTTGTTTGAACAAGTATTGTACCATTATTGTACTTTTGAAAATAAACCTTATCTCCATTTTCACTCTCATAAACTTTTCTATTATCCTTATCGTGTACTGTAATATCTAGTGATGAATTATCACCTAGATATTTATTAAAATCTTCGAAAAAAGTTTCATATACATTAGGAATTGAGATGTTAACAGGATTAACATCTGAATTATATGAATTTTGTTTAAGAAAATCGATGAGAATGTTGCTAGTTTCTTTGTTTTTGCTTCGAGGAAGGATATTTATCTCTTTCTTTTTGTAGTAAATCTCTATTGAACAATCTTTTCCATTTAAAACGAAATCTAGAATCCAATGAGATCCTTCATCTACAGCATAATATTGTTTGCGCAAAAACAGGGCGTTTTCTCTGCCAAACCTTTGGATAAGCTCTTCAACTCTAATCTTACTAGATATTATTTTAGCCATATTTTTATATCCTCCTCAATCCACAAAGAACAGGTTTTTTGCGCGATTTTTCTTGATATTTAAATCAAAATCGATGTCAAAATAAACATGCCTTTTCTCTTTATACTCTTTAATGTGTTTTTTTTCACCCTTAAAGTATATATCTTTTCCGTTATCCATTTTAATAAAACCAAAGTTTTTCTCTAAGTTATATGTTTTGAGTTCGCCATGAGTCATATCGGTAAGTTTCACTATATCTTTTTGAAGCCCTTTAAAGTTTATTTTGGTTTCCAATATTAGATCTAATAATTTAACATGGTACTTTATTCCCGGACTTAAGTTCCAACCATTTAATTCACGAGTTTGATAGCATAGAATAAACAGTTTCTTAGCAATATTCTCGTGTTTATCAATTATTAATAGAGCAAAATCATAAAGAACATTTACTAATCCTTCTATGTCATTTCGATTAGCTGTAACAATTGCTTTAGCATAAAAGAAAATACTTTTATCAATAATACCCTGCCGGAAATGCACATCTGCTATTTTACTGTATAAGAACCATTTGTTCTTATATTGTGCAAATTTTATATATTCCCTAATGTCTTCTTCAAAATTATTTGCTAATCTACATTTTGCGTAATGTACTCTAGATAAAATCCACACATCATTTTCATAATTCCATTTGTCAACCGTTTTGAGTGCTTTATCTGCGACAGCGATACATGCGTCGAACTTTTCGAGTTTTACCAATGATTTTATATACAAAGTGTAGTATAGTTCTCTGGAGGATACGTTGATATAATCCTTACCCTCACTAGTTACTAATTCCAGTTCCCTTGTTGATAAAACGTCAGGATTTAATTTACTTAAAAGATTGTAGATTATGTCATAGTTTGGATTATTAGATTTTTTTATTTTTTTCACTAGAAATTTAATAGAATTCACATATTGATTAAAGTGTTCTTTTTCTGACGGCATTTGCTCTGAATTAAATGTGATTTTATCAACATAATTTATAGATTTTTCAAGTGTCTCTTCATCTTTAAGCATTGAATACAACGTTTTGCAATATATTCTTTTGCAAAACACATTAAATTCTGTAACTATTTTTTCATTTGTGAGATATTCATACAATCCTATAATTTTCTCGAAATCGGAATTATTATATAGAGCTTCAATATATTGGGAAAATAAAAACTGATTTACACTCCCCTTTATATACCATTCACAATTATCAAGTAAATTCTCCATTATAATCACATCACTTTCTTACTAATCCCAGATATTCGAAACTATCTGAATATCCAAATCGTCATTTGGTTTAGTTACTACATTATCATATTGATATTCTTCTTTGAAGAAGTGAAATAATTCTGTTATGTACCCTTTTCCAATTAAGTTGTCTTCCGATAAGCATTGATCAAAATCAGAATAATAGGGGTCTGTTGAATCAGCAACAACAAATATATTTTCTATTGGGTATCTAGATAAGAAATCCTTTGCTAGAATATCTCCTTTGTGGATGTATTCATATCTGCTTTCAGTGTGTCCGCTATAAAATTGCTTTATGTACTCATAACCTTTAAAAAATGAAAATACCATTTTCTTGGTTGGTTTGTAATCAATAGAAAAAATCATTTCAACAGCGTGTTTAATACTTTCTGATTTCAAGTCTGGTCTTTTAAGACTAATATATTCAGATAGTTTAGATTTAATGCTTTCCAATGATTTAAACGCAATTAAAAACTCTGCATCTCTTTCTTGAAATGCCTCACATATTAACCGAATTTGTCCATCATAGTAACTATACGGAGGTTGGTTAAATCCATTTCCTGTTAGAACTCTTCCTTCTCGTCCAAAGACATTCTGGTATTCTTTATATGGTTCTGGTAATGGATCGTTTAAAGATGCAATTATGCTATTAATAAATCGATAAGTATCAATGAGTATATCATCTTGTTTTTCCCAATAATTCGCGTCTAGTTCATTCGTGAATATTTCATGTGCTGGTATATTTCGAGTATCATTAATTTTTTTTAAATAGATGGTGCTATCAAAACCAACAACTCTTGAAACTAAGTCAAACATTGAAAGTCTTGTAATGTCTTCAGTTGATAAACCATCTCTTTGTTTTAGTATTTTTTTAAGATTGCTTTTGTTTATATTATCATAAAGAATTTTATAAACCTCTAGAACAAACAAGTAATAATTTAACTTAGTGGATATAAAGATAGGGTGGAAATATTCATACTCTGTTGTTTCCATCACTGTATTAAAAAATATATAACTGTATTTATTTTGGTATAGATCATTAATTATTCTCCTGCCAATTACAATTAAATTATAAATGTCTGTTGAATCGTACGAACTTCTCTCACCGTGAATTAAGTTTTTAATTACTTCTTCATGCATCTCTAAATGATGCTTCTCTATAATTTCAAACCTCTCAATATATGATTGATGATTTTTATCTAATTTAACAACATCTCCTAAAAACATCGCAATAACTGGCTTTTTTTCCTTTAAATTATGAGCAAGACATATATTTTTCAAGTATGCAATGTCAACTCCATCGTCGTGAGATACAATTGTACCACGATAATGATTCCATCGGAAAAAGTAGTTTGGATTGTTAATATACTGTGCTAATAACTCATTGTTAAAATAGATTGGATACAAGAAATGTTTATTTAAAGATTGAATTTGATAAAACGTAAAACCTCTACCCGTCAAGTCTGCTTCATAATCTGAAATAAATTTTTCTGTTAGTCTTATAAACCCATCTTTAGTAACCTCAACATAGCCCTTTTCTTCAGCTTCTGTTATATCCAATGCTTTGTCAGATTTAATCCAATAATAATTGTTTTTCTGAATCTTCTCAACAATTTTATGCATTAAGTTTTCTACGCCCATATAATATCATCCTTCCGATTGATTTTTATTATATTAGTTAACAGCATTTATTAGTTTCAATATCCCAAACCTAGACTATCTAAATTTGACATAGCACAAATCCAGTTCATAATCACATCACCCCTATCAATAATTTAGGGGTTGCAAGTGACGCTATTGTTAAATCCTTGATTCCAATATTCTTGACACCTCAATATATACTAGTTTTATCCCTTAAATAGGCTATTTTTAGCCGTTTTCTGCACACAATCAAACGCTACTTCGGTGTTGATATTGAGATATGAAATATTAATTTATATCACTGAATGCATAAAAAGAACTAACCCTAATCCTTATTCAGTTCCTCAAGATCAAAAAGCATCTCTGCTTGTTTTTCTTCGATATAATTAAATTTTCTTGATAAATTTCTAAACCTGTAATTCCATTTTTTATCATCTTTTGTTATTCGATCAAATAATGCCACTGCACTATCGAAAAAATCTTGTGATAAATCGATAGGTAATTTTTCATATATCTCTACAAAAAACCATTTAAAAAAATCATATAGTGAAGTCATTTTAGAATCAAAGTTCATTGTTCTATCATATGTAGCAAAATTTACCAAACGCTCGTTTAAGTCATTCAATAAATACATATTACCGCTTATCCCTCTAGTTAATTGTACTAATTCTTCAATAGCTTCATTTTGATTAAATTTGGATTTTTTCTCAACAGGACTATTTTTTTTAGGAGTTAAAATTGACTTAATTTCATGCTCTAACTGTGGCCAAAATGCCTCAAATGTGTCGTTAAGTACTGTATCATCTATTTTATTATCATTGCTAAGATTTATCGATTGTACTAGTTTTTTAATATCTTCTTTGTTAAACTTGCATGCTTGAAAAGAAGTGAGAGGACCCTTGATGTCCATAATATCTATATTAGTTGCAAATGCACATACTTTTGAACCCAGCATCTTTGATAAAGCTCCTGCTTCAAAATGTAACCATGGAGCAACTATGTTGTCTTCTGTCAAGCAAATGATTCCAAAATGAGTGTTCTCAAGTTCTCCTGTTAGTTTAGCATTCCAATTTTCACCTTTTTCAATATCTATACTTGAACAAAAAACATCCACGGTTTGTATACATCTTGGTAACCATTTTTTAAATGTTTCTGCAATTTTATTGCTGACTTCGCCAGACCAACTTACAAATATTTTCATTAATAGATTCCTTCTTTCCTATTAAAGTCTTTAATCAAAGACCTGATTTAATGATATTTTCCAAAAGATAAAACATGGATTGTAACACTTGATTATCGTCTTTTACTTTTTCCGAATCTTGTTTGGAGCCATAGATTAATTTGTAAAACGGATAAATTCTTAGTTCATCATTCTTGCGTAAGTAGTTTTGCATTGTTGCTATAGATCCTGAATCTGTGTGCTTTATTGCTTTTGTGGCACATATTATAATATCGTATTGGCCAATATAACTAAGTGATTCTTCTACATGAATTTTAGTATCTCCCGCAGTGCTAATGGCAATACTTTTGCCATTTACACCACTCAAGAAAACCATCCAGTCTGAATTATCTTGTATCATTTGTTGATATGGATTTTTCATCCATGACTTAGCAATATAATAATCTGTCGTTGAACGGTATTGATTAATATCTAAACCATAGTGATTAATAATGTTAGAAATTAACAACTTAAGAGTATTGGTTTTTCCTGAGTTAGATGATCCGCTTAGAATCAGTAGACTTGTTTTTTTGTTATTGATCATCTTTTTTCCCCTTTAAAGCAATCATTATAATTTTATTGGTATATAAATATTTATTAATCAATACATCTTCATTCGCATCTTTGTTAATCGTCATTAAGATGGAATCTTCTCTAATTGTCTGTAATAGTTTTTGCTTATCAACTGTCCAATCTTTCACAATAGCATAGTCTGCATATTCAAAGATTTCGTTCAAAGGAGATGTTTCTAGTTTAACTTGGTCTTTCGAATGCTGAAACACCTGTGTTGAATCAAAATTGATATAATGACTTCTTTTTGTAGATAAAATACCCGGTGTAATAAATCTCACTTTAGAAAAAACATTATTGGAATAAAGCAATTTTTTTAATGTGTTTATTTCGATGTAATCAGGTACAACATATCTTGCAATAAAGCCCATCGCATTTAGAGATCTCAACAAATTATGTTGTTTAAAAACACCTCTTGAGTTTTTATGTAAATCAAATTTATAAGAATCTCCTATTAGACCAATCGGATTTCTATCATACTTCTGCACGATTTTATATTGAAAAAAGTACAACTGGTGATAATCAGTGAACCCTATATCCCAACCTAAATCATCTTCCTCATATTGTGAAGGTATATAGATATCAACATTGTATTTATTCAATAACTCATGATTCACTGTAAACTCAAAAAACTTTTCACTAAACTCACTTTTTTTCATATTACATCCTCTTTCCTTATGTATTCGACTTATTTAAGGCAACAAAAAATGCGACCACAAAATGTCGCATCACATTAAAAACTGTGCAAACATCCCCTATTGCATCATTTTGTTGTTATTTGTTATCATTGTACCTCAAAAATGCTTGTTTGTATAGAAAACATTCAAATCTTCAGCAGAAAATAGCCTAATTCCAATCATTTTATACTATATTACACAACAATTCAGTTAAACTTATAACTCTCTCAACTACCCCACTTAGCATAAAGCTTCGTTTCAACAAACTGATAAACCCCATCTACATACACCTTTTCAGGTACCTTATCTATCTCAAAATCCCATTGTATCATAGTTTCCTCATCCTTATACCATCCTAAAAACAGATCTCTAATTGACAAAGTAAAATTCGTATATCTCATATAAAAGAAAAGTTACATTGTCAATTGAGATATACACAGGGGTTAATATTTCATGAATAGTAATATACTGTAGATGTTTCCTACCGGCATGAA
>Ga0265295_1001007_pt1 | contig 52610 bp, 52 predicted proteins | sample Munlansysbiofilm_FD_192503 | JGI IMG/M metagenome (GOLD analysis project Ga0265295, IMG submission 192503) | Leachate microbial communities from a municipal landfill in Southern Ontario, Canada - Methane capture system biofilm | ecosystem: Engineered > Solid waste > Landfill > Unclassified ... | reverse complement strand
GTCCAAGTGGACTTCCCTTGGCATCAACAAACAATACGTCAATTTCGTTTTCGATAGCCATAATAGCTGCATCAGAAGTAATTTGTGCACCACGACTAATGCTAATACTTTTCACCTCAGAAAGCGGAACACGCTGTTTGCCATCGGGATGCAAAATGGCAAAATTATCATTTTCGCGGATTAAAGTTGTTCCAAAAGTATTTAAAATGATGTCCATAATATGATTTTATAATGTTTTTCTACTTTGGTAAATTAAGTTATTATCGAAAGAATATAAATTATTTGAAGCCCTAGTTACAGCCGTATAAAGCCAATTAAGTTTTTGTTGTCCAAAAGGAAAATCAGGAAATAAGAATACATTTTTCCACTCTCCACCTTGTGATTTGTGTACCGTTAACGCATACGCATATTTAGCTTTGACAGCAGACAAATATGGATCGTGCATTATATTTTTCGACTCTCTAAATTTTTTATTTTGTTTCATCCTATCCGCAATCAATATTATATTTTTTGAATTAAAATCATCATTTTCAATCAAATCATTTAGACGCAGTTTCACAAATGATTCCATTTCTAAATTATCATCAACAATTTTTAAACGAACATCAACAAATCTAAATCCTGCAATATTTTCTTCAACTTGACTTACTTCGCAAACTTCTAAAAATGTATTGTTCGGAAAATTAACAGAACTCCCAACATATCTAGCTGACGAGATTAACTGTTCGCCAATACAAACCAATCCTATTGGGTTATTGAACAATTTATTACGGACATCCATGTTGATTTCACGCACACGGTCATTTTTCCAAGATAGAATTACAGAAGACTGACTATCTTTCAAATAAAAATTACAAAAAGAATTTATCCAAGAATCATAATCTCTAACTTTTTCAGAATTAATTTTAACATTAAAATGCTTTTGATCAAAGGCTTTACGTAACATAATTGCATTATCAAGAATGGTTGATTTTTCTTTTTGTCTTTTCACCTCTTTCAATTCAACGGCAGAAACATTTAAACCAAATTGCTTTTCAAGATGTGATTTCATTAATGCTGGAGAAAAATTACTTTTCACAGGAGGTAACTGATAAGAGTCACCAATAAAAATAATTTTACTACTAGAATTGAAAGTTTTGACATAATTTATCAAATCAAATAATACCGAATTTTGTGATGCAAATTCATCTTCATTAGATGGTTTCACATCGCTAATCATCGATGCCTCATCAACAATAAATATATATGGAATTGTAGAAACAATGTTTTTTCTTACAAATTCAATTTTATTTACATTTCCTTCTTCATCTTTTATTTGATTTACATCATATATTAATTGATGAATTGTAGAAGTAGGCCACTGAACTTTTTTCCCAATAACACGAGATGCACGATGAGTGGGAGCAATAATTGTAAAACACACTTTTTGTTCTTGCAAATATTTCTTTAAAGCAATCATCATACTTGTTTTACCTGTACCAGCCGCACCGCTCATAATTAAAACATCAAGAGTTTCATTTTTCACAAAGCTCTTCATGTACTGAAATGCATACTTCTGATCATCAGTAGGATAAAAATTAAAATAATTGTTTATTGAAAATGTATTGTTCATCGTTTGTTTTTTTATTTATCTACCATTAACTAAAAATCTTTTGGTATTCTCAATTAATACTTTTCGTTGGTCTTCATTAAATGCCATTTCTAAAACCCTTTCAACTTGTCGCTTTGCTTCCTCTTCATTAAAATACGTATGCGACATCTTATGAGCATCTCTAAGTGAATCAAGTAACATTTCGAAAGCATAATAACGAACCGTATTTTTTGAGTATTTTAAACCATAAAAATGTTTTTCGGTAATTAATGTCTTCGTTTTTATCGTGTATATTTTTATACAATTTAAAAAAGTAATTCCATAATGAGCATCTCCAACGTCTTCTTTAATTAATACTCCCTCAGCAATTCGAATGGAATTATAATATGTATTACCCACCCTAGACACAAATCCTGCCGACAAAAATGCGTTAGCATATTCTGAATACGTTAAAGACGAATTAGTTAAACCCATTTTTTCGAATAATACCATTGATGTTGCCATGTTTGTTTTTATTTTAAATTGAATAAATCAAGCAAATCGTTTGCTGCTTCAACTTTTGCTTTTTTATCTACTTTTTGTTTTTTTGGTTTTTTAATATCCTCTTTTATTTTTTCTACGCCCAATAATTCTTTTATTACATTTACAACCAAATCTTCAATTCGTATTTCTTCACTAATTTTTTGTTTTACATCAATTTTCTTGATTATTTTCCCTTTGTAACAAATATTGAAGCTCTTGATTGAATTTGATCTATCATCTTGATTAAATACAACTTGATATTGCAAATCTTTGAATTTTACTGGATTACAAGCCAATAAATACGTTGATGCGTTTGCCATTTTCTCTCCTTTCATCCTTAAATATTATTTGACAACAATTCATTGTACCAATTCGTAATGGCCTCATAGCTTTCCTTAAAATAAGCCGACTTTAACTTCTCATTGATTATACCCTCAGCTTGACAAATATCAAAATTCGGATTACTCGCAGAAGCCTCACTCAACATTCGCAACAAACTCGACTTCACAATTTCCAAAACTTTTCCACGATCATATCTTGTCCCTTTTTCAACAGATTTATCAATAATTAATTTACCGTTTTTATCAAATATTTTGATTCCACTCAAAAACTCGACCCCTACCCCTTTGGCTTTACTTTCGACAATTACTAAGTTCTCAAACATTCGAAATCCATTACTAATCTCAAACCCACTCCGCGATACTATTTGATTTCCGAAAATAGTTAAACCCGTTTCATTGTCTTTCTTTAAATTTTGTCCGTTGAATAATTGTAAGCCTTGATTTTCCATGATGTTTTTTTTAATTGTTTGTATTTGCAAAGTAAGGTGCGTTTGTTGCAATCTAATTGCAAGCTTGTTTTTTTTTTCAAGAACTTTATTCTGCAAATTTACAGTCCAACATTGCAATCTAATTGCAATGTTTATTATCTTTGTTTTTAAGAACGTTGAATGCAAAAACAAAATTAAACCTCAAGGTTGCAATCTATTTGCAACCATAAAAAAACTAAATTATGCCAAATGTAAAAAGCCAATTCGACCGTTATGAACTTTTAGTAGCACTACTAAAAACCAAGCATACAAAAAAAGAATTATTGGAAAAATATTTTGATAACGGATTTGAAGTTCATTGGAGAACTTTAAATAATGACATTACTTATTTAAAGGATGAAGGAGCCGAAATTCACACTCCAAACCGAACCGATCCTTATTATTATTTTGAAAATGAATATATACCTGAGGGTTCGAGTTTTACCGATGAGGATGTTGAAACATTACAACAAAGTATTCAGATTTTATCCAATACAATTGGTTTTAAAACGGGTTTAGAGTTGAAAGAGATACTGTTAAAATCAAAGTTCTTAAAGTATCACTTTAACAAAAAAGAGAAACCAATCATTTCGTTTGAAAAACAATCTATTACAAATCTCACAAAGCACCTTGATAACTTATATAATACAGTTGCAAACAAAGACTGTTTAAAAATAAATTACACCCCTAATTCAAGCGAAATTCCTGTTGATTATATTATAAGCCCATATTATTTAAAGGAATATCGAAATAGATGGTATTTATTAGGGCTAAAAAATTGCGATCATTTCTTAATGAACTTAGCTTTGGATAGAATTAATAAAATTTCACCAGCAGATAATGAACAATATATTGAAAATGAGTCGTTTGATTTTGATCAGATGTATAAATTTGTAGTTGGTGTTACTATACCAATGAATAGTAAGCCACAAATAATAAAAGCTATTGTTAGTAAAGTTTCGGCAAATTACATAAAATCAAAACCGTTTATTGATAACCAAGAAATTATTGAAGAACATCAAGATGGTAGCATTTTAATTCAATTTACAGCCTACGAAAACTATGAACTGGTCCAATCTATACTCTCCTATGGGAGTGCAATAAAAATAATAGAACCACAAAGTTTAAAAGACAAGTTGTTTAAAACTTATCAAGAAGCAATTCGTCAGTATAAATCTTAATTGTTTTTATCAATTACATACTCTCGAAATTTACAAAATTCAAATACTGTAGTTTTCACATTTCCTTGCTGAACAACATTGCGTATGGTGGTTGAAGCCACACATTTTATGTTGCTATTTTTCAACATCGAAACCAAACAAAAACAAAAAGTCAGCTCTCCCATAATATGTAAACAAATATTTTGATTATCATTCTGATATTCTTCAATTTGATGATAAAATTTTTGAGCAATTTCTATAATATAATCTTCGCCTTCTTCAGGTGGAATATGTGGAAATGGCATGTCTATAACATTTCCATACAATTTATTAGCCTCTAATAATTGTTTTTCGCTCCATTGAGCAGACGGATGGTTGGATAGGTTTATGAGCATAGGTTATTTATAAATAATAGTTTTTGTTTCCTCAATGTATTTTTCTAAATCCTTAATCATTTTTGATTTTGACAATTTTATTCCAATACTATGAGCAACACTTTTTCTAATTACATTAACATTTCCCCACAATGTATGAAATGATTTCAACTCATCAATCTGTTGATTTGAAAAATTCTTTAAAAACTCATCTTGATTTTTCTTAATTTTCCCTGAATTAGTAATTATTTTCTTCACGTCTTCTCTCTTGTTCCTATCCGCAGCATCAAAGCGCAACATCTCACAACCCTTGGTTATTATACACTCAATTAATATAATTGAGGAATATCCATATTGTCTATGTGAAAACATCCAATCAGCTAATTCTATTTGAAATTGACTATCATTTTTTGCATTATCAAATTTATTTAAAAACTTATTCAACATAGGAATAATAACTTTTTCTTGAATAGGTGTTAATTTGTCCGCCGTTATTGATTTTAATTTCTGAACTTGACTCTTTAAATCATATATATGATTCAAACTTTGACTTTCAGAAAAGTCTTCCAAAATAACACTGTAACTTTTATTTTCTTCTTTCAGAAGCTCTGACATTTTATATGCACTTCCTATATTTTGAAACTCGTAGGCGCCTTTAATGTATTCATTTAACATGTTAATTGAATTCAACTGAACAACAGGCGTGTATCCTAACTCATTGGCATTACTTACCTCCAACATACCATAATAAACTCCTTTTATTTGAATATTTTTCTTACTCACTTCATTTACATAATTAATTACAGAATTAAGAATTAAAGGTAAGGATCTAAATGAATGAGTAATATCAATAAATATTTCATCATCATTTTTAAGTTCACTATCAATTGAGAGAATTTTATTTATATTATTTGTAATTTCTTCTTGATTGATACCATAATTTATTATGATTGGAGTTAAATTTCTCACTTGAGACAACATCTTCAATATTATATCACCCTTTGAAACATTTGTTTTACAGTTAAATGATTCAATCTTTATACCTGTATTAAGCGCTATTTCTTCATCGTAAGTTTTTCCATCTGACATAACCCTATACAATTCCTCCCACATCGATTTTAATGTTCCAATCACAATTACATGGTCAATGTTCAAATGTTGAATTAACACATCAGCCATAAATGAACTTTGATATTCCTTATCTTCGATTTTATAACTAGTAGTTTCATATTGCCTCTTAGACGAATTATCTTTACCAGTTCTACCAGTCCCCAAAAAACTAATCAATACTTTACGTGCCATAATTATCCTTTCTTTACTAAACTATTTAAAATTGTGTCATTTTTCTTAAAGAATTCTGCATCTAGGACATTTCTTATCCCCAAAATCTTTGATTTCTTTTGAATTCCGGAAAGCTTATTTCCTGCATTTTTTTCAATATTGGTTAATGTATGTATGCTTGAATGTACTCGTAAACCAAAATCCCGAGTAATGGCTGCCAATTTATACATAAATGAATCCAAATTGTCTTTCAATGTATCTTTGCTTCCCATTGATGCCTTGCACTCGATAACATATAATTCGTTTTCGTAAACAAAGACCACATCATATTCATTATCGTGTTGTAAATCTGCCGTGTCTCTAAATAGTTTAACTCCCAACGCAATAGCTGACTCTTCAACATCCAATTCTCTTTTTAGCTTTATGTAAACAAACTCTTCAAACCATTTGCCAGAATAATAAACTTTATCTTTTTTTTCAACATGGGAATGACTGTCCATGATTTTTTTTTCACCAAAAAAATAAAAGTTCTTTTTTTTAAACTGCTCAAAAAATTTCAAAGTATATTCTTCAGTGTAAGTGAGTGATTCATCTGATTGGTAATATAAACCATAAGAAAGCAAATACTCCATCAAGTTTAAACGATATTTAATTGGAATTTGAACTATTGAATAATATGGATATACTTCGCTTATCACATTTTTCCCGATAGGCACATAGATTATTCTATTGTTTTTTGTTGAAAAAAACTCATAAACGCCTATGGTCATTACTTTTGTACCTCCTGACATGTTAACAACATACTGCGTATTTTCCAAATCTAAAGATTTCAATTTATTGCGAATATCATTTAAATCATCCTCCACCACTTTAATCCTCACAACAGAATTCTCCTTAATACCACAACCCAACTCTACCCACCTGTCTAAACCCTTTTTCTCAACATATTCGGTGGAGATAAACAGCAAATCGTCGTAACTGTCTTGCAAGTCCTTTATTACAAGAACATTGGGAATGGTTTGATCCGAAATAACACTAACTAAGACTGTTTTCATGTGATTATTTTAAAACCCTAACAAACTCTAATTTATCAATGTTTCCACCTTTATTATAAATTATTTTTACCAGAATTTTATCACCTTTTCTTGGCTTGTTTCCATAATCAACAATCAGATTTTTCGGATTATCATCTTTTCCCTCGAGCAATTTAGCTAAAATAATTTGACGTTGAACTAATGTAACAATTGCTTCGGCTTCTATCTTATTAGGAATAGCCTCAATTTTTGGTTTTTCAATTTCGGAAAACTTAATTAAAGCATCCTGATCTTGTTTCATCGACACAAAATCCTTAATTTCAGGATAATAAAGATTTTTGTCAAAATTATTCGATGCCATACTAAATAATTCTTTTAAAGAAGAAGATTTCTCCCAATTTGAAACTTTTTGTTTCATCAATTCACTAAATGAATCTAGATAAAACTGTACATTTTTATCTAAGTCAAAACCCAACAATTCAACCTTTATCTTACCGTATCCAAATGGTTTAGCGGCACCTAAACTATGAAAACAACTTTTGTTATTATTGAAAGTAATCGCTGCCAACAATGCACCTATTTCGTTCTTTCGCAAGTTATGAAAGCGAATCTTACATTTAAATTCTGAATCTTTGGGTAAAGGATTAAATTCTGAAAAAACTTTATCATTTTTCAATTGTTTTTCATCATATTTTCCTAATTTTATTTCATTATGTACAGGATACCTTTTGAATCCTCTTAAAAAGGCATTATCTTCAAAAGTATTGTATTTATTATCTTTGTCACCTTTAATATTTTGCTCCAAATAATAGGGAAAGTATGAAGCTTTTGGACTACCTAAAATCTCTTTTTCTTGGCTTTGAGGATTTTTATTATTTAATATTATTGCATTTCCAATCATCACTCTGCCTTTTAAAGAATCTTCTTTTTTATGATTCGTATATCCAAATATCAAATTAGCTAAATCGATTTTAGTATTTTCATATCCACTTAATGGAAGCATTTGATGAACACTATTTTTATAGGGAAGTTTATACATGTAGGCTAATCCGAAATGTCTTAAATTACCATTATTATCCTTAGAATAAAAGACAGGAACTTTTTTTCCTTTTTTTAAAAAATTATTTCTCCACCATTCCCAATCTTTGGAAATGTTATTTTTATCATGATCTAAGTAAATAAATTTAAAATCTTTTTGCATTTCAGGACTAACAATAAACGAATTGGGAGACTCATTTGTGAAGAAAACAAATTCATGTACTTTTCCACTTGCTTTTACACCTTCTGGCTCATTTCTTCTGCCTGATTGTCCTGTAAAAACAAGAGTTCCCTTTTTGCCAATTTCGTCATATTCGGCAATTGTCCGTTTAACACCACCGGGAAGAGTTACTTCCTTTGTAGAAAACTTTGCAACTAAATCCCTTTCTTGTACTTGTTGGTATTTATACATGGCCGTCTTTTCAATAGGATTTTTTTCCAAAAATAATTTTCGAAAAGGGATGCCTTCCTCAGCTAATTCTTCATGGTGAATAAATGCAATTTCGTCACACTCTTCAATACTCCAACTTCCATCTTTTTCTTCCTTAAGCCATCCACCATTTATTTTAAACTCTTTATATTTAGACATATAAAGATTGTCGGATTTAGACAAATCGCGAAAAGAATATCTATCGTTATTTACCAATTTTTTATTCATCCTCGAGAAACTCATAATCTCTAACACATTCCTAAACATCCCTTTTAAAGATGAGCCTGGAATAAAATATTTCTTTTCCCCCGCTTCATCAATGTAATGAGAAAACTCATTAGTTGCCGCGTCTTTTTTATGCCCATTTCTAATAAAAATCGGTGTCATAGCAGTTATCTTCAACTCTAGTTCTCCGCTTTCTCCATCTGAAAATGGAATGTCATGGCTTACTTGCTCTGCCCAATCAGGTTTAAAAACTTCGTCCTCAGTTGGTGCAGGCACAAAATTATATGGCGATTTTATACTCATAATTATTCCTCCTTATTTTTAAATCCACTAAAAACAATTGCTTTTAATTTTAACACATCAAATCCGGCACAATTTTCATCTTTTTCCGGCAACCAAATTTGTTTAAAAAGAACTTTTTCCACATCTTTAAGTCGATGTGGAAGATACTCTTTTTCAACTAAGTTTGATTTTTCAAGTTTACTCAAATCATACTCAAAAATCTGATATTCACCTGAATGTTGAACATGAATTGATTTATTTTCGTTCTTATCAAATAATAGTGCCTCAACTACAAACGGATTGGCTTCAACCGTCAAAAAATCAAATGATTCATCAGGTATGTTAAACGGTTTTTTTTCATTTGATAACCAAACATAACCTTCGTAGTTTCTATTTGGAATTTCTTTTATCGAATTATATCTTTTTATAAAATCTAGCATAACTCCTCCTTTTTATAGTAATTGAAAATTTCTTCCCCATTTTTCAAGAGTTTACCTGTAAACATACCGTGACCTTTAGTTGTCATTCCGCCAAGTGGTAATAAGCCTTTACAAATATCAATTAGAGTATTTTCAAGCGATTCCAGTATTTTGCCATCATTAGAATGTTGTACATAAACATCAAAACAAAAATCACCACCTTTCAAAAAAGACACTTTTTCACTAAACAAAGCACCATCCATTGCACCGCCAGTAAAACGGTCAATAGCAACATGATTTAATATTTTATCGTTTGCAATTTTATCATCTGAATAATAAAAATCATTGATAAAAACATTTCCAGCCTGAGGATCGGCTACATCTTTTCCTGCTTTGCCAAATAAAGCAGCAACAGCTTCGTTCTCTACACCTGTTTTTGCTCCGCCTACGTCCGCAAATTGTTTTGTCAACTTATTATAATTAAAAGCTACACGATGAGAAATGGCTCCTTTTATTGAACTTGCTGGGATTACAGTTTGTTTTTCAAAATCAATTTTACCATTCTTGTATATGACAATTTCTTCTTCCAACGGACGATTATCTGCCTCTTCGTCTCCAAAACCTTCACTAAAAATAAAAAATGAATCTGGTTTAAGATTTAAAGTGTACTTGATAAAGTCCGAGTTTTGATTGTTATCTTTTTCATACTCAACTTTACTAAAATCGAGTTCTGAATTAAAAGACGGATTAAAACTTACATAACTTTCAAAATCTTCAATTTTAGTCAAGTCAAATGTTTTCTCAAAAATTGAAATCACACTTAAACTTCCATAGCCGTTCCTAGTGCCTGAACCAATTCTAAAAGTTGGACTTTTAACTTGCCTAACAATGTTATTCCAGTATTTTTCATCTTGAGAGTTTCCTTTTAATTCAAGTTCAAAAACAAAACGAGTTCCTTTGTAAACAACCTCATTATCGAACAAACCTTGTTCAGCAGCAACACCTTTTTCCGTAATTCTCACATGTTGTCGTGATGGTAAATTTGAAAATCTATCAAATAACTCTGCATCGATACTTTCCAAGATTACTTCCGAAACTTCATTCCCATTTAGCAACATGTATGCCGAACTTACTTTCAATAATGAACCAGTGCCTTTATCACGCTTTGCATAACCAAAAACTCGTTCAATCCAATCATTCTTAACTAAAGAATGTCTTAATACACCCGCTAGTGAAGTGCCTAAAATCATTGGAAATCCATTGCAATCTTTCTGTACTAAAGCATCTTTTAACAGGGACGCTTCACCAGAACCAACAAAAAGCGGAGTTTCCGCCTCTACTATAAACCTAGCAATATATCTGTGTGTATTCATAATCATTTTTTATTAAGTTTCCTACTTTCTTTTGCCATTTCGGCTGCAAATTTTGCTACAAATTGGGTTCCATGATGACGGTTTTTATTGCAAATTTCCTGAAATGCATTTAGATTTAGATCTCGATTTTTACCCCAATGCTTTTCATAAGCAACGCCATGGGTTAAATAGCCTATTTCTTTATCAAACAACTGTTTTAAAAGTTCATCAAAATCTTTTGTTTTAGTAGCATAAGCTCTAATACCACCCCACTGGCTTGAAGTAATTTTCTTCAAACGAGTTATATCATCTGAATAGGGGTACACATTTTTTTGAACAGCTTCTGAAATTTCTTTTTCTAATCTATTGCTATCTAATTTTCTTAAAAGATATTTTGACAAAACTGTGGAAGGCACTTTTTGAGTACTTTCTATTTTATTATTTGAATTAAGATATTTACTCAAGCTAAATTTGCATTTTGCCTTTTCATCTCCTTCTAAAAATAGTGGATTATAAATTACTTTTCCGAATCCTTCAGCTTGATGAATGCCAACCGTTTTAGTATTACTTGTTATTTTAGCCCCTGTTACATAAAAAACGGAACCTTTTAAAATGCAATCTCGCTGAGTATTGCTTGTGTTTCGTTTAAAATTCCAAGGCGAATAAGAATAGGTTCTAATTTGAGATTTGTCCCAGCCAACTTCTGCTTCTTTATTTAATCCTAGTTGCGCTGCTGTTGGTTGATAATTTGGCATTCCAGATTCGTCTATAAAACACAAATTACTTTGAGCATAAACCAAAACGTAATCGTTAGCTTTAAATGAATTAATAATTTGGGGCTGAGTTGGCATTTTTTCAATATGAATCTGTCCAAACTCTGCATTTTTTGATTTTCCTAAACGATGATTACCCTCAATTACTTGATTAATTTCATCAATAAAAGATTCTTCATCAAATTGTATGGAAAATATAAATTCGAGACCCTTATTTAAAGATTCAAAACCAAACATGGCACCGCTTTTAGATGTTCTAGTATCTCTATCTTGAGCAGATTTTATCGCAAATGATTTTTCAATTTCTTTTATTACTAATCCATTAGTAAGTAAATATCCATCACGCTGTTGCTTAAGTTGTAATCGATTGCCGTTTAGGTCGCTTGGAGGATTGCTTCGATCAATTAAATAATCTAAATATACTGGATCAGTTCCTATTTCTTTGCTTAATTTGTCCATAAAAAACATTGAGGGCAAGGCATATGAAATACAATTATCTTTTGAAATCGTTGCATCTCCAAAACGAACTTTTCCAGAATGAAAAATTGAAAATGTTTCTTCAGATAATCCTTTTTTTAGCTTTTTATCATACAATTTTCCTGCTACGATTCCCAGAAAATTACTACCGGGTATATAATCTAGAGTCGTCATATTCCCCTCTGTTGCGAGGCTTGAGTTCAAAACAACATCCGATAAAAGTGTTACTTTATAAAATATCTCTTTCATAACTAATTAGCTTTAATTTCAAATTTACAACGACCTAATCCACGGTTTCTATTTACGCCCAAATGACGAATGCAATTCAGGGCTTTTTCAAATTTCACAATATCCGTATCAATAACACCATCAATGTATCCTTCTAAAACTAATGGAATACTTACTTGCATGGTTCTTAATGAGTGTTTTTCTGCAACGCCTTTTTCATCTATGCGAGTAGAAGCTAAATTTCGATACAGAAAACTACTCATCTGTTCAGTAATTTCATTCTTTTCATTTTCATTTAGTTCAGCATTCGCGAAGAATAAAGATCCTGCATCCGATATTTTTCCTTTTTCATTATATTCTCCAAAATATTTTTTCACAAAACCGGAGTCGATTAAATTTGGCTGAACCTCTCTAAAATCTTCAAAAACATCTTTAAGTAAGCCTTTAATGGTTTTACCAGGCAAATAAGGCAAATTGTTTTTATCTTTTATTACAACAGCATCTGCATCAGCACCCGAACTTAATCCCGAACCTGCATGCCAATCACTTAAAAAAGTAATAGTATAATTAATTCTCTTTGTTTCCATAATTAAAACTGTGTAAGGTTATTAAATCTAGTAATTGTGATGTGCGATTATTTTCAATAGCCGTTAATTCATTATCAAGTTCTAGAGCTATATAAAAATCTTCATTTACTTCTTTCATTCTTTTCATCATAAAAATTGAAGTAGAAGTATCTTTATATGTTTCAGAAACTATTTGTCGTAATTTACCGACAGCTTTAGTCTTTTCATTTTTATCTGCTTCCTCTTGAATAATATTCAATTTTCTATTCAATTTATCAATTTCTTCCAAGAGATAAGGTCCTTTGTAGTAATCCAATCCACTACTTGTTTTTAATGTTCTTTCTTTTAAAATTTTCAAATCTTCGATAAACGACTCCTGTACTTTGTAAAATGCAAGAGCCGATTTGGGAATATCATTATATTTTGGATCCAATAATTTTCCAGTTGAATCAAATTCTTTAACTCTCTTTTTTGCATCGGAACATAATTTTTCTGCTAAACCTAATCCGTAATGCAATGGATATGATTCTTTTATAAAAGCAATACCAGCACAAGCCGTTAATCCATTTTCATACTCTTTCAAACCGATTTTTTTAAATATCTTCGAAGATTCTAATTCAAAGTTTTCTAAAAACACCTTCGTAAAATCAAGTGCTAAATCTGCTCTAATGATAACTGTTAAATCGTCTCCTCCAATGACTATAGGTCTTACTGGAAATCTATCAAAACTCTTCCTATTAACCAGAACTACTTCTTCAAAAGCTTTTTTTTACTGCATTCTTAGTAGAATCGTCAATTGCTTTTGAAAAATCTGCAAACAAGTTCTTTTCTACAAGTTCTTTTCCTTTATTTTGGATAATTTGTCCTAAACCATTTCCGTCTGCATGTATAATAGCAATCCATGAATTTTTTCCTGACTTAGTAATATCTTCAGTATCTAAAGCCAATTCAGACCCTTTCGGCTTAAAGCCTGCCATCTTTTCAAAAAGAGCAATATTATTGACACTTGCATCTCTTTTTGCTAATGTTGCACCATCAAGTGCTTCTTTTTCAATAAATTTTACAGCCACTCCATTTGTTCGCCTTGCTCTCTCCAATCCCATAAATCCAATTTCAAATGGAGTTGGAACTAAATTTCTTTGTGCTTTTAATTTATCCTCTAAAAGTTGAATGCTATTTGACAATTCATTTCCTTCAAATTCAACAACAGCTTGGCTTATTGTTATACCAGGAGCTAATTCAGAAACTTCTTTGGGGAAAGTTTTCACAAAATCCTTGCATTTTTGCATGTCATTAAAAACATATTTAATATTACCCGCTGCACTTAGAATAATATTTTTATCATCCTTTTTAATATTGGCTACATTATAAAACAAATCTGTACAAATTTGTTCCACCAATTCGCTGGCCCCAACTATCTCCTTCAACTTATTCGTCTTGAAAATGAAGCCTTGTATCCCTTGAATAGAAGCTCCATATAAAAACTTTGTATTTGTCATAATTAATTAAATATTTTATCTATTAATTTCTCTCTTTTTTCTGTTTTACAATTCCAAAACCTTTGCTCACCGATTTACCCAATCCAATAAAATTGGGCAAAAAACATTGGTTTTAAATGCGACATTAAATGCCATAAATCGGTTGTTTTTAACTTTTATCACTTTGGGTTCATCCAAATTAGTAATATTGACCTTTATCTCTTTGTCAACGTTCCATTCAATGCCTTTGGCAAATGCTAAAATATTTGCCGTTAATGTTTTTTCTAAAAATTCAATTTGCTCTTTTAACAGATCAATTTTTCTGTATTTTGAATAGTTTTCCTCATTCAATGCAATCCAATTTTCAATGGTATAATAAAACATGGTATCCCAAACCTGCATAGTAAACTGATTCAAATTAAGTTTCCCCACTTTCAGTTCATACTCTTTATCACCCAAAAAGATAATTTGTCCCTTATTTTCAAAAAAATGATGCAATTGATCTACTCCTTCATCGATGCAAATAATGGCAGGATGCTTAAAAATTCTCTTATATTGAATCAATGGGTATCGATAAATAGATTTATTATCAGCATGATTATGAAACATATCAAACTGTCTACCAGTCTGTTCTATTACAGCAGCTCGAAAAGCTGGAATTTCATATACTTGTACTTCATCCTCAAACTCAATCTTCAAGACCCTTATTCTCTTCATATTAAGATAATTTTTTGAAAACAAAAATGAAGGCACAAATTACACATATTTTCCAATTAGACAAAATATTTATACTGTTTATTATAAATAAAGTTACTAACAATATGCAAAGCTACTGCATATGTGTGAAGTGTATCTTCACAACTGATTAGATATTTTATTAAAAAATTATGGGTTGAAATTAACTTTACTGAATAACACGATATAGCTCAATTATCCAAAATATTAACTTAGTGGATAATTATTGTTTATAAACATCTTTCATTTTATTAACTACCTCAATAATTTGCAAACGAAACCAATAAGGTTTAAGCACTTCCAAGGCGCAACCAAAGGAAAGCACCAATTTTTGAAATTCGTAATTATATTTAAGTTTTACCGAAAATATGATATAATCTTCGTTCTTTTCGATTACTTTTTGAGAATGATGCAGAGGTTTCGTTAGCACATAAAAGCAAGAACTTTTATCAATTTTGAGCACATACTCTTCAACATCAAACTCTTCAAAACGAGTCACACCAATAACATCATCAAAAAAATCAGCAACATCAGGTTTGAATTCAGCTTGATATTTTTCATTATTTTTTTCAATTTTCGTAATTCTATCCAAAGCATAAATCCGAATAGCAGATTTCGGATGCGAATAGGCAACTAAAAACCATCTCAAATTGTATTCTTTCAAAAAATAAGGACTCACCGTCTGCATTTTTGCAGGTTCATGGAAATTCTGATAATGTACATCTATGCAATGATGATTTTTAATAGCAAAAAACAAGTTAGAAAAATTTTCCAATCCATGCAAATAGGGATTATGGTCAAAAATCACAAAAGGTTCGGCATACATCTTCTGTTTTCTACAGCCAAGCTTTAAAGCTATATCCTTAATTGCGTCATACTCGGGCATTCCCTGAAAACGAGTAATAAAATTCAACGACTCTTGAATTAATTCGATTTCATTTTCACGCAAAGAAGTAGTGTTGATTGAAAAATCAGGATCTACATAGCGATAGTATACCTTTCTATTCTTTCTCTTTTTTGCTAAATCAACACTCCATCCTTCCGCACTCTTCATAAAGCTAATATCCGAATAAATCTGCTTGCGGCTAATTCCGCGATAATTGGGATCAATCTCAACCATCACATCATCAATCGCTTCAATCAAATTTTGAACAGAATAATCTCGCATTGTGTTTCTAAAGCAAGTATCTAAGATTTGATACCGAATTAAAGCATTTTTATTGACTGGCATATAAAACAAGATTAATCAAACAATTGCATCTACAAACATACAATGAAACTTTAATATATCTTCAAGAATTTAATATTAAGTTCAAAATTAATTGTCTCTCAAAAAATATTTCTTTAATAAAAAACTGTTTTATAAATTCTCTATTCACTGAGTGAGAAATTCATTTTCTGTTAAAATAAAGTTTTATCCCATCTCTCGTATTTCATCTTTGAATTTTAGATCGATTGTTTGAGTTGAAATAGACACTTTTTTGAACACTATCGCTTTAATTTTGCTTAATGCTCGAGTTGATTGCAAAAAAGCAGCTTAAAAAAGGCCTAACATTTAATTAAACATTGGGGATTTATAACTGCTTGACATAAAACTGGTTACAGGTCGTATAAGAATTAACCGTTAGGTAACGGATAATATTTGAAACAACTTCAGCACGCTTTTTCTTAAAATAGAATTACGAATATATTGTTCAAAAAACCTGCTTGCGTATAATTATAATAAAATTAATGTAAGCTAATAAAAACAATGCAATTTTAAAATTGTACTTTAATATTACAATGTAGATTTAAAGTATACACTTAAAAATCCCAAGAAAAAAAACGCCAACTTCCACGCAAGAGTATCGAAGAGGTTGGCATTTTTTCAAACAAGACTATCCAACCAACTTCACTACCACTAATTTCAAATCTTCCTCAAAAGGGTTGCTCCATGAGCGTTCTTCATCAGGATGAATTTCTGCAATTTCGCCAGATTTAAGATGATAGGTTTGATTTCCAATTTGCAATTTTCCTTCCCCTTCAACGACATAAAAGACTACTTGAATAGGATTGTAATGCATGGGAATGGATTCATTTTGTTTCATTGTAATTTCAACCAATTCAATCTTTTCATTTTTGAAACATAGAAACCCCAAAGGATTATCGAGCACTTTTATGCGTTTATCGGTATTTGAAATGGCATACATGATTTATTCTTTCACCATGGTTAAAAGCATTTTAAACGGCTCCAAAGCATTCACAGCATGTGGAATATTGGCAGGCATTATAATGGTGTCTCCAGTTGATAAATGATTGGATTTCCCACCAATAATGACTTCCGCTTTACCTTCTAAAACTTGAATTATGGCATCAAAAGGTGCAGTATGTTCGCTAAGCGACTGTCCTTTGTCGAAGGCGAAAAGAGATAAATTACCAGACGGTTTTTTAATCATAATTCTACTCACAATTGAACCTGGTTGGTAGGATACCATTTGGTCTAATTGAACAATTTCTGATTTTGGAAATTCAGTTGTACTCATATCTAATATTTTTTATAAATTTTTATCACGAATGGTCTCTTTCAAAATGAATTCTATCTCGTCAACACAGCCACCACAAACAGTTCCTGCTGATGTTTTAGACTGAATATCTTCCAAAGTACGACACCCATCTTTTACTATTGCATCTTCAATGGCGCTACGATAAATCTCGTTGCAAACACATACTAATTGATCTTTTTTTTCCATATCTATATATTTATTTATTTTATAATTATGTGAGCCGCAAGAGTAACGACTCAGGTTGAAAATTGTTTAATTGTATTCACAAAAATCTGTGTTTTGTAATTCAATCAACTCATTATTATTAATAAGAAACGCCAATTTCAATGTATAAATCACAAAGAAATTGACGTTTTCTTAAATCACTGTTTTTACTTAGCCAACCATCAATTTAATATCCTCGTCAACTTCTGTAATTCCAGCAATACCGAAGTTTTCAACCAATACTTTGGCTACATTTGGAGAAAGGAATCCTGGCAAAGTAGGTCCTAAATGGATGTTTTTCACACCTAGATACAACAGAGCCAATAGAACAATAACTGCTTTTTGCTCGTACCAAGCAATGTTATAAGCAATTGGAAGTTCGTTGATGTCGTTCAATTCGAAAACTTCTTTTAATTTAAGAGCAATCACTGCCAAAGAGTATGAATCGTTGCATTGCCCTGCATCAAGAACTCTTGGGATTCCACCGATATCACCCAAAGGAAGTTTATTGTAGCGATATTTTGCACAACCTGCCGTTAGGATAATGGTATCATTGGGTAGTTTTTGAGCAAATTCAGTATAGTAATTACGATCTTTCATACGACCGTCGCAACCAGCCATTACAATAAACTTGCGGATGGCACCCGATTTAACGGCGTCAACCACTTTGTCTGCCAATGCAATAACTTGATTGTGAGCGAATCCACCAACGATTTCCCCGGTTTCAATTTCAATTGGAGATTTACATCTTTTTGCATGCTCTATCACTTGAGAGAAATCTTTTGCTTTCCCATCAACTCTATCAGCAATGTGTGGGAAGCCTGTAAAACCAGAAGCACCTGTCGTATAGATACGGTCGCCATAAGTAGCAGATGAGCGAGGAGGAACGATGCAGTTTGTAGTAAACAAAACGGGTCCGTTGAAGGTTTCAAAATCTTCAACTTGGTGCCACCATGAGCTACCGTAGTTACCAACCAGGTTTGGATATTTTTTAAATTCAGGATAATAATGCGTAGGAAGCATTTCGCTGTGCGTATAAACGTCAACGCCAGTTCCTTGCGTTTGAATTAACAACTCTTCCATGTCTTTTAAGTCGTGACCAGAAACCAAAATTGCAGGATTGTTTCGAACTCCTAAATTAACTTTGGTCATTTCAGGATTTCCGTATGCTTGAGTATTGGCTTTGTCCAATAATGCCATTACAGAAACGCCGTTTTTCCCACATTCTAAAACAAGGCTTACCAATTCGTCAACCGAAAGATTATCATTGGTAGTAGAAGCCAAACCGCGGTGCATAAATTCGAAAACAGAAGCATCTGTTTCGCCTAAATTATAAGCATGTTCAGCATAAGCAGCCATTCCTTTTAAGCCATAAACAACGAGTTCACGCAATGAGCGAACATCTTCATTTTCGGTAGCTAAAACGCCAACTGTTTTTGCTTTTGCTTCAAACTCGCTTTCGTCAGCGGTCCAAAAAGCACCTTCAAAAGTCACATCGTCAATTTTAACACCGGCAGCTTGTAATTTTGTTTTTAACTCGTCACGCAAAACAAAAGCCTCTTTAATTTTTGCAACAAAACGAAGATTGTCAAAATTCGCATTTGTAATGGTCATAAACAAACCATCGAATACAAATTTATCTACTTTGTCAATTTTGATTCCAGCTTTATTAGCACGTTCGCCATAAATTGAAATACCTCTTAACACAAACATTAGTAAATCTTGCAAGTTTGCTGTATCTGGTGCTTTTCCACATACTCCGCGAACGGTACAACCACTTCCTTTGGCTGTTTCTTGACATTGATAGCAAAACATTTGATTTTCCATAATTTTAATTTTTAATTATTTGTTATTGTAATATTTATTTTTGATTCTGTATTATTTTTTTGGAGGTATTATTTAGACCCATTCGTCTGACAATATATCGCCTTTAATTCCAATTACCACCAAGCGAACCGGAACTTTGCGAGTGCATTGAGATTTTGCCAAATTTATCAACTGCAACATACCACCGCAACAAGGAACTTCCATAATGGCAAGTGTAATTGTATTCAGGCGCGCATCATCAATCATCACTTTAAGTTTTTCGACATAGGATTCTTTATTTGAATCTAATTTTGGACAAGCAATGGCCAACGCTTTTCCTTTTAAAAGCTGAGGGTGAAAACTACCCAGGGTAAATGCTGTACAGTCGGCTGCCAAAAGGAGATCGGCACCTTTTAGAAAACTTGCATTTGGGTTAATTAAATGCAACTGAATGGGCCAAAAGGACAATTCGGAAGATTGTGTATTTGTTACACCGAGATTTGTATCTTGTTTTTCATCATTTCTGATGGTCATTTCACGAGTGCCTGAGCAACCTCCGCCACCTCCTGATTTTGTTCCACAACCACCTTGAGTTGCTTCGAACAATGAACTTAAATCTATATTCACTTTATTTTCTTTTAAATAATTTACACCTTGGTTAAAATATTCCATTTCATTAAAATCTTTTAGATGTTTTAAGTGAGCTAAAATTGTTTTCTCTCCTTTTTCCACCATGCGTTCCATCACTCTAATTTCGTCGTATGGCTCTGCTTCGCGTTCTTCCAAAGAGATAGCACCCAGAGGACAATCGCCAATACAAGCTCCCAAACCGTCACAAAACAGATCACTAATGATTCTGGCTTTACCGTCGATCAGTTGTAATGCTCCTTCGTGACAACCTGAAACACACAATCCGCATCCGTTGCATAAATCCTCATCTATTTTTATAATTGTTCTTTTCATTTTATATTGATTTTATTTTTTCGTATCATTAACTTTCTGAGACAAAACTACGCCAAAGTATCCCAACAGTTTGTAACGAATGTTACAAAACGAAGCGAATAAAAAATAAAACATTTATAATCAATGAGTTACAGAAGTAATTAAATGAAATAACTTAAAAATTGGGCGTTTCGGCTTCGCTCAACGACCAAAACCATTTTTTCTTTGCAAGCACAAAAAAAGCCCCCTTTATTGAACCAATAAAGGGGGCTTAGATATTTCATTTGCAAGTAATAAGAACTATTTTACCAATACCTTTTTAGTATCTAATACTTGAGAATTGCTAATACAGCGTACGAAATAAATTCCTTGGTGCAGATCTGAAATATTGATTTCAAACAATCCATCTGGAGCATTAATTTCTTGTTTTTGAACAAGTTTTCCTAGAATATCAATCACTTCAAATTGCAGTTTTTGATAATTGGGAGCATTTACAAAAAGAATATCTTCAGCAGGATTTGGATAAGAGGTGAATTCCATTTGGTGACTTTCGTTAATGGAAGTAACACAGGCTTGTGCAACACCACCATGGGGTGTTATTTTATTAATAAGGGCTTGAGCATTTGACAAAGGCCACATATCTCTTTCAACAATACTTTTATTGGGTGCAATAAGAATATAAGTTGGAGTAGCTGAAATGCCATATGCAGAATGAACGGATGTTCCTCCACCAGCGGAACTGCTAACCATAGGATAAGCATATCCATTGGCTGAAGCATACGAATTTAAAGTAGCATCATTATCTCTACTGCTAATGGCTATAAAAATCACATTTCCTTGATTGCAACCAAAGTGTTCAAAAGCACCTTGGTAATAAGGAGCAGTAGTTATACAGGCTGGGCAATCTTTATAAAAAAAGTCAATACACACATGTTTTCCTGCATTTAAGTAGTTAAACAAATTGTGAGAAACCCCCTTACTGTCAGTGACTGTAAAGTCAACCGCAGTAGTTAATGTTGTTTGAGCCAGGGATGATAGCATGAAAATGCTAACAAATACAGAAAGAATTGTTTTTTTCATAGATAAATTGTTTTTGTTGAAATTATTTTTTCCAATACTGCACCAAATTTATGAAAATAAATCAATATGAATTATTATACGCAAATAATATATTTGTTTAAATATCAAAAAAAAATCTTGAGCTATATTTCTCACTGTCTTTTTACAACAAATATTTCACAAAAGAGGTCAAAGAAGTTTACAAAAGGGGATAATTTGAACTAAATATTTCTCTCATAAGAAATCTAAAATTCAGAAGTCATTAATTTAAAAAACATTACTTTTGCTGACTTTAATAGAGAATGATGAGAGATTTAACGAAAGGAAACGAAGCCAAACGAATATTGTATTTTGCAATTCCCATGCTCATTGGGAATTTTTTTCATATTTTCAACACCCTAATTGACTCTATTATTGTTGGCAACTATCTTGGAAAAAACGCTTTGGCAGCCATTGGAACCTCTTTTCCTGTAATTTTCGCATTAATTTCTCTAATCATTGGAGTATCTGGAGGAATCTCCATTGTTATTTCTCAGTATTATGGAGCAAAAGATCTAAAAAATGTAAAAAGAGCCATTGACACTGCATTTGTTTTTCTTTTTATTTCTTCTTTTTTCATTTCCATTATTGGGATTATTTTTGCTCCCAATATGTTTTCGATGTTGCAGCTCGATCCCGAGGTTATGCCCGAAGCAGTTAGTTATATTCGCATCTATTTAGCAGGCATTGTTTTCATGTCGGGATTTAATGGCTCTATTGCAATTTTGCGTGGACTTGGCGATTCGAGAACCCCACTCTATTTTATTGTACTTACGTCAATTACAAATATTTTACTAGAGTTGCTGTTTGTTGTAGTTTTGGGAATGGACATTAAAGGTGCTGCTTATGCTACCATTGGAGCACAAATAATTGGATTTACCACCAGTGTTATTTATTTAAACAGAACGCACGACATACTTAAAATCAGTTTAATACCCCGAAAGTTCGATCGATTTATTTTCAAACAAAGTTTACGAATTGGCTTACCATCTGGGGCTCAGCAAGTATTTGTTGCCATGGGAATGGTTGCTCTTCTGCGAATTGTTAACGAATTTGGTACTAATGCTATGGCAGGTTATACGGTTGCAGGCAGAATTGAATCATTTGCCTCCTTGCCTGCGACGAATTTCGCCATCGCTTTATCTGCTTTTGTTGGGCAAAATATTGGAGCAAAGAAAATGGAAAGAGTACGAAAAGGACTTAGAGCAACGGTCATTCTCACTTCCATTATCTCTATTTTTGCAAGCCTGCTCATCAGTATTTTTGCAAGCGATCTGATGAAAATATTTACCAGCGACCAAAATGTAATAGAAATTGGAGCCAGATACCTAAGCATTATAAGTCCTTTTTACATTCTTTTTTCATTAATGTTCTCCTATGCGGGTGTTATGAGAGGTGCAGGCGACACTCTTATTCCTATGTTTATCACTTTGTTTTCATTGTGGATTATTAGAATTCCGATAGCATGGCTTTTGTCTCCAGTAATTGGTATTGATGGCATTTGGTGGGCTATCCCATTGGCATGGCTATTCGGAGCAGTGGCTTCATTTATCTATTACAAAACTGGAAATTGGAAAACAAAAACAGTTCTTTCAAAACCAAATCCAATTATTGAGGATGTTATCGCTTAGTAATTCTTTTGCTTACTCTCACTTCATTTGATGTCGTTTATTATATAGACATTTTACATCCAAAACTAAATGATAGGTAATAGAAAAAGAGATAGGGCTTCAACACTAAATCGCTATAGCTCGATAAAGGCCGATTTGTTCTTTGTGTTTTTATTTGCAGAACTTTAAATAAAAAACTTATACTATCATAGATTAAATCTATTGGCAAAACTGAACAATTACAACTCAAAGCCGTTCGTTGTTAAAATAGTATTTATAAACTTAATAAAATAAAATTATGGAACAAATGGAACAAAAAGAAATTACCCCTATGCCAAGAATAGGTGAAAAAGCACCCTCATTTAAAGCCGTAACAACTCAAGGAGACATCAATTTTCCAAAAGATTATGAAGGAAAATGGGTTATTTTATTTAGTCACCCTGCAGATTTTACCCCAGTTTGTACGTCTGAGTTTATGACTTTTGCAAAAATGGAAAAACAATTTGAAGAAGCAAATTGTAAACTTGTCGGATTATCTGTTGATGGATTATACAGCCACATTGCGTGGTTAAGAACCATTAAAGAAAAGATCGAATACAAAGGAATGAAAAATATTGAAGTGAAATTCCCTTTGATCGAAGATATTACCATGGACGTTGCTACAAAATATGGAATGATGATGCCTGGCGAAAGCAATACGAAAGCTGTTAGAGCGGTATTTTTTATTGATCCAAAAGGAATTATCAGAGCCATTATCTATTATCCACTAAGCTTAGGAAGAAACTTCGATGAGCTTTATAGAGCATTAATTGCAATGCAAACAGCCGATGAATTTGGAATTGCTACTCCAGCTGACTGGACTCCAGGCGATGATGTTATCATCTCTCCTGCAGGCACATGTGGTGGTGCAAAAGAAAGAATGGAAGACAGTGAATTGGATTGTAAAGACTGGTTCTTCTGTACTAAAAAACTAGATAAAGATACTGTTTTGAAAAAAATTCTAAAGAAGTAATTTTATCGCATTCGTTTAAAAAGCTGTTGTTCGATGAATAACAGCTTTTTTTTTATTGTTGGAATAATTTTTGATTAATATTCAACTTATGACTTCTTTTTTATATTTTTACAAGCTAAAAAAAACATTATGAGAACATTCAAAATTATTTCAATACTACTTGTACTTTCAATGACAAGTATTTCGTGTGATAAACTCCTTCATCAAGACCCACCTACAAAAACCAGCATGGAAGGTGTATGGGAGGCGACCAGAGTAGTCACCTCAGAAGGACAAGACATCACCAACAAGTTAAAATTTCCGATTTTAGCATTTCATTTAAGCAGCGACAGAACAGTAATTTCAACAGCTGGTCCCTTGATTATGTTTATTGTTTATGGCAATAACAAATACACTGAAATCTCATCCAAAGTAGATCAGGTTTTTAATTATTCAACACTGAGTTTTAATGGAGGTGAATTTTTTATTGAGGGCGGACAGCAAATTCGCTTTACATTGGAAATGAAACTCGAAGGACTTCCTGGTCAAAAAGCCTTAACCACACTTTTGGAAATGATTGGAATAGGAAATGCATACCTAGATGCTATTGTTTATCACAAGTTTATAAATGTAGGCGTTCGTTTTGAAGACGACTACAATACAATGATTTGGGATTTTGATGAAAACACAACCGCTGTATACAATACAAAAGACAGCCAAGGTAATTATCTTTTATGGAACGGATGGCCCACCAATACATTTCAAAAATGTCAAATTATGTTTGTAAAACGAGCCAAAGATATTAGAGATTTAGTAAGAGAGAATAGCTAACTTTCTAAAAAACAAAACGTGTTCTTGCAAACAATAGCGAAGCATTAAAAATAAAAAAGAGAGCTCAACATGATATTAATTTCTCTTTTTTTTATCAATTTCTCATAAAACAATACACAAGTAGACATTTATCCAGCCCAATAACATCCTACCAAATAGCTGAAAGTCTGAAAGTTGAAATTTAAAATTTAAAAAAAGCAAAAATCAAAAAAAAAAACGTGTTTTTGGGGAATAAATAATTAGTTTTGCTTCTGTAAACAATAAAAATTACACCTTATGAACTTAGAAAGCATTCCATTGTGGGCATTGATTCCTTTTTTAATCATGTTGGCAATGATAGCGGTGGGTCCGCTCTTGTTTCACCACTGGTGGGAAAACAACAAAAATAAATTAATCGTATCCGTGGCACTCGGCATCCCTGTTGCCATCTATTTAATTATTAATGGAATGACAGACAACTTGATGCATCAAATATTGTTTGATTATGTTCCTTTTATCATTTTATTGGGTGCCCTTTTTACCATTACAGGCGGTATTCATCTCCGGGGAGACATCCAAGCCGTTCCCACCGTCAATACCTTATTTTTGGCTATTGGTGCTGCTTTGGCATCCATTATGGGAACCACTGGAGCAGCCATGTTGCTTATTAGACCCGTCATTAAAACCAATTCTCAAAGGAAATACAAAATGCATACGATTTTGTTTTTCATTGCCATTGTTGCCAACTGTGGTGGCTTGCTTACGCCCCTTGGCGATCCTCCACTATTTTTACTTTATCTTCGTGGAGCCCCCTTCGATTGGTTCTTCCATCTATTGCCCGAATGGGCATTTGTAAATGCCGTACTATTGATAATTTATATGGCAGTGGATACTTTCTATTATAAAAAAGAGCCTATTGAAGCAATTATTCAAGACAAACTCGATAGAAAACCTATCCGTATGGATGGCACTTTTAATTTTATTTTTTTAGCAGGTGTTGTTGCTTCGGTTGCTTTTTTAAATGAACATTATATTCATGCTATTCACGACAATCATTATTGGAGTTTCATTCGCGAATTTGCTATTGCTTCTTGTGCCGTTTTATCGCTTATTTTTACAAAAAAACAAATTCGTTTGGCAAACAAATTCACATGGGGTCCGATTTTAGAAGTGGCATACCTTTTCATCGGAATTTTTGTAACCATGGTTCCAGCCTTAATTTATTTAGCGCAAAACGCAAGTTCATTTGGGATTCACACCTCTACTCAATTCTATTATGCCACCGGAAGTTTAAGTGCATTTTTAGACAACGCACCCACAGCCGTTTCTTTTTACAATTTAGCGTTGGGATTGCATGATTTTCATCCAGGAGAGATTATTGTAGCAGGAATTCCCGAAATCTTATTAACTGCAATTTCGGTCGCTGCTGTGTTTTTTGGATCCATGACATATATTGGAAATGGACCAAACTTTATGGTAAAAGCCATTGCTGAGGAAAACAAAATTGACATGCCCAGTTTCTTTGGCTACATGTTTAAGTTTTCGCTCATTGTGTTATTGCCCCTATTTATCCTCACTCAAATACTATTTTTATAAAATTAAAAAAGCTCGACCCTGAACAAGTCGAGTTTTTTTTGTTTAATTTCTGTTTGCAAGATGAGACTACATTATTTTAAAAGCATCCGTTAACTTTTCTAAATCCAAGACTTATGTTATAAATCTTGGATTTTATAAAAAAAAACCTTTTCTTTGTTATATAAATTATATCACAAAAATACAAAACATGAAAAAGCTTTTATTAATCAGCAACTCAACAAACTTTGGTGAAAACTATTTAGCATGGCCCTTGGCAGAAATCGAACTCTTTTTGGTCGGAACTGGCGTCAAAGAAGCTCTTTTTATTCCCTATGCAGGAGTAAGCTTTAGTTACGACGAATACGAAACGAAAGTGGCCAAAGCTTTGTCGACCATCGGAATAAAAATTACTTCCGTTCATAAAGCCTCTGACCCAGTTGAGGCTGTAAAAAACGCATCCTGTATTATTGTTGGAGGAGGAAACACTTTCCATTTAGTTCACATGATGCACAAATTAAAATTAATGTCGGCTGTTCGCGAAAAAGCCCTTCATGGAACTCCATTTATTGGCTGGAGTGCAGGCTCTAATCTTGCTTGTCCCACTCTCAGAACCACCAACGACATGCCTATCGTTCAACCTGAAAGCTTCGACTGCCTAAATTTAGTTCCATTTCAAATCAATCCTCATTATCTGGATCCTACTCCAACAATTGATGCTATGATTAAACACGGAGGCGAAACCAGAGACGATCGAATCAATGAATTTATCACTCTAAACCAAGACATAACCGTTGTTGGACTTCGGGAAGCTTGCTCTTTAATTGTAGAGGGAGAAACTATTAAAATTAAAGGTGGCAAACCACTAAGAGTTTTAAAATACAATCAAGAACCAAAAGAATACCCCATCGGATCGGATATCAATTTTTTAATGAAACTCTAAAACATTAAGCAATTATGGCAAACTTAAGAACAAAATATTTAGGTCTCAATTTGAAAAATCCCATTATCGTAGGAAGTTGCGGTTTAACAAACAGTGTGGCAAACCTTATTGAGATTGAAAAAAAGGGGGCCGGAGCAGTGGTTCTAAAATCTATTTTTGAAGAACAAATCATGCACGAAGTCAGTCGGACTGTAGCCTCTCAAAACGAAGCTTTTTATTATCCTGAAGCCGAAGATTACATCAGCGAGTATACAAAACAGCACAAACTACAAGAGTATCTTGATTTAATTAAAGAGGCGAAAAAAGCAATTTCTATTCCAATAATTGCCAGCATCAACTGTACTTCCGTCGGCAAATGGACAAAGTTTGCCCAAGAAATTGAACAAGCCGGAGCCGATGCCTTAGAATTAAATATTTTTGTTTTGCCAACCGATCCCGAAAAAACATCCAGCGAATATGAAAACAATTATTTCAATATTTTGGAAGATGTAAAAGAAATTGTCAACATACCTGTTGCCATCAAAACATCTCTCTACTTCTCATCTTTGGCGAAAACAATGGTAAAATTGTCGTGGGCAGGTGTAGATGGATTGGTGCTTTTTAATCGTTATTATTCTCCAGATATTGACATTGATAAAATGACCATGACTTCGACCAATGTTTTCAGCAAACACGAAGAAAACGCTTTGGTACTCAGATGGGTCGCCTTGCTGTCGAACAAACTAAAAAGCGATCTTTGTGCCACAACTGGTATTCATAGCGGTTTTGACGTTATAAAGCAGCTATTAGCAGGTGCTTCTGCTATTCAAATTGTTTCGGCAATCTATAAAAAAGGATTTGATATTATTCCGGAGATGCTTCAAGAAATAGAAAGATGGATGGACTCTAAAAACTTCGAATCCATTGCCGATTTCAAAGGAAAAATGAGTTTTGAAAAGACAGAAAACCCAGATGCTTATCTCAGAATTCAATTTATGAAATATTTTGCCGGAATCGAATAGAAATCACTCTATATTAAAAAAGGCTGTCAAATTTTGACAGCCTTTTTTAATATTTGAAACATAAGACTACCACTGAAACTCAACCCCATGTTTTTCAACAGGCATAATTCTATTTTTTCCTTTCATACTGTCCAAAACAGTAATTGGAAATTCGATGGATTTCAAGAAATCCTCTTTATTCTCTTCCCGAATCGGGTCAATAGGTGGTGATTTTACCGAAAGTGGATCGATGGGAGTTCCATTTTTATAAAATCTAAAATCTAAATGTGGACCTGTAGACAAACCTGTACTTCCCACATAACCAATTACTTGTCCTTGACGGACCCGACTTCCCTTTTTTATGCCCTGACCATATTTTGAAAGATGCATATAAGCAGTCGAATAGACTCCATTATGTCTAATTTTCACGAGATGACCTGCTCCCCCACTGTAACCACAATGAATGACTTCGCCATCGCCGATAGATAATACAGGAGTTCCCACGGGAGCTGCATAATCGACTCCATGATGTGGGCGACGAATACGTAAAATGGGATGTAATCTGGAGTTAGAAAATCTTGAACTAATTCGTGAAAAACGCAAAGGTGCTTTTAAAAATGCACCTCTTAAATTCTCTCCTTTTTTATTGAAAAATTCTACAATAGAATCTTGTTGATAAGCAAAAGCATACAGAGGCTTTCCATTGTGCTCGAAATAGGCATATTTAATATCCCCAATTTTTTCTGTTTTTCCATCAATTTGAATCTCATCATATAAAACAGTGAATTTATCGCCTTTTTGCAAAGCATAAAAATCAACAGTCCATGCATAAATTTCTGAAAGTTTCAGAGCCAATTCAAAACTAACACCAATGGCGGTCACCGCATTCCAAAGCGAAGATTCGATTTCTCCAGAAGAAATTCGGGTGATTTGCTCAATCTCTTTTTCCTCCAAACGAACCCTCAGGGAGTCTCTAAAGTCAATAATTAAATGCTGTAAGTTAGAATGTTCGTAAACAAAACATTGCAATTTTTCTTTATTTTTATCCAAAAACACATAATAAGGTCTGCCCTGTTGAACATTTCGCAAATCAAAAATATCTTCACATAATTCCACACACCTATGAACGTCGGCCGAACTTGCACCGAAACGAGAAAGCAATACCGAAAAACTCTCTCCCGACTTTATTGTATTTTTAGAGATTTTATAATCGTCTACATTCATTCCAAACAAAATAGAATCTGATTTTACCTCAATACTCTTTTGGTCTTCTCCTTTTTTATCAGGATTGTTTTTGCATGAAGCAATAATAAATGTCAGGCTCACTATGCAAATAAAATAAATAGTAATTCTCATCTTACACTCTTTTCACATTATTACAATAAAAACCAAAAATACATTTTTTTGTAGATATAGAAATGGTAAAAAATTGAAAAAAGCTCATTTATGTAGTAAATACTTCCTGTTTTGTATCTGCAATCACTATTGTCCGATAAAATAATATAGATTGAATTTGGCGTAAATTGCTTTTATCAATTTTTTCCTCAATCCTAAAGGATGAATTGATTTTCAGCAATTTACACCCTTTATGGAGGTGAAATAAATTGCGGAAAAGCAATGATTTTGTAAAACCTAAATCGTTTTTATCATTTTGACAAATCTATTAAACATATTCATAAAAGCCTAGTTGTCAATATGATTGAAATTAAATGTTATGTAATTATCATCTATGTAAAGATGATGTGATAAAAGTCTTGGTTTTGATAATTTTTATTTGTCTATATTTGCAGCCCTTTAGTACTTACTATTAATGAAGATGAGAAGAGTTACATTTGCACTGTTTGTTGCATTTATTTTATTGCCCAAAACCATTCTGTCGCAGGATACAATTCCCACAGTTCGATTGAAATTTGATACCCGTTTTGACTTTACTGCTAAAGTTCCAATGCAGGATAGCCTATCCACATTGTCTAGTTTGGATGGAAAATACTTAAATATCATACTTGAAGGAGAAATCAATAATAAATTCTCTTATAACTATCGCCAACGTATGATTTTAGACAGCAAACCGAATTATCAGAGTTTCTTTAATGCAACAGATTGGCTTTATCTTACTTACAAAATAAATAAAAACTTTTCTATCTCTGGAGGAAAACAAGTTGTTGCCATTGGTGGTTTTGAATATGATTCTGCACCCATTGATTTATATTTTTGGTCAGCGTTTTGGAACAATGTTACTTGCTATCAGATTGGAGGTACGGTAAACTATAAAACGACGAATGAAAAACACATTCTAGGGTTTCAAATCGTAAATTCTCCTTTTACAACCCAAACATTGCAAGGAATTTATGCCTACAACTTAATTTGGTACGGAAATTTTAAAGGATTTAATTCTATTTATTCTCTAAATCGAATCGAAGTCGAAAAAGGTCAATATATCAATTACATTACTTTAGGAAATAAATTTAGACACAAAAAGTTTTCCGCTGAAATAGACTTAATGGACAGGTTTTCGGATTCCCAAAATGATTTGGTATCGGATTATTCTGTTATTGGTCATTTGAAATATGCTGTAAATAGCCAAATAACGCTGATTGCAAAATCAGGTTATGATCAGAATAAATCACAAAACTCGACGGATTTGTTTATATACGACCGTTATGTGGTGCCTGGAACGGAGCATTTTTTCTATGGAGCAGGAATTGAATATTTTCCGATAAAAGACAGTAAAGATGTACGAGTACATGCTGTTTGGACTTCCAATAATAAACCATTGCAATACCAAACATTTAATTTTGGTGTTCGTTGGAAAATAAATGTTTTAAAATAACAATTATATTATAACGCCAGTTTATGAAAAAAAGATCATTTAATTTTCTGACCAGACGACGAACAGAAGCTGGAGTATTCTTAGTCGTTTTCTTAGGAACTTTTGCATTTATTTCAAGCAGAATGGGCTTGCCAAATATGCTCAATACAATTATGCAAACCTCCTACAGCTTATTGCTTGAGACTGTTTTTTACATCATGGCAATCACCGTTTTGTCGGGAGCTTTGGGCAAACTTCTTACCGAATTCGGAGTGGTTCGCTTACTCGAAGTATTGCTAAAACCCTTGATGAAACCACTTTATAATTTGCCAGGAGTGGCTGCATTGGGCGGATTGTTGACATTTTTATCAGATAATCCTGCCATTATTAGTCTAGCCAAAGATCATAATTTCAATAGATATTTTAAAAAACACCAATTAATATCTCTCACCAACTTCGGAACAGCCTTTGGAATGGGATTGGTTGTCATCATTTTTATGGCGGGTAGAGGCTATGGTTATGCAGCTGTTGTCGGATTGATAGGAGCTATTATCGGAAGTATTATTTCAACCAGAGTAATGCAACGATTTATCATTAAGGAGTATCCCTATTTTGCGACAGAAGAAGTGGAAGGCGGAGACGAGCAAAAGATCTCTTTTAAAACCGAGGGCGGTATTTTTTTAAGAGGATTAAACGCAATTCTTGACGGAGGAAAAACAGGAGTTGATCTTGGACTTGCTATTATTCCTGGAGTACTAATTATCTCCACATTTGTTATGATTCTTACTTTTGGACCTAGCGTTGAAGGGTATACAGGAGGCGCTTATGAAGGAATCGCTTTACTTCCGTATCTGGCACAAAAAATTGATTTTATATTCGTTTGGTTGTTCGGATTCCATCATCCAGAATTGATCGCCTTTCCAATAACATCTCTTGGAGCGGTTGGTGCTGCTCTGGGATTGATTCCAAAATTTCAAAATGAGGGTTTAATTGACGGCAATGCCATTGCCGTATTTACCGCCATGGGAATGTGCTGGAGTGGTTATTTAAGCACCCACACGGCAATGCTTGATTCGCTAGGATATAGAAAATTGACAGGAAAAGCAATTCTTTCACATACCATAGGTGGACTTTTTGCTGGAATTTCAGCTCACTGGATATTTGTTTTGCTAAGTTTGTTATAGTCAAGAATGGGAAGAAGCCAAATTTCGTGATTTTTTGATGTTAATTTTCTCAAGGCGATAGAATAAGGTATCCTCCCATCGGTCGGATATATATTATATATGGTGGGTTCTAAAAATTTGTTTTTTTACTTTTTCAAAAACAGATAGAACCCAATTAAATCTGTGTTGAAAAAGATGGAATATCTTAATAGTGAGGAAATTAAATATCATATCCGTATTCGTGAAAACCTTTTGTGCTTTAGCACTATTATCAGGCTAAAGCCCTTACATCCTCTCCATATACCACTTCAATTCTTTTTCCATTTTTTTATAGTGAAAAATAGATGTGATAATTTTTTGGAGTCGTAGAAAAGAAGTTTCGCTCTTTACCACATAATCGTAGGCTCTGTGGTGCATGCAATCGACCGCCACTTCGATTTTGTCCTGAGAAGATAAAATGATGACTGGAATGTCAGAATTGAAAGTTTTAATTTTATCCAATGTTTCTATTCCGTTTATTGCATTTTTATCAACTCCATTAAGATGGTAGTCTAAAATAATCACATCCGGACTACGCGTAATATTTTTCAAACACTCCTCTCCTGTCGGGAAAGTTTCAATTTCAAAATCAGCATGTTGAAGCAACTCGATTTCCAGCAATTTTAGATACAGGGCATCGTCGTCAACCAAAAAGAGTTTTATCTTGCTTGTTGGCAGATTGGTTTTATTTTTGTTATTCATCTTTTTTAGTTTTTATCACATTTAACTCTTCTTCTAATTCTATACAGGCATAATTGCAAACATTTTCAAGTTGTTGAACAAAGTCTGGGATTTCGTCTATATTCTTTTGTGAAGCTGCAAAATCCTGAACTTTTCGGGCCATATTCTCAAAATCTAAACTTATTCCTACAATTGAAAATGAAGGAATCATTTTATGAACAGCCATATACAGCGAATTCCAGTCTTTATCTTGCATTCCTTGTTTCATTAGTTTTACCAATGGTGGGGTTTGCTGCAGATAAAGGCTAATCATTTCGGTCATTAATACTGGATTTGACTTGGTTCTTTTATGCAAATATTGCAAATTCGTATATTTTGATTTTACCATATTTTCGAGATTCTTTTTCTTAGAATCTGTCCGTATGATTCTCTTCATTACCAGCCCCACAATCTTACTGTAAAGAAGTCTTTCGTCAACTGGCTTTGCAACATAGTCATTCATTCCAACCTCTTTGCATTTGGCTAAATCAACGGTTGTAACATCTGCGGTTAATGCAATGATTGGGATTTTTGAATTCATTTCCTTACGAATGTATGCAGTGGCTTCAAAACCATTCATTTCGGGCATGTGTAAATCCATCAATACAATATCGTAGGATTTGGTTTTTAGTTTTTCGATGGCTATTTTTCCGTTGGAAGCAATATCTCTTTCAAATCCGAAATCATCCAAAAGTGTTTTCATCAACAATTGATTGAGTGCGATGTCTTCAACCACCAATACCTTAATGTTTTTAATTGCGGAATCTAATTCCACGATTTCGTTTAACAGTTCGGCTTCGGCTTTTGTTTTTTGAAAAGACAATGTAAAACGGAATGTGGATCCTCTATTTATTTCACTTTTCACATCCACAGTTCCACCTTGTGCTTCTACAAGTTTTTTCACGATAGAAAGTCCCAAGCCTGTTCCTCCGAACAAACGGGAAGTTTCGCTGGTAGCTTGTTGGAAATTTGCAAAAACACACTTTAACTTATCATCTTCTATCCCAATTCCAGTATCTGAAATTGAAAACTCAATGTCGGCTATGTCCTCATCCTCTCTTAGCAAACGCACTTTCACTGTGATTTTTCCTTCTTGCGTAAATTTAACTGCGTTGCTCACCAGATTTAAAATAATTTGGTGCAAACGAACGGGATCACCCACCAATACCTTTGGAATATTATGGTCATAATCTTTAATTAATTCAAGATTTTTATCTTGTACATTAGTTTCAAACAAATGAAGCATAGCGGAAATAGACAATGCCATTTGAAATGGTATTTTTTCAAATGTCATTTTGCCTGAATCGACTTTTGCCAAATCGAGGATGTCGTTAATAAGTACGATCAAAGCGTCGCCACTCATTTTTATAGCCATTAAATATTCTTTTTGTTTGGCCGACAATTCTGTTTTAAGTATCACCTTTGTAAATCCGATAATTGCATTCATGGGGGTACGAATCTCATGGCTCATATTCGACAAGAATTGTTGCTTCGACTTTACGGAATCTTCTGCATGTCGCAGTGCTTTTTCCGCTTTTCTTTTTTCCTGTTCGGCAATTTTCATAGCTTGTTCTGCAAATAATTTTGCTTCTTTCAACTCTGTTGTATTTCTTTTTTGCAGAGTTACATCTCTGGCAACAATAACAACACCTTGAATTTCCTTTTTATCGTCTTTATAAACCGACCCATTGAACAAAACATCTGTAAGTTTCCCTTTTTCATGACGGATGGTAAGTGGCAAATTAGTAACGAATCCTTTTGCAAAAACCTTTTTATAAACCTCATTTGCCTTTTGTGGTTCGGTAAAATATTCAAAAAAATAAGTACCGGTGAGCTTTTCACGTGATAGACCAATAATATTAGCCGTAGCTTCATTCATATCCGTAATTTTTCCTTGCGTATTAATTACAATCAATGGGTCTAAACTAGCCTCTATCAGACTTCTTGTGTATTGGGATTTGTATTTTTTATTTAGTTCCATTTTACACGTGTGTTGTAGGTAAACTTCCTATATCTTCAATCGGACTACGTCTTTTGTTCTTCAATTGTTTGAAATGAGAGGGCGTTAATCCAGTCACTTTTTTAAACTGATTAGACAAATGAGCCACACTGCTATAATTCATTTTCCAAGCAATTTCTGTAATGTTTAATTCATCATAAATAATCAACTCTTTTATTCGTTCCACCTTATTAATGATGATATATTGCTGAATGGTCATGCCTTTTACCTCTGAAAAAACATTGGATAAATAGGTGTAATCGTGATCTAGTTTTTCGCCTATAAAATCGGAATAATTTACTTTTGGAAGTTCATCGGAATAATGAATCATTTCGGTTATAACATTTTTGATTCGTTCAATTAAAATTGCTCTTTTATCGTCCATAAGTTCCAATCCCGAGTTTAGCAAAGCCGCCTTAAGTTCTTCTCGCTGCTCATTATCAATATTTTCCATTATTTCAATCTCACCTAAATCAACAAAGATAAAGTGAAGACCAAGCTTTTTAAGCTCCTCTTTTACCTTCATCTTGCAACGAAGGCTAACCATATATTTAATGTAAAGCTTCAAATTTTATTTTATTTTTGTAAATATACGCAAAATATTATATTTTAAATTATTGTTGTCCTACACGTTTTCAGTATTTTTTTCAATTATAAATCCTCTTCAGGCGGTGTAGTGAGTCCCGATTCTCGGGATAGACTATGTCGAACTAGTTTGGGGCAAGATTTAGAATTGAAGAAAATAAATGTCAGCACTAAAAAACAAGCTCCTTTTTCTCATAATAAATTTTTTAATATTATCATATCCACCTTGTAAAGTTGATTTATAGACAATTATGTACACTTTTGTTTAAACATTTTGAATGAACTTTATTATTGTTGAACGACGGTATTTCCAGCCAAGGTAATAGCACCAATTCGCGCCATCAATCGACCATCAACCGTAGCTCCTGTTTTCAAAGAGATGGATTGATCGGCCATAATAATTCCTTTAAACACTGAGGTTGTTCCGAGAGTTGCCGAAGTTCCCACTTGCCAGAAAATATTGGATGCCAATGCACCTCCAGCCAAAATAACCTGACGTCCGGAAGTCGTTGTGAGAGTAGATGCTATTTGTATAATAAAAACGGCATCTGGATTCCCTTTGGCATCAAAAGTTAGATTACCCGATGATATTTCGAGAGAACCACTGGATTTATAAAGACCAGGCGTAAGCGTTAATCCACCAATATTTCCGGCCAAAAGCACAATGTCCGTAGATGTTCTTCCAGCAGCGTCATTATACGCGGTGGTCAAATCACCTTTTGCCGTTGTCAACTTAAAAGGCGTTGGTGCCGCATAACTGGCTGCAAAAACACTTCCTGTTACTTGTGAAGACGAGGACGATGACCCATCGGTAGAAAGCACTAATGAAAACCCTGTGATAAAGCTTGCTGCGGCTGGGCTTAATCCAATATTTCCAGTAATGGCAGAAGCAGGAACATTGCTCACTTGAGCTCCAGCAAGTATTACATAATCGCTTGATGATCGAAGATTTACAGGCAATTGCACCACTGTTTGAACCGGAATTACAATAGGATTATTTCCTACAGGACCCGTATTTTCTTTTTTACATCCACCTAGTAAAACAACGGATGCTATGATAAAAACGGTTACTATGTTTTTTGAATTTCTCATTTGTTCTATTTTTTTTATTAATTATGACGAACGTCGCCCTCGAATTATCCTTAATAATAATGCAACAATCGCAATGACTAAAAGGATGTGTATTAATGCGCCAGCATTGTAAGCAAAAAAACCTGCAGCCCAAACGATGACCAAAACAATGGCTAAAATATAAAGTATGTTATTCATGATGTTTTTATTTGATGTTTGTTTGGTCTCTAAAACAATACTCGTTTTTTGACAATTCTATATGCTCATTATTAAAAGGAAACATCAAGTTCAGTGCAAGATTTGCAAAGAGTTTGATGTTTCCTTGCATACACTATTTGCTTTTTGCAGGGATAATGTCGATTATAACGGTTCGGTTGTAGAAACGTTCTTCTGGAAATTTATTTTCAAAAGGTGACAAGCTCGCATTTTCGCCAAAACCACGAACTTCAAACTTAACGTCTTTTCTGTTTGTTTTTGACAATGCTGTTTCCATGATTTTTTTCACATCATTTGCACGTGCTGTTGACAATGATAGATTGTAATTTGCATCACCCACAATATCAGTATAACCATGAATAATGACTTTACCATTGACTGGAATTTTAGGAACAACGACTTCTGATAAATATTTCTCATAAATATAGATGGATTTTGAATCATCGTATTCATAAAGAACGCTGTATCTGATGCCTTCTTCTTTAACATCTGGAATCCAAAGAACCAAGTGAACAGTAGTGTCTTTTTTCAAGATCGTTTCATTGGCTGTTTTTCCAATCATTACAAATTTGTAATCGCCATTTGAGCGAGTTCCCAAAATTGATTTTCCTGGAATGCTAATTTGATTTTGATAATAAGGTCCAAAAACTTGAGTTTTACCTTTTTCATCACTTACTTCAAGCGACCATGAGGTAAAAGGATTCTTTCCACCGTCGGCTTGTATCGTAATATAACTATCCATCGGTGCAACTTGTACTTCAGCAATTTCGACGGGTTTTAGGGGAACATCTGGACCACTTTGAAATTCCATTAAAATAGCGGGGGCATCACTTTCGACAGAAACCCGACGATCGCCTTCACGAAGCATTACTAAATCGTTGGCTGCATTGGGTTGTTCGGAAGGAAGTTTGGGTTTAACACGACCTTCTATATTAATTCTGGTTGATTTAATTTGAAAAACATCAACCAAGTATTTTTTAACGGATTCGGCCATTAATTTACCATCTTCTACTCCTTTTTCCGATGATCCTACTAAAACAATAGTAGAATTTGGGTTTTCGCCCATTCGGTTTCCTAAAATATTTAAAATATTATAATAGGCAATCATTTGACGAGTTGAGCGACCAGACAATGTTTTGGGGGTAAATACTTCTAAATTTGTTTCTTTAAAATTCTTCACCTCATCTTTGGTAAGCAATACATATCGATCGGGAATTTTAGTAGATTCTAAGTCGAAGAAAATATAATTACGAATTGGGAAAGTTTCACGAACCCTACGCTCTAATGGGATATTTTCGGGAGAATTGACAGCAAACATTACTTTTGGAGCAACTTCTGCTTTTGGTTTTTGTTTGTAACCCATGGTATAAACTGAAGTCACTAGAGTTGCAGGCACATTATCCTCTGAAAGGTTGAAATACAAAATATCATCATCGCCTTTTCCATTTTCATAGCGATTGGAGCTTATGTAACCAATTCTACCATCTTCAATAAAAGTAACTCCATAGTCATCATAAGAAGAGTTAAAAGGAGCTTTCATAGGTATCGCTTTTTGGAATGTACCATTGTTATTGATTGAAACACAAATGTCTAATCCACCAAAACCTTGATACCCATCCGAAGCAAAATATAAATTACCTTCGGAATCAACGGAGGGATATCTTTCGCTATTGAACGTATTTATATTGGCTCCCATATTGATGGGGTTACTCCATGCGTCGCCTTGGCGATTGCAATACCAAATATCTGCATTGCCAAGACCACCTGGCATATCAGAAACAAAATAGAGACGTGAACCATCTGCCGTAAGAAATGGATTTGAAACGGAATACGTATCGCTATTGTACTTAAAAGGAACATCTTTCGTCCATTTTTCATCTTTCATCGTAGAAACAAAAATCTTATTCGTCTCTATTCCCAATGTTCTCTTTTTAGATCCTCTCAAATCTTTTTGAACACGAGAAATGTAGATTACATCAAAATTCTTTGAAAAACACGCTGGACCGTCGTGATATTTTTTAGAAATTTTCTTACCTCCAAACGGAGTTACATCCGTAAAATTCAAATTGTCGCTGCCTTTTTTGGCATAATACAGGTCTAAATAATTTGCACCTGTCCAACCATAAATTTTTCCATGACCGGATGTCTTTCTGGAGGAAGTAAACACAATACCATCTTTATATAAAACGGGACATAAATCTGCATTTTCAGAATTGAGTGCACCTACGTTTTTTATTGTAATGGGTTCGTCGTATTTGCGATCTTCTCGTGCAATGTCAATTGCTGCAGCGAAAAAATCTCCTCTGGGGTCGTTTTGCATAGCTTCGCTGTATTTTTTAAAAGCCTCTTTTGCTTGAGCATCTTTTCCATTATTTTGCAATATCAACCCATAATTCAAATAGAATTCCGGTGTGATGTATGGATTTTTGGAATTTACAATATCATACGCTGCAAGAGCTTCCTTGTATAGATTCATTTTCTGATAACATTCGCCTAGTCTTACGTAAGCCTCTGCACTGGAATTTTTATTTGCTTTTTTCTCGTAAATCTTTGCTGCACGATAATATTCCCAACGGTCGAACAGTCGATCTGCCTTTTTATACTGTGCCATCGTTGTCAAACTAAACAAGGTCGTAAAAATTAATAGATATATCTTTTTCATAATATTTTTGTTTATATAATTATTTTTCTAGAAAAATCTAGGACTTGTCATTTTTGTTTTGGTCCAATAGAGATCCCATCCCAACATAACTTCATGGGTTCCACTATTGTATGTTCCACTTCGGTTCAAATAATAATCATATGAATAGCCGATTCTCAAAAACCGTGTAATCTCTAATTCAATGGTTCCAATAAGCATATTGTCCATGCCTTTTAGGTTGATTTTTTTATCGGTTCTGAAGCCTGCTCCAACAAATAATTTTTGTTTAAAAATAAAGGAGGCATCAATCTGGGCAACAATGGGTGCAGACTCAACATATTTAACTAAAATAGAAGGTCTAAAATCAACTGTTTTGCTCATCGGAATAACAGCTCCGGAAGTGAAGTAGTATTGTCTGTAGAACTTTGCAAGATCAGCACCAGGAGAATCGGACAAGCCAAATCTGGATTGCAAAAGGTGATTTACACTTAATCCAGCATAGAATCTAGGTTTGTAAAGATATAGACCAAAACTTGCATCTGGGACCCAATTTGAAGCGGTATTTCCCAAAAAGGCTTGATCATTATTATCATCGAAATTAATTTCATCCCATGCAATTCTAATATTATTCATCATTCCTGTGAGTCCGAAAGACAATTTTGTCGTTTCGTTTATGGGAAGATGATAGGCAAAGGTCAAATTAACTCCGGTGTTTTTCATGGGACCAATATTGTCGTTATAAGCTTGCAAGCCAAGTCCGACATTACTAAAACCGATGGGACTGTGAATACTCAAAGATTGAGTATTCGGTGCGTCATTCATTCCAACCCACTGGCTTCTGTGAACCAATGTGCCTGAGAATGCTTCCCGGCTTCCAGCGTATCCTGGATTTATATAAACCGGGTTGAAAAAATACATGGAGAATCCTGCATCCTGCTGTGCTAAAGCACCTAAGGATAGTAAACCCATTACGAATGTGAAAATTATTTTTGCTTTCATGTTTTCAATTTTTTTATTTTATTTTCTAATCTCTTTTGATATCTATCGTTTAATAAATACCCATCCTCGTTTACTTACTTCACCATACTCAATGATGTAAAAATAGGTACCGTCTGGCAAATCGTTGTTGTTCATATTTTGACCTGTCCAACGGACGTTATCATTGTCATAATTGATTCCTTTCCAAACTTCGCTACCCCAACGATTAATTATTAGTACGCTGTTAACAGGATAGTAATCTAAAATTGGGATGTTCCAATAATCATTTTGTCCATCACCATTGGGTGAGAAACCATTGAAAAAATCTACATCAGAAATATCTTTTACAATTGAGATAACTTGTATTGCTGTATCCGATCCGCATGCGTTATATGCAACCAATGATACCGTATACACTCCCGCTCCTGCATAAACATTCGTTGGGTTTGCAAATGTTGAATTATGTGCATCACCAAAGTCCCAAGCGTAAGTAGATGCATTTACTGATGTATTTGCAAAAGTATAGGTAAACAAATCTGCGACACTGTATGTAAATCCAGCAATTGGCAATGGAGTTACGGTGACAACTGTAGAAACAGAAGATGCTGTACATCCAAACTCATTGGTTACCGTTACTGAATAACTTCCAGATGTGCTAACAGTAATGCTTTGTGATGTTTGTGCAGTATTCCATAAATAGCTACTTCCAATGCTTGATGTAAGAACAACTGAATTGCCATCACAAAAAGTAGTGGCTCCGTTAGGAGTTATTGTCGCAATTGGTAAAGGATTTACGGTGACGATTGTAGAAACAGAAGATGCTGTACATCCAAACTCATTGGTTACCGTTACTGAATAACTTCCAGATGTGCTAACGGTAATGCTTTGTGATGTTTGTGCAGTATTCCACAAATAGCTACTTCCAATGCTTGATGTAAGAACAACTGAGTTGCCATCACAAAAAGTAGTGGCTCCGTCAGGAGTTATTGTAGCAATTGGCAAAGGATTCACAATAAGTGTTGTTTGAACGATGCTGTCGCATCCTAAAGTCGTCGTAAGAGATTCGGTATAAATTCCGGGAAGAGTTCTATATGCACCTGCTAAGAAAATACTATCGCCATCGCAAATGGATGCTGATAAATTGGTCAAATAAGCAGGATTCACAATAAGTGTTGTTTGGATAATGCTGTCGCATCCCAAAGCAGTCGTAAGGTTTTCGGTATAAATCCCGGCAAGAGTTCTATATGCACCTGCAATGAAAATACTATCGCCATCACAAATGGATGCTGATAAATTAGTCAAATAAGCAGGATTCACGATAAGCGTTGTTTGGATAATGCTATCGCATCCGAAAGCATTCGTAAGAGGATCGATATAAATTCCGGGAAGAGTTCTATATGCACCTGCTAAGAAAATACTATCGCCATCGCAAATGGATGCTGATACATAATCCAAATAAGCAGGATTTACGATAAGCGTTGTTTGGATAATGCTGTCGCATCCCAAAGCAGACGTAAGGTTTTCGGTATAAATCCCGGCAAGAGCTCTATATGCACCTGCTAAGAAAATACTATCGCCATCGCAAATGAATGTTGTTACATAAATCACTTCGGTGGAAACTACATGAATGAAGACTTTTGCAGTATCACATAAAGAGGGTGCTCCATCATCGCAGATGACATAAATAATGGTATCGATACCACTAAATCCTGCACCTGGAGTGTAATTAATAGCATTTCCATTAAGGACTGACACCCCATGAATTGCAGCTGTATAAATACTAGTAGTCAACAAATCACCATCTGGATCGCTATCATTACTTTGAACATTAATGGTAATCAATCCTCCATCTTGGCACATAAACATCGTGTCGTTATTTGCTAAAGGAGCATTATTAGAACCTGACAATACAAATACAGTTACCGTATCAGTATTGGCACATCCGTAGATAGAATTTACCGTTAAAACGTATGTAGTAGTAACTATTGGGCTTGCAATTGGTTCAGCATCGGTAGATGCATTTAAACCAACTATAGGAGTCCAAGCATATGTATTACCCAGTAATTCTGGAGTTCCTATGTTTGTATTATTTCCCATTAAAATTGTTTTATCTGGTCCAGCATCTGCCACTGGCAAAGGATAAACCGTTAGAGATACAAAATTTGAGGTATCTATCGAAGAGTTTGTCAAAGTGTCTGAAGGACTATTAATTAAATTAGTACCTGATAAAACTACAGAACCATTTCTGGCTAATAATTTACCATCAATAGACGAGCCTGTATTCATTGTAATGGATGTTAGCGCCAATATATTTCCTTTAAATGAAGTTCCATCTCCAATGGTTGCAGAACTACCCACTTGCCAAGTAACATTTTTGGCTTGAGCACCGCCTGCTAAAATCACGTTACCACCAGCTCCGCCAATTGTTGTAAAATCTGATGCAATTTGGAAAATCCATTTTGCATTTGCGTTTCCTTGAGCATCAAGGGTTAAATCGCCAGATTGTATTAAAAGAGTAGAAGTAGATTTGTAAATACCGGGAGCCAATGTTAGTCCACCTTGATCACCGGCTACTGTAGCTGGTGCAGGTGCAGTTGCTCCTTCAGCAAAAAGATATGCATTTGTTAAGTCTAATTTTGCTTGTTCAAGCATGGCAGCAACTCCTGGAGGAGCGATGTCGTCTGAGGCATAAATGGAACCATTGACAACTGTTGCAGGAGGAAATCCTGTAATTTGTGAACGAACACCAGGGCTTATTCCAATATTCATATCACTAATCACGCTAAAACCTGTACTGCTAATACCAACTCCAGCTAAAATTCCAAATTCGTTGGCCGAGTTAAGATTGATAGCTGTTGTGTCTGCTGCGGAACAACCTCCGGTTAGAATAACATTATAATTGGATGCTGTATCTGAAAAAAGAGCAGGATTAATAGTAAGAGTAGCTGTGGTAGCTCCTGAAATATTTCCACCATCAACAATATTTATATTTCCTTTTCTCCACTGATAGGTAAGATTTGCTCCTGTTGCAACAATAGTGAAAGAGACAGAATCTCCAACACAAATAAATTGATTTACAGGTTCCGTTATCACTACTGGCTCTGCATCTATTGTTAAACTTGCGTTTACAGAAGTAACACTTGGTGCACATGCTCCGCTAACAACAACATTGTAATCAGAAGCAACATCGAGAATACCAGCTGGATAAATAGTAAGTAAAGCTGTTGTAGCTCCTGAAACGTTTCCGCCATTTACTAAATCTACAAGGCCTTTTCTCCATTGGTAGGTTAAATTAGACCCCGTTGCAACTACTGAAAAGTTCACTGCATTTCCTGCACATGCACTTTGATCAATCGGTTGGGTTGTAATAATTGGAGCTGTCTCTAAAATTAATGAAACATAAATTGAAGTATCTGCAGAGCAGACATTTGTAACAATTACATTATAATTTGAAGCCGTATCTAAAATGCTTGTTGGATTGATGGTTAAAATATCAGAAGTAGCTCCTGAAATATTTACGCCGTCAATTAAATCTACATTTCCTTTTCTCCATTGATAGCTTAAGCTTGTTCCTGTTGCAACCACTGAAAAAATTGCAGAATTTCCTAAACATACAGTTTGATTGATAGGCTGAGTTACAATAACTGGAGCAATATTCAGATTTAAAGATACATTTATTGAAGTATCCGCAGAACATGAATTTGAAACAATTACATTGTAATTTGAAGCCGTATCTAAAATGCTTGTTGGATTGATGGTTAAAGTATCAGAAGTAGATCCTGAAATATTCACACCGTCAATTAAATTTACATTTCCTTTTCTCCATTGATAGCTTAAATTTGTTCCTGATGCAACCACTGAAAAATTAACAGAGTTTCCCGTACATTCAGTTTGGCTGATCGGTTGGGTTGTAATAATTGGAGCTATTTCTAAAACTAATGAAACATAAATTGAAGTATCTGCAGAGCAGACATTTGTAACAATTACATTATAATTTGAAGCCGTATCTAAAATGCTTGTTGGATTGATGGTTAAAGTATCAGAAGTAGCTCCTGAAATATTTGCACCATTCACTAAATCAACATTTCCTTTTCTCCATTGGTAGCTTAAGCTTGTTCCTGTTGCAACCACTGAAAAACTTGCAGAATTTCCTAAACATACAGTTTGATTGATAGGCTGAGTTACAATAACTGGAGCAATATTCAGATTTAAAGATACATTTATTGAAGTATCTGCAGAACATGAATTTGAAACAATTACATTATAATTTGAAGCCGTATCTAAAATGCTTGTTGGATTAATGGTAAGCACATCAGAAGTAGCTCCTGAAATAGTTACACCGTCCATTAAATTTACATTTCCTTTTCTCCATTGATAGCTTAAATTTGTCCCTGTTGCAACCACTGAAAAACTAACATGGTTTCCTATACATTCAGTTTGATTGACAGGTTGGGTTGTAATGACAGGAGTCGTATTTACAATTAAAGAAGCATTTATTGAAATGTCGTCTGGACTAAGAGAACCAGAAACAACAACATTATAATTATTGGCATTGTCTAAAATAGTTGCAGGAAAAATTACAAGGGAATCAGAAGTAGCACCTGAAATATTTGCACCATTCACTAAATCAACATTTCCTTTTCTCCATTGGTAGGTTAAATCAGAACCCGTAGCAACGACTGTAAAAACAGCAGAATCGCCTTCACAAACAGCTAGGTTCATGGGTTCTGTAATGATTGCAGGGGCAGTAGAAACAAGACAACCAGGAGGCATAATCGCCGTGATTGAAGCGGTTTCAATCGCACCCGTCGTTGTTAAAGCTCTTCCGTTTAAGGTTACTCCAGTATTCAAATTCATTGCACCATTATTACAAATAATCGTACCATTAAAAATGGAATAATCATTTATTGTTACAGCACCGCTAACCATCCAATAAACATTTTCTGGTTTTGTTCCATTCATTAGAATAACATTTGAATAGGTACTGGTTTCGAATGCACCATATGTCTTTATAACAAATACAGCATTGGAATCTCCCATTGCATTCAAATAAACATTATCGGTAAACGTTACTGCACCATTCATTAAATATGTATGGGGGGTCAGAACTAAATTATTTCCAAATTGTGCGGGATATAATAGTTCAATATCATAAGGCAAAGCATCAGTATAGGTATATGCATTCAACAAATCAGCGGCAGCAGCTGCTGTTGAGCCATCTGGAATGGGGTGAATGGCACCTATTACATTTAAAGCATCAAAACCGCTTGTTAAACCAACATTGGTTCCAACATCTCCGGTAACAAAAGTAATTCCAGCATTGGTCACAGGACCGCTTGCTGAAAATATAGTATAACAAAGAGCAGATGATAGCGATGGAATGGCGGGGCCAAGCAGTGCTGGACTTCCGCAACCAACTGGCGTATAAGCCATTACTCCGTCTATAACAACAGCGCCTCCGATAGAAAGTGCTCTTCCTTCAAGCGTGTCGCCAGTACTCATATTAATTGCAGCATTGTTGGCAATGATGGTTCCTTTCATAAAAGTTCCAGTAGCCATGTCAACTAAACCTTCCACTTTCCAAAACACATTACAAGCCTTTGCTCCATTAATCAGTTTTATTTTGGAATTTGCTCCTGTGGAAAAAGGTCCCTGAATTTGGAAAACAAATACTGCATTTGGATTGTTTTGTCCATCCAACGTAAGAACTCCATTCAAAGTAGTTGCCCCGGTAATGGAATATACACCTGAAATAAGGGTATCACCTCCCAAAGAATTAGCAGGGAAATCGGTAGGGACTTGACTATTCAACTCACCATAAGCAAGCAATAAGTCAGCAGAACATAGGGCGCTAAGAGCGTCACTCGTGTATGTCATAACTCCATTTACATTTCCAAAACCACTCACTGCACCGTTATTCGTTCCTACATTTCCTGTAAGCTGCGAAATTCCGGTATTTGTCATTGCTCCTACTGTTGTGAACATCACAAACTCAGAAGCAACGCCAAGATTTGGCGGGATTTGACCAAACATAAAAGATGGCATTAATAATAGCACGAAAGCTATTATTGCATTTTTTAAAATCTTTTTCATAATTATTTTATTTGTAATTTATTTACAATACAAAAGTACAACATGAGCACAGTCTTTGCATTACACAATTTTGCAAATTAGTTACATAATTCACACTTAATCGTACTTTCAATATATGTTCAAATGAGGCATAAAAGATTTTGTTTTACAAAAAATAGGTTCACAAATTGATGAACCTATTTTATATTTGTAAAACAAAAGCATATGGATTTTAGAAATAATTTATTTTTTCTTTTTCATATTGATTTTCAAACTCACAATTTCGGGCATTGTATCTCCAAGCAAAAATCCCCAAGGTTTTAGACTTTCGATGTGGTCAAAAATAACTTTAAGGATCGCTATAATAGGTATGGATAAAAACATTCCATTAATTCCCCATAAAGCTCCACCTACAATAACTCCTACAATGGCTACCAAAGCATTGATTTTTACTTTGGATCCTACTAATTTCGGAACAATTAAATTATTATCAATAAATTGAATGAACGAATAAATGCCAATAACATAAAACACTGAAGAGATTGAATCTTTGGTAACCAAAGCAATAATAACATATAAGACAATGGCTACAAGTCCACCTATGTATGGAATAAGATTTAGCAAAGCACCAATTATACCTAAAACTATGGCGTATTTAAATCCAATAATAAACAATCCAATCGTATTAAGAACGGCTACAATTGAGGTTTCCAACAATAATGCGATCAAATAGCGTTGGATAACACTTTTGGTCAAACTCAATATATTGTTTACATCTTTAAGATTGTTTTTTCCAAAAAGTTTACGAATAAATTCCAACAGCATGGGTTGGTAGAACAATATCATAAAAACATAAACCGGAATCAATAACATTTTTGCCAATGATTTTGATATTGTACCAATAGTTAACCCAATGGCTCCCTGGCTATTATCTAAAATTCCGTTTTTGAATTTGGTAATATAAATATTGATTTTATACGTACTAATGTTAATATATTTCGATGTCCAGAGGACAAGTTCATTTAATTTTTCGGTGAAGGTATCTACTAGTTTTGGAAAAACGTCTGTAAAATCAGCCATTTGCGTTGAAATTAAAACAATCAAAGCAACAAGAACAACAGAGACGAAAAATAAAGAAATTACAATCGCCAAAATTCTATTCATTTTCTTTCTCACGAAAAAGCCAACCAAAGGGCTCAGCGTAATGGCTATCATTGCAGCATATATTAAAGGGGTAAGTAAATCCTTGGCAATATAAAGAATCATAACAAAGACAAAAAGTCCGATTATGGTCAATGATAATTTTACATATGTTGGAAGTGCTACATTTGAATTCATTTTTGAAGAATGATTTAATTTATTTTTAAATACGTTTTCAAACGAGAAGCCACTGATTTTATCTGGTCTGCATTTTTCAAAGTCATGCTCGTTACAGCCACTTGTACAAGACTTCCAAAAATATTTTTAAAAATATTTTTGGAAGATCCCACTACTATTTTTTTGGAAAGATAGCCTGTAGCAATGCTTAAAGAAGCATCCAAGGCAGTTCCTTTCAATCCAGACAAATTTGTCAAATCTTCAAAAACATCTTTTATTAAGTTAATGGGTTTCAAGCTATCGAATGAAAGCCTAAACTGTTCTTTTAATAAAGCTTTTTCATTTTCTTGTTTTGCTTCAAGCAAGAGAATTGATTCCTGAAGGCCATTTATCGTATGTTTTTTTTTCATAATGTGCTAGTTTAGTAAGCGTGTAACAATAAAATTGCCAATCCATTTTTTAATACTTTTACGCATAAAGAAGCATACAATAATTCCCATTATTCCATAAAATCCTCCAACACATAAAAAACCATAATACATTTTACCAAGAATTTCTCCCAACCAAATTGAAGCTCCAACATTTACACCCATAAAAAATACAGAAAGCAAAAAGAGCATTATTCCACCATATACAACTGAAGATATGATACTTGCTGATTTATCTATGGTTCTGAGTTTAAACAACTCTAAACTTGTTTTTGCATAGTCTTCAACTTTTTCAAACAAAAGTTCTAATCTTTCCATTTTGTGTCATTTTTATTTATATTTATATATTATTTTTCATTTCCTTCATTCTACCCTTACCAGTTCGACACCGCTTACTGCATCGCCTAAAGGGAATTGAAGAAAATAAATGTCAGTTCTAAAAAAACTCACACGGTTTTATCTCTTAACAGTAGACAAGTTCGTGTGAGTTAGTTTTCTAATTTAGACTGATAATCTATCTTTAGAAGTCAGTTTACTTCTTTTCTTTCGAAAAAGCCTGGACGATTTCTTCTTTTTCGTGTTCAAATTTATCGGCAATATCATCCATTAAATTGCCAAATTTGTTTTTCATATCATTTACGCTATCTGAACTTTTTTTAACGATTTTTCTTCTTGTTTCAGACCCTTTGTCAGGGGCAAATAATACACCTAATAACGCACCTGTTGCAATTCCTGCCAATGCTCCTATTATTACTTTTTCTGCACTCATAATTTTTGTTTATTTTAAATTGTTTTTATATATTAATTGATGGGTCGTTTTCCTCTGATTACTCTCAAAATTATTACGATTAGAGCGATGACTAAAAGAATGTGAATTAATCCTGAAGCATTAAATGCTACAAATCCGATAGCCCAAGCAATAATTAGCAGTATGGCTATGATATAGAGTATGTTTTCCATTGGTATATTTTTAAGTTAAGTTGTAAATAAGAGGGTTTCTTAAAACTTATACCCTATCGTAACCTGTGTACAAAGGTTTTTGTATCTTGGTGTATCCGAAGTTCCGTCGCCTTTGTTGTTCATAATATCCCAACTCATTCTGCCGCCCAAAACAATAGATTTCAGATTAATATCTAAACCACAGGCAATGCCCAATAAGTTTTTCCGGATGTTGTCTTGATCAAACTCGTTTTCTTGAATGGTACTTACAAGTGAACTGGAAAATTCGTCGCGTTGACTTAGAAGATACGAAAACTGAGGACCGGCTAAAACCGTAATAAACTCACTGGGTTTAAAAGCCATCAGCAAAGGTATTTCCAAAAAGGTAGTCGTTCTTTTAAAACTGTAGGGCATAAATAATAGCGTGCCATTTCCTTTAAAACCTTTTTGAGTTATATTAAGCTCAGGCTGAACTCCTAAATATTTTCCAATGGGAATTGCCACAAAAATTCCACCCGTTAAGCCAAATTTAGCATCTGCATCAAAATCTTCTCCTTTTGCATCATATACATTGGAATAACTACCACCTGCTTTTAATCCAAATTGAAAGCGTTCTCGGTTGTCTGTCTCATTTTGAGCACTGGCAAACATTGCCCACATAAGAAACAGGGAACTAATAATAATTGTTTTTTTCATAATCTTGATTTTTTAAATTTATTTTGTATTCTTTGTTGTTAAATCATTCAAGGCATCCCCCAAATTATCCATGTCGTGATTAAATTCTGTTTTGAATGATTCCCATTTATCAAAGCCTTCATCTTTATAATTATGCATTCTGTCCTTGAGCGATTGATTTTTTCTCTCAAGTGTCGTTAGATTCTTTTCAAAATCTGCTTTAGCCGCTTTGTTTCTGTTTTCTGCTTTTAATTTGGCAATGGCTTTTTCATTTTCAGCAATTCTACGATCTGATTCTATTTTGAAAGCTTCGTAGGTTTGATTGAAGTCATTCTGTGCAGCGTTTAAATCTGCTTTCGCTTCAATAAGGTTTTCGCTGGCTTCGTTCATTTTGGTCTTACTGGTTTTTTCATTGGACGAAGTACACGAACTGAATAAAAATACAGTGAATGTAAAAACGGTTAAACCAAAAGTAAACAGTGCTTTTTTTGATTTGTTTTTCATTTTTTCTAATTTTTGGGGTGAAACATTTCACTCTGCAAAGATAAATATGTAAACTTCGGAAAGCATTACAAAATAAATAGTAAAACTTACATCATTCACACTTATTTAAGATATTCTGTTTTTTACCAAACATATCGTATACCCAGAGCAGCTCCCCAGCCAAAACCATGATCGTATCCAACAAAATCAAACATCGGACGTGTATCAACACTCAACAAAATGGGCGCTCCTACTTTCTTAAAATCAAACTCCAAACCAATTTGTCCACCGATACCAAGGTTTACTCCATTCGATTTCTCGTGGTGATTATTCCAATTATAAAAACCAATTGCGGCACCTGGTCCAATGTACCAATTTAAACCACTGGTAATGTTCCAATTCCACTGATAGGTAGCAGCAATCATCAAACTGTTATAATATCTATAACCGCTAAATCCAAAATCAAGTTCAAGGCGATTTGAACTACCAATTCCCTTTTGATAGGAAAGTTCGGCACCATTAGAATAACCGTTTCCACCTAAACGAAGTCCAAATGCATGAGGATTTACCTGAGCTTGAGAAAAAAAGCCCAAGCCTAAAATCACAACCAAAGTTACAAATGTCTTTTTCATTATATTGTATTTTTAAATTATTTTTTCGTCCGACTTTACGGTCAAACATCGTTTATGAGCCGTTTTTAAAGAATAATTATCTTCAAAAAATCAAAACCCAAGGTGTGAAATTGTTTTTCCTTTTCGCAATCCGAAAAATACTATTTCATCCTACAAAGGTAATTCCGCAAATATCCATTAGCATTACACAGAAAAATATATTTCTTACATTATTCACACTTTTCCGAAAAGCAAAAAAATAAGCCAAAAAACACCCCTGCGCTCTTCTGAAAAGCAGTAAACAAAGTATTTTTCGGCAATTACTGGTTTCCCTTTTGAATCCCACATGCCATTTATTAACAAAATGCTCGTGTTTTGTAATTAATTTGAATAATGTTGTATATTTGAGGATTATAAGGATGGGATTTCCCTTGTCGAAGTTGTTCAGCGGCTTCCTTGCTGAATTCTTCCAAATTATTTTTTTTATTCATAGCATCAAATTTATTAATTTATTATTTGACACACTTTAATGAACACTCCCGACTAATTTACCATTATGATACAAAACCCATCGTGTATTGACCAATTGGTGTTTGAATTTAGTATCGCAATTATAGCATAAGCACCATCACAACTTACAATACTCTTTTGTCGAATCTTGAAAAAACTTTCACGACCCATTTCTGAACTTACTTCAGAGCAAATAAAGCACTATTTGCATAAACGAATTATGGAGGATAGGATTTCTGTTTTCTCTACAAATCAGACTATTAGTGCTTATAAAACTCTTCAAACAGATGTTTTTAGAAGAAAATGGGAATCATTCAAAATTAAACAACCCAGACGTGGAAGGAAATTGCCGTGGATTGTTCCTTGAATTTCAAATTTATAACATTTTTGGTATGTTTGCATCGGATTTAGCAAATTGTCAGATCTAAAGGGGTTAAGCCACTCACATTATCAATTTCTGTTCCAAAGCAATTTTGACCAACATAGCAGTATTTTTTGCACCTAATTTGAAAAGCAAATTCTTGCGGTAGCCTTTTATTGTTTCAGGACTAAGAAATAGTTTTTCTGCAATTTCGGGATTGGTGTATCCCTCAGTGATTAGTCTTAAAAGGTCATTCTCTGTGGGGGTAAGCCAAACCGATGAATCACTCTTGTTTTTTATTTGCAATTCAAGTTCATGACAAATAAATGTGTGGCCATAGGCAACGCTTTGAATGCCTTTCATCAACTCTTCATACAATACATTTTTTAGCATATATCCTTTAGCACCATTTTCTAACATCTTCTTTACAATTGAACATTCACTAAAGCTTGAAAGAGCAAGTATTTTTAACTCCGGATATAATTCCTTTAATTCTTTACACAGCATCATCCCATCTGTATCGGGAAGGTTCACGTCGAGCAATAAAACATCGGGCATATTGTTTTTGAGGACACTACGACACGATTTGGCATCAAAACAAACATCAGTTACAATTGCAATATCGGATGCATTAATAAGTTTAACAAGCCCTTCGACCAATATTTTATGATCATCAACAATTATTACATTTATCATGTCATAGTTTTTTATAAATGAAATT
>Ga0265295_1001005_pt1 | contig 52660 bp, 30 predicted proteins | sample Munlansysbiofilm_FD_192503 | JGI IMG/M metagenome (GOLD analysis project Ga0265295, IMG submission 192503) | Leachate microbial communities from a municipal landfill in Southern Ontario, Canada - Methane capture system biofilm | ecosystem: Engineered > Solid waste > Landfill > Unclassified ... | reverse complement strand
TCCCCACTCCCCACTCCCCACTCCCCACTCCCTACTCCCCACTCCCTACTCCCCACTCCCTACTCCCTACTCCCTACTCCCCCCTGCCTACTGACAATCCCCTTGACACATCTCCTCCAATACGATATCAGATACTGTTTAAACATTAGATTTTTCATGCAGCGATCATCAAGGCAAAAAAGACAACCAGATATGAGCAACCAGAGTCCATCAAAAAAGATCACCATCAAGCAGATACGAAATATCGGTATCATGGCCCACATCGATGCGGGCAAGACAACCGTGACCGAGCGAATCCTCTACTATACTGGGATATCCCATAAGTTAGGTGAGGTCCATGACGGGGAGGCCATCATGGACTGGATGGAAGACGAGCAGAACCGGGGCATCACCATCTCCTCAGCCGTCACGACCTGCTTCTGGAACAACTCCCAGATCCAGATCATTGACACGCCTGGTCATGTTGATTTCACCATCGAGGTGGAAAGGGCCCTGCGGGTGCTTGACGGTGCTGTCGGGGTTTTTTGTGCTGTTGGAGGCGTCGAACCCCAGTCTGAGACGGTGTGGCGCCAGGCAGATCGCTACAATGTTCCAAGACTTGCCTTTATCAATAAAATGGACAGAATAGGGGCCGACTTTTTCAAGGTGGTTTCAGCCATTGAAAAAAAACTCAAGGCAACTCCCCTGATCCTCCAGATCCCCGTGGGCAAAGAGGAGAGTTTCACCGGTGTAATTGACCTTCTGACCAGGCAGGAGATCATCTGGAATGACGACACCCAGGGCACAGAGTACACAACTGGGGAAATAAGGGGATCCCTGAAAGACGAGGCGGAAAGCTTCCGGGAAAAGCTCGTTGAAACCGTGGCAGAGGTGGATGAGGAGATCATGGATCTCTACCTTGCAGAGGAGCCCATCCCCCTTGAGACACTCATGGCCGCCATCAGACGCTCCACCATTAAAAGAAAGGTGGTTCCCGTACTCTGCGGCACTGCCCTCAGAAACAAGGGTATCCAGCCCCTTCTCAACGCCATTGAAGCATTTCTGCCAAGCCCCGTTGACATCCCCCCAATGCCGGGGATACACCCTGACACCAATGAGGTTGTGGAATATCCTCCACAAAAATCAGCTCCCCTTGCGGCCCTTATCTTCAAGGTTTCCATAATCGAAGGCAGAAAGCTGTCGTTTGCAAGAATCTACAGTGGAACCCTTGTCTCTGGATCAGAGGTGTACAACCCTTTTTTGAAAAAAAAGGAAAAGCTTTCAAGAATACTCAAGATGCACGCCAACAAGCGGGAACGTATAGACTCGGCCTCTGCCGGGGAGATCGTAGGCATTGTGGGCCTTAAGGATTCGTCCACCGGCGATACCCTCTGCTCGGAAAAAACGCCGCTGCTCCTGGAAAAAATGGACTTTTTAAAGCCTGTTATCTCCATTGCCATTGAGCCAAAGACCCACGCAGACCAGGAAAGGTTAGAAGAGGTCCTTAAAAAATTCACCGTTGAAGATCCGACCCTCACGGTTACCACGGATAATGACACGGGACAGACCATCCTTTCCGGCATGGGTGAACTCCACCTTGAAATCATCATCAGCAGGATGCTTAAGGAGTTTAAAACCGAGGTCAACGTGGGAAAACCCCAGGTTGTTTACAGGGAAGCCCTGGAGTCTGAGAGCACCGGCCATGCAATATTTGATCGTGAGATTTCAGGAAAGGCCCACTTTGCGGAGCTTTTCATCAGGCTGAGCCCCCTTGATCGCGGCAAGGGCATCACCTTTCGATCCATGGCAGGAGAAGATAAAATTCCAGCGCAATACATCCCTGCCGTTGAAAAGGGGATCAAAGACGCCCTTGAGAGTGGTTTTTTAAGGGGTTATCCCATTGTTGACACCGAAATTGTTCTCATGGATGGATCGTTCAATGAATCCCAGAGTTCAGACCTTGGATTTTCAGTATGTGCATCCATGGCCGTGCGCAACGCCCTGGAAAAGGCTGAAATGGTTCTTCTTGAGCCCATCATGGATGTGGATGTGTTTGTCAACGACAAGAGCATGGGAGACGCCATTGCAGACCTTAATAGCCGGGGCGGCAAGATTGAGTCCATCGTCACCCCCAGGGGTGACCTCCAGACCATCAGTGCAACGGTTCCCCTGGCAAAGATGTTTGGTTACTCAACATCCCTTCGATCGGCCACCCAGGGTAGGGGAACCTTTACCATGCAATTTTCAAGATTTGACAAGGCTTGATAGCTGTTAGCTTTTTAGCTAATAGCCACATTAACGGTTACTCAATTATCAAGTTTTTTTGGCCTGCTGTTCGAGATATCTGGGTCGATTATCCGCAAAGGGCACCCGCAAAGGAGAGCCCCTACATGGATGATGCAATATCAGTTCATATCTAACGTAGGGGCGATCCCTTGCGGTCGCCCTTCTGGACGTACCAACAGACTAAATACAAACTACACCATCTCTAAAATGGAAAAATGAAGAGCCATGCGTTTCTTGAGTCAATTAAAAACTTGATCATCGAGTTTTAGCTGTTAGCGGATGGAGGCGCTAACCGCTAATAGCTAACCGCTTGCCTTCTTCTTTTTTTTCAACTCAGCAACAAGAGTTTTTGCCCGCTCGATCTTTACTGGATCATCCAGGACGGCAAGGCTTTTTTCGAAATGGAACAGGGCGTTTTTGCCCTCTTTCATGGCATGGTAATAGAGTCCCAGATAATAATGGGAAAGCCCTGTTTGCCCTTGCCGGCCGAAGATACTTGCCAGATTGTAAAACCCCCTTGGAAAAAGCTTTGAGTTCTCCTCCACAACAACCGAGAAATCTTCCTTTGCCATGTCAAGCATTCCAAGGGTAAGCCTCGCACTTCCCCGGTAAAAAAGAAGGGGTATTCTCAAATCAGCTACGGTTTCGAGCCCCTGAAAAACATCCAGGGCCTTTTCAGGTTCTCCCTTTAGAAAATAGACCCTGCCCATTTCCATGAGTATATAGGGGTCAAACACCCTCAGGGTAAGGGCTTTCTTCAGATGGGACAGGGCCTTATCCATCATGGGTTTTCTGGCAAGCACCAGGGCAAGACCATAGTGAAGGGCGGCATTCTCAGGTTCAGCAGTCACCATTTTTGACAGCATGGCCTCTGTGCTGTCCACCCTGCCGTAAAGACCTGCCAGACGATATTTAACCATCTCAAAATCAAACGGATCAATGCCGTTATCGATTATACTTTCATTTGCGTGGTCCTGGAGCCAGGCTTCAAGATAGAGAATCCGCTCCTTGGAGCCTGGGTGGGTCTTTAAATAAGCCGGGATACCTTCGCTGCCATACCAGTCGTTGGCTCTTATTTTTTCAAGCCCGGTGAGAAGTCCCCTGGGGGAAAAAGAGGCGTCCTTGATATATTGAACTCCCTTTTGATCCGCCTCGGTTTCATTTTCCCGGCTATAGGCAAGCATTGAGGTCTGACCCGCTGCCAATGAACCCAGGACCAGTCCCGGGGAGACATCTCCACCTCCTGAAGCCCCCACCAGCACCCCGGCCAGGACGCCTGCAAGGGTACCTATATTCACAAGCTTTGACCGGGCAATCATCTGGGAGATATGACGGCAGGAGGCATGGGCACACTCATGGCCAATAATTCCTGCAAGCTCATCTGCGCTGTCTAGGGATGTTATCAACCCCCGGTTGACAAAGATGTTGGCCCCTGGAGCTGCAAAGGCGTTGAACTGATCGCTGTCCACTATATGAAAGGTATACTCAAAGGGCTGGGGAGACAATTGAGCAACGATTCTTTTACCGATCATGGAGACAAAGCCCAGAGCCATGGGGTCATGGATCAGGGGCATCTGCTGCTCCACCATCTCCATGAACTCCCCGGCCATTTTTCTCTCCTCGCCTACGGTAAGGGCAAATCCTGGGGGAATGGAGATGCACAACACCTGGACGATTAGAACAAAGATTCCTGCCATGATGTTAACTAGTGGTTTCATGCCCAGAGAATACCCGATAAAAGCTTACAATTCAAGCCTTGTCCAACAATTCCCATTCAGAATATCGACAGCAGAGTCCTGTTTTGCATTTGCCCTGTTCATGGAAGTATGATATCAGTTCTCAATCATGACACAGACCATCTGCATATCAAATCAAAAGGGAGGGGTGGGCAAAACCACCACGGCCGTGAATCTGGCGGCCGCCCTTGCCGTCTCAGGAAAAAAAACCCTGCTTGTGGACTGCGACCCCCAGGCCAATGCCACAACTGCCATGGGCATAGACAAGCCAAAGCTTGCCTGTTCCCTGTACCACGGGCTTATCCAGGCAAAGACAGCCCCGGAGATCATTATACCCACCAACGTGGAGAATATGGATATTCTCCCGGCCAATACAGATCTCATCGGGTTTGAGGTGGAGATGATGGCATCCAGGGGCAGGGAGGAGGTGTTAAAACGACTTTTATCCGGGATAAAACAGAACTATGATTTTCTGCTTCTTGACTGCCCCCCATCCCTGAGTCTCTTGACTCTCAATGCATTAACTGCCGCAGATTCAGTTTTGATCCCCCTTCAAAGTGAATTTTTCGCCCTTGAGGGTCTTGGTCAGCTCCTTGCCACCATCAAACGGGTGAAGCTCTCCCTTAACCAGAGTCTCAAAATAAAGGGGATACTGTTAACCATGTTTGACCGAAGAACCAACCTTGCCCGCCAGGTTGTCGAAGATGCAGAGACTCACTTCAAGGAGATGATTTTTAAGACAAGGATTCCCCGCAACGTAAAATTAGGTGAAGCCCCTAGTTTCGGCATGCCTGTAATTGCCTACGACCCCTCCTCCCTGGGAGCCAAAAGCTACCTTGACCTTGCAAAAGAACTTCTTCAACGGTAAACGGGAATTAAAAAGATGAGCAAGAAAAAAAAGCTTTCAGGACTTGGCAGGGGGATTTCCGCCCTGATTCCAGACCTTGAGACCATGGATGAAAATACGGGTAGCTTTTTCATGTGCAAAACAGAGGATATCGTTCCCAACCGGTTTCAGCCCAGAATCACCTTTGACCAGGAAGAGCTTGAAAAACTTAAAAATTCGATTGTTGAACAGGGAATCCTCCAGCCCCTGCTTGTGAGGAAAAATAATGATTCCTACGAGCTCATTGCGGGTGAACGAAGGTTAAGGGCCGCTCAAATGGCCAAGTTAATCCATGTCCCGGCCCTTGTAAGGGATCTTACTGACGAACAGATGCTCGAGGTATCGATCATCGAAAACATCCAGCGCCAGGAGTTAAACCCCCTGGAAGAGGCTGAGGCCTACCACCGGCTGATCTCCGAATTTAACTACACCCAGGAAAAAGTTGCCCAAAGAATAGGGAAGAACCGTTCCACCATTGCAAATCTTTTACGGCTGAGGGGATTGCCCGGAGCCATCCACCAGAGTCTTGCCCGGCGGGAAATTACAACCGGGCATGCCAGGGCCATACTGGGAGCCGGATCTGAAGACAACCAGATCAGAGCCTGGCTTAAGGTCGTTGAAAAAGAGCTTTCTGTCCGGGCAACCGAACAGCTCGTCCAGAGAATCAAGGCAGGGGCAGACACCCCTCCCACCCCATCACCCATACCAGGCAAACCCGGGGATGAAGAATTAGAACCGCTCTGTTCAACTCTTTCCAGCAAGATAAACGCCACAGTCAAAATAAGGCAAAAGGGAGACGGGGGCAGATTTGAGATAGGGTTTAAAACCCGGGAAGAGTTCCAGCGCCTTGTGGATCTCTTTAACCGTATTTCATGAAGATAACCATTGCCAGGACCGCAGGTTTCTGCATGGGTGTCCGCCGTGCCGTTGATCTGGTGCTTGACGCATCCAACGCAACCAAAGAGAAAATCTGCACCTATGGCCCGCTGATCCACAACCCCCAGGTCCTTGAGATGCTCGAGAAAAAAGGCATCCCAGCCTTGGAAAAGATTCCGGAAAAGGGTGAGGGAACCGTTCTTATCCGTGCCCACGGGGTTCCACCCCAGGACAAACAACGGCTGGAACAGGCTGGATTTAAGGTTATCGATGCCACCTGCCCTAGGGTGATCAGGGTTCAGACAATCATCAAAAAACATGCGGACAAGGGATATGCCTCGATAATTATCGGAGATCACGACCACCCGGAAGTAAAGGGCCTCCTGGGCTACGCAGGCAAAAGCTCTGTTGCACTCTCCACCATGGAAGAGCTGGAGAAACTGCCGCCCTTTGACAGGGCGATTATCGTTGCCCAAACCACCCAGGACACCCATTTGTTCGAACAGGTCAAGATCTGGGCAAAAAGCAATCATCCACAGTATGAGGTGTTTGACACCATCTGCGATTCCACTGAAAAGCGCCAGACCGAGACAAGGGAACTTGCCCGGACAAGCGATGCAGTGGTTGTAGTTGGCGGACGGAAGAGCGGTAACACCCGTCGCCTTGTCCAGGTGGCAAGGGATACGGGAACACCAGCCTTTCACATCGAGGATGTGACCGAGCTTGATCTTGAACAACTCTCAAGGGCGACCCATATCGCCATTACCGCCGGAGCCTCCACACCCAGCTGGATCATCAACCGGACATGCAAAACCCTTGAAGAGAAGCTTGGCACACCCAGAAACGTTCTTCTGGCAAAACTGCGGCCTCTTATACTGGTTCTGCTCAAGACCAATCTGCTGCTCTCCTTTGGAGCAGGGAGCCTAACCTATGCCTGCTCAACCCTCCAGGGGCTCGCCCACAGCCTCAGCCATGGGGCAACAGCCATGCTCTACATCCTTTCCATGCAGGTGATCAACAATTTATTCACCATAAAATCAGACCGGTACAACAACCCGGACAGGGCAGAGTTTTACATGGCAAACAGACCGTGGCTCATTGCCCTTGCCCTGGCAAGCGGAACGGCAGGTCTGGTGATGGCCTTTTTCACAGGCCTTCCATCCTTTTTCATTCTCTCGATAATGAGCATTCTTGGACTCGCCTACAACCGGAGAATCCTGCCCGTACTCTCAGGAGGTCTCAAAAGAATCAAGGATATTCCAGGATCCAAGACTCTGCTTATCACGGCGGCATGGGGAACGGTGACCTGCATCCTGCCGGCGGTCTCGACCCCTACAGGAATTCAGATAGTGCCGGCTCTTGTCTTTTCCATGGGGATTGTGCTCGCAAGAACCGTGTTTTTTGATGTTCTTGAAATGCAGGGGGACAGAATCACCGGCAAAGAGAGCCTTCCCATTCTTATTGGCGAAAGAAAGGCTCTCTCCCTCATCAACTGGGTTCTTGTGGTTACGTTCCTCGTTACGCTCATACCCTCACTCATGGGCCTGATAAGCCCATTGGGATTTCTTCTCATGCTCACCCCCATCTCCCTTAGTTATGCCATACACCTGAGCAAAAAAGGGGTTTTTCTTCCTGGAACACAGCTTGAAATTATTGTAGAGTCCCATCTTATCATACCTGGAATTCTATCTCTGTTTTTTTAACCGGCATTGCCAGAGCATGGTATGGATAGAGGCATCAACCAACAACAAAACTCCCCTTTATGCAAAGTTTCCCAGGGAGTTGGTCATAAGCTGACAAAGGGGAATCATCCATGGAAGACCATCAAAATAGCGACTCGCCCTACCCTGTAATCGGACAGCTGGCACTCAGGCACGGCCTTGTCACCCAAGAGGCCATGGACCTTGCCTGGAAAACCTGCTGCAAAACCGGGGAACCGTTCACCGCCTTTGCCGATTATCTTTTAACGAACAAACTGCTCTCAACCCTTGACATGCAACGCCTCATGACCGCTGCCAGGGTAATTGAAATACGAGAAAAAGAGGTGAAATTCGGCACCATTGCCGTTGAAAAAGGGTATATTTCCATCGGCCTGCTCAAGCTTGCCCTTGACGAGCAGAAAAAGGAGATGATTCATAACAAACGCACAAAACGCCTGGGGGAGATCCTGGTGGAAGCAGGAATGATAACCACGGATCAGCTCAAGGATGTTTTAAAAGTGCAGAATAGTCTCAAAGCCGCCGATGAAACAAACCCTGCACAGACTATCGTTCCCTCCCAAGAGCCCCCCCTCCCCTCCAAACCTCCCACCAACAACCAAGACCTTACCACCAACATTTCCCTTGATCGGGGAATGAACCTTACCATTGGCCATCAAGCCTTTGAAGCTTTTATCTCCAAGACCGATCAATTTGACCCGACCATAACGCCCCGGGAGATAAAAGAGATTGTTACGCAGCATCAAATTGTCTTTGGCCTTATCAGCGAAACCGAGATCGACAGCTTTATAAAACCCAAAGAACACCCACCACCCCCCTTGAGGGTTGCCCGTGGTATCAAGCCCCAACCGGGAACCAATGCCGTTGTCAAATACCACTTTAAAACCGACAGACTCGAAATCGGGAAAATCGATCAAAGGGGAAATATCGATTTCAGGCAAAGGGGAGAAATTCCCAGGGTGGCAGTCGATGCCATTCTTGCAGAAAAAACGCCCGTCACACAGGGGGTTGACGGAACCAACGTATTTGGTGAAATCATTGCCGTTGCCCCGGCTCTTGACTTCAAAATAAAATGCGGCAGAGGGGCAAAACTTTCCCCCGACGGATTACAGGTCCTGGCCAGAATCGATGGTGAACCCAAACTCTCCTGGGACGGCACCATCAGCGTAATGGATGAATTTGTAACCGACAGGGCTGATTATGAGACAGGCCACATAGAATACCCGGGCAACATAAGGGTCAAGGGATGTATTCACAACGGGTTCAAGGTTTCAGGAGAAAACATCAGGGCCGGGGAGATCGACGGCGGCATCATCCATGCCGATGGGGACTTATGCGTAGCAAACGGCATTACCCATGCCGTTATCTATTCCATGGGCGCTGTATCGGCAAAGTTTATTCAAAAATCAACCATCCTCTGCCTGGGGGACATCCATACAGACAAAGAAATTGTGGAATCCACCGTCGAAACAAGCGGTGCCTGTGTGATCAAACAGGGCACAATCATCGCCTCTAACATCACCGCAAAACTGGGTCTTTACAGTAGGAATGTGGGGACTGAGCGCTCTAAACCCTCACTTCTGAAGGTCGGAGAGGACATCTTTGTTCTCAAGAGAATTGCAAAATTAAAGGAGGAGATGGCCTGGATTCGTCAGACGCTTGCGGAGACCGGGGAAAAAAAATCGGAGTTGGAGCTCAAGTTCAATGAAAGCCAGGAGCGGTGCTCAAAGCTTGCCCATATGGAGGAGGCCTCCATGAGAGCCCAGAAAGAGACGATTCTGGGCATTGCCTCACTTAACCAGGCCGGCGACCAGGGTGAGCGCCAGCGCATGGAAACCCAACTCCAGATACTCAAGGAAAAAGGTGCCAAGATACAGGAATCCCTTGATCAGAGTCTTGATGATGTTGAAAAGAGAGCAGGGGGAATAGAGGAACTTTCCACAAGCATCGTTAAACAAGAGCAGCGTCTGCATGATCTCATCCAGGAACAGGAGAATATCCAGAAATGGTCCAGAAAAACCCCGGGAACCCCCCGGATGGATGTAAGCCAAACCCTCATGGCCGGCACGCGAGTCATGGGATGCCACTCTGAAATTACCATCGAAAAAACCCGTCAAAGGGTCACGATCAGGGAGGTCATGTCAGCCACCTCTGACAAAGGCGAGAATCCATCCAGATGGGTGATGGAGATCATCCCTGGCTGATGGTTGTTTTTGAGGCGTGCAGACTATCAGATATAGCTTGGATCTTACGGTCCTTTTCCTCCCACAGCCGATTGACCCAGAGGCAGAAACCCTCTCGAAACTCATCGTTGTTGAAATAGTCTCCGATCATCTCGTCGGTCACGGGAACCACCTCAACATCCAGGATGATATGCCTCACCCTTCCTGAGATAAACCCCCAGAAGGTGTCTGCCCCCCCAGGGTAAACAATGGTTACGTTTACCACCTTGTTTATATGATCGCCCATGGCGCCGAGCACAAAGGCAACCCCGCCCGCCCTTGGCTTTAAAAGTGCTTTAAATTCAGAACCCTGGGCCCTATGCTTCTGCCTGGAGAACCTCGTTCCCTCCACAAAATTCATAATCGAGACAGGGGTGGCCTTGAACTTCTCACAGGCCCTGCGGGTACGTTCAAGGTCGTTTCCCCTTAAATTGGGGTTTTTCTCGAGAAATTTTTTCGAGTATCTCTGCATAAAGGGAAAATCAAGGGCCCACCAGGCAAGTCCCAGAAACGGTACCCAGATGAGTTCTTTTTTAAGAAAAAACTTCAAAAAAGGAATCCTTCTGTTGAACACCGTTTGAAGCACCAGGATATCCACCCAGGATTGATGATTTGACACAACCAGATACCAGCCGTTGGGGTCAAGATCGTCAGCCCCCCGCACATCCCACTCTATGCGGTTAAAAAACTTTGAATTCAAGGTGTTGATGGTAATCCACAACCTGCTGATACCAATCAAGAGTTGACTGCAACCCCGGGCAAACCATGGAATTGGAACAAGGAACTTGACAAAGGCCACCACAAAAATGACCGAACACAGCACTATCGAATTGATGACATAGAGCAGAAACGAGAGACTGCCCTTGATGAAACCCGGTAGAAAATCAACCATTAATACCACTCCCCCTTATCTGAAAACCGAAAAAGCCAATTTCATCATCTGTGGGCGTCAATATATTTTTTTACGGTTCTCCTGTCAAGACCGGTCTTTTTGGCCACTTTTTCATAGGTGCCAAGGCGACGGTAAAGAAGGGTGCAATAGCCTGCGACAAGATCTGCAACCGAAAGTTCCCCGGCCTCAACCTGCCCGACAAACCTTGTGTTGATTCCTTTTTCACCCGACTCTTTTCGTCCCTCATACCCTCTTTTGAGCACCACCCTTCTCACGCACTGCTCAAGCTCTCTGACATTTCCAGGCCAGGCATAATCCTGGCCAAGCTCGCGATGGATCACCCGGGCCACCCTGTTGGCGAGGACTTCAGGTTCTGTTCCCGTTATTCTCCTGACGGTAAAACAGAGAAGATCAAAAAGCTCTGTGGGATCCTGGCTGATTCTCTCCCTCAGAGGCGGAACCTCGATGATGTCCGAGCAGAGCCTGTAGTAGAAATCATCCCGGAACACCTCGCCCCTGTGTATGGCGGCAATTGAACGGTTTGTGGCACCGATCACCCTTCCCTGAAATCTTGATCGTTCATGGCTTCCAACCGGTGTGAACGTACGCTCCTGGAGAACCTGGAGGAGCTTTATCTGGACATGGTCAGGCACCTCACCGATTTCATCCAGGAGAATAGAGCCATGGGGACTGCAACGGTCAAATACCCCCTGATAATCGTCCACAGCCCCGGTAAAGGCCCCTTTTCTATGACCAAAAAGCTCTGATTCCAGAAGGGTCTCAGGATACTGGGACAGGTTCAACGATGAAAAGGCCCGTGTAAAACTGACTGCAAACCGTTTTTTAACAGGATCAAAGGGAATATAGCCGCTCCTTCCCACGGCCATTGCAGCGGTTCCCTTGCCGGTTCCTGTCTCGCCGAGGATGAGGGTGGAAAAATCCTCCATGCGGTTCCACAGGTATCGGTCATAGAGATCAATATCATTTGTAAACACATTGTTCCAGAGGTTGCGGCGGAGGGTTTTCATGCATGGGCTGTTCCCCACAAGGGAATGGGAGATAAAAAAGAAAGCCCTTCTCAGCTGGTAGGAGAGGGCGAAGTAGTGGCAGATCTGATCTTCGGGCACACCTCTTTTTCTGATCATCTCCATGGCCTGGTCTGCAAAGGGTACACGCACCGATTCATCCCCGGAATCTATCTGCTCTTCGATGAGACGGTCAAATCTCTCCCGGTACCTGTAAAAAACGTCAAACAAAAAAACCGTCTTGAGAATGGCCCGGTCCCGACCCTTGAAAGGATCAAGGTGCCCCCTGCCCTCCCTGTCAAGCTCCTCAATCCGCCTTGTGATCTCCCGGATATAACGGCCACCTGTTACACCCCGTTCAACCCCTGGAAAATGACTCGCAATTTTCATATCAAGCCGTTCCCTCAGGTCGCTGAAGGGATTGGCAAAGGCCGCATGGTAAACCATGGTGAAAAAGGCCCGCTCCTCACCACTCAAACGCTCTTTTCCCATCCCACCCCCGATCATAAAATGTACATCCAATGTTCAATTAATACACACAAACCATACAGATACCACAATCATGAAATCAGGACAACTGTTAAATACCCCTTTATTACCAGTCACATAAAAATTTTTACCCAACCTGGCACAATAAATGTAACGGCATTGTATTTGGACCGACATTATAAACCCACATGTCCTCAGGGACACAACAAAGTATGAAACTTGAATTAGGACTGAATTTTGTTTCTTGTCTCTTGTTTCAAGTTTCTTGTAAAAAACGGAGAGATACACCCCATGATTACAAGGATTTTCAACTCAAGACTTCCACTTATGATCTACAACCCTGCAAAGGTGTTTTCCTTGAATTTCTTTGTCAAGGCCTACAGAGCAGGGGCCCTGCCTGTGTTTGACACAGAATTTCTTTCGGACAATGGGATCCTTGAAAACATATCGAGCCTTGTAAGAGCCAACATCCTGTTTGGTCTCAGGCTTGTCCAACCGACCCAATCCCTTATGGACCAAATCAAAGCCCTGGATCTCACCCGTCTCAACTGCCTTGTGATTCCCCTTGCCGCCAATCAAGATCCCGGGGTTTTAAAGCAAAGCCTTGAAGGTTTCTTTGAGGCAAAGATCATCCTCGAAGTACGGGAAATCGAGATGGACAAGTCCATTGAAACCGTGGATCCCCATGCCCTTGTTTTAAGGGGCAACGAAACCGGGGGGCGGGTGTCAAATTTTTCCGCCTTTATCCTCATGCAGTGGTATTTGAAAAACCAGAAGAGACCCGTCATCGTCCACGGCGGAGTCGGTCAATACACAGGTGCAGGAATGTTTGCCGCAGGGGCGAGCGCTGTGGTGCTGGACAGCCAGGTGTGGCTGAGCAATGAAAGCCCCCTTGCAGAAAACTTCAAGAAACTTCTCTCCACGGTTGACGAGGGTGATTCCCTGGAGATCATCCTTGACAATCACACAAGGTACAGGGTCTTTGCCAAGCTTGGAACAAAAATCGCAAAAGAGCTCAGGGAGAGGGCCATTGTCATTGCAGACGAACAAGGGGCAGACAAAACCCTCTACAGGGAGATAGGCGAACAACTCACGGCCCTTGACGATGACTCTGCAGCTGCGGTTCAAAGCCTCTTCTTCCTTGGCCAGGACGCATTTTTTGCAAAGAATTTTTCCAGGGATGCAAAGGATCTTGAAACCATCATCTCAAACTTCTTCACAACCCTTGGCCGCAATCTTGACTTTGTGGACAAGTTTGACCCGGTTCAACCAGGAACCGCCCTTGCAAAGGAACACGGCACACGACTGCCCCTGATCCAGGGTCCCATGGCCAACATCAGCGACAACACAGACTTTGCAAACCAGGTGCTCGAGGCCGGAGCCCTTCCGTTCTTTGCCGTGGGAAGCCTTCCTCCCCACCTTGCCGACACCATGCTGAAAAATGCCCATGAACAGGTGGAACGCTTTGGTGCAGGACTCGTGGGCATCCATGCCTTTAATCCCGCCGTTGAAAGCCACATGGAGATGGTAAAAAGATATAAGGTTCCCTTTGCCCTTTTTGCAGGTGGTGTGGCGGCCCAGGCCCTGGCCCTTGAAAAGGAGGGGACAATGGTCTACCTTCACACCCCTTCCATCTCCATGCTTGACAATGCCGTAAAAAATGGCTGCACCCGCTTCATTTTTGAAGGAAGGGAAGCAGGAGGCCATGTGGGATCGTTGTCAAGCCTGGTACTCTGGGAGGCGGGTATATCAAAGATTCTCGATGGACAAAAAATCAATGGCAAATTAAATTTTGACCTTGATAAACTGACCCTGATCTTTGCCGGGGGCATTTCAACGCAATTCGGCTCCTGGTTCATATCCGGCCTTGCATCTCTCCTTGCCGCAAGGGGTGTAAAGATTGGGATCCAGGTGGGAAGCGCCTATCTTTTTTCCCGGGAAATCGTTGAGACCGGGAGCATTAAAAAGCAGTACCAGGAGATCATCTCAAGTGCGAATGAAACCATGGTGATCGGGGAGAGCGTTGGGCTTGCATCAAGAACCGCGCCCAACGATTTTGCCAGGATGATGATCCAGACACAAAAAAAGATGATCAAAGACCATGCCCCCCTTGAAAAGAGAAAGCGTTCCTTTGAACAGAAAAACATAGGATCCCTGCTCATCGGTGCCAAGGGTTTCCTCCCCGACTTCAAGAACCCCGGAAAAAACAACTACACCTATTTTGAAGGTGACGAACATCGGAATCGGGGCAACTTCCTTGTGGGAGACAGCCTTGCCTACTTCAAGGCCCCGGTCTCGATTGCCGATATCCACGCAACCCTGTTTGACCATAAACAGAGCCTGCTCCAGAATCTCGGGGCCCTGGAGATTTTTTCCTCGGAAAAGAACAGCATCAACGACGAGATTGCCGTGGTGGGCATGGGGTGCGTTCTTCCAGGAGCCAACTCCCCTGAAGAGCTCTGGACCTCCATCCTTGAACGGCGCTACAGCATCGGTGAAATGCCGGAAAGCCGCATGCGCCGGGACCTATACTATGACCCGGACAGGGGGGCCGAAGACAAGAGCTACACCATCATCGCGGGCCAGGTGGAAAACTTTTCCTTTGACCATGAACGGTTCGGGTACACCCCGGAAAAGGCCGCAAAGCTATCGAGGAGCCAGCAGATGCTCCTTTCCGCCACCTACCAGGCGGTTGAAACGGCGGGCTACCTTGGACAGGACGACGTTTTTAAGTGCGACGATCCGGACCGAACCGCCGTGATCATCGCAACCTGCCTTGGTAACGAGCTTGGCAACGACCTTCAGCTCAAGTACCATTTTCCCCAGATCCTGGGAATGTTAGAGAAGACCCCGGCCTATGCCGCACTCACCGACCAGGAGAAACAGGCGATCAAAGATCACCTCCAGGCTGAACTTGAGGCAAACAACCCGGGCTATGACCCGGTCCACGGAATGCTGCTCAACATCGAGGCGTCAAGGGTTGCAAAGCACCTTGGGGTAAGGGGCACCAACTATGTGGTCGATGCGGCCTGTGCCTCGTCGTTTACAGCCATCGATGCCGCAACAACAGAGCTTCTGGCAGGCGCTGTGGACCAGGTGATCGTGGGGGGAGTTAACACCCACCTTGTCCCGGAATCCTTCATAGGCTTCTGCAAAATGGGAGCACTTTCAGCCAGGGGTTCGTTTCCCTTTGACGAACGGGCCGATGGGTTTGTCCTTGGAGAGGGTGCGACGGTCTTTATTCTCAAACGAATGAAGGACGCCCTCAGGGAGAGGGATAATATCCTCGGCATAATCAAGGGTATTGGATCAAGTTCGGACGGCAGGGGCAAGGCCATAGCCGCCCCAAATGTGGACGGCCAGATCCTGGCCCTTGAGCGCTGCTTTGAGCAGATGAAATCACCGGTAAAACCTTCGGACATCGACTTTATCGAAGCCCACGGCACCAGCACCACCATGGGGGATCAGGCTGAACTTGAGACCCTGAAGCGCTTTTATAAGGGGGGGGAGACGGGCATAAGCTCCCTCAAGTCCCAGGTCGGACATCTTCTAGGGGCTGCCGGGGCCGCAGGCCTTGCCAAGGCTATCCTTGCCGTCAAGAACGGCATCCTGCCCCCCAACGGGCAGTTTAAAAACCTCTCAAAGAACCACGATCTCACCGATACAGGGCTCTACATCCTTGCCGAACAAAAACCCTGGACCACCCGGGATAACAGCACCAGAAAAGCCGCAGTGAGCGCCTATGGATTCGGCGGCATCAACTACCACCTTGTTGTGGAAGAGTTCCGCACCGACTACCAGCCCGTAAAGAGGAGCATCTTCAGCAACACCGCCTATGACTTTAACGACGACAGGATCGTCATGGCGGGCGTTGGGGTATGCCTTCCAGGAGCCCGGAACTGCGAAGAGTTCTGGCGCCATCTTGAGAGTGGTGAAAAACAGCTGTCCGAAGTTCCCGACGATCGATTTTTCAACGACGCCTATGCAAATTTTGACAAGAAATCCATCTACCACATTCCAAGGGTAAAGGCAGGGGTGATAACCAACTTCAAGTTCAACAACGCAAAATACCGAACCCCGCCAAAGACCGTTCGATCCCTTGAAAGGGGCCAGCTTTTTGGCCTGGACGCCGCAGACGAGGCCATCTCAAGCTCAAACCTCGCCCCCCTACTCGTCAAGGGGAACCGAATCGGTGTGATCCTCGGCACCATTCCCGGCGAGCGCCAGAACAAGAACATCCTCAGGGTCAGAAAACTCCTCGTGGCCGAGATCATTGAAAACAGCCGGGGGGTCAACAGGGGAAAGGCCGGGGAAGTAGCAGGTCAGCTCCTTGCCGCCATCAGGGAGGCGATCCCGGCAAACAACGAAGATACAACCCCCGGTCTTCTGTCGAACATCATTGCAGGCAGAATCGCCAACCACTTCGGACTCAACGGGGCCAACTACGTCATCGACGCTTCCTGCGCCTCGTCCGTGATTGCAATCAAGAACGGAGCCATGAAAATAGCGGCAAAGGAGCTTGACTATGTGCTGGTGGGCGGTGTCGACGCAAACCTCTATCCCGGCGTTCTCATTGCCTTTAAGCGCCTGGGGCTCCTGTCCGACGACGAGTGCAACTTCTTTGACTCAAGGGCAAAGGGGTATGTGATGGGCGAGGGGGCCGCCATCCACGTCCTCACCACCTACAGGAAGGCCAGGGAAAACAACATGACCATCCTGGCAGAGCTAAACGGGATAACGGTTCGATCCAGCGTGCCCGACCATTTGCTGGCACCGTCTGAAACTACGTTTGTGCGAGCCATCAACGACTGTTATCAAAGGACGAACATCCGCAAGCAGGAGATCAACCACCTGGATCTCTTTGCCTTTTCCAATGTCCTCGGGGACATGATCGAACGTCAGGTGGCTGAAAAATGCTTTACCACCCCTGTTTTCTGCGGCAATGTAAAACCCCAGTTTGGTTATTTCAAGGCGGCAAACCCAGCGGTCGCCCTTGCGAAGCTTGCCCTGATGACCCGCCGAAGGGTGATGCTGCCCGATTTCAACTTTTCGGCAGACCACTCGACCATGGCATTGAGCAAGACATTGAAACATTGCAATCAGATGATAACCATGGATAATGACAGACCGGTCAGGCTTGCCTCAAACGTAAACGGCATCGGCGGCAACCACTGTCACACCATCATTACAACCCTGCCCTCCTTTCTTGTAAGGGGTGATAAGTCTGCACAGGATTCAGCGGGGGCTGCCTCCATAAAGAAGGTTGAAACCCTCGCCCCCCTGGGAGCCATCTCCTACTCGGCAGACACCCAGGGGAAGAAGCAGCGGATCGTGGCCCTTATTTCCGGCCAGGGTTCCCAGGGGCCCGGCATGATGAAGGCGCTCTACGAAAAGGAGCCGGACATCCGAAGGCTCATGGACCAGGGGGAAGAGATATTTGTCAGCCGCCGGGGCTATTCCCTCCTTGAGATGATGTTTGGCAGCGAACAGCGCCTCAACCTTACGGAAAACACCCAGCCCGCGGTGTTTCTCTCATCTGCGGCTCTTTTCCACCACCTTGCGGCCCGGGGGTTCAGCCCGGATTATTTCCTAGGCCACAGCGTGGGGGAATACACGGCGCTCTTTTGCAGCGGCATGCTAAACTTTGATGTTGCCATGGGGCTTATCATCAAAAGAAGCGACCTCATGGCAAAAGCGAGCCTGAAAAACCCTGGTAAAATAATGGTTGTCTTTAAAAATGAACGGGACACCGCAGCCCTTATCCGGGAATCCTTTGTGGATGAGGTCTTTATCACCAACAAGAACAGCGAGGTTCAGACGGCCGTGTCCGGAGCTGCCGATGCCATTGACAGCTTCTGCACCTTTCTCAAGGAAAAGGGTGTGGTCCATAAGCGCCTCAACCTTTCAGGGGCTTTTCACACACCCCTGTTTGACGAGGCTGCAAGGGAGTTGAGGGAATATCTCGAAACCCTTGTCTTTAACGAGACCCGATTCGACAGGGTGATATCCAACGTTACGGCCAGGCCCTACCCTGAAAACCGCCGGGCTGTAAAGGACCTTCTGGCCCGCCAGATCACAAGCCCGGTGGAATTCATAGCTTCAGTGGAAGGTGTTTATGCTGCGGGCAAGACCCACTTTATCGAGATCGGGCCGTCCCGGCTCCTTGTCAATCTGTTAAAGAACATCAACATCGCTGACTATAAAACAGCCGTCACAGTTGACGTGCGAAAGGGTGAGGTTGAAAGCTTCAAGGAGTGCAAAGGCTACCTTAAATCGATCAACACCCTCTTCACAAAAAGGCCCATGGCACCATTATCCAGCCCGGCATCACAATCTAAACCAGTGGCCGATCAGGTGCCACCCAAGGTGGAGGCGACAGCAGGTGGGGAGAACCGTGGGCCATCCCATGCACTGGGACGCCTTTCAGATCCCATTGCCATGGATCTTGACTTTGAGACCTTTAAAAAGCACAACAAGGCCCTTGCAGACAAGCTCTTCCACGACGAGTTCCTTCGCCAACAGCAGGATGCGGCCCTGGATGCCGTGCGACGTTTTAACTTCATCACCGAACCTATCGTGATCTCAGGCGTATCCGTGGGTCTCCCAGGCAGGGGTAAAAGGGTATTTGACAAGGAGAACTTTGAGAAAATCCTTGCCGGGACCAACTTTATCGAGCCCCTGGATCTTGAGGACCAGGAGAGGATCGCCGACAAGAACATCACCCGGCTCTTTAAAGAGCCGGACGGCAATGCAAGATTTATGGAGATCACCCGGACCGAGGATGTTATCCACCTTGCAGGCCAGCTTGGCTACTTTGACCTTACAGATGAATACGGAATCAAGGCAAAATATGACGTCAGCATGTCCCTTGCCGTTGCCGCAGGCATTGAAGCTCTAAAGGATGCGGGGATTCCCCTTGTGATGCAGTATAAAAAGGCCTCCACCGGCACCCGGATGATTCCCGACGGGTTCGCCCTGCCAAGGGAGATGCAGGACGATACCGGCATCATCATCACATCTTTGTTTCCCAACTCCGAGACACTTATCAACGAGATGGAAAAGTACCTCTACGAAAAATTTTATCTCAAGCCCTACGAGGCCTTTGAAAACATCTATTACTACCTGATGCAGGAGATAAAGGAGATCCAGGTCAAGGAGCGGCTCACCGACTGGTTCTTCAAGATCAAGTCAAAAAAACGAACCGATCTCGGAGCCTTTACCTTTGATCGTAATTTCCTTGCCAACCACTGCCCCCTGGGGGCCGCCCACCTTGCCCAGATCATCCGGGCAAAGGGACCAAACACCCTTGTGTCAAGCGCCTGCGCATCAACCACCCAGGCCATGGGAATTGCCGAAGACTGGATCAGGGTCGGCCGGTGCAGGCGCGTCCTTGTGGTCGGGGGAGAAAACGCCACCTCAAAGGCCCAGAACCAATGGGTGGGCTCGGGATTCCTCGCCCTTGGGGCCGCAACCGTCAAGAAACGGGTCTCTGAGGCTGCAAAGCCCTTTGACACAAATCGCAACGGAACCATCCTCGGCAGCGGAGCCGTTGGAATCATCGTTGAACGTCAATCAACGGTCAAGGCAAGGGGAATGAACGGCCAGGCTGAGATCCTCGGCACCCACATGGCCAACAGCGCCTTTCACACCTTTAACATCGACGTGCCCCACATGGCCCAGGAGATGGAGCGATTCATGCAGACCATGGAAGAACGCCACGGCCTCAAAGCCCGGGATTATGCAGACAAGCTCCTGTTCATGTCCCACGAAACCTACACTCCTGCAAGGGGGGGAAGTGCAGACGCCGAGATAACCGCCCTCAGGACCACCTTTAAGGAACATACAGACAAGATATGCATATCCAACACAAAGGGGTTTACCGGTCACACCCTCGGGGCTGCGGTGGAGGATGTGGTGCTGGTCAAGGCCCTTCAGCTGCGCAAAGCCCCACCCATTGCCAACCTTAAAAACATCCCAGACCACTTCAAGGATCTGAACTTCAGCACGGGTAATAATTCCAGGGATGCCGAGTACGGTCTTCACCTTGCCGCAGGGTTTGGCTCCCATTTTGCCTTTGTCTTTGTCCGGCGCATCCAGGAAAAGGCATTTACCAATAACCCGGCCTACACGGCCTGGCTTGCCAAGATATCCGAATCAACCGATCCTGATCTCAAGATCATCGACAACACCCTATGCCTTGTGGGCAGCACCACGACACCGGGCCTTGACGGGACAAAACCCGTACCCGCAAAAGAGAGCCCCAAAAAGGTTCCGGTGGAAGCTGCACAAACAGCCCCAGCAACGGCTGCAACCCTTCCAGGTGCCGTGGCAACCCTTGAAACGGTGAAGGGAATCATAGCCGAGCAGACCGGTTATACCACAGACATGCTTGAGCAGGATTTAGACCTTGAGGCGGATCTTGGAATCGACACGGTAAAACAGGTGGAGATCTTTGCAAAGGCCGCAGGCCATTTCGGCCTGGATGTGCCAGAAGACCTGAAACTCAGGGAGCTTAACACCATTGCAAAGCTCGTCCGATTCCTCGATGAAATGGCGGGCCCGGATGATACTCCCCCGGAGGACGGCGGCAAACCGTCAAACAAAGAAACCACCAAAGATGAGGCCTCATCCACACCTGGGTTTCAAGCAGCGGACACGATTCAAGCAATAAAAGAGATCATTGCCGAACAGACCGGTTACTCCACGGACATGCTCGAGCAGGATTTAGACCTTGAGGCGGATCTTGGAATCGACACGGTAAAACAGGTGGAGATCTTTGCAAAGGCCGCAAGCCACTTCGGCCTTGACGTGCCCGAAGATGTAAAGCTGAGGGAGCTGAGCACCATAGCAAAGTTAGGCGTCCATATGACCCGGAGGTTAGCGACTAAAGGGCCAAAGGAGGAAGAGGCAAAGGAGATCCCACCTGAAAAAATCGGGCCTGAAAAAATCGGGCTTGAAAAGATCAATTCTGATAAGATAGCTCCTTCTACTCAAACAACCCCTGAGGTAGAAGAGACTCCAGCCAATCACAATTTCTCTTTGCCGGTAAAACGGCTTGTGGTCCGAACCAGGGAGACAAAGAAACCAGCACCGGGGGCCAACCCCTTTAAGGGCAAAACCGTTGTTGTCACCCTTGACAGCCACGGGTTCTCCGACTCCGTGACCAAAGCCGTGATCGCTAAAGAGGGAGAGGTAATCACCATGGGCCAAGGGGACCGGGCCGACATCAAGGTTGACTTTACCGATCTTAAACAGGTAAAGCAGGGGGTAGAGGAACTCATCAAAGGCGGTAAACCCGTCCATGGAGTTATCCACCTTGCCCACCTTGACGACTTTTTTGACCATGAATCCCAAAATGGCCTGGTGGATACCCCTGAGATCACCAGGGCCGTCACATCCCTTTTTACGGTAATCAAGGGGCTTTTTGACCAGCTTAACCAGCCCGGAGGCATGATCGCAAGCCTCGGTTTTGACTCGGTGATCTTCTGCTATCAACCGGGCTGCGGTCCCATCCACCCAAGTTTTGCCGGTATTTCAGGCATGCTCAAGAGCGTCAACAAGGAGATGGAGCCTACCCGTGTAAAGTTTGTCGATTTTTCAACAGATTTCCCTGGGTCAGATGTTGAAACCACCGTTGCCCTTTTCATGGAAGAACTCTCTTCAACAGACCTTCGATGCGAGGTGGGATTTAATAACAAAGGTCGCCATCTCCTTGCCCTTGAACAAAGGCTGCCGGACAGGGGCAAACCCATGATCGAGAAGGGATCCACCCTCCTTGTCACCGGCGGAGCCAGGGGGATCACCTTTGAGATCATGAAACAGGTGGTAAAGACCCTTAAGACCGACCTTGTGATTCTCGGCAGCAGCGATATCAATAGTCTTGACCCGAAGTTTGCAAAAGAAGGTCTTGACAGGGAGAAGATCATGGCCCTTGTTAAAACCGATATGCCCGGGGCCCGGCCCCTCAAGGTTCGCCACAGGGTCGACAGAATTATTCAGATGCGGGAATCAGCCGCAAACCTTGCACTCCTTGAATCCCTCGGGGTAAGGGTGACCTACCATGCCGTGGATGTTACAGATCCTGACAAGGTCAAGCAGGCCATTGCAGCCCACGACACCATCGACGGCGTGATTCATGCAGCAGGCATTGAGATGAGCCAATTCATTCCCAAAAAAGATCTTAATGATTTTACAAGGGTCATGGACGTAAAGGTCAAGGGTATGATCAACCTGCTCTCGGCCATGGAAAAAAGAGAGTACGGCTTTTTCTGCGCCTTTTCATCAGTCACCTCAAGGCTTGGCAACGAGGGCCAGGCCGATTACACTGCTGCCAACGATTTGATCACCAAATTGACCCTTGCACAGCAGCAGCTTCACCCGGAACGGCAGTTCAAGGTCTATTCCTGGACGGCCTGGTCAGGTGCCGGCATGGCAACCAACCCCACTGTGGTAAAGGTTCTGGAACAGAGGGGGCTACAATTTCTGCCCCTGGACCAGGGCATCAATTTTTTCATGGCAGACCTTGAGGACAGGGTTGACACCGAAGTTGTAATCTCAGGTCTTGACCACGGCTTTGACAGGGACAAGATCCTCGAAGGATCCGTCATTGACGATCTTCCATTCCTAGACACCCTGGTGTCAAGGGGTGAGAAGAGCGTTACCTTTGCAAGGACCCTGGACCTTGACAGGGATCTGTTTCTCCTTCACCATGCCATGGAGGATGTGCCGGTTTTCCTCGGAGCAACCGGCATTGAAACCCTTGTTGAGGCGGCAATGGCCCTTTGTCCGCCAGAGGCACGTCCCGATGATGGGGTCGAAGGTCTGGCAGATAATCTGGCAGGTGACAACAGTCGAGGGGTTGAACTGACCGGCTTTAAGATTCCCTATGGAATCAAGATCCTTAAACAACGGCCAAAGGAACTTCTCATCTCAGCCGCGGAAACCGGGGAGAACCTCTTTCACTGCACCATCACCTCCCAGTTTAGAAATCCAAAGGGAGTGGCCATGGGTGAGCCCACCCTCCACTACCAGGCAAGCCTGAAATTTGTGGATTATTCCATGGAGGAAAGGAGAGTAACCCTGCCCGAGTTTTGTCCGGTTCATATTGACGGTGATCTTGAAGAAAATATATACCATCCAAAAAGACTCTTCATGGATGGTCTGTTCAACACCATTGCGGATGTGAACTCGTTTGACGGAACCACCCTTGTGACCACGGTAAAGGATTCAAGCGTTGAGCCGTTTTTCAAAGGCATCACCCGGCCCAACCTTATCACCCCGGTGGTTCTCATCGATGCCATGTTCCAGACAGGGGGTCTCTTCGAGTTTTTTACCACGTCCAGAACCGTTCTTCCCTATGAGATAGGCAGGATGATCATCCACAAACCCGTGAAAAAGGGGAACCCCTACTTTTGCATAACCACAAAGAGCGATTCAGACCAGGAGACCAACACCTATCAGCTGCAACTTGTGGATGGGGATGGCAAACTCTATGTGGAGGTCGTTGACTTTCAAATGGTAAAACTCAACAGGCTTGACCAAAAGGACAGGATAGACCACAGGATAGAATTTAAAACAACCGAAGCCGCACGTTAAAAGAGAACAATGGAAATAAGAGACACATCCTCGCCTGAAATAACCTGGCTTGAACCGGTTCCAGGTGTAGGGGTATGCTATATGACCATCCCGTCTTTTATCAAGGGTTGTCTTGTTGAAGATGATTACGCAGATTTTCAAACAAAAAAGAACTTGAGCTTTGACGTTAAATCGTTCCACACCCAGTTTCTTTCTCCAGAAGAAATCGACAGGGTCAACAGGTTCAGGAGTCTCAAGAAACAGATCGAATGGATGGCCGGGCGATTTCTGGTAAAGCAGATGGTACAAATGAGGGTTGACACCGAAATTACCCTGCCCGAAATATTCATCGACCACCAGGATGAGGGGGCCCCCTTTTTAAGGGGGTATCCCCATGTCAAAATCTCCATCTCCCATTCGGGGGAATATGCAGGGGCGGCCCTTACCACAAGGGCCGATCTTGACCTAGGGTTTGACATTGAACAGATCGGAAAGCCGCCGGGCCCGGGGTTCATGAAAATAGCCTTTACCCAACGGGAAATCAAAGCCATGGGCCCCGACGCCCGGGACATTTTCCGCTACTGGACCGTGAAAGAGGCCTTCCTGAAGCTGATCAAAAAGGGGTTCAACCAAAACCTCCACCAGGTTGAGGTGATCGGCGACACCGTCCTGTTCAAGCATGAAAATGCTCCTGTCTCGGTTATCAGCACAACCATCGGAACTGAGTATGCCGTTTCGATGGTACTTGCAAATTCTCAGTGGTCAAAAACATATCCCACCGATCGTCGGCTCTTAAAGTAGACGGGATGTTTAGAATCTGCCTCAAAGTATTTCCTGAAGCGAACCATGAAATTATCAACGGTTCGGGTGGTGGTGTCGCTGGAATACCCCCACCCCGCAGCAAGGAGTTCCTGGCGGGATACGGGTTTTCCCCGATTTGCGATGAACACCTTTAAAAGCTTGATCTCCTGCTCGGTCAGATCGATGGTGCCTGCCATGGATTCGGCCTTGCAGGTGGTGAAGTTGACCTGGTTTTCCCCAAAGGTGTAGACTTCACCGGAAAAGGGCAGCTCATTTTCCCCTGGGGGCTCGTCGTCCTCGGCATACCAGGAGGTTCTGGCAAGCAGTCGATCGACCCTGAGCAGAAACTCATCCAGATCAAAGGGTTTGGCAAGATAGTCGTCAACCCCGCATCGAAGCCCCCTGACCCTGTCCTCGGCACTGCCCTTGGCGGAAAGAATCAGCACGGGCAACTTTTCATCCTCCCTGCGAATTTGTTTCAGAACCGACAACCCATCGATCATGGGGAGCATTATATCAAGAATAATAAGATTCGGGTGCCATTGCCGCCAGAGATCAAGCCCTGAGACCCCGTCGGGAGCTATTTTCACCCGGTATCCCTGAAGGTTCAGATTCAGCTTTATTCCCTCTGCAATATGCTGCTCATCCTCAACTACCAGGATACGCTTTTCTTGAGCATCTTCCATAGATTCCTCCCCCTTATGTCGGCGGTTTCTTTCCTGGGTGGGGTCAGGGTAAAGGTTGAACCCCGGCCCTTGCCCCGGCTCTTTGCCGCCACTTTCCACCCGTGTATTTTGGCAATGCTGAACACCAGATAGAGCCCCAGACCGCTGCCCCTCACATGGGCGCTGTCGTGTCTTCCTGCCTGGTAAAATTTTCTGAAGATCTTCCGGATCTCCTGACGTTCAATGCCTATTCCGTTGTCTGAAAAATCAATATACATCCGCTGCTTGTGAACACCAAAAAGAATCTCCACACTGGGTTTTTTTGATTCATTGTACTTTTCAGCATTGGAGAGAATGTTCATGAGAAGCATCTCAAACAAAAAAAGGTTCACCGGATAAACAAAGCTCAGGTCCTGGGGATTTCGAATCGTAATGGTAAGGGTGCGAAAAAGAGAGCTGTTTTTTTCACAAAAGTTCCTTGTCACCTGGACCAGATCCTGGTGAGTAAGCTCGGCCCCGTAACTGCGGCTCTCTATCCTGGCAAGGTTTAAAATTGCGTTGATGTTCTCGATAAGGCGATTGACATCACCGAGCATATAACCGGTATACTTTCTCGCAACCTCGGGCTCAAGGGTGTGCCGCATGAAGGTTTCGAGATAAATTTTAAGCGAGGTGACAGGTGTCTTAAGCTCATGGGTGAAGTTATAGATAAAATTATGCTGGAGCCTGAAAAGTCGAACCGTGCGCTGGTAATAGATAAAGGCCAGAAGAATTCCGGCAAGAACCACGGTCACAAGCAGCGTCAAGACCAGAAATATCATTCCGCTCTTTGAGGGAAAAATCTGACCCGGATCAATGTGAAACTTCTTTATTATCACCTCAAGGGCTGCCGTGATCTCCATATACCAGGAAACGGTTATCACAAGGGACCCCGCAAGGGCGAGAATCGAACAGGCAAAGATAAAAACAGGGTGAAGATACCATCTTGACGGAAGCTGAAACTGCATTTTACCCAAAGACCTCTTGAATCGTCCTAGAAAGCTCCCCAACCGTGACAGGTTTGATTAAAAAATACTTGATTTCGATATTTCCTATCTTTTTCATAAAAAAAGAATATTCCAAAACAGACACACCTGTCAAGCTGATAGGAGCTACAAAATGCAAAACCCCGAAGGAATCATCCCCCAGGGCTCTATTTATTATAAACCTTAGTGCAGGTTGTTTTTTTGTTGGCTCCCCAGCACGGATTTGAACCGCGGACAAAGTGGTTAACAGCCACTCGCTCTGCCGACTGAGCTACTGGGGAGCAAAACCTCTTTCGATCATCGAAAGACTTGAGGCTTATACCCCGATTTCAACCTGCTTGTCAACATAAAAAAAGAGAATAAAAAAAATATTGCGCTGCCCAGGAATATAAAGGGGAAATAAATTTGACTTTCACCTGTGGAAAAGTATATTCTCTAGGTCAATGCAAACCGAACTGAAACATATGGCCGGGATATTGGCCAGGGACCAAGCAAGGGAATTGATCTTGTAGCCTGATTTTTTAACCCTGCAAAGGAGATGTGGAACAAATGTCGAACATCACAACAGGCCAGGAGCGTTGCAATCTTTTAATTTAACAACACATTGGAACAAGAGATGATTACAAAAGAAGGCATGGTCACAAACGCCAACACAACAACGGCATGGGTAGAAACCGTACGATCCAAATCCTGTGAATCCTGCGATGCATGCGATTCCTGCGAAGCCCAGGAGAAGAGCATGGGCATGACTATCAAGGTAAACAATACCATAAACGCCGGCAAAGGAGACCGGGTCATCATCGGATTCAAAACAGCCCCCCTGCTCAAGATGAGCTTCATGCTTTACATCTTTCCCATCATTCTACTCATAGCAGGAGCGGCCGCTGGCGAAGCCTTTGCCCCCAGATTTAAAATGGACCCCTCCCTTACCTCGGTCATTGCCGGCATTATCTCGTTTGCCCTGGCCTTTGGGATTATCCGCAAAACCGGTGACAGACTCTCCACAAACAGGGAATTCAAACCTTTCCTGGTTAGAATCGATCGAAAGGGCACAATCACCCCTCCAAAGTAAAAAGGCCATTCATAAAATAGTTGTAATTTTTACTTGATACTTCACAGGTTATGGGATAGGAATTCCCAAAGTATTTTTTACGGTTTTTTTTGTTGACCAATTGCTTAATGATCCACCAAATTACTAACGATCCATTAAAATGAGGGCAAAGCAATCATGACCTCGAAGAGAAACCTTAAGATCGCCCTACTCCTGGCAGGCATACTCCTTATCACAGGGATCATCTGCTATGCGGCTTTCCCACCACCTTCACCCGAAGAACCTGTAAGGCTGATGTTCCAGAATGCAGCAGGAAAAGTACTGTTCACCCACGAAGCACACCTTGCCGACTACGGCCTTGACTGCCTGGATTGTCATCACAACATCGAGGATGACGAAATTTACAACTGCGGTGAATGCCATGGAAAAACCGGCGATGAATATATGCCGAGCAGGACTGACGCCTTTCATAGCCAGTGTATAGGCTGCCACGAAGATGCAGGAGCAGGACCGGTAGAGTGCAACTCCTGCCATGCGATTTAGCCTGAACCTAGCTCTACAACTGTGCATTGACCCTTTGCATCTATTAATCTACAAGATAAAGGTTTGTCATGACAAAGAGATCATTTATTGGATTAATCGGCCCAAGACTCTTGTGTGATCGGATTGAATCCGACCCCAGGGAACCAGAATCAATTCCCATTCCCCAACGCCTCATTCTGCTGATCCATGAACCTTTGGACAGCACAAGAGAGACCCTGATCAAAAAAGGAGATCTGGTGAAACAGGGGGAAAAGATCATCCTCTACAAGGAGAGCACAGAGTACGCCATTGCGCCTGATTCGGGCACCATAACCCACATTGCCTCCTACTCGGGCGATTTCGGCACCGTTGAGACCTACCTGGTACTTGAACGGGATGGAAAGGACAATAAGGCCAACAACTTCTCAAAGGCTGCCGAAACACCCGAACTTGCCACCGCAGACAGATTTTTAAGACGCCTGCCCGGAGCCCCCCCCTTTGCCCAGCTGCTTGACCCTAAACTCAAAATAGAGACATTGGTAATTGAGGGAACAGACTCGGACCTCTCCTCCACAACACGGCAATATCTGTTGACAACGGCCAGGGACGAAATCGAACGGGGAATCGCCCTCTTCAGGCAGATCACCGGAATTAAAAACATCGCCATTACAATCCCCCTGGAGCTGAGAGAATCGCTTTTATTCAACGGGGTAAGGGCCTTGCTTGTCCCACCCGAATACCCCAAGGCCCTTCCAAAAATCGTAATGAACGAACTTCTAGGTATTGTCCCGACGCCTGGACTCTCCTGCGAAGAGCAGGGGGTTCTTTTCATGGGGGTAGAAGCCGTCATATCCATGGCCCGGGCCTATGCGCTCAAAGACCCTGTTTACGACAAGGTGGTCACCGTCATTGGCAAAGACGGAGCGCAACACAGGGTAAGGGCCTTTATCGGCACTCCGATCCATCGAATTTTCAAACAGCTCAACATCGTGTGCAACGAGGGGGATCGGATCATCATCGGCGGCCCCATGAAGGGAATCGCCGCCTACACCCTTTACCATCCGATTCAGCCGGACACGGACACGATCATTGTCCAGGACCAGAGCGAAATCCCCTATGTTTCAGATTATCCGTGCATCAACTGTGGAAAGTGCGTAAGAATTTGTCCTGCAAATGTGCCGGTCAATCTTCTGGTTCGATACCTTGAGGCAAACCTGTACCAGGAGGCCGCCGACAATTTTGATCTAAACTCATGCATAGAATGCGGTATGTGCAGCTATGTCTGCACCTCAAGGATACCACTGTTTCAATATATAAGACTCGGAAAGCACGAGCTTATCGAACTGGAAACGGAGGAGACCCATGCATAAACAAAACAAGTATACCGTATCCCACGCCCCATTCTGGCATGACGGCGACACCATCTCAGCCATGAACACAAACGTCATTCTAGCGGCCCTGCCTGCGGCCCTATTCGGCGTTCTCACCTTTGGCCTTCCTGCCCTGGGAGTACTGACCCTGGCCGTTTCAACGGCCATGCTCTGGGAGCTTGCCTTTAATCTGATCTCCCGCCGGGCCGTCACCGTTGGCGACTTTGACGCGGCGGTAATCGGGCTCTTTGTGGGAATGATGCTTCCTGCCACCGCCCCTTGGTGGGTAGTAGTGACCGGAACCTTTTTTGCCGTTGTGATCGGCAAACAGATTTATGGAGGAATCGGCGCCAACCCCTTTAATCCGGCTGTTATTGGAATTGCCGTGCTCCTGGTTGCCTGGAAGGGCTTCTTTGACTTTGATGCGGCCCTTTTAAACTATGAGTTTGGCTTTACAGCCCTGGCTCCCCTTGGGGCGCTCAAACACCAGGGAGTTGCAGCGGTGGGCCTCTTTCCACTCAAGGAGCTTGCCATGGGCAGCCAGGTGGGAGCCCTAGGAACAACCTTCGGCCTTGGCATCATCATTGGAGGTATTTACCTGATCCTGAGGGGATTTATTCGCTGGGAAATCACCCTCTCCTATGTGGGCGGCATCCTTTTAACGGCCCTTGTCTTCAATGTCGTCAATCCAGATTCATACGCCCCTCCCATGTTTCACCTCTTTACCGGGTACACACTTTTTGCCGCCTTTTTCCTTGCAAACGAGAATTCATCCTCACCGGTAAACCCCATTCCCATGGTCATCTACGGCATCATGGGCGGCGTTATGACAATCCTCATCAGAAACATCGGCTCCTATGGGGACGGCACTGTTTTTGCAATTCTTTTGATTAACCTAATAAACCCACTCATCGACAGAATCAGACCAAAAGCTCTGGGAAAGGTTGTGAAAAATGCGTGAAATGATAAGCATGGTTGTTGTCCTGACTATTTTAAGCGCCTTTTCAGGCGGCTTACTTGCAACTGTCAGAAGCAACACACAGGAGAGGATAGAGAATCAGGTATTGAAATTTGAAAAGGCTCCGGCGATCAAGGCCATCCTCAGCGAGGTATCCAACGATCCTTTATTAGACCGCTTCAAGCTTAAAAGCGACGACGACGAAATAACCTTTTTTGTCGGCAAAAAAGGTGGAGTTCCCGAATCCATTGCCTTTGAAACCAAGGGCAAGGGATTTGAGGGTCCTATCGGCCTTATGGTCGGGATCGATATTGCGACGGACAGCGTCATTGGAGTTCGCATCACCACCCACAGCGAAACCCCGGGGGTGGGATCAAGGGCTAAGGATGATCCAGCCTTTGCAAGACAGTTCGCAGGCAAATCCCTTGAAACAGGCTTTGCCGTAAAGGGCGACAACGGCGAAATCGATGCGATATCAGGGGCCACCATCACCTCCAAGGGGGTGTGTATCGCAGCCACAAAGGCCCAGGTCCTCTATACAAAACTAAAGCCTGAGATAAAAACTCACATCAATAACCTGGCCAATTAGGAGACAATCGTTATGGCACAATCCATGGCAAAAGAATTTACTAAAGGGCTCTGGGCTGAACTTCCCCCGTTCAGACTCGTTCTGGGTCTCTGCCCTGTGCTTGCTGTCACCCAGAGCGTTGAAAACGGAATCGGGATGGGGCTTGCGACCACCTTTGTTCTGGTCTGTTCAAACTTCCTGGTCAGCCTCCTTAGAACCATCATCCCTGCAAAGGTTAGGATCGCCTGCTATATCGTCATCATCGCCACCTTTGTAACCATTGTCGAACTTTTAATGCAGGCCTTTACCTACGAGCTGTTCCTGAAGCTTGGCATCTTCATCCCCCTCATCGTGGTAAACTGCATCGTACTGGGCCGTGCTGAAGCCTTTGCCGGCAAAAACCCTCCCCATCTGGCCATTGCCGACGGCCTTGGCATGGGTGTTGGATTTACACTCTCCCTGGGGACCCTGGGAATTATCCGGGAGAGCCTCGGTTCAGGCACCATCCTTGGCAACCCTGTTTTCGGGCCTGATTTTCAGCCGTTCACCTTCATGGTTCAGGCACCCGGTGCCTTTGTCTGCCTGGGGTTGATGCTGTGCATGATGAACCTCATCGGTAAAAAATAAGGAGACGAGTAATGACTGACTACTTTGTTCTTGCCATCAGCTGCATATTTGTAAACAACATTCTCCTTGCCCAGTATCTTGGAAACTGTCCATTCCTCGGCACCTCTAAGAAGATGGAGACTGCAACGGGTATGGGCATGGCCGTTGTGTTTGTTCTGGTTCTGGCCGGCCTAATCACCTGGGTCACCAACAACTTTTTGTTAAAACCCCTGAACATCGAATATCTCAGAACCCTGTCATTCATCCTTGTCATTGCGTCCCTGGTTCAATTTGTCGAGATGTTTCTCAAAAAAAGCATTCCGGCCCTGTATGCGGGACTCGGCATATTTCTGCCGCTGATCACAACCAACTGCGCTGTTATGGGTGTCTGCCTGATTAATATCAAAGAAGAATATTCATTTCTCCAGGCGGCCGTTGCTTCCTTCAGCTATGCAGTGGGCTTTGGTCTTGCCCTGGTGCTCTTTGCCGGACTCAGGGAAAGAATCAATATTGCAAGGGTTCCCCAACCCCTCCAGGACACATCCCTGGGGCTCGTGACAGCCGGAATGATCGCTCTTTCTTTCTATGCATTCAAAGGAATGGTATAAGCTATGGCAGAAGCGTTAATTTTCATGTTGCTCCTTGGCAGTGCCTGCGGCATCGTGCTCAGCTTTGCCTCCAAAATATTTTACGTATATGAAGATCCAAGAATTGCCCTGGTCGAAGAAAATCTCGCCGGTGCCAACTGCGGCGGTTGCGGCTATGCCGGTTGCAGTGCTGCGGCAGAGGCTGTTGTGACGGGAAGATCCGCACCCAGTGTATGCGTCATCTCAAATACTGAGGACATATTAAAGGTGGCTTCCATCATGGGCCTTGACCCTGGAACTGCGGAATCCCAACAGGCCTATAACATGTGCGAAGGCGGAACAAGGGCCACCGACAAGTACTATTACATGGGGGTAAACTCGTGCAAGGCCATGTCCGTCGTTTTCGGCGGCAAGCGTGACTGCCACATAGGCTGCATCGGCCTTGGGGATTGCGTCAAGGCTTGCAAATTCGGAGCAGTCCACATGGGCTCCAAGGGCCACCCGGTTGTTGACGACGATCTATGTGTGGGCTGCGGTGCCTGCCAGAAGGCCTGCCCCAAGGATATTATCGAGGTCAAGAGCCTGTCTGAGAAGCTTCTCAAATTCAACCAGAAGAACGACCCCCTTGCACCCTGTGCCCAGACCTGCCCGGCTGAGATCAACATTCCCAAGTATATCGCCCAGATAAGGAACAACGACTATCTCGGGGCCGTACGAACCATCCGCCTCAGGAACCCGCTGCTGCTTGCCTGCGGCAGGGTTTGCCCCCATCCCTGTGAATCTGAATGCCGCAGGGGAATCGAGGACGAGCCAGTATCCATAAACCAGCTCAAGCGATTTGTTGCCGACTATGAGATGTTTTCCGGCACCAGAATTCCCATTAAATGTGCACCTGATACGGGCAAAAAGGTTGCAGTTATCGGGTCCGGCCCATCGGGTCTCAGCTGTGCCTATTTTCTCAGGCGAATCGGCCACGAGGTTTCCATATTTGAAAGCATGCCGAAACTTGGCGGCATGATCCGCTACGGCATCCCCGAATACCGCCTCCCAGACAAGGTGCTTGACTGGGAAATCGAAGGGATACTCAGCCTTGGCATCAAGAGCTACAACCACGTAAAGTTCGGCGTTGACTTCGGCCTTGGTTCACTCATGGCGGCGGGTTACAACGCCGTATTCCTCGGGGTTGGTGCCTGGAAGGATTATGAGCTTGGCATCCCCGGCGAGACCCTTGAAGGGTGCTTTACCGGCATAAATATGCTTTCAAGGCGCGCCGGCGGAGAAAAGCTTGATTTGGGCCGCACCGCAGCCGTAATCGGCGGCGGCAACACGGCGGTGGATTGCGCAAGAACAATGCTGAGGCTCGGCCTTGAAAAGGTATACATGGTCTACAGGCGTACCCGAAAGGAGATGCCAGCCAATCAGGTTGAGATCATTGCCGCAGAGGAGGAGGGAGTTGAATTTGTATTTCTTGCCGCGCCAACAAGGGTGATCGGCAACGAGGACGGTCATGTGACCCACCTTGAATATATTAGGATGCAGCTCGGTGAGCCAGATGCCTCGGGCCGCAGACGGCCCGAACCCATTGAAGGGTCTGAAACCACCCTTGAGGTAGACAGCATTATAACGGCCATTGGTCAATCCCCTGAGGCAAGTTTCAAGCAGGATCCCCACCCAAGGATGGCGGAACTTGAGCTCACCCGGTGGAACACCATTGAAAACAACCCGGAAACCCTTCAGTCCACCATTCCCTATGTGTTCACGGCAGGGGATGCCGCAACAGGGCCTTCCCTTGTGGTTGACGCCATTGGCGGTGGCAGAAGGGCCGCAAGATCCATTGATCTCTTTCTCAAGGGAAAGCCGGTGGAACCGGTGGTTGATTCACTTCAGCACCGGAGAATCAAGGAATCCATATTCACCACGGTCAAGGGAATCGTCCCGAAAAAACGGGCAACCATGCCGGAACTTCCCATGGATGAGAGGCTTGACTCGTTCGCGGAGGTGGACCTTGTGCTTCCGGAAGCCCGGGCCATTGAGGAGGCAAAACGCTGCCTTAACTGCTGCAGGCTCTGTTATGACCAGGATGTAAAACAGTAGCTGTTAGCTATTAGCTTTTAGCAGTTACTTTATAGCAGCTAAAAGCTAACCGCTAATAGCTAACAACTCCCGACTAAAAGGAGGTAACCATGACGACCCTTGAAACACTCGAAAGCCTTGAAATCTTTAAAAATTTCACCGATGAAGAGCTGGTAAAAGTTCAACAGCTCTGCTCCCAGGAAGAGTTTAAGAGGGATGAAAGGCTCTTCACCGAAGGTGAACCGGCCCGCCACATGTGGATCATTTCCCAGGGCAAGGTGGACCTGAGGTTTGAACTGCCCAGAAACATGCGGGTCACCGCCGAATCCACCGTCAGCTCCCATGACTATATTATTCCCGAATCCCAGGTCTTTGGCTGGTCCTGCTTCATACCGCCTTACAAGATGCGCCTTTCTGCCTTTTGTGTCTCAAGAAAGTGCTCGGCAATAAAGATCAGCCAGACCGCCTTGACAAACCTCATGGAGACCGATACAGCCATCGGCTACAAGCTCATGCGCTACATGCTCCAGGTGGTTGGATTCCGTTCAAAACAGTTCCAGGATGAGGTGGCAAAATTCATGGGCATCGACATGATGAACTCCTGGTGATTTTGACTTTTTCCAGAAACATCCTGGGGCTCTTCCCTCTTATCCCGACTTTGTGTCTGTTTCTCTTGTGCACCCCGACCCCGGGTATCTGTTTAGAAAAACACACGGTCACGGGCAGGACCATGGGAACCACATACTCAGTAACGGTTATGGGCGATAAAGCCGTAGATAAACATCTTTTAAAACAAAGAATTGATGCAAGGCTTGCCAGGGTCAACCAGAGCATGTCCATATTTTCGCCCTTAAGCGAGATTTCCCTGTTCAACGCCATACCTGCCCACACTCCTTTTACCGTATCACCTGATTTTGCAGAAGTCATGGAACAGGGCAGCCGACTATACGCCCTCACCAACGGGGCCTGGGATGGAACAATAAGACCCCTTGTGGATCTGTGGGGGTTTGGAACAAAATCAGCCTTAAAGAGCCTGCCTGACCCGAAGCTGATAAAAACTTTGCTTACTCAGACAGGGTTTCATTTCATCGAAGTAAAGGGAAACGTTCTTTCAAAGCAAATAGACAAAGTCACCCTTGACCTTGGATCCCTGGCCAAGGGGTATGGGGTTGATGCGGTTGCCCGACTCATGGAGGAATCTGGTTTCAAGGCGTTTCTCGTTGAAATCGGGGGGGAGGTGGTTACCCGGGGAACCAAACCTTTTAACAGAGAATGGACCGTGGGAATTTCACGACCGGAACCAGGATCATCTCAACTTTCCCTGTACAGGTCAATCAAGCTCAAGGATCGAGCCCTTGCCACAAGTGGGGATTATCGAAATTTCGTCTTCATACACGACCAGAAATTCTCCCACATCATTGATCCCGCCACGGGTTACCCCGTGGAAACGAGTGTTGTAAGCGCCTCTGTCATTGCACAGACCTGCACCTTTGCCGACGGGCTTGCAACGGCCCTGATGGTCATGGAACCGGCACGGGGTCTGGCTCTTGTCAACGAGCAGGACAATGTGGAGTGCCTGATTGTCCTGCGTAACAAGGACGGCAGCTTTCAGGATCTTTCCTCAAACAGCTTTCCCTGAAAAGAGTCTCTTGCCTCAAGGGTGTCCTGGATCATCTTAAAGGTCTCATTTCTCTCCACGGCCCAGGCCGGTGCCGCAAGCTCTTCAGGGTGGGGATCTCCTGTTATACGCTGGATGATGACACTGGCGGGTAAAAGTTCCATAAAATCGCACACCGTGTCCACATACTCCCGCTGCTCCATGCATTTATACTCGCCCCTCTTCCACATTGCCTCAAGCACGGTATCTTTAACAACGTAGAGAAGATGAATCTTTACCCCGTCGATCCTAAGCCCTGCAAGCACCCTTGCCGTTTCAAGCATCATGCCTCGATCTTCGCCAGGAAGCCCGAGAATCACGTGGGCGCACACATTGATTCCCCTCTCCCGGGTCATGGCAACGGCCCGTTCAAAACATGCAAAATCATGGCCCCGGTTGATGATCTCAAGGGTTCGATCATGGACAGACTGAAGACCATACTCCACCCACACCAGGTAGTCTCTGGTATAAGAGGCAATGAGATCAAGCTTTTCCGGATCGACACAGTCGGGCCGGGTGCCGATGGCCATACCCTTCATGCCGGGAACGCCAAGGGCCTGGTCGTACATCTTCTTCATGTTGGCACAGCTTGTATAGGTGTTGGTATAGGACTGAAAATAAACGGTAAAAAGTCTTGCCTTGTAACGGCGGCCCATGGCCTTTCTGCCGCTTTCGATCTGCTCCTGGATGGTCACTCCCCGACCGAACAATCCAGAACCAGAACCACGGGCGTTACAGTAGATACACCCCCCTGTGGCGATGGTTCCGTCCCGGTTGGGACACCCCAGCCCCGTATCAACGGTAATCTTCTGCACCCGCTGGCCGAAAATAGACCTCAGGTAGGTATTGTAATCTGAATAACGCCGTTTGATCATCTCTTATAACCTTCTGGCCTTTTAACCTTCTGGCAAAGTGTATCTTTTCTTGACCCGAAACCAAACCGGATATATAGTACACTTCCATGATATTTTACACAAAAAAATATGATCTGGTTGTTGTTGGTGCAGGACATGCGGGTTGTGAGGCGGCAATTGCTGCGGCCAACATGGGATGCCGAACGCTCCTTGCAGCCATAGATCTTGATAAGGTGGCGGCAATGCCCTGCAGTCCCTCCATCGGGGGAACTGCAAAGGGGCAGCTGGTCAAAGAGATTGATGCCCTGGGAGGTAAAATGGCCAGGGTTTCCGATGCTTCGGCCATCCAGTATCGAACCCTGAACACGAGGAAAGGAGCTGCTGTCCAGGCCACCCGGACCCAGAACGATAAGCTTGTCTATCAAAAAACGATGAAAACCATCGTTGAATCGACACAGAACCTTGATTTCAAGCAGATGATGGTCAACGAGTTGATCGTTGAGAACCATCGGGTGGTCGGCATCAGGGAAGAAACCGGATTCGGCTTTGCAGCCGAAGCGGTGGTTCTATCAACCGGAACCTTTCTCAAGGGGATAGTCCATATCGGCACCTCGAAAATTTCTGCGGGCCGGGCCGGGGAATTCTCATCCATCGGCCTTGCCGCATCCCTTGAAAAGCTCGGCTTTATCCTTGGACGAATGAAGACCGGCACACCCCCGAGACTGGCCCTTTCATCCATTGATTTCTCCAAGTTCAACCGCCAGGATTCCGATCCTGACCCCACTCCCTTTTCCTTTTCCACGTCCAGGGTCAAGGGGGCCATGCTCCCAAGCTACATGGGCCACACCAACGAAAAGACCCACGACCTTGTGCGCCGAAACCTGAAACACTCGGCACTATACGGCGGCAGCATTATTGGAAAATCGGCTCGATACTGCCCCTCATTTGAAGATAAAATCGTCAGGTTTCCCGACCGGGACCAGCACCAGATAATCCTGGAGCATGAAGGCACAGACTCCCGGGAAATCTATGCTTCCGGCCTTGGAAACAGCCTTCCCATGGAGATCCAGCTTGAGGTGGTGCGATCGGTAAAGGGACTTGAACAGGCGGAGATCATGCGGCCCGCCTATGCCATTGAATATGACTATATCAACCCCCAGGAACTCAAACCCACCCTTGAGACCAAACGGGTCAAAGGACTTTTTTTCGCAGGCCAGATCAACGGTACCTCAGGCTATGAAGAGGCTGCGGCCCAGGGATTGTGGGCGGGAATCAATGCCGCATGCATGATCAAAAACCAGGAGCCGTTCCTGCTGGACCGGTCTGAGGCCTACATGGGGGTCATGATCGACGACCTTGTAACAAGGGGAACCAGAGAACCCTACCGCATGTTCACCTCAAGGGCAGAATACAGACTTCTCCTTCGGGAGGACAATGCCGACCTGAGACTTACAGAAAAAGGATACCGCCTTGGCCTCGTGGACCAGGAGACCCTTTACGCAACCCGGGAGATAAGCCGCAGCACAAACCAAGAGCTGAAGAGGATACACAACCATGTTGTCAAACCCACCCCAGGGACAAACGCCTGGCTTACCCGGGTGGGATCAACGCCCATCACCACGGGCCTTAAACTTGACCAGCTCTTGAAACGGGCCGGAATCAACTATTCGGCTGTTGAAAGGTTTGCCCCCTCCCCCTGCCCCATTTCAACAAGAATAAAGAAACAGGTGGAAATCGAAACAAAGTACGAGGGGTACATCACCCGTCAGGTAAGCGAGATTAAAAAATTCAAGGATATGGAGAAAATTAAAATCCCCGGAAATATTGATTTTCAAACCGTTCACGGACTCTCAAACGAGCTCAGGGAAAAACTTACCGGAGTAAGACCCCTCTCCCTTGGCCAGGCATCGAGAATTGACGGGATGACTCCTGCGGCTCTTTCTGTGATTTTAATTGCCATAACTGCCCTTGGACGGAATAGTCAGCAGTAGGCAGGGATTGCCGCCTCCAGTGTAAAAGCGAAAGAATAATGGGGGTCAAGCCTGGGACAACTTGACTTTGGCAGTATCTTTGTTATTTTTTTATCATCTGTACTCTTAGGTAATATCCTTAGGAGACCTAATAAAAAAGGAAGTTAATAATGCCAGCAACAGACTATTACAAAACCCTCGGGATAGATAAGACAGCCTCGGAAGATGAAATCAAAAAAGCCTACAGAAAACTTGCCCTCAAGTACCACCCGGACAAGGCCAAGGGCAACAAGGATTATGAGGAGAAATTCAAGGAGATCAGCGAAGCATACGCGGTCCTGAGCGACAAGGAAAAACGTCAGCAGTACGACACTTATGGGTCTGCCGATTTTCAGCAGAGATACTCCCAGGAAGACATTTTCAGAAACTTCGACCTGGGCGACATTCTCAAGGAATTCGGCTTTGGAGGCGGGGGCCGTACGTTTAGCGGGGGTTTTTCTTCCAGGGGGGGAAACCCCTTTGGGCAGGCCATGGGCGGCCAGCCAAGACAAAGACCGATAAGGGGAAGAGACCTTGAGTATGAAATTGCTCTCACCCTCCAAGAGATGATCACAGGCACAGACAAAACCATTACGATCAACCGCGGCAGTGCAACGGATACCATCAATGTCAAGATCCCCAAAGGAATGGTCCCAGGCAAACGGATACGCCTTGCCGGCAAGGGCGAACAGAGTCCCCAGGGTGGACCTTCGGGCGATCTTTTTATCCGATCAGGCCCCATCTACCCCACGAAATTTACCCTTGAGGGCAACGACATCTACACGACTGAAGAGATACGGCTCACCCAGGCCATCCTTGGAACAAAGATTAAGATCAAAACCCCCGAAGGCAAGGAGATCAGCCTTAAGGTACCCAAGGGGACAAGCCACAAGGCCAAAATGCGTCTCGCAGGCCAGGGCATTCCCCAGATCAGCGGTTCGGAAAGGGGAGATCTCTTTGTCGTGATCCAGATCCATATGCCAAAAAGACTCAATGAACAACAAAAAAAACTGGTTGAAGAACTGGCCGAATCTGGATTATAAACTATCATATGACACAGCTTATCCCGATGATCTCCCAGGGGGAGATAAGAACCGAGGTAAAAAAAACCGGCCAACAGATATCCCTGCATTACAGGGATAAAAACCTCGTACTTGTCGGAATACTAAAGGGATCTTTTGTTTTTCTCGCCGATCTGACAAGAGAGATTACCATTGACCATGAGATTGACCTCATCGGCGTTTCAAGCTATTCAGGTACATCTTCGACCGGAACGATAAAGCTCACCAAAAAACCCGATTTAGATCTTGAAGGAAAGGATATCCTTCTGGTAGAAGACATTGTTGACACGGGCAACACTCTTTCAGCCATTAAGGCCTATATCGAATCCCTGCACCCGGCATCCGTAAAAATATGCACCCTGATCAACAAGCATGAACGCCGGCAGGCAGATATTGATGCCGATTATGCCTGTTTTTCACTTGAGAAGGGATTTATTGTCGGCTATGGACTTGATTACAACGAACTCTACAGAAATCTGCCGGCCATCTTTGATTTAAAACTATAAAAAAACAAGGGGAAAGCCATGGTTATCACCTGTGAAAAGTGCTCAACCAGATTCAATCTTGATGAGTCTCTCCTCAGAAAAGAGGGTTCAAAGGTTCGATGTTGCCGGTGCAGGCATGTGTTTACTGCCTTCCCCTCCACAACACCTGTTCTTCTTGACGATATGCCTCGCCAGGAGAAATCATCCAAAGAATCACCAGACAAAATCCAGGAGAAAATTGATCCAGATTTTTTTATGGAGCCGGGACCTGGCGCATTTTCCCTTGACAACGAACTTGACAACGAACTTGATCTTGGTTTTTCCTTCGATCCTGATGATCTGACCCTGGATGACGACCTTGAACTTGACCAAAACCACCTCCTGGACATAGGCCCAGAGACTTCAGAATCATCCCAAGGCATAAAAACCGATGGCTATTCCCATGGGACAGGCCTTGAGTTTGACGATGATATGGATTTTGAAAACCAGCTTGAGCTCGAACTCGAAGAGTATGGGGAGTTAGATCTTTCAACCCCGGATTTAACCTCCCTGGACTCAGATTCAGACATGGATTTTCATTTAGATATGAATTTAGATCAAGACCTGGATTCCGATCTCAACCTGGATCTGGACACCGCTGAACCAGGAATGGATCTATTGGTCAACGGTATCCAAGAGGAGGCTGGGCATGGTATCGAGCCCGGGGATGATGACACCCAGGATGACTTGAATCTTGAGTTTGAACTGGAAATGGAGCCCGATGGGTTAGATAAGTTCCCATCAGACCCTGGCACAGAAGAACTGGAACAGGACGAAGAGATCAACCTGGCAGAGTTCCACGAGGTATTGGAGGCCGGGGATAGTGACCTTAAAGTGGAAAACCCGGAAGAATTTCCCCTTGATGATTCATTGGAATCGCCTGCCCCCGATGAAATTGACGACCATGAGTTCTCTAACAGGGACAGGGGCATGCAAAGCGCTGATCCAGACAAAGGAGAGAAACCGCAACTTTTACCGGTTCTGGAAGAGGAGGATGAAACGACAATTGCCCCTCCCCACCTTGATTACGGCATCAACGAGCCGTTCAAAAGACCGATAAAAGCACGTAAATCCATTACCATTATTTTACTTCTGGCAATCCTGACCCTTGTGGCCTACAGTGCCTGCATATTTTACGGAGTTAAAATCCCCTACATCTCCACCGTCAAGGTTCCCTATCTGAGTAATTTTCTTGCGCCTGAACCGCCTGCCCCAGAACCCGTCAACCTGGCCCCTGACAAACAGAGCGTAAACGGTCGATTCGTAACCAACACAACCGCTGGCACCTTGTTTGTCATCACGGGGAAAGTAACGAACACCTCAAATGTGACCTTAAGCAAAATAAAGGTCAAAGGCACCCTCATTACCAGGGATAAGGTAAAGGCAAAGACCAAAATAGTCCCTTGCGGCAATCTCATCCCTGAAGATCAACTGAAAAATGGTGAGATGAGTCAGATCAACCTCCTGCTTGCAGGGGAAACAGGCAACAATTCGTCCAATGACAACATCCAGCCGGGGCAGTCGATCCCTTTCATGATAGTATTCTCAGATCTGCCTGAAAATTTAGAAAACTTCACGGTGAATACGGAAGAATTTGAGAGGAAAGCCAGAGAGAACTAATTTATGTGTTGACAGACCCTGTTCCCAGGTGCTATATAGTCCTGGTTTTACGGCGATGTAGCTCAGCTGGTTAGAGCATGCGGCTCATATCCGCAGTGTCCGGGGTTCAAATCCCTGCATCGCCACCATGGAATCAAGGCCCACTGGAATCCCAGTGGGCTTTTTTGATTTTAAACTTCAAGCTGGGGTGTGTGGTGAGCCCTTGGGCAGAATGACAACGAATTCAGCGCCATGCCCCTGTTCTTCCCACGATATGGGAGGGGAAAACACATTAACAGATCCGTTGTGCTCCTTTATGATACCAAAGGTAACCGACAAACCTAAACCAGTACCCCTGTCTGGACCTTTAGTGGTATAAAATGGTTCAAACACCATCTTTAAATCATCCTTATCTATCCCATGGCCTGTATCGGCGATCGCTACCTTTATCTGATTTTCTCCGTTCCCACCGCTTGTTTTAATATAGATGGTGCCATTTTCTTCGATAGCATCAAATGCATTGTTCAACAGATTCAGAAACACCTGCTTTATTTTCTCTTTATCGCCCGCCATCATAAGAGAATCGCTTTCATACTCACGCTGAACAACCACATGGTTCAAGCTGAATGTGTGCTCAACCACGTCCAGGACTTCTTCCATAGCCCCATTAACATCGAATTCACTGATAATGTTTTCACTAGACCGGGAAAACTTTAAAAGATCGGAAATAATCTTGGAACAGATCTTTGTCTGCTTCACAATGACCGATACATCCTTATAAATCTGCCCGCCCTTTTCAACGTCCTCCTGCAACAGCTGGGCATAACCGAGAATAATTCCCAGAGGCGTGTTTATTTCGTGGGCCACCCCGGCTGCCAGGCGTCCCACAGATTCCATTTTCTGGGCATGGGCCAGCTGGTCCTGAACCTTTTTAAGCTCGCTTATATCCCTGCCACTACAGACAAGCCCATTGATTTTGTTGGTCAGTTCCAGCACAGGAATTTTTACCACATGAAGCCATTTTATCCCTTTAGCTCCTCGCAGCCTGTTCTCCTTGACAAGGGGGACCCTGCTCTCAAGTACGTTTCTGTCCTCCCTGTCGTAAAGGTCTGCATGGAATCTGGAAAAAAGATCGTGATTTTTTCTGCCGACAATATCCTCTGTATCTTTGCCCAGCATTTTACAAAATGCTCGATTTACCGAAACATAACGTCCTTCATGATCCTGGAAAGAGATAAAATCTGGAATGGCGTCCAGAATGGTTTGAAGCAGGATCTTCTGCTCTCTGACGAGCCTCTGGGTATTGTTTGTGGCAGGGTTGAGCAGAAGAAACCCCACAAGGCCTGCAATGATGATCATTGTGACAATGGCAACAGACACGGAAACCACAATTTTATCCATCGTTTTTTCCGCCTGGGTTCTGAAAAGACCCAGACGTAAAGTTCCCAATCGGTTGTCGTTAATGACAACGGGGATTGCATAGTCATAGATCAAATTATGCCCTGGATCCAGAAGCTTGACCGATCGCTTCTGGTCATCAAATACCGTATTAGCACTCTTTAGATCCAGGGGAAAACCATCTTTAAATGTATGGGCGAGGATGAGACCGTCCTTGTCCAGCACAAAGGTATAGACAATATCATCACCCAGAAGTACGGTTTCATCCACCAGGACTTTCATTTTTAAAAGGTCCATGGCCATAATGGGTTCCGCCATACGTGCAGCAAGGTTTACTCCTATTAAAACATCCCTGTTTCTGATCTCTTCCAGCATGGATTGCTTCATTCCATGGCTGACCCAGAAAAAAACAACACCCCCCTGGAGCAGGAGAAGAGAAAAAAGCCCAAGAAAAATTTTCCTGTAAAATCCCAACCGCATGGATACCGCCATTATTCTATTTCACTTATTTTTCAAGAGTCATACCCTGTTCCCAGGCTGCCTTACAGAATCACCTTTTCCTGTTTGCCACCGGGGGCTGGAGTAAAGAATTGCCCGATCCTTTTTTTACCTTAAAGCGGACCCTGTGGTTTCGATCCTGGCCCTTGGGTTTGTGCACATGGGCATGGACAAGGTGGGAACCCGGCTCAAGGTGCCACAGAAAACGTCCGCCGAGTGTCACACCAAGGGAGTTGCCGTCAAGAAACCACTCGACCCGGTCCAAGGGCTCAACGCCTGCCAGCAAGAACTCAAAGGCCTGGTCCGAATCCGGAATTCTAGGATCCATGGCCATTTCAAGGCCGTTTACAGGTTGTAAGAAACCGATCCGGTCCCTCCGTACATCGGTTGCAAGATCTTCGGAGATCCCCAGACCGGCAACGCCATCTTTAAATCCACCATCACTTTCATCAAGGTTGTCACCACTGCCACAGGCTTCCAAATCCTGACCCTCCCCTGGCCCGGTGCCTGGGATAAACCACTCGTCATAGGAGTGCTCCCTGTTCTGGTTGTCAATGACAACCTTTTTTCTGATGAGGCTGGAGCTTAAATAAAGGGGAGCTGTACTGCCTTTACGGTTGAGATGTGCGAACAAAGATCTTACAACCATGGCGGGTCCAATGGAACCCGTAACTCCGTCCATGGGTCGTCCATCAAGGTTTCCCATCCAGACACCAACGGTGTAGGCATGGTTGAACCCCAGGGTCCAGGCATCCTTGTAGTCGTTGGAGGTGCCGGTCTTGACGGCCGTTTCAACGGGAAAGTTGAGCAACGACCCCCTGCCGAACTCAAGGGCCCTTGCCTCTGAATCAGAAAGAATGTTTCCAATGATCGATGCGACATCCCCTGGGAAAACCCTTGTTTTTTTCTGGTCGTCCAGGCGATCTTTTCTCCACACAAGGGGTGAAAAAATGCCGTCCCCGGCAAGTGACGCATAGGCCTGGACCATCTCATAGAGGGAGACCTCTCCGTTGCCAAGGGCAAGGCCGTCCCCGTAAAAATCAGGATGGCGATGGAGACTTTGAATGCCAAGATTCCCAAGAGTTGAAAGAAAGGCCTCACCCCCGGTGAATTCAACGGCTTTTACGGCCGGAATATTGAGGGAATTACCAAGGGCCTGGCGCAGGGTAACCGGTCCATAGTGACGGCGGCTGTAATTGTGGAAGGTGTGAAGTCCCGTACCCACGGGATTCGAAAGCGGAGCGTCCAGGATCATGGTTGCGGCGGTCCATCCTTTTTCAAGGGCCAGGGCGTATAAAAAGGGCTTTAAAGTGGAGCCCGGCTGCCGGGGGACCAGCACTGAATTAATCAGATATGAATCATCATCTCCCACGCAGACCCAGGCGAGGATTTCACGGTTGGAATTGTTTACCACCAGGCAGCCCCCGCCTGTGACTCCCCTCTTTTGAAGCTCACCCACCCTTGTCTCCATGGCAGTCTGGACAAAACTCTGGAGGGGAGCGTCAAGTGTGGTTTTGATCCTTGCCGGGGCACCTTCTGTGCCATAGAGGGGCGATGAATCCATATATGAGATCGCTTCGTTCCCGGGTGATCCTGACCCGGATTTTAAGGATTGAAAGGCAAATCTGGCAAAATGGCCGGCATCAACAAAGAGACCGGGCGCTTCCAGTTGAAAATCCGCCTTGGCCACCCGTTCATATTCAAGGGGCGAGATCACCCCCTGATCCACAAGCGAGCGTCCCAGACGTTCAAGAACGGGTTGGATTCTCCCTGAATTTTCACGCAGGTCATAGCTTGACGGCGCCCTGACCAGAACGGCAAGGGCCATCATCTCCTTGAGATTCAAGGTGTCAAGGGATCGGTTAAAGTAGAACAGGGCTGCCTGGGACACACCCCGACGGTTACTGGCATAGGGCACCTGGTTGAGATAAAACTCAAGAATTGCGGTCTTTGTGTTTTGTCGTTCAAGGGCAATGGCTTCAAACCCTTCGACCCATTTTGACCAGAGAGACCTTGTTCTCGGGTGGATCATGCGAACCACCTGTTCAGTTATTGTGCTCGCCCCCCGGAGGGTGCCGGAGGAACCCAAATTCTGAACAAGGGCATTAATCCTTGCCATCCAGTCAACGCCCCTGTGGGTAAAAAAGCGTCTGTCCTCTGAAAAGAGGAAAAGGTTCTTAAGCTGATCCGGAATCTCGTGAAGGTTAAGGGGCGATGCGTTCCAATGATTGGTAAAGGTAACGGTCAATGGATTGTCGTACCGGTCAACAAGGATCGGTCTGGCAACCTCTTTTACCAATTCTGAAAGGGAAGCAGGCAAAGGAAGCATATCTTTGCGGGTCTTTATCCCAAGGGTGACGGCTGCTATCAAAACCGACAAAACAAGAAAAAAACAAATACCCCGCTTCCGGCTAAACCACTCTTTCATCTATTCAGCGACCACAAGGAGGGTTTCAACCCCTCTTCCGAATATGTCAGTATCGTACATCTCCATTGCCCGGACTGCTGGCCAGGCAAAATGCCCCCGGGAGATGGCCTGGGCCGTGTAGGAGAGCCTGTAACTGCCCGGCGGGACTCTTTCAGAGTAGAACCTCACCGACCCATGGGTCAACTCCCTGTGATAAAAATGGTGTTGACCCCTTAAGAAGTCAGGATCGGCCTCGTCCATTCCGGGTTCCACGGCAGAGCTGGTTGCAAAGCTGCGGTTCACGGGTTCAAGACCGCCTGGAACCGGGTCTTCCACGATCACAAAGTTACGGGCACCCCCAGGGGAGACCAGCAGATCAACCCGCACAAGATCCCCAGGGTTAAGGATGACGGGATCATGGAGGCGCACAGGCTTTCCATTTTCCTCGACCCACACCCTGCGCTCAACAGATATGCCTGCGTTCAAGGATTTTTCAGGCGGCGTCTTTGGGGCGTAGGCCATGAGCGCCTGGAAGTAGAGCCTTCCTTCCCCCTTTTTTTCAACCGTGAGGATCGGAGAGGTGCCTGGATCATCCGGTTTCATCGGCCGGACCAGGCGGACGCTCTCCCGGGCCTTTTCATTAAAATCTGCCCTACCGAGGGATTGTCCATCCAGCAGAACCGTTGCCTCCATGGAGGTTTTTTCCCCTTCAAAGGTCTGGGCATAGTCAAGCAATCCCCTTATGGCAAACAGGGTGTCCTGGGTGTTTTCCCAATGGGTCCGACCCTTGCGGGTGTCGGTGAGATAGCGTACAAGCCCTAACGTAATCCCATTGGTCAGATTTATTTCTTCCAGATTTGTTCCATTTCTGTTTGTTTCTTTCTTCTTTGCGGCATATTTGACAAGGGCTGAAAGGAGTGCACTGTTGGCCCGTGTGGGGGTCGCTGCGATCTGCCTGTACCCGGTGTCAAGGGTTTCAGAGAAACTCACCTTTCCCCCTGTGCGGTTGGAATGGGACAGGATCGAACTTAAACATTTTTCCGCCACTTGATCTGCCCCAGGGGTTGAGAGGGCCGCCTCCAGGAGCATGGCCCTGCCAAAGAGGCTCATATCATCAAGAAGGTCATCTAAATGGACAAAGAGACGTAAAAGTTCATCAAGCTCCCCCCTGTTGCCGTTGGCAAGGGCGTTCAGGGCCACGGCCCTTACCGTTGCCCTCATCCCGGAAGAGTAAAATTGCGGCATCACATCCCGTTGTAAAAGCGTGCGAACAAAGGCGTGGAGCTTCTGTTCTACAACCTCCGGCACCTTATAACCCCCAGCCCTTAACTCGGTGAAGGCAAGGGCTGTAAAGGCTGACAGATATGGGCTCACACGCTCCTGATCCGGGCTGAAATAGCCCATGCCGCCGTTAGGGGCCTGGAAGTTGACCGCCCTGTCCAGGATTTCCTGCACAAACTCATCACCTCTATCCCACAGGTGTTTTTTGTCCGTGGTCTGATCCTCCCCAAAATCTCCATCCTGTTTTCCATCCGTGGATAGCCACGGTTCAAGGTCGGGCAGCATAGCAGCCACAAGGGCCCTGCTCAGGAGCTGCTCCCAGCAGGTAAAGGGATAATCGCGCATATAGGTCAGGGCTGGTTCCAGGGTGCCGATAACCGATGGAGAAAGCACGGCCCCCATGAATCCGAGATCCGTCCGGATCTCCTGGGGCACCTTGAAGGTCTGGGTTACCCCGCTCCTGTCCATTGACCCATAGGCCGCAACGGTCGTAACCCTGTTCCGATCATTCACCAGGAGCCTGTGTTCCACGGCGTCCCCGTCCAGGCCATCCCCGGCCGTTGCCCTGAACCTTATCTCACCCTGTTCTTCGGCCGTGATCTCCATCCACACGGTTTCACGCTTGAAGGGCGGCAGAAAGAGGGTTTCGGTCACAGGAGGGATAACATGGTCATTGTCTCCCATGGCCTCGATCCTGACGGTGAGCTCCCGCTCCTGATCGGTTCGGTTCATGATGCTGAACCCTGCCTTGAAGCTGTCACCCTTCAACACCTGGTTGGGCATGACAGGCCTGACCTCGGTGGGAAGATTCACCTTAAAGCCCTTTTCCCCCGTCCCCATGCGATCCGTCGGGGTCACGGCCATGGCAAACACCCGCCAGCCGGTCAGGTTGTCAGGCACCTTGAATTGAAACCCGGCCCTGCCTTCTGAATCCATGGGAATCGAAGGATTCCAATAGCTCACATACTTGAAAACCGATCGCATGGAAATAACGCCGCCCCCATCCCCTCCGGGCGACGCCCCTTTCTTGGAAAACTTCTGGATGCCCACAAGCCGTTTCATCAGGGAATAGTTGACAAGGTCCAGCCCATCGATGGTGTAAAACCCCTTGAACGGATCAAAATGACCGCTGTCCCTGCCAAGGAGGTCAAACACCGCCTCGTCAAGAACGGCAACGGCAATCTCCACGGGCTCTTTTCCATTGTCAACCGAAAGATCGACCTTGACCGTATCTCCCGGTTTATAGCTCTCCTTTTCGATGCCGACATCCACCTTGATCCGGCGGTTGGGATCCACCACCTCTACCCTGTGGTACCCCAGGCGGGAGACGGGCTTACCAAGATCCAGCTCCCCGCTGTCGGCCCCATTATCGGCCCCATTATCAGGAGGAGCCGCCACCCTGGGCGACACAACGGTGATTGACAGGAAAAACCCCGGGGCAAATTGAGGTTCAACCGGGAACTCAACCACAGGGGTGCTCCCCTCAAGGGTCATGATCCACTGCTTGAGGACCCCATAGCGCTCTACGGTCACAAGAGCCCTGGCTCCTGGAAAGGGATTTTTCACCATGTAGCGTGCAGTATCACCCACCTCAAGGCGGTCTTGCTCTGCAATAAGGGTAAGCACCTGGGACTCTGGCTCGTGCCAGGTCACCCTTTGGCCTCCTGCGACCCAGAACCTCAGGGCGCTCGTCTGTTCCCTCTCCTCTGTATCTTTGATTGTCGCCCTCAGGCGGTAGGCTCCGGGCCGATCCGGTGTAAAACCTATAAACAGGGGTTCTTTCCCCGACACTTTCTTCAAGGCTGCCACCTCTATCCACTCGTCCACATAGAGCGTCTGAAAGGCATTGCCCGCTCCTTTAACCCTGGAAGCCTTGGTGACAAGCCGTTCCACCGAGAATCTGGTATCAATGCCCGGCACCGGTTCGCCCCTGTCGTCGACCACGACAAAGGGGAAATCAGCCCTGTCTCCCTGATAATAGAGCCAACTGTCAGACCGCAGCCCCACAAACCGATCCCGGCCGAAAAATTCCACGGAGGTTGTGGCTGCGATGCTTCCACCCCTGTCATCCCGCACGGCAGATTCCACAATTACACGGCCAAAGGGAACAATGTCCCGGACTGAATCCTGGACCGGGTCCCGGCTCAGGTTCTGACTCAGGTCAAACCCTGTGACAACCACCCCCTGGCTGTCAAGCACTGCCCTGGTGTCGAGCAGGAGCTCTTCGTCCAGATCCGGCTGATCTGTCTGAAACCAGAAATCCTTTACCAGGGCATGGGTGGATACGAAGCCCAGGGGTTCAAGACGTGCCACCACCCGGGTTGAAGCATCTGTGTATGGTCCGCCTGCATGGAGTCTTGCCGTTGTTGTGATCTCTGCCTTCTGGCCCGGTGTAAGGCGTGTCGTGTTTATCTCGGTTGTGACCCTGAAGGGTGCAGGAACAAAGTCCCCCACCAGCACCTTGAGGGGGGCCCAGACAATTTCTGTGAAATCGGCCGAGAGTTCAAACTGGTAATAACCTACGCCGGCGGTTTTTGAAGTTGTGAATCGACCGTCAAAGGCCCCGAACCGTGAAAGCTTTATACTCTCCTGTTCATGCACCGTCTTGCCCGTGGGATCGATGATTTTAAGGGTGTAACCGTTCCTGGGCGGCTGGATGAACGTTCCGTTGTCCTGATCCCGGACATAGATCTTGAACTCGATTGTATCACCGGCACGGTAGATGCCCTGGGCCGTTGTTCCCCAGGTATGGATATGGCTGTAGCGTTGACTCAAACTCGAAGAAAAAACAGCGCCAGAAGCCCTATAGGTGTCGGTCTCAAACTTTGGGGAAAGGGGCAAAAGGGCCATATGGCCGTCTTTCACCACCTTGATGAAAAAACGTTCGACGCTGTTCGCCCAACTCCAGTCAAACATCTTCAACTCGGGATCAAGGGTTGATGTGCCCGGCAGCATTGATATTCCGGCCTCGTCGGTCACCCCTGTGGCAAGAGCCGGTCCATCCCCCTTTAAACGGGTGAGGGAGCCCTTGTAAAGGGTTACACATGCATCGGCAACGGGTTCTCCTGTGGCAAGATCCACCACCCACACCAGGGTATTGAAGTGACCAGACTTCACCTGAACCTCAAACGGGGTTCTCTGAACAAAGAAGGTTTTCTCCCAGTCTGACTTATCCACCCCGGGTCGGGCGTTCATTGTTCCATACAGGGCCCCTGATCGATTTCCAAGCATGGTGTCAACCCCAAGGGGGATTTTGACGGCCAGATCTTCGACCCCAGGTGTCTGCACTTGAAGCTCAAGATTTTCATCTGTTGCATCTACTGTCATCCGACGGTAATTCACCGTGACCCCTTCGAGGTTGGTCACCACCAGGGGAAGATCGTTTTTAACGCCCTGCTCCAGAACGGCGGTATCATAAACGAGCTTATAGTCCGGGGGCCGGTGGTCGGTGTGAAACGAAAAATCAAGGGGGTGCACAAGCCTTCGACCAAACTGATCCCTGAGCCTCAGAAGGCTCTCCTTGACCCGATAGGGGGTGTGAGCCATGAGGCTCACCGGCAGAGAGATCCGGTAGGTTTGCCCTTTTTTATGGGCAAAGCCAAGGCCTGAGTATGAGTAGACATTGGCCCAGGGATCAAAGCCTGCCCCGGGGCCTGCAAGGGAAGGATAAAATTCCATACTCTTTCTGAAATCATCCACACTGACCGGCGTGGAAAAGAGAAGAGCCATAGGGGCCAGGGGATTGGGCCTTGCCAGGGTTTCATTCAAGGAAACATCCGTTCCCAGTAAAAAGGGGTCGTCACCATTGTTAGAATAGGCCTCAAGGCCTATAAACTTAAATTCCGGAAATGTATGAAACTTTACAAGGCTCGAATCTGCAACGCCTGGCACAGGTCCCAGGGGGGATTTAAGCCCGGCCCTTAATCTAAGGGTCACCTGGGTATCATGGGGCAGTTCTTCAACGGGTGATACAAGCCATATCCGCCGGGCATGATTGTTTTGATCATTCTGATTCTCTTCCTGATCCAGATCCACCCCGTTTTCACCCCGGCCATCAACCGGGTACTCAATGTCATCGGGATCAGGAGCTGCAATTCCCCCCGTTTGCCGCCTGTCTGGATCATCTGTTTTAAAAAAAACATTCCCGTTCAGCGAATCCCTTAAAACGGGCTGATTAAACACGACTCTCAGTACGGGGGTTCCCGGCGAATTCCAGGTTTTAAAACCAGTATATCGAACTTTAGGGCGAAGGGTTGTAAACGAGTGAACATGGGGCTTTACAAGAGTTGAACCGTCCTCGGCCATAATTCCTGGTAGAACCGTCAAGGTATAGAGAGTGGCAGGTTTCAGCCGTTCCTGTTCGTCAAGCTCCAGGGCCAGGGTGGAAGGGGTGAGCCATCGCCACTGGCCGTTTATCCTGGGGGTGATGGCAATGGGAATTTCACCCTGATCCCTCTCCATCTTTCCCAGGGGAACAACCTTTTTATTGAACTCGACTGTAATCTGGCGCTTTTCCGGGACATCCATACCCCTGGGAGTGATTCTTGTTATTTTTAAGGAGTCACCGCAAAGACATGGCTGAACAGATAAAAACAACATCAGGAAAAGAAACAGTGCAAAAGGCACGATGGGAAAAAAGGATCGAAGGGATGATTTCATGGCAGATCCAACCTTTTTTTTACTCGATGATCAAACTTTTACCTCCTGGAGGGGTCAGAGTTGCGTTATCCTGATCAGCATACCTAAAAAATCTTATTCATCGAGTTTTAGTTTTTATTTTCTTATATCTCTTACGTATAAAACTGAATTGTCATTTCTCATTTCAACTTCAAAAAGATCACTTGCCCGAATCAAATCACTCAATTTTTTGTAACCGTAATTGACCGGAGAAAACGAGGTGTTGTTGCTAATATATTGTCCAACCAGACTCAAGTGGGACCAGCCGGTTTCATCTGCTGAATGTTCAACCGCTGTTCTTAAGAGCTTCACAAGTGAGGTGTCTTGTCTTAATTCATTTCTCGTCTTTTTAGCGTTTACCCTGGTTACCGGTTTGTTATCCTCCTCCTCAGCCTGTTCCAGATTCTCCGTGTAGATAAACTGGGAGCATGCCTTTACAAAGGGCAGGGGTGTTTTTTTCTCACCAAAGCCATAGACAGTTACTCCGTTTGAGAGAATTCGCATGGCAAGGGGTGTAAAATCGCTATCGCTGGTCATCAGGGCAAATGCGTCAAGCTTCTGGGTATAGAGGATATCCATTGCATCAATGATCATTGCAGCATCTGTTGCGTTTTTACCCTTGGTATATGCAAACTGCTGAACGGGTTTAATGGCATGGGGGTGAAGCTTTTCTTCCCATCCTTTCATGCTTTCATCTTTCCAATTCCCATAGGCGTTACGGATGTTGACTTTTCCATATTTGGAGAGTTCATCAATAACGCCCTCAATGGATTTATGGCTGACATT